>FTKD01361235.1_pt1 | contig 12582 bp, 7 predicted proteins | sample 1658191 | NCBI WGS metagenome assembly FTKD01 (sample SAMEA3914808, study PRJEB12502) | metagenome | biome: forest; material: soil | place: Canada | collected 2011-08-03 | depth 0.3 m
GCCGCGGCGCTGCTGCTCGCCGCCTGCGGCAGTTCCAAGGCCCCCGCCGGTTCGGCGGCAACTGCCGCTTCCGCCAGCCGCTGCGGCCAGGCACTGCCGGCCACGGCCACGGTGCGCATCGCCAACAGCGGACGCAAGCTGACGCCGCTGGGACGGCTGAGCACGGTGGGCAATTTCCCCACCGGCGGCAAGCTCAGTCCGGACGGCCGCTACTACTGGTCGGTGAGCGCCGGACACGGCCTCAACGATGTGCAGATCGTCGAGGTGTCCAGCGGCGCGGTGATTCAGGTGCTGCCGATGCCCGGCACCTATGGCCAGATGGTGTTCTCCAGTGACGGCTCGCGCGCCTATGTCTCGGGCGAGCCGGTGGGCAACTCGGTCGCGCCGGCGGGCCCGACCAAGGGTAATGCCGGCGACGTGGTGCATGTGTTCCAGGTCGACAGCCACAGCGGCCTCGCGGTCGAGCTGGACCCGATCGCGCTGCCGGCGACGCAGGGCGGCAGCGCGCGCTCGCATACCCTGGGCAGCGGCAAGCTGCCAAGCTTCCCGGTCGGACTGGCGCTGACCCCCGACGACAAGACCCTGGTGACGGTGCTGTACAACGCCGACCAGGCGGCGATCGTCGACGTCGCCACCGGCGCGGCCAGCCTGGTCAAGGTCGGGGCCTATCCCTACGCCGTGGCCTTCGAGCGCAGCGGCCGCTATGCCTACGTCAGCAATGCCTATGACGGCACGCTGTCGAAGATCGACGTCGCCGCCGCCAAGCTGGTGGCGACGATCAAGGGCATCGGCGGACCGGATCAGGTCTACGGCCTCGGCGGCGACCACAACGCGCAGCCGCAATACGTGCTGGCCGATCCGAAGCAGGATCTGCTTTATGTGGCGGCCACCAACCGCGACGGCATCGCCGTGGTCGACACGACCAAGGATGCGGTGACGCACTTCGTCTCGCTCAGGCGCGCCGCCGGCTACGGCGTGGCGCCGGTGGCGCTGGCGCTGGCTCCGGATGAGGGCACGCTGTATGTCGCCAACGCCGGCGAGAACGCGGTGGTGGCGCTGGCCCTGGCCGATCGCGCCGACGGCAGCGCCAGGCAGTACGACATCATCGGCAAGATCCCCACCGCCGACTACACCAGCGACGTGGCGGTGACGCCGGATGGCTGCACCCTGCTGTGGGCGGCGGCGCGCGGTGTCGGCGCCGGGCCCAATGTGCTCTACGGCGGTCCGCCGCCGCCGCGCGTCAACAACGATTCCAGCAAGGGCCCCTATCCGAGCTACGTGCCGGACATGCTGATCGGCCGCGTCGGCGTCCTGCCCACGCCGACCGATGCGGCCTTTGCCGCCTTCACCCCGCTGGTCGATGCGGCGATGACGCCGGAGAACGCCGAGAGTGCACCGGCCGGCTCGCCGGTGGTCGGCGCCGATGGCGGCGCCAGCGGCCAGATCAAGTATGTGTTTTACGTGGTCAAGGAGAACCGCACCTACGACCAGGTGTTCGGTTCCGATCCGCGCGGCAACGGCGACCCGGCGCTGGAAGTGATCGACGACAACGGCGTCAGCTTCAGCGACAAGGGCGTGGCCGGGCCGGCCGGCGGCGTCACGCCCAACGCGCATGCGCTGTCGCGCCAGTTCGTGCTGCTCGACAACTTCTACGAGGACAGCGAGGTGTCGGTCGACGGCCATGCCATCACCACCGGCGCCTACGCCACCAATTACAGCACCAAGACCCTGCATGGCGATTATTCCGGCCGCGGCCGCCCATCCAGCGACGAGGGCGTGTTCCCGGTCAGCTTCCCGCCCAAGTACTTCCTGTTCGACCAGGCGGTGACGCAGGGCGTGAGCTTCCACAACTACGGCGAGGGCAGCGGCGGCGCCTTCCCGGGCGTGGGCGACGACGGCCGCAGCACCTACGCCGGCGTCGAGGCCGGCACCGACCTGCTCGGCTATGCCAGCAACCTGTTCAACGGCTGCACGCCCGCCAATGCGCCGGGCACGCCGAATACGCCGCTGTGCGCCTTCGACTCCGGCATAGGCGCCTCGCCGCCGCTGGCGCAATCGCGCATCAACAGCTTCAACGCCACGTTCCAGGCGCAGCTGCTGCTCAATGCGGTGCCGCGTCTGAACTACATGATCATGATGAGCGATCACACCAACGGCACCACGCCGGGTGGCCGCGATCCGCTGGCGATGTGCGCGGACAACGACCTCGGCGTGGGCCAGCTGGTGCAGATCATCTCGGCTTCGAAGATCTGGCCGCAGTCGGTGATCTTCGTGGTCGAGGACGATTCCCAGGACGGCGCCGACCACGTCGATGCGCACCGCGCGCCGGCGCTGGCGATCGGCCCCTGGGTCAAACACGGCGGCCCGGTGGTGCACACCCGCTACGACCAGCTGTCGGTGATCCGCACCATCGAACTGATCCTCGGGCTCAAGCCGCTGTCGGTATTCGACGCCGTCGCCACGCCGATGTACGACGTGTTCGCCAACCAGGCCGATGTGACGCCGTACCGCGCGATCAAGCCCGAACAGGATCTGATGGCGGTGAACTCGAAGAGCGCCGCCAATGCCGCGCTGTCCGCGGCGATGCCGTTCGATCACCTCGACGCGGTGCCGCAGGAAATCAGCGACCGCATCCTGTGGCAGCGCGTCTACGGCATCGGCTCCACCCCGCCGCCGCCCGGACCCAATGCCTCGCGCCGCGAGCAGGCGCGGGCCATGGCCGCGCTGCAAGCCTATCGCCAGGGCAAGGATGTGTGGGCGGCCCTGCAGGCCGCGGGCGAGGACGACTGAATCGTGGCGGCGGCGCAACGCAGCCGCCAATTGAGCACGTAGGATGTGCTGAGCGTAGCGAAGCGCATCGTTTACCGCGGCATTTTGCGCGATTGATGCGCTTCGCTACGCTCAGCACATCCTACAAATACTCAGCACATCCAAAATCGAAACTCGCCCTCTGTCTACCAGCGGCTGGGACGCCTGCCGTGGAAATACCCGCCGGTGGGACCGTCATCCGGCAGCATGGCCAGATGCACCACCCGCTCCGCCCCGGTCTCCACCGTATCCTTGCCCAGCGCGCCCGCCAGCCGCGTCTTGACCCAACCCGGCCGCACCGCGTTGATCTTGACCACGTCGGGCGTGGCCTGCGCCAGCTTGATGGTCAGCGCGTTGAGCGCCGCCTTGGAGATGGCGTAGCAGGGATGGCCGAGCATGCCGCGGCTGAAGGTGCCGAGGCCTGAGCTGACCATCACCACCCGCCCCCACTGCCGCTCGACCATGCCGGGAATGAAAGCCTGGCTGCACCACAGCGCGCCCAGGGTGTTGGTGCGGAATACCTGCATGAAGGTTTCCGTCTCCAGCTCCATGATCGGCGTACGGTCGTAGACCCCGGCGTTGTTGACCAGGATGTCGACGCCGACCCGCCCGCGCCTCAGGCGCTTGGCGCAGTCCTTCACCGATTGCTCATCGGACACGTCCAGCTTCTCCACGCGCACGCGCAGGCCCTCGGCGACCAGCGGCTGCGCCGCTTCCTCGCCCAGCTGCATATCGCGCGCCGCCAGCACGATCCTGCAACCGGCCTGGCCGAGCTGGCGCGCGGTTTCAAGGCCGATGCCGCGGTTGGCGCCGGTGACCAGGGCGGTCTTGCCGGACCAGTCGATGCGGCTGGGTTTAGCTTTGGATTTGGCTTGGGCTTTTTTGGCGGTAGTCATTGGTAACTCTGTCCCTGAATCTCAGACACATTTTCAATTCACGTCGCATCAAGCGACCGTTTCAGCGATACCCATAACTGTGCGCCAGCGTCACCACTTCCGCCGCCAGCGGCTTGCCGTCGCTGCGCCACTCGGCCGGGCCTTCAAGCCCCATCCGCGGCCGCAAGCGGCCGACGAACTGCGGCGCTTCGTGGAATTCGGGCTCCATGCCGTAGGGCGCCTCGGCGCCGCCGATGCGCGCATAAGGCCCGTCCTCCGGCAGCAGCATGCGCCGCAGGGCGCTTTCACCCAGCGGCAGGCCGAGCCAGCCGCAGAGTTCGCGCAGCGTTTCCTCCGGCGCGGCGAACAGGTCCTCGGCCTGCAGCCGCCGGCACTGCGCCGCCGGCAGCAGGGCGAGCGCCTGTCCGATATTGCGGTTGATGCGGTACCAGGCGAGCTGCGGATCGATCACCGGCGGGTCGACGCCGTGGTCCTTGTAGTCGGGCGGCACGAACAGCGGCCCTTGCAGGCGCAGCGCCACCCCGGCGCACTGCGTGCGCGGATGACGCACCACCTGCAGCACGCGCGCGTCCGGCACCCGCTCCAGCCAGGCTTCGACATCGTGCGGCCGCCAGGCCAGGCCGCTTTCGGCCAGCACCGGCAGCTTCGGCGCGATGCGCTCGCTCAATGCGTCCAGCAGTTCCATGCTGGTCCAGTCGCCACGGCGCCGCAGCCATTCGCGCGCGGCGGCGATGCCGGGCCCGTTCTGGCCGCCGCAGTACAGTTCCGCCACGGCGCGCAGCAACCCGTCCTGCACATTGCCCTGGGTGATCTGGAAGACCGAGAGCAGTCCTTCAACGGTCGTAGCCAAGTGCAGGTTCAGCTCCGGCAGGCCGTAGGCATCGGGATGCCGGCCCAGCATGGCGGCGACACGCGCCGCCTCCGCGCCGGGAGCGGACAGCACCAGCAGGGGCGCGGAAACGATCATGCGTCGTGCTCGTTGCCGAGAAAAACCTCGCAACCGCCGCGCGGATTGTCGACATAGGTCCAGCGCTTGTCGCGGCGGATCGCCACCGTCGGCCCGAACGGATTGGCGGTGCCGATGAACAAGCCGTGCTGGGTCGAGACGATGTTGCGGATGCCCCAGTTGTACTTGTTGCCGAAGCCGGAGCGCGTCACCGGCTCCCAGCGGATGCCGTCGCGCGAGCGGTACAGCGAGCAGCCGCCGTAGCGGCGCACCATCTCTTCCTTGCCCCAGCGGCGCATCAGCACCAGCATTTCTTCCGGCCACATCTCCACGTGCAGATAGGGAATGACGTTGGCCCAGGACATGGTGCCGGCATAGAGCCAGTCGCCATGCACGCCCATGCGCCAGACATAGCCGTTGAAGATATTGTCGAAGCCGCCGGAGTAACCGGACAGCGGCACCTTGAGCCCGTCCGGGGTCAGGCGCGAGTACCCCATCAGCAGTTCCCAGGAGTCGTCCGGCCAGACCCGCAGCAGTTCCGGCGCCGCCGGGCCGATCTTCTCGGCGCGGTGATAACCGCCGTTGACGATGCCGGTGCCGACATAGAGCGCGCCCTTGAACACGCACAGGCTGCCGCAGACCTCGTTGAACGGACCGCGCCAGGCGCCGTGCTGCAAAACGCGCTTCCACTGGTAAGGCGGCCCCGAGGCGCCATCGGTCTTCCACAGCTGGAAGCCCTGCGCGGCATTGACGGTGCCGGCGTAGAGATGACCGTTGAACTCGGCCATCTCGAACACGGTGAGATTGGTCGGATCGCCGAAACTGTCTTCGCTGGCCGGCACCCAGCGCGCGGTCTGCATGTCGTCGGTGCAGTACACCGCCGCTTCCGAGGCCACGCATTCCTGCGACTTGCCGGCCGCGGCGCTGGAACCGGTGGGGGTGGTGTGCACGCGGCCCTTGAATACCTGCAGGGTGCGGAAGGAGCGCACCGTCACGTCCCACGGCGGCCGCGGCACGGTGGCGAAATTGACGCCGTCCTCGGAGCGCAGGATGTCCGGCGGCTCGGCCTGCTGCGGCGCCCAGGTGGACACGTACAGGCAGGGCTTGGAATCGGTCGGCCCCTGGAAGATGGTCATGCCGCGAAAGCCGATGTAGCGCGGCACCACCGGCTTGGTGCGGCCCTTGACGTAGGCCGCCTGGTAGACCCGCGTCCAGCTGTCGGTCTGCGGCACGTAGCACCAGATCTCGGCGCGCCGGTCCACCTCGTACACATCGTCCGGGCACTCGGTCGGCCAGGGCTTGAGATCCGGCGTCGGGGTGTTGACCTTGGTCATGGCCCAGGTGCCGCGGGTGGTGCCGACGTAGAGCTTGCCCTCGAACCACGCCATGCTGTGGGCGTAGTTGTTGAGGCCGTCGCCGAAACCGCTCTCGTTGATCAGGCGGAAATCGGACTCGCGCAAGCCGCCGCCGGCCGGCGGCAGCAGACGCGAGCGCGGCGTTTCGCCCCGGAATGCGCCCGGTATTTCGCCCCTGAGTTCGCCTAGGGGAGCCAAGACCAGATCTCGACCAGGAAGAAGCGCACCACCGGCCGCGTGAACGCCACGATCAGCGGATAGGTGGCGGCGTGGACCTTGGCGTAGCCGGTCATCTCCGGCCGGATGCGGCCATCGGCCTTGTCCACCTGCATCATCACGCGGACGACGCGGCCGTCGGCGGTGACATCGGCGCTCGGCGCGATCTGCGTCACCGTGCCGGGATAGCATTCGAACGGCACGCCCCAGGCCTTGGCGCAGGCGTGGTCGCCCACCGCGACCTCGCTGATGGAGGCTTCGGGCAAGCGGATCTCCACCTGCAGCTTGTCGCTGTCCTCGATGCGCGCCAGCAGGGCGCCGCGCTCCAGGTAATCGCCCACCGCGAACAGCAATTTGTCGGATACCACGTGGCCGGCCACCGGCGCGCGCACCTTGGTGTATTCGAGCTGCTGCAGGTGGTACTGCAATTGCGACTGGGCGCTGGCGATCTCGGCGCGGATCTCGTCCAGCTTCTCCGGCCGCGCCGCGCCGCTGATCAGGTCGAGGTGGCGCTTGGCTTCCAGCAGCTGCTGCTGGGCGACCTGCGCTTCTGACAGGAAATGCTGGTACTGCTGCTCGCTCACCGCCTTCTGGCTGAAGGCCTTTTCCTGGCGTACCGCCTCGTTATTGGCGTAGTCGTATTTCTTCTGCGCGGTGGCCACTTCCTGTTTGGCCAGATCGACTTCCTCCGGCCGCGCGCCCGACTTGAGCAGCTGCAAGCCGGCGTAGAGCTTGGCGATATCGGCCTTGCTGGTGGCCACCGCCGCCTGCTCCTCGTCGTCGGCCAGCTCGGCGATGACGTCGTTGGCCTTCACCACGTCGCCTTCCTTGACCAGCACCTTGCGCACGTCGCCGGCGATCAGCGCGCGCACATCGGCGCGCGCATACGGCAGCACGGTGAAATCGCCGCTCGGCTCGTAGGGCCAGGGGAACAGGGCCACCGCGACGACGGCGCCGATGACGATCCAGTCGAGCCGGTTCGGCGGCGGAATGACGATCTCGCCGCCGATGTTGGCGCGCTGCGACAGCATGCGGCGGACTTGCAGCCAGGTGTAGTAGGCGACCGCCAGCAGGAACACGATGACGCCGGCCGGGCCCCAGCCGCCCGCCAGCCACTCGCCCGGGAACAGCACCAGCCAGATGATGACCCAGGCCAGGTAGGCCATGCACAGCGTGCCGTAGACATACAGGGTGGAACTGGACACGCGGCGCGTGTCGAGCCAGGGCTTGCGGTAACCGAACATGGCGGTCAGCGCCTGCTCGCGCAGATCCGGCACCCGCATCAGGCTGGCCAGCACGTGGTAGCCGTCGCGCTTGGCCAGCGGATTGACCAGGATGAACATCCACACCATCGCGGCGATGGCCAGGCCGATGCACAGCACCGGCAGGTAGCTGTGGTTGTGGTGGAAGGCGAACCAGCCGCCGATGGCCAGCACTTCCAGGGTCAAGGTCGACACCATGGCCGCGCCGAGGATGCGCATGCGGGTGGCGCGCTCGACCGTTTCCGCCGGGCCCGAGGTCTCGGCCTTGAAGTACGGGATCAGGCCGACGCCGAGCTGGATGCCGAAGCGCGGCACCACCCCGGTGGCGCTCTTCACCGCGGCGGCGCGCGCCACCTCGCCGAAGAATTCCAGCAGGCCCAGGCAGACCAGCGCCGTCAGCAGGAACGGCAGCGGATGCACCAGCTGCACCACATCGCCGGCGACGCCGACGCGGTTGACCCACAGCGCGAACACCGCGCCGAAGGAAATCGCGATCAGGCCGTAGACCAGCAGGCTCGAATACAGCGCCCAGTTGAGCAGGCTGCCCAGCCACAGGAACGGCCGCACCGAAAAGACCAGGCTGAGCGGATCGGAGTCGCCGCGGAAGGCGCCCCACAGCGAGGTCAGCGTGCCCATGCGGCCGCTGCCGCTGAGCGAGCCGGGGACGGTCGAGGGCGCCGCCACTTCCGGACCCGGCGCGGCGCGCTGCCCCAGCCAGCCGGCGGCGCTCGCTTCCTCGTCGCTCTGCGGCGGCACCGGCAGCGGCTCCTGCGTGCCCGGCGCCAGCAGGCCGGCCAGCGCCAGCTCGTTGGCGAACTGCTCCAGCTCGGGCGCGCTGAATTCGCGGCCGCTCAGGCGCGCCGCGCTCTGGCGGATCTCCGCGCCGCCGCGGTCGCCGTCGAACAGGCGCGCCAGCTCGAATTCCGCCGGCTCCAGCCGGAACGCGCGGCCGTGGCGCGGACTGGTGACGGAGTAGTAGCCGGCCGCGGTGCGCGTGGCGGCGGCGAAGACGAACTTGCGGTAGGGGTGGCGCTGGTTTTCCATCTTTTGGTCGATCCCTAATTTCTGATGTCTATTGCTGCAACCAGCGGTTGATGGTGAGCAGGTCGGCGTGGCTCAGGGCCCCGGCGGACTGCTTCAGCTTGAGGAAATTGACGATGTAGCCATAACGCGCCTGGGCGTAGTCGCGCTCGGCCTTGTATCGGGTACGCACCGCCAGCAGCACGTCGGAGTAAGTCTTGGTGCCGACGTTGTAGCCGACGTTCGCCGCATCCTCGGCGGCGACGGCCGACTGCACCGCCTGGTTCAGCGCGCTGATGTGCGACAGGCCGGCGGTGGCATTGAGGAAGGCCACCTGGGTGCCGTGCTTGGCGTTGTTGCGCGCCGCCGCTTCCTCGTACTGCGCCTTTTCAAGGCCGGCCTCGGCGCCGCGGATTCCGGAACTGATGGCGCCGCCGGTATAGATCGGCACCTTCAAGTTGAGGAACACACTCTCGTCCAGGCCGTGATTGTTGCCGGCGGCGATGCCATTGTTAATGCCGCCGTCGGCATATTCGTAGCTGCGCTTGGCGCTGGCATCGAGCGTGGGCAGGCGCGCCGCCTTCTGCATCTCGATCTCCTTCTGCGCGATCTCGGAGCCGTAATGCTTGTCCTGCAAGGCCAGGTTCTGCGACTGCGCCCGGTCCAGCCAGGTCTCCAGCTTGTTCGGCTCGGGCGGCGCCAGCTGAAAGGCCGGGCCCAGGGGCTTCAACTTGGAATAGCTCTGGCCGCCGGTGAGCAGCTGCAACTGCGTCAGGTCCACCTCGAGCGTGTTCTGCGCGTCGATCAGGCTGGCGTCCGACAGGTCGTACTCGGCCTGCGCCTGCTTCACCTCCACATCGGTGACGATGCCGGAGGACAGCTTGTTTTTGGCCTGATCCAGCAAATCGCCCACGGCGGCCTTCTCGGCGTCGGCGAAATGCACGCCGTCCTGGTCCGAAAGCACGTCGAAGTAGGCCTGCGCGGTCTGCAGGCGCAGGTCGTCCAGCGCCTCGTACACCTTGACTCCGGCCTGCCCCACTTTCAGCTCGGACTGGTCATAGGTCTTGAACAGGCCCCAGTCGAACAGCACCTGGGTCAGCCCCACCTGATAGCCCACACTATAGAACTGGTCGCGGCGATTGACGCTCAGACCATTACCGTTGCTGACGGCATTTGAAGTATTGAGAATGCCCTGGAAAAACTGGCCGCTGACCGCCTGCTCCAGCGCCCCGACATTGGCGCCCGCGCCGATCTGCGGCAGCAGTTTCGCCAGCGCCTGCGGCTTGGCTTCCGCCGCCTCGCGGAAACCGGCAATCGCCGCCTGGTATCCAGGATTGGCGTCCAGGGCCTTGACGTAGACGCTGAGCAGATCGGCGGGCTCCCCGGGACCGGCCGCGGCGGCCAGCACGGGAACCAGGGTGGCGGCCAGGAACACGGCCCGGGCACGGTTGAAAAGCAGCCGTTTGTTTGACGGCGGCAGGCGCGACGGAATCATCGATGACTCACCCTGTTGGATATGCGCTTGAGCTGCGCCTTTGAATGTGATTCAACTCCCATGTCGATTATGGCTCAGCCTCATTAAACAGTCACTTAGGTTTTATTGTTAAGTGCATTCTGGCCTCGCCGCCGGGGTCGGCCCCGGGACCGGAACGGCGTGCTAGGCTGCGGCCGAATCCGGTATCCGGTCAACAGGGGAAGGGCGCGTGACAAATGCGACGTTGAGCGGCAAAACCGCGCTGGTCACCGGCGCCTCCTCCGGCCTGGGGGTCGATTTCGCCCGCGAACTGGCCGGTATGGGCTGTAACCTGGTACTGGTGGCGCGGCGCGAAGACCTGCTCAAACAGGTCCAGGCGGAATTATTGCAGCGTGGCGTCAAGGTCAGCATCGTTACCCTCGACCTCGGCTCCGAGGGCGCGCCACAGGCGCTTTACGACCTGCTGCGCCTGCAAAGCCTGGCCGTGGACGTGCTGATCAACAACGCCGGCTTCGGCCTGTTCGGCAAGGATCTGGAGATTCCCTGGCCGAAAACCCGGCAGATGCTCCAGCTCAACATGCTGGCCCTGACCGAGCTGACCCGCCTGTTCGCCCGCGACATGGTCAAGCGCGGCTCCGGCTACATCATGCAGATCGCCTCCACCGGCGCCTACCAGCCCACCCCCACCTACGCCGCCTACGCCGCCACCAAGGCCTACGTGCTCAGCTACGGCGAGGCGCTGAACTACGAACTGCGCGGCAGCGGCGTCTCCTGCACCGTCATTTCCCCCGGCGTCACCGCCACCGAATTCCTCGCCGTCTCCGGCCAGAAACCCACCTGGTACCACCACCTCACCCTGATGACCAGCGCCGAAGTGGCCCGCGCCGGCCTGCGCAAGATGCTGGCGCGGCGCTCCAGCGCGGTGATCGGCTGGCTCAACTGGCTGGCCGCCTTCAGCATCCGCTTCACGCCGCGGCCGCTGGCTACGGCGATCGGGTATCAGTTGATGAAGAACGATTAAAGCGTGACCTATGCTGACGGACAAGATTAAGGAGATTGGTGTGGATAACGATGGGCGCTTATACGTCCGTCCATGCACACAAAGCTTTCCTTACATTTATCGTGAAGCGATGGAAGTTCAATGGGACAGTGAACGCGGGATTCTGTATAGCCCACCGCCGCGCGAATGGTCATATGTTGATTGGTTCAAGCAAATCCATTCTGCTGCCAAAGAGCAGGGCGTTTTGCTCAGACTGTCTCAAGACACAACATGGATCGATGTTCCGGAGGCTATTCGTTCCGACATTATTGCTTGGTGCAATTGATGTCAGGCCCAGCCATCGTTTCATCCGGACTGGCGCCAAGTTACTAAGGCGCCGCCTGTAGCAGCGACTTGAGATCATCCGGCACCTGCTGCGGCGAATGGATGTAACTGAAGCAGGCCAGTTCCGCCCGCGCCGCCACTGGATCAGGCGCATCGCGCAAGCGGCGAATCCGCTCCAGCCAGGCCGCGGAATCGGTGTCGCCCCCTGCCTGCGCTTGTCTTAACGCAGCGGCGTCCTGCGGCGAAGTGCAGGGATTCGCTGACACCGCCCTGCTCGCCGCCGCTGCAACCGTCGGCGCGGCCATCGCCGGTGGCGGCGGCACACTCGCAAACGGCGCCGCGGCTGCCCCCGCGTTGGACGCCATGGGAGCGGGAGACGGTGCGGCGGGGGCGGTGTCCGCGGCGGAAACAGCTTGTTCCATTGCGATGGCGGACGGTGCCTGCAATGCCTCGGCCTTTGCCAACCGCTCCGCCTGCGGTGGCGGCGACGGCTTGCGCGCCGGCTGCTCCGACTTCGGCACAGCCATGGCGAGCGCCGGGGAAATCTTCTTCAGTTGCTCCGGGGTTTCAGCTTTCGCGGCAAGCGGCGCATTCGCCTGCGCCGCCATCGACTCCGTGACGACTCCCTCATTCGCGGCGGGTGAGGCCGGGAGCGGAGCCCGCGCTACCGCCTGCGGCAAGGGCTGTTGCTGCGCCATCCAGGCCAGGCTCACCACCAGCACCAGCGAAGCCGCGACCGCCAGCGGTGCGCTCCAGCGCGGCAAGCGACGGCCGCGGGCAAGTGAACGTCGCAGCTCGGCTTGGGCCTGCGCCAGTACCGGCGCGTCCAGTTCGGGCGGCGCGCCCTCGCCTTCCGTACTGGCGCGATGCAGCCGCGACAGCTCGCTGCGCCGGGCCAGGAATTGCTCCAGCTCGTGATCGTCCGGCGGCAGGGAATTCTGCTCAGTCATCGGCCAGCGCCTCGCGCAATTTGGCCAGGCCGTAGCGCAGCCGGCTCTTCACGGTCTCGCGTCCCACTCCGCTCACTTCGGCGATTTCCTCCAGGGTCAGACCCGCTTCCTCGTGCAGCAGAAACGCCTCGCGCTGCTCTACCGGCAGGGCGGCCAAGGCGCGCCGCAGGCGGCTGGCGCTTTCTCCCGCCAGGGCCTGCGCCTCGGGCCGCTCGTGCTCGGCCGCGGCGGGGATCAGTTCCTCCTCCAGCGGCAACGGCGCGCGCGGCAGCAGGCGCAGATGGTCGATCAGGCGATTGTGCGCCATGCGATACAGCCAGGTGCTGAACTT
>FTKD01000911.1_pt5 | contig 12512 bp, 9 predicted proteins | sample 1658191 | NCBI WGS metagenome assembly FTKD01 (sample SAMEA3914808, study PRJEB12502) | metagenome | biome: forest; material: soil | place: Canada | collected 2011-08-03 | depth 0.3 m
CGCCGCGCTGGCCGCGCTGCCCCAGGACGCGGTGCTGCTGGTCGACCCGCGCCGCATCACGCTGGGCTTCCGCGAGCAGGTGGCCGCCGGCGTGCGCGTGATCGAGTCCATGAACCCGAGCACGCTCGCCAAGAGCCGCAAGTCGCCCGAGGAACTCGCGTTCGTGCGCGAGGCGATGGCCCAGGACGGCGCCGCGATGTGCGCGTTCTATGCCTGGTTCGACAAGGCGACCGCGCCCGACCGCCCGTTCGGCGCGATCACCGAGGTGTCGATCGACGAGAAGCTGTCCGGCGAGCGCCGCAAGCGTCCCGGCTACGTCGGCCTGAGCTTTCCGGTCATCGCCGGCTGGAATTCCAACGGCGCGATGCCGCACTACCGCGCCAGCGCCGAGTCGCACGCCACCATCGAAGGCGACGGCCTGCTGCTGATCGACTCCGGCGGCCAGTACCTGGGCGGCACCACCGACATCACGCGCGTCTGGCCTGTCGGCAACATCACGTCGGAACATCGCAAGGACTACACCCGCGTGCTGCAGGGCACGCTGGCGCTGAGCCAGGCGCGTTTCCCGCGCGGCACGCTGTCGCCGATGCTCGACGCGCTGGCACGTGCCCCGCTGTGGGCCGCCAAGCTCGACTACGGCCATGGCACCGGCCACGGCGTGGGCTACTTCCTCAACGTGCACGAAGGCCCGCAGAGCATCAGCAAGGCGATGACCGAGCCGGCCATGGCGATGGAGCCCGGCATGATCACGTCGATCGAGCCGGGCCTGTACCGTCCCGGCCAGTGGGGCATCCGCATCGAGAACCTCGTGGCCAACAGCGCGATCGGCGCCAACGAGTTCGGCGACTTCCTCGAGTTCGAGACGCTCACGCTGTGCCCGATCGACACCCGCTGCATCGAGCCGGGCATGCTCAGCGCCACCGACGTGGCCTGGCTCAACGCCTATCACGCCACCGTGCGCGAGCGCCTGCTGCCGCTGGTGGACGGCGACGCCCGAGCCTGGCTGCTGCTGCGCACCGAGCCCTTCGCGGGCTGAGGTGCACGTGCGCGCGGGGCGGCGCGCACGCCGCGCGCGGGCGTCACGCGCACTCGGGGCCCGCGTGCGTGCCGCGCGCGATGCGACACTAGGCGCCGGCGCACCGCGCCACATCGACGACACGCCCGCGGGCGACAAGAATCAACCTCACGGAGACCGCCATGGGCGCGCAGTGGAAAGCAAAGCACAAGGACCTGGCCGCCAACGCCAAGGGCCGCCTGTTCGGCAAGCTGGCCAAGGACATCATGATCGCCGCGCGCGGCGGCGCCGACCCGAAGGACAACGCGAAGCTGCGCCTGGTCGTCGAACAGGCCCGCAAGGTGTCGATGCCCAAGGAAACGCTGGATCGCGCCATCAAGAAGGGCGCCGGACTCACCGGTGAGACCGTGCACTTCGACCACGTGGTCTACGAAGGCTTCGCGCCGCACCGCGTGCCGGTGGTGGTGGAGTGCCTCACCGACAACGTCAACCGCACCGCCTCGGAAGTGCGCGGCCTGTTCCGCAAGGGCCAGCTGGGCACGCCCGGCTCGGTCACCTGGGACTACGACCACGTCGGCATGATCGAGGCCGAACCGGCGACGCCGGGCGCCGACGCCGAGAACGCCGCCATCGAGGCCGGCGCGCAAGACCTGGAAGCCGGCGACGAGGAAGGCAGCACGCTGTTCATCACCGACGCCGCCGACCTCGACGTCGTCAGCAAGGCGCTGCCCGACCACGGCTTCAAGGTGCTGTCCGCCAAGCTCGGCTACAAGGCCAAGAACCCGATCGATCCGTCCACGCTCAGCGCCGAGGCGCTGGAGGAAGTGGAAAGCTTCCTCGCGGGGATCGACGAGAACGAGGACGTGCAGAACGTGTACGCCGGCCTGGGCGGCTGAACCGACTCACTCCAGGCGAAACGCCTGAACCAAGGTGTTCAGGCTCTCCGCCTGATCCCGCAGCGACTCCGCCGCCGCCGCGCTCTCCTCCACCAGCGCCGCATTCTGCTGCGTCATCGTCTCGAGCTTCTGCACCGAGCCGCTGACCTGGACGATGCCGGAGGACTGTTCGGCCGAAGCCGCGCTGATCTCCGCGATGATGGCCGTCACGCGTTCCACGCTGGACTCGATCTCGCGCATCCTGGAGCCGGCATCGGCCACCTGGCGCGCGCCCGTCTCGACGCGCTCCACCGACGCGCCGATCAGCGACTTGATCTCCTTGGCCGCGCTCGCCGAGCGTTGCGCGAGCGAACGCACCTCGCTGGCCACCACGGCGAAGCCACGGCCCTGCTCGCCGGCGCGGGCCGCTTCCACCGCGGCGTTCAATGCGAGGATGTTGGTCTGGAAGGCGATGCCGTCGATCACGCCGATGATGTCGGCGATCTTCTTCGAGCTGTCGTTGATCTCGGTCATCGTGCTCACGACGTGCGAGACGGCCTGGGCCCCGCGGCGCGCGACGTCCGACGCCGAGGTGGCCAGGCGGTTGGCCTGCACGGCGGCGTCGGCGCTCTGGCGCACGTTGCCGGTGAGCTGCGTCATCGCGCTGGCGGCGTTCTGGAGGCTGCCGGCGGTCTGCTCGGTGCGCTCGCTCAGATCCTGGTTGCCCACCGCCACTTCCTTGCTCGCGGTGCCGATCGACTCGGCGGTGCTGCGGATGTGTCCCACCAGCGCGCGCAGCTTGTCCTGCATGCCGCCGAACGCCTGCAGCAACAGGCCCAGTTCGTCGTCGCGCTGCGAATGCACCTGCGCCGAGAGGTCGCCCTGCGCCACGCGTTGCGCGAAGCGCATCGCCCGCTCGATCGGCGCCTTCACGCTGCGCGTGATGCGCCAGCCCACCAGCGCGCCCACGCCGATCGCCAGCAGCGCGAATGCCACCAGGATGACCGTCAACGTCGTCTCGGCGAGCCTGGCGCTGGCGGCTGCCTGCGCGTTGTCGGCCGCGATCGACTTCTGCAGGGCCTGCAGCCCGCTGCGCCACTTCGTCTCCTGCGGCAGGATGCGGTTGGTCAGCGACAGCGCGGCCTCCACGTTGTTGCCGTCCGCGCCCTGCTCGACCGCCTCCTCGATCATCGGGATCGTGGTGGCGGCGAGCGCGGCGATGTCCTTGACGAGGCCGCGCTGCGCATCGGTCGCGCCGGCGCCGGCGGACAGGGCCTGCAGCGCCTTCTGGTCGGCCACGTAGCGCCCCTTGGCGGCCTTCAGGTTGTCGATCTCCGCCGTGATCGACTTCATCTCGGTCATCAGCGCCACGCTGCGCACCTGGATGGCCATCTCGTCCATCGAGTTGCGCAGGTGGCCCACGGCATCCGACATCGCGTTGTTGACCTCCACCACCCGCTCGACCTTGGCCGCGATCACCTGGGCCTGCCAACCGCTGACGACGGAGCCGAGCAGCGACAAGGCCACCAGCGTGCCAAAACCAAAGGCGAGTCGCTGGGCAACTGAAACGTTCTTGCGGGACGGCATCGAGGAATCCTGACGGGGTATTCCCGTAAGCATCGGCGCCCGTCGGCGCAAGTTGAGCCGATCACGCGGCTTCAGTCACCGATGAACGCAGGAGTCGTGATGGGGTGGTCGAAAGCCGGCTCGGACACCGCAACCAGGGGAGCCCCAACCAAGGGCTGAGCGAGCCCGCTGCCAGGGCGCTATCGGCCGATCCGCGCCGGTATTGAGGGATTCAAATTGTTCAAATGCGTAAAGGGTGCGATAGATCACGAAAATCGAAAGACATGACCTGATATCGTACAGACATGCTGCACCGCGCCAATCGCTGCGCAGATACACTTGCTAACAGTACTCGGCAGCAATGTCGCGTCAAGAATCCGCTCCGTTCGGGCTTCCAAGCGGGGTTCAATGTGACCACAAGGGAATTTTCAATGAACAAGATCTCGCGCGCCGTCCTCGGCGCCGCACTGCTGGCCGTCTCGGGCCTGGCTGCCGCCAACGCCACCGACTTCACCGTCTCCGCCAAGGACAACTCCGTTGCCGGCGGCTCCGCCCTGGACACCGGCATCACGCTGTCCACCGGCGAATCGCTCACGATCACGGCCTCGGGCCTGTGGCAGAACGATCCGGACACCGCCACCTGGCAGTCGGGCCCGGACGGCCATAGCAACGCGACCTACACCGTCGGCGGCCAGACGTTCGACATCGGCGCGCTGATCGGCAAGATCGGCAGCGGCGACTACTTCCTGATCGGCTCGAGCTTCACCGGTACGGCCAACGCCGCCGGCGTGCTGGACCTGTTCTACTGGGACTCCGACGCGTACAACAACTCCGGCTCCGTCACGGCTGCCGTGACTGCCGTCCCGGAACCCGCGAACATGGCCCTGATGGGCCTGGCCCTCGGCGCCTTCGCGCTGACGCGTCGCCGCAAGGCCTGAACGGTCGCTGCGCGACCGGCCAACGAAAGGGTGCCTCGGCACCCTTTTTTTCGTCCGCACGACGATGGACCCCGACGCCCCGTCATGCACGACGGATTCAATACTGCCGGAACCAGTGCACGTGGTTGCGGCTGACGCTCAACGTCTCGTTGCGCCCTTTCAGGTGCACCTCCGCCGTCTCGTTGGGCCCCTTGATCACCTGGGCCACGAAACGCAGGTTGACGATGGTCGAGCGATGGATCTGGATGAAGGTCTCGGGCTCGAGGCCGTCCAGCAGTTCGCGGATCGACTTGCGGATCAGCGCCTCGCCGCCCACCCACACGACCAGCGTGTACTTCTCGTCCGAACGGAAGTACAGCACCTCGTCCACGGGGATCAGCTTGATCATCTGGCCCACCGACGCGCGGATCCACTGCAGGCGCTCGCCCGCCGGCGCGCGGCGGCGCAGCTCGCCCGCCAGCGCCGCCAGCACGGCATCGAGATCGCTCGCCGGCAGCGCGCCCAAGGCCCCGGAAGCGCCGGCTTCCGCCACGTCGCCGGCCACGCTCGTGACCTGGCCGAGGCCGCCTTCGCCGGCGCGCATGCGACGGCGTTCCGCGATGCGCCGGCGCAGCCGCGCCACGCTTTCGCCCAGGCGCTCGGCATCGAAGGGCTTGACCAGGTAGTCGATCGCGCCCTGCTCGAACGCCGCCACGGCGTATTGCTCGTACGCGGTGACGAAGACGATCTGCACGTCCGGGCCCATCAGCCGCGCGGCCTCGACGCCGTTCATGCCGGGCATGTGCACGTCGAGGAAGACGACGTCGGGACGCAGTTGCTCGACGAGGTCCACGGCCTCGCGGCCGTTGCGCGCCTCGCCGGCGATCTCCAGTTCGGGCCACAGCTGGGCCAGGTGGTGCGCGAGGTGGGTGCGCAGCAAGGGCTCGTCGTCGACGATCAGCGCGCGCACCGCGCCGGGCGTGCCTGGCGTGCGCGCGACCTCGGCGTCGTCAGCGTGCTCGTCCGCCGGCGTCCGCGTGAGGTTGCTCATGCCGTCCTCCGCGTGGCGCTCGACGCGGGCACGTCGATCAGGATCTCGGCCAGCAGGCCGTGCGGCTCCAGCTGGGTGAGCTCCAGCCGCGCGGCGCCGCCGTAGAACGCCGCCAGCCGCTCGCGCAGGTTGGCCAGGCCGGTGCCGGGCACGGCCGACTCGCCCATGCCGACGCCGTCGTCGCGCACGACGAGGCGCACGACGTTGCCCTCGCGCCCGCTCGTCACGACGATGCTGCCGCCGGTCTCCGACGGGTCGATGCCGTGACGCACGGCGTTCTCCACCAGGGTCAGCAGCAGCATCGGCGGGCACGGGAAGCCCTGCAGCGCGGCGTCGCCCTCCACCGTGAAGTGCAGCCGGTCGGGCATGCGCAGGTGCATCAACTCGAGGTAGCTGCGCACCAGCGCGATCTCGCGGCCCAGTTGCGCGTCGCCGTCGTCCAGGCGCGGCATCGTCGCCTTCAGGTAGGCGATCAGGCTGCGCAGCACGGCGGGCGCGCGCGGCGAGCCCGTCTCCACCAGCGCCTGCACGTTGGCCAGCGTGTTGAACAGGAAGTGCGGCTCCACCTGGGCGGTGAGCACGGCCAGGCGGACATCGGCCGCGTGGCGCTCGAGGCGCGAGCGCTGCAGCGCCAGCTCGAGGCTCATCGCCTTCGTCTCGGAATCGCGCTGGCGCTCCAGCGCGCCCAGCGCCAGCATCAGGCCGACGATGGTGCCGGTGCCCGAGATCAGGATGAAGCCCTGCACCCGGCCTTCGTGCGTGACGACCGCGCTGAAATCGCCGCCGGTGGCCAGCAGGTAGACGGCCAGCGTGGCCAGCGTGGCCGCGCAGAACACGGTGATGGACTGCAGCACCCACGGCGGCACCACGCGCTGGCGCCACACCAGCGCCGCGCTGCGCGCCACCAGCGTGATGAAGCCGACGAACAGCGTGCGGCCCAGCAGCACGGTGAACGGCAGCTCGAAGATCGGATTCAGGACGATCGCGACGACCAGCGAGAACGCCAGCGTCAGCCCGATCGTGCGCGGCGACAACGCCCGCAGGAAGCGGGCCCAGCGCGAGCGCGGTGCCACGTCGGCATCGAGCTCAGGCGGGACGGCGGGAAAAGAGGAGGACATGTCGCCACGATAACGCGGGAGGCCGGCGCGGCCCAGCGCCACGGGGCCGCGGTGCGACGGACGACGGATGGCGAGGGCTGAACGGGTGCCCCGTGCAGCCCCCGATTTCAGAACCCGGCGCGCTGCATCGGCGCCGCGAGCGCCACGCGCAAGGTCTCCGCGCAATCGGCCAGGTGCAGGCGCGAGGCCTCGCTGAGGCCGGCGCGGTGCTGCGCCGCCTGGATGCGCGGCAGCAGCGCCGCGGCCTCGGCGCGCAGCGTGGAACGCATGTCCACGCGCACGCCGCCGGGCGTGCGCAGCAGCACCACGGCGAGACGATTGACATGGTCGCGCTGCAGCTCGCGCCGACGCGCCGGGATGTCGCCCTTGCCGTCGGCGCCGAAGTTGTTCGCGTCCGACCACAGCGAGCGCGTGATGCGGCCATAGACCTCGGACGGCGTCAGCCCCAGCGCAGGCTTGTCGAGCTTGGGCGCGCTGTCTTCCAGGCGCTGCGCCAGGCCGTCGCTCATGAGCGCGGCCAGCACCTGGCGCTGCAGATCGAGCATCACCGATTCCACCGGGTAGTCGGTGGACACCGGGTTGCCGCCGGCCGACACGTCGCCGCGCTCGAGGAAGTCGGGGGCGAGCCGGCGTTGCAACGCCGGCGACACGCGGAAGCTGTCGGCCGCCAGCACGCCGTCGACCAGTGCGCCGAGCGCCGCGCGCTGCACGCCGACCGGCACCGGCTGCATCGGGTCGCGCCCGGAGCCCGGGAAGTCACGCAGCGTGGAGACGCCGCCCAGCTGGCGCAGCAGCACGCCCGCCGCACGGGTCGCATCGCGCAGCGCGAAGGTGACGGAACGCCGCAGCACCGCGTAGTCCTCGGTGGGCTTGAGCGTGCGCGTTTCCTGGCGCTCGAACAGGTCGCGCGCGATCGCGAAGCGCTTGAGCGCATAAGCCACCGGGTCGCTGCCCAGGTCGCCCTGCAGCGACGCCGGATCGATGCCGAGGTAGTTGTCCTCGTCGGTGCCGTAGTCGAGGCCGGGCTCGGCGCTGCGCGACGCGATCTTGAGCAGTTCCGCCTTCTCCTGCGCCGGCGTCGCGTCGGCCGGCATCGGCTTGTAAGCGTACTCGATGGCCCAGTAGTCGTACACGCCCAGCGTGGTGTCGAACGGCGCCGCGGCGGCCTCGCCCGGACGCGGCAGGTTGATGGGCAGGTAGTCCATCACCGAGGCGCCGAGCGCATGCGTCTTCGTGAACTCGGGATCGGACAGCTGCCTGTCGGTGAACTCGCGCGAGCCGCGGAAGTTGTGGCGCAGGCCGAGCGTGTGGCCCACTTCGTGCATCGTCACGTCGGTGAGGTAGGCCTGCACGTAGGCGTCGGCCTCGGGGCCGTCGGGATCGATCTCGCCGCGCGCCGCCAGCACGTCCAGGCCGTAGCTGGCCTGCTCGGCCTCGTAGTCGCCGGCCAGGCAGGCCTGCAGGTCGTTGCCACCGGTCATGCTGCGGCCAAGTGCCGTCGTCACGGGTGCCAGCTCGGAAGCCGGCGCCTGCAGCAGCGCGGGGAAGTCGAAGTTGCTCGCCACGTCGAGCACCTGCGTGCGCACGGCGCGCAGGTCGCGCGAGGACAGGCTCTCGATGGCGATGGCCGCGTCGAGGATCTCGCCGGTGCGCGGGTCGACGTGGGTCGGGCCGATCGCGCCGAACGACGGATCGGCGTTGACCATCCAGCGCACCGAGGTGGCGCCCACGTCCAGCGTGTCGAACGTGGCGTCGTCCGGCTGCACCTTGACGACGATGGCGTTCTTGAAGCCGATGCGCTCGAAGGCCTTGTTCCACTCGAGGATGCCGCGCGTGATCGCGTCGCGGTACTTGACGGGAATGGTGCGGTCGAGCCAGTACGTGATCGGCTTGACCGGCTCGGACAGCGGCGCCGCCGGATCCTTCTTCTCGAGCCGCCAATGGTTGATGAAGCGCTCGCGCGGCGAACGCGAGAGGTCGTCGGTGAAGTCAGCGACCGTGGTGGTGAAGTAGCCCACGCGCGGATCGGCGGCGCGCGGCGTCATCGGCTTCTCGGGCAGTCGCGCCAGCGAGTAGTGCAGGCCCAGGAACAGGCTGCGCACATCGGGCACGAAGCTGGGCAGCCGCGGCTGCGGCGCGCCCGGCGGGGCGTTGGGGAACGACGTGGCGATCGACTGCGTGAAGTAATGCGCGGTGACGTCGAACATCACCTCGTCGGCGTTGCCGCGCACGCTGTCGAAGTACGAGTTGCGCGGGTCGACGGCGTAGCCCTGGCGGTACATCTGCTGCAGGTGGATCGCCATGCCCAGCGTGTCGCCCAGGAACAGGTTGTTGGCCTCGATCAGCACGCCGTGCGACGTGGCGTCGGGCTGGCTGGCCACCGGGGTGCTGCCGACCAGGCTGACCGAATACGCGGCGTCCACGGCGTACGCCTGCGGCGTGCCCGGCTTGGCACGGAAGGTCTCGTTGAGCGCGACCAGCTGCACCAGGCCGTGGATCTTGCGGAACTCGACGATCTGCGGTGCACCCCAGGGCGAGTAGGCCCGCACCATCGTGCCGCCGAACAGTCCGTCCTCGCCCAGGCCTTGCGAGATCTTGGGCGAGAAGAACATCGGCTTGTTGAAGTCTTCCGGCTTCAGCTCCAGCCACACCTTCTCGTCCTTCTGCCACAGCGTCATCATGCCCTCGATGCGGCGGGCGCCCTGGGTCACGGTCGCGAACGGCGGCAGCGGCGGGCCGCTCGCGGCCGCGGCGGGAGTGCGTACCGCGCCGACGCGGCCGGGGCCGGCCTGGCTGGCGCCGCTGGCCGGCGCCGCGGCGGCCGAAGCCGCCTCGCCGGCGGCCGGCGCGGCTTCGGCGGCGGGGGCCTGCGCCGTATCGGCGGCAGGCACCGTCGCACAGCTGCACAGGAAGGCGACGCAGGCGGACGCCAGCACGGTCAGCGGCGAAATCGAGCGGAATTGAGGCATGGAATCAGGATACGTGAAAGAGCGATTGGTTCCGGCGGAGCAAAAATACGTGAAAACCGTCAGTGATAACCCTGTACGATCGATTCAGTACGTATAGAATGTACATACCGAATGGTTCTGCATCGTACTTTCAAAAATCGAGGTCGAACATGGAAGCCACCGTCGCCGAACGCGGCCAGATCACGTTGCCGAAAGCCGTGCGCGATGCGCTGGGGCTGACGAAGGGCACCGTGCTGAAGGTCGAGCTGGATGGCGGCCGCATCATCCTGCGCAAGGACGTCGCCGATGCGATCTCGCGCGTGCGTGGCCGTTTCAAGCTCCCCAGCGGGGTCTCGACCGACGACGTGATGCAGGATCTGCGCGGCCGCGCGCCGGACGAGAAACCGGAATTCTAATGATGCGACGTCCCACGCTCCTGTCGCCGCGCTTTCGCTTCGAGGGCGCACGGTGATCGCCATCGACACCTCCGTGCTGATCGACCTGCTGGGCGACGGCAGCGGCGCCGACGCCGCCGAGGCCTGCCTGCGCCTCGCGCTGGGCAGCGGGCCGGTGGTGGTGTGCGACGTCGTCGCCAGCGAGGTGACCGCCGGGCTCGGACACGGCGCGGAAGTGATGGACGCGCTCGACGACATGGGCCTGACGTTCTCGGCCATCGAACAACGCTCCGCGGTTCGCGCCGGCGAGATGCAACGCAAATACATGCAGCGCGCGCGCGCCGCGGGCCAGGTCGTCGGCTCGCCGCGCACGATGCCCGACTTCCTCGTCGGCGCACATGCCCTGCTCCAGTGCAACGGCCTCATCACGCGCGATGAAGGCTTCTTCCGCGACTACTTCAAGGGCCTGAAGGTCATCGTCCCCAAGACCTGAGCCCACCCTTTTCACCCGCTCACCCAGACGCCTTTTTACGGCTATTCCAGGAGATCTCATGCTTCAAGCCTACCGCCAACACGTGGCCGAACGCGCCGCCCTCGGCATCCCGCCGCTGCCGCTCGACGCCCAGCAGACGGCCGCCGTGATCGAGCTGCTGAAGGCCCCGCCGGCCGGCGAGGACGCCTTCCTGCTGGATCTGCTCACGCACCGCGTGCCCCCGGGCGTGGACGACGCCGCCAAGGTCAAGGCGAGCTTCCTGTCGGCCGTCGCGCACGATGACATCGAGGTGGCGCTGATCTCCAAGGCCAAGGCCACCGAGCTGCTCGGCACGATGGTGGGCGGCTACAACGTCAAGCCGCTGATCGACCTGCTCGACTCCGAAGTGGCCGCCGTCGCCGCCGCCGCGTTGAAGAAGACGCTGCTGATGTTCGACTTCTTCCACGACGTCGCCGAGAAGGCCACGGCCGGCAACAAGTTCGCATCGGAGGTCATCGACAGCTGGTCCAAGGCCGAGTGGTTCACCACCCGTCCGGAAGTCGCCTCCAGGATCACCGTGACGGTCTTCAAGGTCACCGGCGAGACCAACACCGACGACCTGTCGCCGGCCCCGGACGCGTGGAGCCGCCCCGACATCCCGCTGCACTACCTGGCGATGCTGAAGAACGCGCGCCCGGGCATCACGCCGGAAGAAGACGGCAAGCGCGGCCCGATGCAGTTCGTCGAGGACCTGAAGAAGAAGGGCCATCTCGTGGCCTACGTCGGCGACGTCGTCGGCACGGGCTCCAGCCGCAAGAGCGCCACCAACAGCGTCGTCTGGGCCACCGGCGAGGACATCCCCTTCGTGCCGAACAAGCGCTTCGGCGGCGTCACCCTCGGCGGCAAGATCGCCCCGATCTTCTTCAACACGCAGGAAGACTCCGGCTCGCTGCCGATCGAAGTGGACGTGGCCAAGCTGGACATGGGCGACGTGATCGACATCTACCCGTACGAAGGCCGCATCGAGAAGGCCGGCGCGACGGTGGCCGAGTTCAAGCTCAAGAGCGAGGTGCAGTTCGACGAAGTGCGCGCCGGCGGCCGCATCAACCTGATCATCGGCCGCTCGCTCACCGCCAAGGCGCGCGAGTTCCTGAAGCTGCCCGCGTCCAACGCGTTCCGCCTGCCCACCGCGCCGATCCAGACGAAGGCCGGCTTCACGCTGGCGCAGAAGATGGTCGGCCGCGCCTGCGGCTTCGCCGAAGGCACCGGCGTGCGTCCGGGCACCTACTGCGAGCCGAAGATGACCACGGTCGGCAGCCAGGACACCACCGGCCCGATGACCCGCGACGAGTTGAAGGACCTGGCCTGCCTGGGCTTCTCGGCCGACATGGTGATGCAGTCGTTCTGCCACACCGCGGCGTACCCGAAGCCGGTCGACGTCAAGATGCACCACGACCTGCCCGCGTTCATCTCGAACCGCGGCGGCGTGTCGCTGCGCCCGGGCGACGGCATCATCCACAGCTGGCTCAACCGCCTGCTGCTGCCCGACACCGTGGGCACCGGCGGCGACAGCCACACGCGCTTCCCGATCGGCATCAGCTTCCCGGCCGGCTCCGGCCTGGTGGCCTTCGGCGCCGCCACCGGCGTGATGCCGCTGGACATGCCCGAGTCGGTGCTGGTGCGCTTCAAGGGCCGGATGCAGCCCGGCATCACGCTGCGCGACCTGGTGCATGCGATCCCGCTGTACGCGATCAAGAAGGGCCTGCTCACGGTGGCGAAGGCGGGCAAGATCAACGCGTTCTCGGGCCGCATCCTCGAGATCGAGGGCCTGCCCGACCTGAAGGTGGAACAGGCGTTCGAGATGAGCGACGCGTCCGCCGAACGCTCGGCCGCCGGCTGCACGGTGCACCTGAACAAGGAGCCGATCATCGAGTACATGACGTCCAACATCGTGCTGATGAAGAACATGATCGCCGACGGCTACGCCGACAAGCGCACGCTGGAGCGCCGCATCAAGGCGATGGAAGCCTGGATCGCCGACCCGCAGCTGCTCAAGGCCGACGCGGACGCCGAGTACGCCGAAGTCATCGAGATCGACCTGGCCGACATCAAGGAACCGATCCTGTGCTGCCCGAACGATCCGGACGACGCCAAG
>FTKD01000125.1_pt3 | contig 12426 bp, 14 predicted proteins | sample 1658191 | NCBI WGS metagenome assembly FTKD01 (sample SAMEA3914808, study PRJEB12502) | metagenome | biome: forest; material: soil | place: Canada | collected 2011-08-03 | depth 0.3 m
CACTTCAAGCGCATCAACGACCACCACGGGCACGTTGCCGGGGACCTGGTCATCAAGGCCGTCGCCGAGGCGCTCAACGCCACCGTCCGCCCGATGGACCTGGTGGCGCGCATCGGCGGCGAGGAATTCGCCATCATCCTGCCCAATTGCCCGCCGGCCTTCGGCTCGGCGGTGGCCGAGCGCATCCGCGCCGGCGTCGAGGGCCAGGTGATCTCGCTGGTCGGCGGCCAGCCGCTCGGCTGCACGATCAGCATCGGCGGCGCATACGCCCCGCAGTGGGTGCGTTCGACGCCGGCCGTCTGGATGGAGCGCGCCGACCTCCAGCTCTATCGCGCCAAGTCCGAGGGCCGCAACCGCACCTGCCTCGAGCCGACGCCCGTCTCCGTGGTTTCGGCCGAGGAAAAGGGCTTGTTGTTCGCGTCGTCCATCTTTGGGGAAGATCAGTCATGAATACGACCGCAGCGCCTCGCGCTGTCGCCGGACGCCGCGCACGCATCACCGCCATCACCAGCGGCAAGGGCGGCGTGGGCAAGACCTTCCTGTCGGCCAACCTGGCCACGGCGCTCGCGCGCCAGGGCGAGAAGGTGCTGGTGCTAGACGCCGACCTGGGACTCGCGAACCTGGACGTGGTGCTGAACCTGTTTCCCAAGATCACGCTGCATGACGTGTTCACCGGCAAGAACACGCTGGACGAGGCCATCCTCGAGGCCCCCGGCGGCTTCTCGGTGCTGCTGGCCGGCTCCGGCATGGTGGAATATTCGCGCCTGACGCCCGAGGTGCGCGAGCAGCTCGTGGCCGTGATCGACAAGGTCGTGCCGCGCTTCGACCGCATCCTCCTGGATACGGGGGCCGGTATCTCCGACGTGGTGCTCTACACCGTGTCGCTGGCCGACGAAGTGCTGATCGTGGCCACGCCCGAGCCCACTTCGCTCACCGACGCCTACGCCACCATCAAGGTGCTCGCCACCACGCAGGGCCGGCGCGACATCCGCGTGCTGGTCAACCAGGTGAGCAAGCCCGGCGAGGGGCGCGTCATCCGCGGCCAGTTGCAGCAGGTGGTGGATCGCTTCGTCAGCCCCGGCCTCGAAGTGCCGGTGAAGCTCGAGTTCGTCGGCGAGGTGCCGATCGATCCGGCGGTGCGCGATGCCGTCAAGCGCCGCCAGTTGCTGCTCGATTGCCTGCCCGGCTCCGCCGCGGCGCAGGCCGTCATCGCCGCTGCAACGCGCTTGCGGGCATGACCCCGCGCGGGCGAGCGCCCGCGCGACGCCCGACAATCGGGGCATGACAGAACCCGCCGCCGATCCCAAACCGCCGACGCCCTTCGAACAACTGGGCGGCAGCGTCGGCGTGCGCGCGCTCGTCGATCGCTTCTACGACCTGATGGACCTCGAGCCCGACTTCGCGCCGTTGCGCGCGCTGCATCCGACGACGCTGGACGGCTCGCGCGACAAGTTCGCCTGGTTCCTCACCGGCTGGCTCGGCGGCCCCGATCTCTACGTCGAACGCTTCGGCCACCCGCGGCTGCGCGCGCGCCACCTGCCGTATCCGATCGGCGTCTCCGTGCGCGACCAGTGGCTCACCTGCATGGGCCTCGCGATGGCCGAGATCGGCGCCGCGGGCGGCTTCACGCAGGACATGCAGGAGCGCCTGATGATCTCGTTCGCCAACACCGCCGACCACATGCGCAACCGCGCCGGCTGACATTTCATTGCGCACGGAATGCGCCCCGTGAACGAGCACGACGCCCCTTCCTCGCAGCCGACCGAAGGCCTGTACCCCCCGACCGTATGGATCCCGGCAGTCGGGACGCCACGCGCCGCGGTGCTGTTGCTGCACGGGCTGGACATGACGCCCGCACAGCTCGCGGCCATCCTGCGATCCCTGAGGCTGCCGGCGCTGGTCGCGCTGCCGTCCGGCCCCGTCGAGCGCGACGGCGGCCACCGCGCCTGGTGGCCGGTGGACGATGCGTTGCGCGCGGCCCGCCTGAAGGCCGGCCCGGCCGACCTGCACGACAGCCACCCGACCGGGCGCGAGCGCGCCCGTGACGCCGTGCACGCGACGGCGCACGCGCTGCGCGGGCGTGCGCCCGGACTGCCGTTGATCGTCGCCGGCTTTTCCCAGGGTGCGATGCTGGCGCTCGATTGCGTGCTCCAGACCCCGCCGTTGACCGTCGCCGCGCTGGCGTTGTGGTCGGCGTCGCGCCTGGCGTTCACGGAATGGGTGCCGGCGCTGCACCGGTTGCGCGGCGTGCGTGTCGATCTGTTGCACGGACGCGCCGATGCCAACCTGGGGATTGCTGCGGGGCAATCCTTGCGAGACGCGCTCGTTGCCGGGGCGGCCGACGTGCGCTGGGCGCCGTTCGACGGCGGTCACGAAATACCCCTGCAGGCCTGGGTAGGATTGCGCCGCCTGGTGCGCGAGGTGACGGCGCCGAAGCAGCCCGGTGCATAGCATCGGCCGCGCGCGCCCCGGGTCGCGTGACTTATCTGGCAATGCGCGGGGTTTTGCGCCCGCTGTCCCGCCCACGTGCCAGAGTTCCCGACAGCAAGGCGCGCCGCCGCCCGCTAAAATCCTTTGATACTTTTAGTAACCATGCATTCCGCCTGCGCCGTCACCGCTCTGAAACTCGCCTCGCTCCGCGCGTCGGCGCCAGCGTGGGCGTTCGACCTCGAGGTGCTTGCGCGCAGCGTCTTGTCCCGCGCGCCCGCGCTCCGTGGCGCGCCGGTGCGGGCCATCCCGGCCTGATGGCGCCCGGCACCGCCACGCCTGCGCCGCAGGCGCTGCTGTTGACCGCGGCCGGCCACACCTGCGTCGCGTGGTGGCACGCGCCCGCTGCGGCGTCACGCATCGGCGCGGCGCCCGCGTTGTCGCTGGCGGTGGTGCTGGCCAGTTCGTGGGGCGACGAGGACGTGGCGGGCTACGGCGGCCTGCGCGCGCTCGCGATCCAGCTCGCCGGGCGCGGCCTCGGCAGCCTGCGCTTCGAGTGGCCCGACACGGGCGACTCGTCGGCCGCCACCGGCACGGCGGCGATCGCCGATGCGCTGGCGGCCTTCGACGCCGCGGCCGCGCAGGCGCTGGTGTTGTCCGGCTGTGAACGCCTGGCGTTCGTCGGGCTGCGACTGGGCGCCCTGCTGGCCGCCCATGCCGCCGCCAGGCGCCGGGATGTCGATGCGCTGGTGGCCGTGATGCCCGTGGCCAGCGGCCGGGCCTTCGTGCAGGAGCAGCGCATGCTGCCGGCCCGCCCGGGCACGCGGGCATCCGTGCCCGGTGCGATCTTCGACGCGGCGGAACTGCCGGTATCGCTGGGCGGCTTCACGCAGTCGGTGCGCCAGCTGGAGGCGCTGTCCGCGCTGAAGTGGCCCTCGGCCGCCACCACCTCGGTGCTGGAGGCCTTGTTGCTCTGGCCACCGGATGCGCCGGGCCGCGCCGCCGCGGACGCGCTCGCGCGCATGGGCGTGCAGGTGCGCGAGTGGGCGCACGCGGAGTTGTCCGGCGCGCTGGCCGGTCCGCATCCCGCCGGCTTGGCCGTGGCGCCCATCGCCGAGATCGTGCGCTGGCTGCAGGAGCGCGCCGCCGACGCAACGGTGACGCGCGGCGTGCCGGCGATCGAGGATTTCGGCATCGCCGACGCCGGCAACGACCGCGCCCATGCGGCCTTGGCCACGGCGCGGCTGGAGGCGGCCACGGCGGCGGTGCTGGCCTTGTCGGCCGCGGAGGCGCCGGTCTGGATGCGGCTGCAGGCGGGCGGTGTCGCGGTGCGGGAGCGCATCGTCCACGTCGATGCGGGGCCGGCGCTGGTGGGGGTTCTGGGCGAGCGCGACACGGGGGCCCCCGAAACCGTGCCCCTGTCGCCGCGACGTGCCATCGTGCTGCTGTCCCCGGGAGGCGAACGCCGCATCGGGCCGCACCGCATGTGGGTGTCCTGGGCGCGCCACCGTGCGGCCGCGGGCGACGTCGTGCTGCGCCTGGACCTCGCCGGCAGCGGCGACAGCGATCGCCGGGCCGCGCCGGCGGGCGACCCGGGCTGCGTCGACGATGTCGCACGCGTCGTGGCCTGGCTGCGCCGCGAGCACGGTGTCGGGCCGTGCGTCGTGATGGGTGTCCGCGCCGGTGCGCGCCGCGCGTGGCGCGTCGCCCTGGAAGGCCTGGCCGTGCAGCAGGTGGTGGTCATCGATCCGTCGATCTCGCACGGGAAGACGTTCGCGCTGATGCGGGAAGCCGGACGGCGCGGGATGAGGCTCGCACGCGGCGGCGGCGTGCACGGACACGAAGTCGCGCACGCGGACCCGACATTCGCGGGTGCCGCAGGCAGCGCCAGGCTTCACGCGCGACTCGATGCGCTGCTCGTGTCCGCGCCCGCGGCGATCTCGCGCGCCGCCGCCACGGCGTCGCATCGGCCCGCGGTCGCCATGACATGAGCACCGACATGGGCAAGCCCGTCAAGAACCGCTCGTTCGGGTTCGTCCGCAACCTGATCGCGGTGCTGTACCGCCAGGCCGGCCTGATCGCGCTGTGCGCGCTCGCGGGCGCTGGCGTGTCGCTGGTGCCCTACGTGCGCCACCACGCCTCATCCACCAAGATGCAGGCGGCGCGCCAGGACGCGCAGCCGTTCATCGAGGACGACCCGCAGCGCGGCACCGGGCAGGATCGCCGCACGGGCGAGGCGACGTCCGCTGCGATCGAGGCCAGTCTCGCGCAGGCCCGGGACGACCTGCGCCAGTGCGAGGACCGGATCGTCGCCTTGCTGGTGGAGGACGGCGGACGCGCGGACCGCGACAAGATCGGCGACGCCGACGCGACGGCCGAGGGCGGCCTCAAGCTCGATCTCGATCTCGATCCCGAGGCGGCGGCCGCGCGGGGCAGCGCGGGGCCGATGGCCGTCGCGTTGAAGACGCAGGTGCTGCAACTGCGCCTGGACGAAGCGCACCCGCTCGCCGCCGCCGGGAACGTGCTCGACGCGCCCCCGCAACGCGCCGGCGAGCAGCAGCGCCTGGCCGGCACCGTGCGCGAGAACACGCCCCTGGAGGTCGAACTCGATCGTCTCGAGCGCGCGCGCGAGCTCGCGCAGGAGCGCTTCGCCGAGCTGCAACGCGAGCTCGACCAGATCGGCGTGGCCGCGCACCGGGATCCGATGGACGCCGGCGGCCGCGCCGTCGGCGACGCGCCCGAGGAAAGCAAAGGCAACGCCGTCGCGCTGCTGGGCACCGCCGCCGGCCTGCTGCTGGGCCTGCTGGTGGCCGCATTGCGCGAACTGGGCGGCGGACGCATGCGCTCGCCGCGCGAGGCGGAATGGGCACTGGGCGTGCCGGTACTCGACGCGATTCCCACCCTGTCCGCGAAGGCGCGCAACGCTTGTCTTGGACTGCCCCTGAATGCGCCGGACGCCAGCCCGGCAGAGCCTGCATGAAGACCGCTCACGACCCCACGCTGTTCACGCGCACCGGCCTCGGTGTGCTGGACCACCTGACCCGCCGCCATGGCCCGACCGTGCAACCCGTTTGCGAAGGCGATGCGCCCGCGTCGCCGGGCCGCGTGATTCTCGTCAGCAGCGCGCGCGCCGGCGAAGGCAAGAGCTTCGTCGCGCGCGGGCTTGCCCATGCGCTCGCCGAGCAACAGGACGGCGACGTCGTCTGGGTGGACGCCGCGTTCGACACGCCGCCGGCCGAAACCGACCTCTGGCGGCGCGGCGCGGCCGGACTGTCCGAGATCATGATGCTCGGCTCGCTGCAGGGGCTCGCGCCCGCGGGCGCCGGCCCCGACCGCCTGTGGCGCCTCGGCCGCGGCGTGCTGGCGCAACGCTCGCTGCTGTATCGCCCCGATGCCGTGCGCAAGGGCCTGAAGGCGCTGCGCGCCGGCTTCGCGCTGACCGTGCTCGATGCGCCGTCGCTGGGTGCGTGCGGCGCGCTGCTGGCCGAAGTGGATGCCTGCGTGATGGTGGTCGACGCACGCCGCACGTCGCGCCACGCCGCGCAACAGGCGCTGGCCGAGGCCCGCCTCGGCCCGGATCGCCTGGCCGGCCTCGTGTTGAACCACCGGCCACGCCCGATCCCGCGCTGGCTGGGCGGCGGTTGAATCCGATGACGGTCGACGGTCAGCGCCTGACGCCGCCGTCGCCCGTCAGCATCGACAGCTCGACGAAGTGCGACGCCGCGTGTTCGCGGCCGAAGTTCAGGTTGAAGCCGTCGAAGTCGACGTGCTGCAGCGACTCGAGTCCGGTGGCCAGGCCTTCGCGCGTGTTGGCGCGGCCGCGGCGCAGGCCCTCGACGAAGACGCGTGCGTCGACGTAGCCTTCGAGGCTGGAGTAGTTGACCGAGGCATCGCCGCCGGCGGCCTTCACTGCGTCCAGGTAGTCGCGCACGATGGGCACGGCTTCCGAGAACGGGTAGGGCATCACCTGGCTGACCACGACGCCCAGGGCGTCCTTGTTCAGCTCGTCCGACAGCGCCTTCGTGCCGACGAACGACACGTTGAAGAACTGGCCGCCATAGCCGGCCTTGCGCGCCTGGCGGATGAACGCGGCGCAGCTCTTGTACGAGCTGATCTGCACCACGCCGTCCGGCTGCGCGGCGACGATGGTCTTGACGGCGTCTTCCACCTTGACGGTGTTGCGTTCGACCGTGCCGACGGCCACCGGGGCGAGGTTGAGCGCCTTCAGCGCCTTCGTCACGCCGTCGAGGCCGGCCTGGCCGTAGCTGTCGCTCTGGCGGAAGACGGCGATCTTCGTCAGGCCCAGGTTGTGCAGCTGGTTGACGATCAGCGCCGTCTCGTCGTCGTAGGAGGCGCGCACGTGGAACACGTTGCGCAACGGCGGCTGGCGCAACGCCATCGCGCCGGTGAACGGCCCGAAGAACGGGATGCCCGAGTCCTTGACCAGCGGCAGCGCGGCCAGCGAGGTGGGGGTGCCGACGTAGCCGAACAACGCGAACACGTCGTCGTTCAGGAAGGTTTCGGTGTTGGCCTTGGCGCGTGGCGGCTCGTAGCCGTCGTCGAGCATGCGCAACTCGATCTTCTGGCCGTTGACGCCGCCGGCGGCATTGACCTTGTCGAAGTACAGGCGCGCGCCCCGGTTGAGCTGGATGCCCAGTTGCGCGGACGGGCCAGTGTTGGGCGCCGACTGGCCGAGGACCAGGTTGCCCGACTCCTTGGAAAAAGCGGTCGCTGCCGGCAGGGAAGCCAGCAGGCTCAGCATCGTGCGGCGTTTCATGAGATTGGCAGCGCCGGAGGGAGCGCTTTCGAACTAGGGGGAAACCCAATTGTCGTCGCGTTCCGTGACGACCGCTGTCAGAAAGTGTTGGGCAGAAACCGTTGATTTCGAGAACGCGTGAGGTGGTTCACGAATTTTCTGTCGAGCTCATCCCATTTTTATGGCATCGACTTTCATGAGGAAACGCGCGTTACGAAACGTTACCCACTGATGAGCAGCTCCCGGCGGGAGTCCCGAAATTCGATTGCCGTTGCCTATCGCACGACATACCCGATGGGGCACCCGACGGAGGCGCGAAAGATGCGGTCTTGTGTGCGCCGCGGCGTGTGCTCAACGGGGCGGTTCGGCGGGCGGAATGACGCCCCCGGTCGGTGCCGTGAGACTGGTGATCCCCGTGTCGTTGTTGACTGCGGCGCCGCCACGGTCGGTGCGCTGTCCGGCGATCCGGGCGTCCAGTTCTCGTCCATTGTCGTGTCCGCTCGCGGGCTCGCGCATCTCGGCACGGAGTCGGGGCAGCGCCTCGGGGTGCTCGCGCTGCATCAGCTCGATGAGGCCTTCGCGCAGCAGGCAGCGCAGATCCCAGCTCTGGCCGGCCGAAGGCGAGCTCACGATCAGGCGCAGCTGCATCGCGCGTTCGCTGGTGTCCACCACCTGCAGAAGGCACACGCGGCCGTCGAAATCCTTCGATCCCTGCGCCAGCCGCGTGGCCTCGGCGCGCAGCGAGGCCAGGTCGGCGGAGAAATCGACCCAGAAGAACACGCTGCCGATGATCTGCGACGTGGTGCGCGTCCAGTTCTGGAACGGGTTGTCGATGAACCACTGCAGCGGGATGACGAGGCGGCGTTCGTCCCAGATCTTCAGCACGACGTAGGTGCTGGTGATCTCCTCGACGCGGCCCCACTCGCCCTGGACGATCAGCACGTCGTCGATGCGGATCGGCTGCGACAGCGCGATCTGCAGGCCGGCGAGCAGGTTGCCGAACACCGATTTCGCGGCCAGGCCGATCACCAGGGCCGACAGTCCTGCCGAGGCGAGCAGGCTGGTGCCGAACTGGCGCGCGCGCGGGAACGTCATCAGGATGAAGGCCGCGCCCGCGAACAGCGCGATGCCGATCGCGATGCGCGCGAGCACGCGCGTCTGCGTCAGCACGCGCCGCGCCTCGAGGTTGTCGGCCGTGTCCTGCGGATGCAGTACCGTCACCGCGTCGGTCAGGCCACGCACCGCCGCGATCGCCGCGGCGGTGAACGCGGCGATCAGCAGCACCGTGACGAGCTGGCGCACGCCGTCGACGTGCGGCAGGTCGTCGGGCGCGCCTTCGAGCGTGACCTGCACCGCGATCAGCGGCAGCAGCCAGCGCAACGGCTTGTCGAGTTGCCGGTTCACGGCGCCGGCGACCGGCGAGTGGCGGCTGAGGCGGCGCGCGATCGGGCGCACGGCGACGTAGACGAGGACGCCTACCAGGATGGCACCGAGTGCCGACGCCAAGGGGGCCAGCCAGTCGTCGTAGTCGTGCAGGTTCATGGCGTCACCGGCGCCGTGACGCGCCGCAGGAAACAAAGGCGGCACGGAGCAATCCGCGGGCCTTGTCGAGCTGCGCACGCCCGTGTCCTCATCAAGGATTTCGCCCGCGGCATGCGTCCGCGACATACAGTAGAGGGCATGACACGCCGTCCCGCCGCGATCCCCGCTGCGCCCTGCATCGACAGCGAGCGCATCCTGCCCGGATACCAGTTCGCCGATGCCTACAAGGTGCCGGCGCCGCATCGCATGGACGCGATCGAGGCGACGCGCCTGGCCTTTTCGCACGGCCCGACGTGGATCCTTACCTTGATGGACGTGCGCAACCGCCTGGGCCGCCTGGTCGGGCTCCGGCCGGCGCCCGCGCGCGGCTTTCCCATCATCCGCCAGTCGGCCGACGAGGTGGTGATGGGCTTCGACGACAAGCACCTGGACTTCCGCATCGTGGTTTCCGTGGCCGGCGGCTTCGCCACGGTCACGACCATCGTGCGCTGGCACAACGTCTGGGGCCGGGCCTACCTGACGGCCATCATGCCGTTCCATCGCGCGATCGCCGCGCGCATGATCGAAGGCGTCGCCTGACCCAGGGGGCGTTGTTCGACCTGCCCGAGCCGGTTCCGGCGAACCTGCCCGCGGGGCTGACGTACGAGCCCGAGTTCGTCACGCGCGACGAGGAGCAGGCGTTGATCGCGCTGATCCGCTCGCTGCCGCTGGCCGCGGCCCTCTACAAGCAATACACCGCGCGCCGCCGCGTCGTCAGCTTCGGCGGCAGCTACGACTACGACGCCAACAAGCTGTTGCCGGCGCGTGAGCTGATCGAGGAACTGCATCCGCTGCGCGCGCGTGTCGCGCGCTGGGCGGGCGTGGCGCCCGCGGCGATCACGCACACGCTGGTGGCCGAGTACGCGCCGGGCACGCCGCTGGGCTGGCATCGCGACGTGCCGGACCACGAGGAAGTGTTCGGCGTCTCGCTGGGATCGACGGCCGTGCTGCGGTTCCGCCCCTATCCGCCGGTCGCACCGAAGCGCGCCGACGTGATCAAGCTGCGCGCGGCGCCGCGTTCGATCTACGCGATGCGCGGGCCGGCGCGCTGGGGCTGGCAGCACAGCGTGGCGCCGGTCGACGAACTGCGCTGGTCGATCACGTTTCGCACCGCGAGAGGCTAGAAGTTGCCGGCGTCGCCGGGGAACGACACCGGGGATTCCCAGCCGTCGGCCGAGATGGCCGACACGCCGAAGAAGAAGTCGTCGAGGTCGACGTTCTTCAGCACCGCATGGCCCGGGTCGACGCCCGCCGCGTAGGTGCGGCTGTGCTGCCACTGCGACGCGGTGGTGTCGCGCCACCACACGCGGTAGCTGGCGACGCCGGGTTGCGGCGTCCAGTTCAGCACGGTATCGGTGGTCACCGCGCCGGAGATCGCGACGCCTTGGACCGGCGCCGGTGCGTTGGCCAGCGCGGCCAGCGTGATCGCGTTCAGGCGCGTGACCTGCGCGAGGTAGTCGAAGTCCACGCGGTCTATCGTGTCGCCGTAGGGCACGCCCTGCTCGGTGCGCAGATCCTGGTGCTCGCGCCGGTAGTCCTCGTGCGGCTCGGTGAAGCGCAGCGCGGGGAAGCCGTGCTCGAGGAACTCCACCTGGTCGCCGCCGCGGCCGTAGCGGTCGGTGCGGTAGACCATGTTGACGCGGAAGTTCACCAGCGTGCGCTCGGCCAGGCCGGCCACGAAGCGCGCCAGGTTGCGCGACGGCGAATCCACCTCGCCGCCGTTGTAGCGGCGCTTCGCGGCCTGCTCGGGCGTCTCCAGCGCCTTGGTGCCTTCGGAGAACACGCGCACGACGCCGTTGTCGTTGACGCCGTCCTGGCCGTGGCTGTTGCCGACGATGTCGTTGTTCAGGTCGGCTTCCACCTTCCAGCCCTTTTCCTTCGCATAGTCCGCCAGCACCTTGCCGCCGTACAGGCCTTGTTCTTCGCCGGACAGCACGCCGTAGACGATGGTCGCGGCGAACCGGCGCTTCGAGAGGATGCGCGCCGACTCCAGCACCGCGGCCACGCCGGACGCATCGTCGTTCGCGCCGGGGGCGTCGTGGCTGGCGTCCATCACGTCGGTGACGCGCGAGTCGATGTGGCCGGTGATGGCCACCACGCGGGCCGGATCGCCGGTGCCGCGCTGGATCGCGACGACGTCCATGACCTCGGTCGACGCCGGGACGCGCTTGCCGGTGACCATTTGCGACGGCGTGACGATCTCCAGGCAGCCGCCGCATTCGCGCGAGATCGCCCCGAAGCGGGCCTTCGTCCAGCGGCGCGCGGCGCCGATGCCGCGGGTCTCGGAGACGGTGTCCGACAGCGTGTGGCGCGTGCCGAAGCCGACCAGCTTCTCGATGGTGGCGTGCAGCGCCTGCGGGTCGACGGCCTCGGCGATGGCGCTCAGTTGCGCCTCGGGCGCGTCGGCGGCGAAGACCGGCGTGGCGAGACCCAGGCCAAGGGCCAGGGCGAGACGGAACGGGGGTGGCGTGTGCAGCATGGCGGGGATTATGGGCACGTCCGCGAATCCGTGCAGGCCTGCCCGCCGGCCCGGTCGACCAGCGTTCCCGGTGCAATCCTTATATGCAACCATGGAGTTGCATGATTGCGGCGACGGCGTTACAAAGGCGTCACGTCAAGGAGGCCCGCATGTCCAGCACGAACGAGATCCGCAAGCATCTGCTCATCAAGGCGCCGCCGTCGCGCGTGTGGCGCGCCATCACCGACGCCGATCAGTTCGGCACCTGGTTCCACGTCAAGCTGGAGTCGGCGTTCGTCGTCGGCCAGGCGACGTCGGGCCAGATCACGTATCAGGGCTGGGAGCACGTGCGCTTCACGCTGCTGACCGAGGCGCTGGAACCCGAGACGCGCTTCGCGTACCGCTGGCATCCGTACGCGGTCGACATGAAGAAGGACTACTCGGCGGAGCCGATGACGCTCGTCGAGTTCCTGCTCGAACCGCAGGACGGCGGCACGCTGGTGACCGTGATCGAGTCCGGCTTCGACCGCCTGCCGCCCGAGCGCATCGCCGAGGCGTTCCGCATGAACGAACGCGGCTGGGCCGAGCAACTGGACAACATCCAGGCCTATGTCGCCTGACGCCGCGTCCGCGCGCCGCGCGCAGGCCGCCGCGCCGCTGTTCGCCGCGCTGGGCGACGAGACCCGGCTGCAACTGCTGATGCGCCTGGCCGCCAGCGGGCCGGAGTCGATCGCGCAGATGAGCGAGAAGTCCGCCGTCACGCGCCAGGCCATCACCAAGCATCTGCAGGTGCTGTCCGCCGCCGGCTTCGTGGCCGGCGAGCGGCGCGGGCGCGAGCACATCTGGCGCCTGCGGCCGCAGCGCCTGCGCGACGTGCACGCACAGCTCGATCGCATCTCCCGGCAATGGGACGACGCGCTGGAACGCCTGCGCGCCTTCGTCGAGGGCGGCGCGACGCCATGAACGACGATCTCTCCCGATTCGTCGCCGCCCAGGCGCCGCACGTCGCGACCGTGATGGCCGAACTCCGCGCCGGGCGCAAGCGCACGCACTGGATGTGGTTCGTGTTCCCGCAGTTGCGCGGCCTGGGGCGCAGCGAGATGGCGCGCCGCTTCGGCCTGGAATCCCTGGCCGAGGCGACGGCCTATCTCGCGCACCCGATCCTGGGCGAGCGGCTGCGCGCCTGCGTCGCCGCGCTGCTGGC
>FTKD01001429.1_pt3 | contig 12407 bp, 11 predicted proteins | sample 1658191 | NCBI WGS metagenome assembly FTKD01 (sample SAMEA3914808, study PRJEB12502) | metagenome | biome: forest; material: soil | place: Canada | collected 2011-08-03 | depth 0.3 m
CTGGCGAGCACCAGCGGCAGCGTCTCGCCCTGCGTCCACTCGCCGACGAAGGCGTCCTGCGCGTCGTCCCACCAGCCTTCGTAGCGTCCGTTGACGCGGGCGCCGGAGAACAGCAGGTGGCCGTTCTCCAGGGTCACGGCATCGAGCGTCAGCCAGGCGGGGCCCTGGTCGGGGCTGATCATCCGGCCCTGGTAGCCGCCGCCCGGCTTGGCGGTGAGCTCCAGGCCGATCCTGATCTCCGCGGTCGCGCTCTTCAGCGTCCCGTGCCAGTCGCCGGACCAGTTCCCCGGCGCGTCCTGCGCCCTGGCCGCGCCGGCCAGCACAAGGGCCATCATCAGGCCCGACACGGCCAGCGCCACGATCCAGCGCGTCAAGGTCCTGACCATGATCGCCTCCCGTTCGCCCCGTCAGCTCACGTGGTCGCCGGGGCGGCCGCGAGAGCCGGCGCCTGCGCCGCCTGTCCCGCCTGCGCCAGGCCCAACACCCCGCCCGGGTTCATCGCGTCGACCATGGCCGAGGGGATCAGGATCGTCGCGCCGCGCTCCTTGGTGGTCTCGTAGATGATGTTCATGGCCCGAAGCTGCAGGGCCGTGGGGCTGCGGGCGTAGATGTCGGCGGCCTCGACGAATTTCTGCGCCACCGCCAGTTCGGCCTGGCCCAGATGGATGCGGGCGGCGGCCTCGCGCTGCGCCTGGGCCTCGCGGCTCATGGCGTCCTGCAGGGCGGCGGGCACGCCGATGTCGCGGATCTCGACGGAGATCGCGGTGACGCCCCAGTCGGCGGTCTTGCGCCCGATCTCCTCGCGCAGCAGCTCATCCCCGTGCTTGCGGTCCGAGAGCAGGGTCGAGAGCAGGGACGAGCCGACCATCTCGCGCAGTGAGGTCTGCGCCACCCGGGCGATCGCGCTGCGGTAGTCGGTGATCTCCAGCGCGGCGCGCTCCGGATCGTGGATCTGCCAGAAGACCACGGCGTCCACGTCCACCGGCACGGTGTCCTTGGAGAGCGCCTGCTCGGCGTTGAATTCCGTCGTCTGTATGCGCTGGTCGAGCCACGACGACACGTCGTCGATGAACGGGATGATGATGAACATCCCTGGCCCTCGGACGGCCTGCAGCTTGCCGAGCCTCAGCACCACCGCCCGTTCCCACTGGTTCGCCATCTTCAGAGTCATGGGCGTCAGCACGCCGGCCAGGATCAGCGCCCCGCCCAGCCAGTAGAGCGCCGGCATGCCGTTCTGGGCGGCCTGCTCGATGCTGAGCGCACCCAGCCCCACCAGGATCACCGCCAGCAGGCTCGCCGGCGCATTTGCCCCGCGCGGCCTTAGCCCGCCCATGCCGGACACGCCGACCATGTAGTTGCTGCTCATCGGATCTTCTCCTTGTCGGCGGCCAGCGCCGCGATGCGTTGCGACAGCGCCAGGGGATCGACCCCCAGCGCTGCGGCGGCGGCCAGGGTCTGGCGCGCCAGGTTGTCGGTCTGGGTCTCGTGGGCGTGGCCTTCCATGGCCGGCGGCGGTTCGGCGACGAAGCTGCCGCGGCCGCGCACCAGGCTCACCGCGCCCAGCCGTTCCAGCTCGTCATAGGCGCGGCGCACGGTGTTGAGGTCGACCTTCAGGGCCACGGCCACCTGGCGCATGGTCGGCATCTGGTCGCCCGGCGTCATCAGGCCGGCGCCCATGGCCCGTAGGAACTGTTCGCGCAGCTGCACATAGATCGGGACGCCCGTGTCCCCCAGCCGCAGCGCGGCCAATATCTGAGCCTGTGTATGCATACACTCATACAATACGCTCATAGCTCGGCTTGTCAAATCGCCGAACCCGGGTCGTTGGAATCAGGCGTCGGAGCTGTCGATCGGGCGTCCTAGGCGATCCAGGCGTCCTTGACGGCGGCGGGCGCGGGTTGGGCGACGCGGCGCGCGAGCCAGCGCGCCTCCCACCTGGCGAGTTGAGTCTTGAACCCCAGCGCCCGCTTTTCCACCAGATGCCAGGAGAGGGCGGCGACCAGGGCCGAGGCCGGAACCGAGACCGCGATATTGATCCACCAGTGCCGGCCCCAGGGCGCGAGCGCGACGAACGTCTGCTGGATGACCGAGCCGTAGAGGAAGATGCCGTAGGAATAGTCCGCGCCCTTCAGAAGGCCGGTCTTCGGGGGATTGGTCAGGCCGAAGAAGACGGTGGCGTAGGACAGCAGCGGCACGGCGGCGTAGTGCCCCGCCGGAATGTCGTAGAGCACCAGCGCGGCGGCCAGGCTCGCCAGGCCCCAGGACCATTTCCAGGGGATGCGCTCCCGGTAGGCGTGGAGGAGCACGCCGCACAGGAAGTTCGCCAGCAGCAGCCACGCCGGCGCCGGACCTGCGACGTAGGTCGCATAGAACGGATAGTGCAGGAGGGTGTCGGTGAGGCCCCAGGCCATGTAGGCGAGCGTCGCGGCCAGCAGGATCGCCGGCCGCCGCACCGCGCCCAGCACCGCCAGGCCGGTCAGCATCACATAGCACCGCAGCTCGTACGGGATCGTCCAGAGCTGAATGTTCACCAGGTCGATGGGATTGGTCTTGAAGACCCCGGGCAGCACGAACTGCGGATCGCCCAGGATGTTCAGGAAGTAGATGTGGAAGTCGTGATCCGAGACGTAGGCTCCGAGCGACTTGGTGGTCAGCAGCGGACCCAGGATCAGGGCCGCGATCAGGGATTCGACCGCCAGCGCCGGATAGATCCGCAGCGCCCGCAGGCCCAGGAACATCCCGATCGTCTTGCTGCGCTCCAGGCTGCCGGCCACCAGGAAGCCGCTGAGGGTAAAAAAGGCCGGCAACAGGACCGCGATCAGCGGACGCCACGGCGCGGAGGAGGCGACCGTCTGGGCCGCCAGCCCATAGGACGTCACGATGCTGTGCCAGCAGACGATCAGCACCGCCAGCGCCAGGCGCAGGTAGTCGAAACCGGTCGGCCTGCCGCCGGTCTCGGTCATCCGCTGGGCGATCGTCGTCTGCATCCCCCAAGGATGCCGCGACAAGATTAAGACATCGCGGCCGGCCCCGAAGAGTCCGCCCGGCGTGGCGGCGGGCCGCTACGGGATGAAGCCGACCCCGCTCGCCGGCGCCACGCCCTGCGCCCGGACGATCTGGGTGTGGCTCATGCGGTAGAAGACCAGGCCGATGTGGGTTCCGAGCAAGCAGGAGCCGAGCAGGAACGCGCTTTTGGCCAGCGCATTGGGGTGGGGATCCCGGCAGAACGGCAGCAGGCAGGCCAGGGCGGCGCTCGCCAGGACATAGGCCAGGATCTCGCCCCGCCTGGCCTGCGCCTTGGGATTTGGCCGAACGAAGGATTGGACCAAGAACCCGGCCAGGATCAGGTTCTGGACCGCCGCCACGGGGACGCCTTTGCGGATGAGCTGGTCGAAGGCGATGTAGCTCAGGAGGGCGCTCGTCTGCGCGGCAAGGGCCACCAGCAGGTAGCGCCGGTTCAGGCAGGCGAGGATGATCGACAGCATCTCGAACGCATAGAAATACCGGTCGTGCATCTTCGGCAGCAGCAGCGGCATGATGAGCAGCGAAAGGCATGCCGCCAGGGTGTTGAATTCGATGTCTGTCCGCTTGGATCTCTCGATCAGGACAGCGAGGGCGAGGCCGGCGACCGCCGCGGCGATCAGGCCCACGGCGACCCCGAGGCTGTAGGGCGCGCCCGGCGCCAGGGTCCAGATGTTGGCGGCGTTCATGGACAGCCGATGAAAGGTGTTGGCCTGGTCGGCATAGACCTCCAGCACCTCGTGGAGCGGCCGTCCGGCCACAAGCGTGGGCAGCGCGAGCGCCAGATAGACCAGCGGAATAGCCGCGAACCACAGCAACGACCGGCGTTGGCGCAGGACCATGCCCAGGGCGAACGGCCCCAGAAACACGGCTTGCGCCTTGACTGCGAACGCCGTGGCGAACGGCAGGACGCCGTTGCGGCCGGTTGAGAACAGATAGGCGGAGAGGATGACGAAGAACGCCCAGATCGAATCCGCCTGACCCAACAGGGCCCCGTTATAGAGGACCGAAGGGGCGATCCAGGCCGCGGCCAGCGCCAGGCTGGCGCGGTTGCGGCTCCCCGTGGCCGTCAGCACGAAGCGGTAGGCGAGGATCGCGGCGCCGAACTCGAAGGCGAAGGAGATCGCCTTGACCAACAGCAAGGGCGGTGCGAGGCCGTCGAAGCCGGTGACGGCGATCAGCAGGTAGCTGTAGAGCGGCGTATAGTTCGTGAAACCGACGCCCAGGGCCTTCCAGCCGTGCTCGTGGGCGAAGGCGTACCAGGGCTTGAGGTAGAGGTCCGCGTCCGTGGTCGCATGCGACCACACGGCCAGGCGGAAGCCCAGCCCCAGGAGCAGAGCCGCGCCGACGGCGGCGAACCTGGCGGTCTGCGGGCCATCCCATGCTCCGGCGCGCGCCGCGTTGGGAAGGTGATCGTGCCCGCGCTCGCTCGGTCGGAAAGTCATCGGTGGCGCGCTCACGAAGCGGAGCGGTGAGCCTAGGTCGCGAGCATTGCGAAACCGTTCACGCCAGAGCGTGCGGCGGGTCTAACCCTTCGGGAACGTGAGGTTGGTCTGGGAGGTCCAGGGGTTCACCGCCGAGCGCGGCGCGGCGACCACCAGACGGCCGCCCAGGCTGGAACGGCCGATGCCCTGCGCCTCGTAGAGCGCCTCGAAGCTGTCGGCGCCGCCGGTGGCCCTGGCCAGCGCCTTCAGGGCGTCGGGGCTGGCCATCGCCTCGGCCGCCTGCATCAGGCCGGTGTCGCGGTCGCCGGCGATCACCACGATGCGGTTGCCCGCCGGGCCCTTGAACGCCGTGACGTAGCCGAAGTCGCGCCGCCGCGCGTCGCCCTGGCTCGGGCCGCCTTCCTGGCTGACGTAGGACTTGCTGGTCTTGGCGTCGATGAGCTCGTCATAGGTCTCGCCGATCGTGAACCGTGACCCCGCGAACACCGGCTCGCGCAGCACGCCCAGCCCGCTCAGGTAGCCCAGGTAGATGATGTTGTTGCGCTTCAGCATCTCCGGCGTCAGGTCCGAGGCCATCACCACATGCAGCCCCTCGGCGTGGGCGGCGCCCCGCGAGACGATGGGCACGATGCTGCGCAGCGCGAAGGCCGCCCCGACCGGCAGGTAGTAGAGGTCGAGGTCGCGGTAGGCGCCCATGGCCTTGGGGTTGTCCATCAGCCAGGCGTCGAGGTCCTCGCGGCTGTTGATGCCGTATTCGCGGACCAGCCGGTTGACGCCCGCCTGCTCGTCGATCTCGCCGAAGATGTAGTAGTCGCCGAGCACCAGCAGGGTCGCCGGCTCGGCCTTGAGCAGCGGCGCCCAGGGCGCGCTCGCCTGCGCCCTGCCGAGCGTCCGTTCGGTCCCGTGGGTCGCCCAGAACGCCGCCCAGGCCGCGATGTTGAGCAGGACGAGGGCGGCGATCGCGATGGCGGCTGACCGGCGCCAGTCGCGCGGCGGCGCGGCAGTGGCGGCCTCCGCGGGGCGGGGTTCGACGACCATCCGGTACTCGCCCTTGGGGATCGCCAGGCGCAGCGGCTCGTCGCGGCCCGGGCCGGCGTAGAAGTCGTCGAGCTTGCGGCGCAGGCGATGCACGGCGACCCGCACCGAGGCGTCCTGCGAGCCGTCGAACGAGGAGTCCCGCCCGAACACGGCGGCGGCGACCTCGAACTCCTTGGGCCGCACGCCCGCGCAGGCGCTCTCCACCAGGTAGTCGAACAGCCTGTTCAGCCCCTCTGAACGGCCCAGCGCCTGGCGCGCGCGCAGGCGCGCCGCCAGTTCGGCGATCTCGTCGCCCGGCTCCTCGGCGCCAGTGGACAATGGGTCTGTAACCTTCTGTAACCCCCCGGAGACCGTATTTAACCGGACACGGCCCCGATTGGCAAAGTAAGGCTTCGAACGATCGGGATGTCGGGGGGAGTCGAGCTTGAAGCGATTTGTGACCTTAGCGGCCTGCGTCGCCTTGCTGGCGGCCTGTTCGCCGCAAAAGCCGGCGGCGCCCGCCGGCGCCCAGCCGAAGTTCAACACCGACGCCTTGCCGATGCCCGAGTTCATGGGCCACGTGGTCGACCCGGCCTCGTTCGCCTACTGGAAGGGCTCGGGCACCGAGGAGACCGCCAAGGGGACCAAGGAGCTGGCGCCCACCACCGATGAGGGCTGGGAGGCGATGGAGACCGCCGCGGCCGTGCTGATCGAGGCGGGCAATACCCTGCAGTTGCCCGGCCGCGCGCGGGCTCCCGAAGCCGACTGGTACAGGTTCGCCCAACAGCTCACCGCCGAGGCGGTGCTCGCCAAGGCCGCCGCCGGCAAGCACGACAAGGACGGCGTCTACGCCGAGGGCGCCAAGCTCTACCAGATCTGCACGGCCTGCCACAAAGAGTACGTGATCGACCCGGGCATCAAGGCCAACGGTCCGGCCAAGGGCGACCCGCTGCCCGACTGGCCCGCCGACGTCAAAGCCAAGCAGCAGTCCTACCAGGCGAAGTAGGAGCCTCGTCATGAGCCGGATGGAACGCCGCTTCGGGCGGCGAGCGATGCTGCTTGCCTGCGCCGCCGGCCTGGCGCTGGCCCCGCGCGGCGCCGAGGCCGCGGAGGCCGAGGCCGCCGGCGCGCCCGCTCCCCACCAGGTCAGCGAGATCGTGGTCACCGCCTCGACCCTCGACCTGCTCGGCGTGGCCAGCACCTCGTCCGAAGGCGCCGTCACCAAGCAGGAACTCGACCTGCGGCCCGTCTACCGGGTAGGCCAGCTCCTGGAGACGGTCCCCGGGCTGGTGGTCACCGTCCATTCCGGCGAGGGCAAGGCCAACCAGTATCTCCTGCGCGGCTTCAACCTCGACCACGGCACCGACCTCGCCACCTTCGTCGGCGGCATGCCGGTCAACGAGCGAACCCACGCCCATGGCCAGGGCTACACCGATCTCAACTTCCTGATTCCCGAGCTGGCCAACGGCGTCCATTTCACCAAGGGACCCTACTATGCCGACGAGGGCGACTTCTCCTCGGTGGGTTCCGATCACCTGGCGCTGGTCCGGGACCTGAAGACCCAGGTGACCGCCAGCGTCGGCACAGTCGGCGACCAGCGCCTGTTCGCCGGAACCAGCGTAGCGCTCGACGAGGGCTCGCACCTCATTGTCGCCGGAGAGGCCGTCCATCTCGACGGTCCGTGGGATCATCCGGACAACCTGCGCAAGATGAACCTCGCCCTGCGCTACGTTCACGGCGAGCCCGACGACGGATTCAGCGTCACCGGCCTCTACTATCGCGGCCTGTGGAGCGCCACGACCGACCAGCCGGAGCGGGCGATGCGCGAGGGCCTGATCGGACGGTTCGGGACGCTCGACCCCTCCGACGGCGGCCAGTCCGAACGCTTCAGCCTGTCGCTCGACGGCGCCCGTCCCCTGGGCCTCGGCCGGATCAGCGCCAACGCCTATGTGATCCGCAGCCAGCTCACGCTGTTCAACAACTTCACCCATTTCCTCGCGGACCCGATCCACGGCGACCAGCACGGCCAGAACGACCGGCGCGTCACCGCCGGCGGCGAGCTCCGCTACGACCTGAGCGGCCGGATCGCCGGCCTGGAGACGGAGAGCGCGTTCGGCCTGCAGACGCGCTACGACCGGCTCTACGTCGACGCCCGCCACACCGAACAGCGCCGCCCGCTCGAAACCCTCTTCGCCGACCGCGTCGAGGAATGGAACCTCTCGGCCTACGCCCTCTCCACCGTACACCTTTCGAGCATGGTCCGGATGGTGGGCGGCCTGCGTGTGGACCACTTCGCGGACACCGACGACAACCTGGTCGGCGGTCTTTCGGGCAGCCAGGACGCGACCCTCGTCCAGCCCAAGGGCAGTCTGGTCATCGGGCCCTGGCGGTCAACCGAGCTCTACCTGTCCGCGGGCCGCGGCTTCCATTCCAACGACGTGCGCGCCGGAACCATCGCCGACGTCGGGGTCGTCTCCCGCCCGCCGTTCCTGGTCAGGTCTACCGGCTACGAGGTCGGCGTGCGCACCAGCGCCATCCCGCACGTCCAGGCGGCCGCCACCCTGTTCCAGATGGAGTTCGCCTCCGAGCTTACCTACGACGCGGACGCCGGCCAGACCGTCGCCGGCCGCCCGGGCCGCCGGCGGGGCCTGGAACTCACCGCCCAGTACCGTCCCGCCCGTTGGATCGAGTTCAGCGCCAACGTCGCCGTCAGCCAGGCCCGCTACACCGATGGCGATCCGGCCGGCAGCTATATCGAGGACGCGCCCGCCTTCGTCGGTTCCTTCGGCGTGCTGGTGGATAATCTCGGCCCGTGGTTCGGGGCGCTCGCCTATCGCGACCTCGGCGAACATCCCCTGGTCCCCGACAACAGCGTCCGCTCGAAGGGCTATAAGGAACTCAACCTCAATATCGGCTACAGGTTCAGTTCCAGGCTGAAGGCCCAGATCGACATCTTCAACGTGACCAATTCGAAGGACGACGCCGCCGACTATCTCTACACCGACCGCCTGCCGGGCGAGCCGGCGCGCGGCGTCCAGGACATCCACATCCACCCGCTGGAGCCGATTTCGGCGCGCCTCGCGGTCACCGCCACCTTCTGAAAGCTCGATAGGATCTGCCCATGCGCATCGCCCTCGTCGCCGCCACCCTCGCCGTCGCCGTCGCCGGCCAGGCGTCCGCCCACGCCCGCCTGATCCTGGGCTCGCCCAAGGCCGGCGCCACGGTCGCCGCGCCCAAGGAACTCAAGCTGCAGTACAGCGAGACCATCGTGCCTGACGCCTCCATGGTCGCGGTCACCGGTCCCGGCGGCGCGGCGGTCGCCACCGGCAAGCTCGCCCTCGACGCCAAGGACAAGCGGGTCGTCCACGTGCCCTTCGCCGCCGCACCCGCGCCCGGCGCCTACAAGGTCTCCTGGAAGATGAAGACCCCGGACGGCCACACCACCGACGGCGATTTCGCCTTCACCGTCAAACCCTGATTCCTGCCGTCTCCGATGCGGCGGAGCCTTAGGGGCTCGGCGGCGTTAGGGTCGGAAATTCTGGGGATGGATTTCCATGAACGACGCCGCGGCCGCCAAGCATGACGACGTAAAGCAACCCGAGCGGCCGCCGCTGCTCCAGGTGCTGGGCCCTGGCCTGATCACCGGCGCCTCGGACGACGACCCCAGCGGCATCGCCACCTATTCCCAGGCGGGGGCCCAGTTCGGTTTCGGTCTCACCTGGGTGATGCTGTTCAGCTGGCCCCTGATGTGCGCCATCCAGGAGATCAGCGCCCGCATCGGCCGGGTCACCGGGCGCGGCATCGCCGGCAACCTCAAGAAGCATTACCCGGCGCCGGTGGTCTATTCGATCGTGCTGTTGCTGCTGGTCGCCAACGTCCTCAACCTGGGGGCGGACCTGGGCGCCATGGGCGCGGCCCTGAAGCTGCTGATCGGCGGGCCGCGGCTGGTCTATGTGGCGCTGTTCGGCCTCGTCACAGTGCTGCTGGAGGTCTTCTCCCGCTACTCGCGCTACGTTTCGATCCTGAAGTGGCTGACGCTCTCGCTGTTCGCCTATGTGGGCGTGGTGTTCGTGGTGAAGATGCCCTGGCTCGAGGTCGCCAGGAGCCTGGTGATCCCGCAGATCAGCCTCACCGCAGCCTATATGACGGTGGTCGTCGCCATCCTCGGCACCACCATCAGCCCCTACCTCTTCTTCTGGCAGGCGGAGGAAGAGGTCGAGGAGGTGAAGGAGCGGGACGACGCCAAGCCCCTCGAGCGTGCGCCCGAGCAGGCGCCGGAGGAGTTCCGGCGCATCCGCATCGACACCTGGGTCGGCATGGGCTTTTCCAACGCCGTCGCCCTGTTCATCATCCTGACCACCGCCGCCACCCTGCACGCCCACGGCGTCACCGACATCCAGACCTCGGCCCAGGCCGCCGAGGCGCTGCGCCCCATCGCCGGCAAGCTGGCGTTCACGATCTTCGCCATCGGCATCATCGGCACGGGCTTGCTGGCGATCCCGGTCCTGGCCGGCTCCGCGGCCTATGCGCTGGGCGAGACCTTCGGCTGGCACGTGGGGCTGGCGCGCAAGCTCAGCCGCGCCAAGGCCTTCTACGCGGCCATCGCGGTGGCGACCCTGCTGGGCGTCCTGCTCAACAACAGCCCCATCGACCCGATCAAGGCGCTGTTCTGGAGCGCGGTGATCAACGGCGTGGTGGCCGTGCCGGTGATGGCGATGATGATGCACCTCTCCAGCAACAAGGCGGCCATGGGCGACTTCAAGCTCGGCCGCGGCCTGAAGGCCGTCGGCTGGCTCTCCACCGCGGTCATGGCCGCGGCGGCGGTGGGTCTCTTCGCCACCTGGGGGAAGTAGGCGCGTCGCTGGGTCAGGCGGCGCTTGCGCGGCGGAAAGCCTCGTTGGCGTAGCGCCAGGACAGCGCCTTCATGACGGCGTTCACGTAGTCGCCGGCCTTGGCGCCGTAGTCCATCTGATAGGCGTGCTCGTACATGTCGAGCGCCAGCAGCGGCGCGCCGCCCGCCATGGTCTGGGTGTGGTCCGACGCCCAGGTGTTCACCAGCCGCCGGTCGTGCGGACTGTAGGTCAGGATCACCCAGCCCGAGCCGCCGCCCAGCGCCTTGCCCATGCCGGAGAACTCCGCCGCCCAACGGTCGTGGCTGCCGAAGTCGCGCTCGACCGCTTGGGCCAGCCCGGCGCTCGGCGGCGCCGGCTCGGTGAGGCCTGCGAAATAGACCTCGTGCAGGATCATCGAATTCCAGGCGATCAGTTCCTCGCGCTTCAGCCCGTTGATCGCGAAACCCGGCGCGGTGGCCGGATCGAGCTTGCCGAACTCCGCCCGGATCGCCCCCAGCCGCTTCACCGCGCCGACGTAGTTGTTGTCGTGGTGGCTGGTGAGCAGCTTCTCGGAAAGCCCGGGAACCGCCTTCGGGTCGAAGGGCAGGGGCTGCGGCGTGAAGCCGGCGGCCGGCGGGGGCGGCCCTGGCTGCGCGCTCGCCGCCGCGGCCACCGCCGCTCCGGCCAGCGCCGCCCCGCCCAGCAGCATCCGGCGGTCGATCTGAATCTGGGTCATGGGGATTCTCCTTCTGTGGCCGTGTTCAAACTTCCCGCCCGCTGGCCGGGCTTGGCCGCGGCGAGCCGTCCTAGGGTTGTCTCGGCGAGCGCGTCCGGCGCCTCGTCCGGGATCGGAAACACTGAACTGACATTGATCTCGCAAAGCACGTAGCTGTCATCTCCCTGCGGCGTGCGCGGTCCCAGCAGGAAATCGGCGTCCCAGATCACCGGCAGGCGTTCAGGGTCGATGGCCAGCAGCCGCGTCAGGCCGGGCGTCCAGTCTTGCTCCATCAGCGCCCGCAGGCGCTGGAACCGCGGGTCGGCCGGTCCGGAATAGAGCCGCGGTCCCGCCGGCCCCTCGGCCGGCGCCGCCAGGGCCCGCACCAGCTGATGGCCGAACCCCGCCACCCGGCCGCCCGACATGTAGCAGCGGATCATGCCCTCCAGGTGCCGGGCCTGGAACGCCTGGTCGACCAGCGATCCGCCGTCCTCGAAGTCCGCCGCCCGCTCGGCCACGAAGGCGTCCAGCGCCAGGGTCCGGGCCTCGGCCCCGCCCCGAGCCTCTCGCGCCCGGACGCCTGTCCCGTCGAGCCGCTCCACCTTCCAGACCCCGATCCCGCCGTTGCCGCGGTTCTGCTTCAGCACCCGCGGCCCGGCCGCCACCCGCCCCGGAAACTCGGCCGCGAAGGCCTCGTGCGTCTCGTAGAGCCCGGTGTCTGTCCCCCAGCCGAGTTCGCGCGTCCGATAGAGCACCGCCTTGACCCCCATCCTGGCGGCGACATCCGGGTGCGTGCTGACCAAGACGCCCGCGTCCGCCACCTCCCGCAACAGTTCGTCCAGCGCGGCGCGCCGCTCGCCGGTCGCCGTGGAGATCGGGTCCACCCAGACCAGCACCCCGTCCACGGCCAACAGCTGGGCGCGGACCTCCTCGCCGAGCCCCTCGCACCAGACGCAGGGCTCCGCGGCGATCCCCCGCCGCGCCAACGCCGCGAATATCGCCGCGAGCCGGCTGTTGGCCGCAGTGGCCTCGGCGCGCGCCTGCCGATCGCCCCGCCAGACGACGGCGACCTTGTAACCGCTGGATTCGGAGGATTGGGCTTCAGCCATGCCACGCTCCTGCCCGGCGCCAGGCCGGATCGAAAGGAGCGGGTCTTGGACGGCGGACCGTCTTCAGCCCGGGCGCCCGCGCTGGCCCGGAGCCTCCAGACTAGGCGTTTCGCGGCGCGGTTCAAGCGTCCGAGGGCCGGAACATCCAGCGTCCGACGCCGGCCGCCACGAGGGCGCCCGCAACCTGCGCCGCGACGAACGCCGGCGCCGATCCCGGCGCGATCCCGGCGAAGGTGTTGGAGAGGCTGCGGGCCAGGGTCACGGCCGG
>FTKD01000661.1_pt2 | contig 12400 bp, 9 predicted proteins | sample 1658191 | NCBI WGS metagenome assembly FTKD01 (sample SAMEA3914808, study PRJEB12502) | metagenome | biome: forest; material: soil | place: Canada | collected 2011-08-03 | depth 0.3 m
GGCGCGGTCGCCAAGACGGTCAGCATCGAGGTGCGCAAGCGCCGTACCTACGTCAAGAACGACATGTTGTCCGAGTCCGCTCCGGCGGCCACGGATGCGGTCTCTGAAGCTGCCGCGGCTGCCGCCATCGAAGCGGCCGAAGCGCAGGCCCAGTTGCTGCGCGAGGCTGAAGCCCGCGCCGCCGCCGAGTCCGAGGCCAAGCGCCATCGCGAGATGCAGGAACACCAGTTGCTGGCCGAGGAACAGGCCCGCGCCGCCGCCGCCGCCGAGGAAGTGGCGCGCAAGGCTGCCGAGGACGCGGAGCGTTTCAAGAACGACCCGATCTATCGCGCCCGCATGGAAGCCGAGTCGGCGCGCCGCCGCGCCGCCGAGAACCTGCGCCGCGCCACCGAAGTGCCGATCATCGTGACGCCGCCGCCGGCCCCGGCGACGACACCGCAGCCGCCCGCGCTCAAGCCGGAGCGGGATCGCGGCGGTTCGCATCACCGCAACGAACTGCACCTTGCCGCCGGCAAGGGCGGCAACCGTCGCGAAAAGAAATCGAAGAAGCCGACCGGGCAGATCCGCGTCGACAACCTGCACATGTTCGAGAAGCCGACCGCACCGGTGGTGCGCGAGGTGGAAGTGCCGGAAGCGATCACCGTGGGCGAGCTGGCCAACCGCATGGCGGTCAAGGCCACCGACCTGATCAAGGCGATGATGAAGAGTGGCGTGTTCGCCACCATCAACCAGATCATCGACCAGGACACGGCGGCGATCATGGTGGAAGAGCTGGGCCACAAGGCCAAGCTGATCAAGGCCACCGACGCCGAAGAGGCGCTGGAACAGGCCGCCACCGGCGGCGACAACAGCCAGGCGACGGAAGCGCGCCCGCCGGTGGTCACCATCATGGGCCACGTCGATCACGGCAAGACCTCGCTGCTCGATTACATCCGCAAGACCCGCGTTGCCGCGGGCGAGGCGGGCGGCATCACCCAGCACATCGGCGCTTACCACGTCACCACCGAGAAAGGCGTCATCACCTTCCTCGACACGCCGGGCCATGCCGCATTCACCCGCATGCGCGCCCGCGGCGCGCAGATCACCGACATCGTGGTGCTGGTGGTGGCCGCCGATGACGGCGTGATGCCGCAGACCAAGGAAGCGATCCAGCATGCGCGCGCCGCCAAGGCGCCGATGGTGGTCGCCATCACCAAGATCGACAAGCACGAAGCCGATCTCGACCGGGTCCGCACCGAGCTGTCCGCCGAGCAGGTGATTTCCGAGGAATGGGGTGGCGACACCCAGTTCATCGGCGTCTCCTCGGTCAGCGGCGAAGGCATCGACAAGCTGCTCGACGCCATCCTGCTGCAGGCCGAAGTGCTGGAACTGAAAGCCCCGCTGGACGGCCCCGCGCGCGGCACCGTGGTGGAATCCTCGCTGGAGAAGGGCCGTGGCCCGGTGGCGACGGTGCTGGTTCGCTCCGGCACGCTGCGCCAGGGCGACGTCATCCTCACCGGCCCGTATTTCGGCCGCGTCCGCGCCATGTTCGACGAAGCCGGCCAGCCGGTGAAGGAAGTCGGGCCGTCGATTCCGGTGGCGGTGCTGGGCCTGTCCGGCGCGCCGGATGCCGGCGACGACGTGGTGGTGGTCTCGGATGAGCGCAAGGCGCGCGAGCTGGCCCTGCTGCGCGAGGTCAAGCAGCGCGAAGCCAAGCTGGCGCAGACCCAGGCCGTGCGCATGGACCAGGTATTCGCCCGCATGGGCGAGGGCGGCGAGCAGAAGTCGCTCAACCTGATGGTCAAGGCCGACGTGCAGGGCAGCGCCGAGGCGCTGACCGAATCGCTGCGCAAGCTGCCCAGCGCCGAGGTCAAGGTCAACGTCGTCTCCAGCGGCGTCGGCGGCATCAGCGAATCCGACATCGAGCTGGCGCTGGCTTCGCGCGCCATCATCATCGGCTTCAACGTCCGCGCCGACAGCGTGGCGCGCCGCCGCATCCAGGACACCGGTGTGGACGTGCGCTACTACAGCATCATCTACGACGTCATCAACGACGTCTCGGATGCCATCGGCGGCCTGCTCGGCACCGAGACGCGCGAGCAGATCGTCGGCACCGCCCAGGTGCGCGACGTGTTCCGCTCCTCCAAGTTCGGCGCCATCGCCGGCTGTCTGGTGATGGAAGGCGAGGTCCGCCGCGGCCTGCCGATCCGCGTATTGCGCAGCAATACGGTGATCTACGAAGGCGAGCTGGAATCGCTGCGCCGTCACAAGGACGATGTGTCCAAGGTCGTGGTCGGCACCGAGTGCGGCATCGGCGTGAAGAACTACAACGACGTCAAGCCGGGCGACCAGATCGAGTGCTACGAGCGCATTGAAGTGCGCCGCACGGTCAAAGCCGAAGCCTGATGCCGAGAGAGTTTTCGCGAACCCTGCGAATCAACGCGCAGCTCCAGCGCGAGTTGAGCTCGCTGATTCGCGAACAACTCACCGATCCGCGGGTGGCGCTGGTCACAGTCACCCACGTCAGCGTCTCGCCGGACATGCGCAACGCGCGCGTCTCGGTCAGCCAGCTCGGCAGCGATGCCGAGCTCAAGGCGGCGGCCAAGGCGCTCAACGGCGCGGCTTCATTGCTGCGCCGGGCCATCGGCAAGTCGCTCAAGCTGCGTTACGTGCCGATGCTGCGTTTCGTCACCGACGAGGCGCTGCGCGAGGGCGACCGCATCGGCAGCCTGATCCGCGACGCCACCACGCGTGACCGCGCCCACCCGGTGACGCCGAGTGAAGCGGCGCCGCCCAAGGCTCCCAAGCTGCCTCCAACTTCAGACGATGGCGAAGGGTAAGTCGCGGCGCCGCAGCGTCGACGGCATTCTTCTTCTGGACAAGCCGCTGGGCCTGAGCTCCAACGCGGCCTTGCAGAACGCCAAGCACCTGTACAACGCCGAAAAGGCCGGCCACACCGGCAGCCTCGATCCGCTGGCCACCGGCCTGCTGCCGATCTGCCTGGGCGAGGCCACCAAGCTCAGCGCCTACCTGCTGGATGCGGACAAGCGCTATCAGGCGCGGGTGCGACTGGGCGTGCGCACCAGCACCGGCGACGGCGAGGGCCAGGAAATCGCTGCTTCGGATCCTTCCAGCCTTAGCCGCGAGCAGCTGGAGGCGGCGATTCCGCAGTTTCTCGGCGCCATCACCCAGATTCCGCCGATGTACTCCGCCATCAAGCGTGAGGGCACGCCGCTCTACACTCTGGCCCGCGCCGGCATCGAGGTCGAGCGCCAGCCGCGCGCGGTGCGCATCAGCCAGCTGCGGGTGCTGGCCTTCGACGGCCTGCATTTCGATTTCGAGGTGGCCTGTTCCAAGGGCACCTATGTGCGCACCCTGGCCGAGGACTGGGCCGCGGCTGTGGGGCAGCAGGCGCATCTGGCCGCGCTGCGCCGCACCGGCCTGGAGCCTTTCGATGCCGGCGCCATGGTCAGCATGGAGCAGGTGCAGCAGGCCGAGCCGGGCGAGGCGCGCGACAGCCTGCTGCTGCCGCCCGGCGCCGCGCTGCGCGGCTGGCCGCAGCTGACGGTGGATGAGGTTCTGGCGCATCGCCTGAGCCGCGGCCAGACCTTGCTGATGGAGGCGGGGCCGGCCGGCCTGACGGCGGTTTTCGACCAGCGGCAACGCCTGCTCGGCATCGCCGAAAGCGACGGCGCGGGGCATCTGGTCCCCCGCCGCTGGATGAATCAGTTGGAAAACAGGGCAAATTGAGGTCAAGGCCCTGAAATAGTGCCCCCAATCAGGGCGATATGATGACAATTCTGTTGTGGGGCGGGGCAATCCCCGCTAAAATATCAAGTTCATCGAACGAATTTAAGAAAATTTTCGGAGCAAGTGATGCCGTTGTCCATTGATCAAAAGAGTGCGGTGGTTGCCAAATACCAGCGTGCCAAGGGTGATACGGGTTCGCCGGAAGTCCAGGTGGCCCTGCTGTCCGAGCGCATCAGCAGCCTCGGCGGTCATTTCGAAGCGAACAAGAAGGATCACCATTCGCGCCGCGGCCTGCTGAAGATGGTCAACCAGCGCCGCAAGCTGCTCGATTACCTGAAGCTGGAAGACCAGAGCCGTTACGCCAAGCTGATCGCCGACCTCGGTCTGCGTCGCTAAGCAAGCAAGCCGCGCCTCAAGGCGCGGCTTCTTCCGTTTCACCGCCCGCAAAATTAATCGAGCCAGCCATGGTCTATCCCGTCACGCCCATCAAAAAAACCTTCCAGTACGGCGCCCATAGCGTCACCCTGGAAACCGGCGCCATCGCGCGCCAGGCCACCGCCGCCGTCATCGTCAGCGTCGCCCAGACCGTGGTCATGGTCACCGTGGTGGCGAAGAAGGAAGCGAAGGAAGGCCAGGATTTCTTCCCGCTGACCGTCGACTACATGGAGCGCACCTACGCCGGTGGCCGCATCCCCGGCGGCTTCTTCAAGCGTGAAGGCCGCCCGACCGAGAAGGAAACGCTGACCTCGCGCCTGATCGACCGGCCGCTGCGTCCGCTGTTCCCGGAAGGCTTCTTCAACGAAATCCAGGTGGTGGCGACGGTGCTGTCGCTGAACCCGGAAGTCAACGGCGACATCCCCGCCATGATCGGCGCCTCCGCCGCCATGGCCCTGGCCGGCGTGCCGTTTGCCGGCCCGATCGGCGCCTGCCGCGTCGGCTACCAGGGTGGCCAGTACATCCTCAACCCGAGCGCGACCCAGCTGACCACCTCCGAACTGGACCTGGTCGTCGCCGGCACCAAGGACGCGGTGCTGATGGTCGAGTCCGAGGCCAAGCAGCTGTCCGAGGCCGTGATGCTCGGCGCCGTGCTGTTCGGTCACGAGCAGATGCAGGCCGCCATCAACTCCATCAACGAACTGGTCGCCGAAGCCGGCAAGGCCAAGTGGGACTGGCAGCCGTCCGCCGCCGCCCAGGAACTGACCAGCGCCATCAACGGCTATGAAGGCGCCGTCACCGAAGCCTACGCCGTCGCCGACAAGCAGCAGCGTTACGAAAAGCTGGCCGGCATCCGCGCCACCATCAACACCGCGCTGTGCTCCGGCGACGCGCCGAAGTTCTCCGCCGGCAAGGTCAAGGACGCGTTCGGCGAGCTGGAATCCCGCGTCGTCCGCAACCGCATCCTCGAAGGCAAGCCGCGCATCGACGGCCGCGACCTCAAGACCGTGCGTCCGCTGACCATGGGCGTCGGCATCCTGCCGCGCACCCACGGCTCCGCGCTGTTCACCCGCGGCGAGACCCAGGTGCTGGCCGTGACCACCCTGGGCACCGGCAAGGATGCGCAGCTGATCGACAGCGTCGAGGGCGAGTGGCGCGACATGTTCATGCTGCACTACAACTTCCCCCCGTACTGCGTCGGCGAGACCGGCCGCCTCAACGCGCCGAAGCGCCGCGAAATCGGCCACGGCCGCCTGGCCAAGCGCGGCGTCGCCGCGGTGATGCCGGACCTGGAGAAGCAGTTCCCCTACGTCGTGCGCGTGGTCGCCGAAGTGACCGAGTCCAACGGCTCCAGCTCGATGGCCAGCACCTGCGCCGCCAGCCTGGCGCTGATGGACGCGGGCGTGCCGATCAAGGCGCCGGTGGCCGGCGTGGCGATGGGCCTGATCAAGGAAGGCGAGCGCTGGGCGGTGCTGACCGACATCCTGGGCGACGAGGATCACCTCGGCGACATGGATTTCAAGGTCACCGGCACCACCAACGGCGTCACCGCGCTGCAGATGGACATCAAGATCACCGGCATCACCGGCGAGATCATGAAGGTGGCGCTGGACCAGGCCCTGGCCGGCCGCCTGCATATCCTCGAGGCGATGGTCAAGACCATCGACAAGCCGCGCGCCGAGATGTCCGAGTTCGCGCCGCGCATCACCACCATCAAGATCCACCCGGACAAGATCCGTGACGTCATCGGCAAGGGCGGCGTCACCATCCGCTCGATCACCGAAGAGACCGGCACCAGCATCGACATCGACGACGACGGCACCATCAAGATCGCCGCCGTCGACGGCGATGCCGCCAAGGCCGCCATCGCCCGCATCGAAGCGCTGACGCGCGACGTGCAGGTCGGCGAAGTGTACGAGGGCAAGGTTGCCAAGCTGATGGATTTCGGCGCCTTCGTCACCATCCTGCCGGGCAAGGACGGTCTGGTGCACATCTCGCAGATCTCCGAGAAGCGCGTCGACAACGTCGCCGACGAACTCAAGGAAGGCCAGGTGGTGCGCGTCAAGGTGCTGGAAATCGACAAGCAGGGCCGCATCCGCCTGTCGATGAAGGCCGTGGACGTGAATCCGGCCTGATTGGCCGGCGTAAATCCGCAGGATTCGACGCAGACTTGATCTGCGTCACGCTTTTGGTCACAATCCGGGACGGCTGACAGGCCGTCCCGGTTCTTGCCGCATCAGGCAGAGAATCGACCGAACAAAAAAAACCCCCTAAAACTTAGGGGGCAAGGTGCGAGAAAGGCGCAAGGCCTTTCTGGAGGAGACTTCCGCAGCGTCAATTAAAATATTTCTAGACGCTGCAACTGCGTTCGTTATGTTGCAGTGCAGTATAAGCAGTGCCGACAAGGCCTGTCAAGAAATCACAAGTTATAAAAATATATCAAATTCAAATACTTGAGATTGTTACGCAAACTTAATTGACGTTGTCGTCATTATTTTTGTGGCACTGCACAAGCCATGTTTTGAGGTGTTGAACGAACGGCCGTTCAAGATCAAGGGCATAGCGGGGAAGTCGGATCGGGCTCGTCGAGCAGGTCGGGCCGGTGGGTCCTGAATGGCCCATATCAACTTGTCATCCTGAGCGCAGCGAAGGATCTGGCCGGGTTCTTCGCTACGTTCAGAGCTTGCCCCAGAGGTTGTAGTCGGGGGATGACCGTGTATTTATTCAGGGGGTTTGCGCAACCAACCACCAGGGCATCGCGCATTCAAATCCCTTGCGCCCTCAAGCCGCCTTGCGGATCGAACGCCTAGACGTCCTCGTCGCTGCGTTCCAGCAGGGGCTTGATCACCTTGGCGCGCGACAGGCTTTTCAGGAATTCGCGGCGCACCGAGCGCCAGATCGGCGCCTGGCGGTCGGCGAGTTCCTTCAGGCGCTGGTCGGCGATGTCCTTCAGCCGCTGCACCGGGTGTTGCGCCTGGCCCAGCAGGCCGCGCAGCTGCTCGGCGAAATTGTGGTTCTGGTCCATGAACAGCTGCATCGACAGTTCCAGGTAGCGGCTGATGCTGGTCTGCATCGGATCGCCATAGAAACGGATGATGTGGGTCAGCAGCTCCGAGCTGAAGATCGGATTGCCGTTGCCGCCTTCCTCCTGCTCCGAGATCACCTGCAGCAGAATGCTGCGCGTGATGTCGTCGCGGGTGCGCTTGTCCTCGACGCGGAATTTCACATTGCTCAACACCAGCTGGCGCACTTCTTCCAGCGTGATGTAGCGGCTGACGTTGGTATCGTAGAGCCGGCGGTTCGGGTACTTCTTGATGATGCGGATGTCGTTCATGCGTTTCGCTATGCTGCAACAAAGTTAAGCATGACAGATGATAGTCTCTTCACCAAGAGCGCGAGCGACAGCGCTTAATCGGCGGGTATGCCAGCCGGCATCTGCAGCCCGGACGGCACCCTTTGAGCGTTCCAGTGTACCTGTCCCCATTGCATCACCTCGGCTGCTGCTGCGCCGCGCAGCATAGTCGGCGGGGCCTGCCCCAGCAATTGCAGGCAGTAATACAGGTTATCACCGGCGCTGGTCGCGTCGATCGGCTGCGCATGATTCTGCTTGCTCAGCTTGCGCCCTTCGCCATCCAGCAATAAGGGCAGATGCCGGTACGCCGGCGTGGGCAGGCCCAGCAGCGCCTGCAGATGTATCTGGCGGAAACTGGAGCCGATCAGATCCGCGCCGCGCACCACCTCGCTGATGCCTTGAGCCGCTTCGTCCACCACGCAGGCCAGCTGATAACCGATCTGGCCGTCGGCGCGCCGTACCACGAAGTCGCCGATGTCCTGTTGCAGGTTGCGCCGGAGCTGACCCTGCCAGGCATCGCCCAGCTGCAATTCGCCATCCCCCGCGCGCAGCCGCCAGGCGACACGCTCCGCCAGAGCCGCGCTGTCACGGCAGGTACCGGCATAGACCGCACCGTCGATGCCGGGCAGCGAGTCCCGCGCCAGCTGCGCCCGCGTGCAGCTGCAGGGGTAGAGCAGGCCGAGGTCGTGCAGCTTCTCGAAGGCGGTTTCGTATTCGGCGACATGGCGCGACTGCAGGCGTGGTCGCTCATCCCAGTGCAGCTGGTGCGCTTCGAGCTGACGCAGGATGGCTTCGATGTATTCGGGGCGGCTGCGTTCAGTATCGAGATCATCGATGCGCAGCAGCCAGACCCCGCCGGCGCTGCGCGCCTGCAGATAGCTGGCGAGCGCGGTCAGCAGCGAGCCGAGGTGCAGGGGGCCGGAGGGCGTCGGCGCGAAGCGGCCGCGATAAAGGGCGGATTTAACTACGGGCATGTGCCCATGCTAACTTGCCCTCCGATTGCATGAATACGCGCGGAGACAGGGTTTCAAATGAGGTCATGGAACGGTTGGGGCGAGGAAGGGCGCGACGATACGCTGGCCGAGAGCGCGCAGGCCTTCCTGTTGCAGGTGGTCGGGCCGGCCACGCCGACCCGCGATGCCACGCTGGCCGAGGTGCTGGCGGCGGCGCCGGCTTCGCGCCTGCCTGCCGGCACTGTGTTCGATAGCGGCCCGGAGTTGCGGCTGCGCCGCGCGCGCGGCCAGAGTTTCCCCGACTGGATCGCGCTGCGCTTCGGCCGGCTTGGTCCGCTGGCCGATGGTGTGGCCCTGCCCACCAGCCATGAGGAAGCGGCGCAGACCCTGGCCAGCGCGCAGAAGCTCGGCGCCGTGGTGATCCCCTACGGCGGCGGCACCAGCGTGGTCGGCCACTTGCAGGTGCCGGATTCGGACCGCCCGGTGGTCAATATCTCGCTGGAGCGGATGAACCGCCTGCTCGATCTGGACGAGACTTCGCTGCTGGCCCGCTTCGGCGCCGGCACGCCGGGCCCGCAGGTGGAAGCGCAACTGGCGCAGCGCGGTTTCCTGCTCGGCCACTTCCCGCAGTCCTATGAATATTCCACCGTCGGCGGCTGGGTGGTGACGCGCTCCAGCGGCCAGCAGTCGCTGCGTTACGGGCGCATCGAGCAGCTGTTCGCCGCCGGCCTGCTGGCGACGCCGCGCGGCGAGTTGCGCGTCGGCGGCCATCCGGCCTCCAGCGCCGGTCCCGATCTGCGCGAATGCGTGCTGGGCAGCGAAGGCCGCATCGGCCTGCTCAGCGAGGCGACGCTGCGCATCCGGCCGCTGCCGGAGCGCGAGGATTTCCACGCCGTGTTCTTTCCCACCTGGGAGCTGGGCCTGGAAGCGGCGCGCCTGATGGTGCAGGGCGATATCCCGCTGTCGATGCTGCGACTGAGCAATCCGGTCGAGACCGAAACCCAGCTGACCCTGGCCGGCCACGAAAAGACCATCGCCTTGCTCAAGCGCTATCTGCGCCTGCGCGGCTCCGGCCTGCAGCCGGTGATGCTGATGATCGGCTTCACCGGCCTCAACCGCGATGTGCTGCGCAGCCGCCGCGAGGCGCTGGGCATCTCCAAGCAGTGCCGCGGCGTCCACGCTGGCAAGACCATGGGCAAGGCCTGGGCGGCGAAGCGCTTCTACGGCCCCTATCTGCGCAACGCGCTGTGGCGCGCCGGTTATGCCGCCGACACCGCCGAAACCGCCATCAACTGGCCGCAGGCCGGCGCCACCATGCAGGCGATCGAGGCGGCGGCCCGCCAGGCGCTGCAGGGCGAGGGCGAGCGGGTCCATGCCTTCACCCACCTGTCCCATGTCTACCGCCAGGGTTGCAGCATTTATTCGACCTTCGTCTTTCGCGCCGCGCCGACCTACGAGGAGAACCATGCGCGCTGGGTCAAGCTCAAGCGCGCCGTGTCCGAGGCCATCGTCGCCCACGGCGGCACCATCAGCCACCAGCACGGTGTCGGCATCGACCACGCGCCTTACCTGGAAGCGGAGAAGGGCCCCCTGGGCATGGACCTGATCCGCGCCGTGGCGCGCGAGTTCGATGCGCAGGGCATGATGAATCCGGGCAAGCTGTTCCTCTGAGGCGCATGACTCCCCAACCGCAGCGGATGCCGCAATGAACCTGCGCCCGTCACTGGCCGACCTGCCCGCGCGTTTCGACCTGGTGGTGATCGGCGGCGGCATCACCGGCGCCGGCATCCTGCACGAGGCGGCGCGCACCGGCGCCAGCGTGCTGCTGGTGGAGCAGAACGATTTCGCCTCCGGTACTTCCAGCGCCTCGTCGAAACTGGTGCATGGCGGCCTGCGCTACATGAAGGACGGGCAGTGGCGGCTGACCCTGGAGTCGGTGCGCGAACGCAACCGCCTGCTGCGCTCGCGGGCCGGGCTGGTCGAACTGCAGCCCTTCCTGATGCCGATCTACCAGGGCATGAAACCGGGCCGCGCGGTGATGCGCATCGGCCTGGCGGCCTACGACATGATGGGCGGACAGTGGCGTTCGCGCTCCCTTTCCACGCAGCAGGCACTGCAGCTCGAGCCGCATCTGCGCCGCGACGGCCTGCTCGGCGCGGTGACGTATGAGGATGCGCGCACCGACGACGCGCGGCTGGTGCTGCGGCTGATTTTCGAGGCGCTGGAGGCCGGCGCCCAGGCGCTGAACTATGTCCGCGTCGCCGCAGTGCTGAAGAGCGGCAGCCGGGTGCGCGGTGTGGCGCTGCACGATGTATTGAGCGGCGCCACACGCGAGATCGAAGCCGGGCTGGTGATCAACGCGGCCGGCGTCTGGTCCTGCGGCCTGCCGGGCGATCCCGGCGGCGCGCCGACCCTGCGGCCGCTGCGCGGCAGCCACCTGATTTTCCCCCTGGCGCGGCTGCCGGTGAAACAGGCCGTGTCCTGGCTGCATGTGCGCGACCGCCGGCCGATCTTCGTCTATCCCTGGGAAGGGGTTGCTCTGTTCGGTACCACCGATCTGGACCACGGCGACGCCGATCCGGCGCGGCCGCGGATGACGCCGGAGGAAGCGCAGTACCTGATGGAGGGCCTGAACCACCAGTTCCCCGATCTGGGCCTCTCCTTGAACGACGCCATCTCCGCTTACTCGGGTGTGAGGCCGATTGTCGCCAGCGGCAAGGACGATCCTTCCGCCGAATCGCGCGAGTCGGCGAGCTGGTCCAGCCCCGGCTGGATTGGCATCACCGGCGGCAAGCTCACCACCTTCCGTGTCACCGCAAGACAGGTGCTGGGTCTCGCCGCGAAGCAGTTACCGGTGTTGGCGCCGCGTCCTGAAGCGGCGCTTGCCCCGGCGATTTCCAATCGCCTGCGGGCGCGTCACGGCGTCGCCTGCGTCGACTGGCTGGCCGGTTCGGACAGGATCGGCGACCGCGAGCGCATCGCCGGCACGCCCTACGCCTGGGGCGAGCTGCGCTGGGCGGCGCGCCAGGAAGCCGTGGTGCATCTCGACGATCTGCTGCTGCGCCGGACCCGCATCGGCCTGCTGCTGCCGCAGGGTGGCGCGGACCTGCTCGATCGCGTCGCGGCGATCTGCCGCGAGGAGCTGAACTGGAACGAGGCGCGCTGGGCGCAGGAGCGCAGCCGCTATCTGGGACTGTGGCAGCGCCACCACGCGGTTGAATTCACGGGTGTGCCATGAGGCTCCAAGTGCCTGCCTGTGGATTACGCAGGGCTGCCTCATGGCAGCGCCGACTCGCGACGCTAGGATCCCCGTGCAAGGCACGGGGCCCCTCCACGCTGCTCGCGTCGCGTTAATGAGCACGGCACGCCTGCTGGCGATCGATGTCGGCACGCAGAGCGTGCGCGCCATCGTCTTTGACTCGCAGGGACGCCTGCTGGGCAAGGCGCAGGTGCCGTTCGATCCACCTTATGTCTCGCCGCAGCCCGGTTGGGCCGAGCAGGATGCGGAGACTTACTGGAATGCCATCGGCACTGCCTGCCGCGAGCTATGGCGGCAGGGCGAGCTGCGGCCGGAGTCGATCAGCGGTCTGTCGCTGACCACCCTGCGCAGTACCGTGGTCTGCGCCGACGCAGCCGGGCGGCCGCTGCGGCCGGCCATCGTCTGGCTCGACCAGCGCAGGGCGACGCAGTTGCCGCCGCTGGGCGCGCTGTGGAGTACTGCTTTCGCCGTGGCCGGTGCCAGCGGCCTGATCCATCATTTCCAGACCGAGGCGGAGGCCAACTGGCTGGCGCAGAACGAGCCGGAGCTGTGGCGCGCCACCGACAAGTTCGTCTTCATCTCCGGCTGGCTGGTGCATCGCATGGTGGGCGAGTGGGTCGATTCCAGCGGCGCCCAGGTCGGCTTTGTGCCGTTCGACTACAAGCGCCTGGC
>FTKD01025865.1_pt1 | contig 12363 bp, 12 predicted proteins | sample 1658191 | NCBI WGS metagenome assembly FTKD01 (sample SAMEA3914808, study PRJEB12502) | metagenome | biome: forest; material: soil | place: Canada | collected 2011-08-03 | depth 0.3 m
TTCGTCGAGCTGGACCTGGATCCGATGATCCAGGCCAAGGTCGACGGGGTTCCGGTGTTCGACTGCCACTACGGCACGTCGGCCGGCAAGTACGCGATCAAGATCGATCGCTTGTTGACCAGCTCGAACCTGAGCTGGCTGGGAGAAGGCAATGGCTGAAGAGATGAGTGACGACGACGCGATGGCCGCCGAGTGGGCGGCCGCGCTGGCGGAGTCCAAGCCCGAACCGGCGGGCGGCATGAGCGGCGCGGTGCAGACCGAGTCCGTGGCGCCCGCCAACTTCACCAACTTCGCATCGACCGAAGGGATCACCGGGGCCGGCAACGACCTCAACATGATCCTGGACATCCCGGTGCAGCTGACGGTGGAGCTGGGCCGCACCCGCATCCCGATCAAGCACATCCTGCAGCTGGCGCAGGGCTCGGTCGTCGAGCTCGACGCGCTGGCCGGCGAGCCGATGGACGTGCTGGTCAACGGCTTCCTGATCGCCCAGGGCGAGGTGGTGGTCGTCAACGACAAGTTCGGCATCCGGCTGACCGACATCGTGACGCCCAGCGAGCGGATGCGCCGCCTCAGCCGCACCTGAACCGATCGATACCCGGTGGTGTACGCCACCAACGCTTCCGTGCCTCGATGCACCGGTCGACAAAGAGAAACCCATGACGACTTCCCTGATGCCCCTGCTGGCGTTCCTGCTGGTGATCGCGATGATTCCCGTCGCGCTCTGGATGATGAAGCGCGCCGGCCTCGGCGGCGCGGCGCCCGCCGGCGGCGTGCTGCGCCACGTGGCCCAGCTCGGTCTGGGCGCCTCGCAGCGCGTGACCGTCGTCGAGGTCGCCGTCGGCGCCGAGCGCCACTGGCTCGTGCTGGGCGTCACCGGCGAACGCGTGACGCAGCTCGCCAGCTACCCGGCGCCCGACATCGCGTTGACGCCGTCGGCCCCGGCCCACACCGCAGCCGTGAACCAGCTGATCGCCCGCTGGCGCGGCGTGATCGGCCCGCAGGAAGGCGCGCGCGATGAATAAGCTGTTCAAGGCTGCCGCGATCGCCGCGCTGCTGGCGCTGCCGGCCGTCGCCGCCGTCGCCCAGACCACCCCGGCCATCGCCGGCCCGGCCCTGCCGTTGCTGGTGGGCGCCGGTGGCGGCGGCACCAACTTCTCGGTGCCGATCCAGACGCTGCTGTTCTTCACGGCGCTGTCGTTCCTGCCCGCGATCCTGCTGATGATGACGGGCTTCACCCGCATCGTGATCGTGCTGTCGCTGTTTCGCCAGGCCATCGGCACGCAGGCCGCGCCGCCGAACCAGGTCATCACCGGCTTGTCGCTGTTCCTCACGTTCTTCGTGATGTCGCCGACCATCGACAAGGTCTACACCGACGCCTGGGCGCCGTACCAGGCCAACCAGATCAGCTTCACCGATGCGCTGGAAAAAGGCCAGGCGCCGATGCGCGTGTTCATGCTCAAGCAGACGCGCCAGTCCGACGTGCAGCTGTTCGCCAAGCTGGCCAAGCTGCCCGCCGACGTCAAGGGCGATGCCGTGCCGTTCAAGGTGCTGGTGCCGGCCTTCGTCGCCAGCGAGCTGAAGACGGCGTTCCAGATCGGCTTCCTGATCTTCATCCCGTTCCTGATCATCGACATGATCGTGGCCAGCGTGCTGATGTCGCTGGGCATGATGATGCTGTCGCCGGTGCTGGTGGCGCTGCCGTTCAAGCTGATGCTGTTCGTGCTGGCGGATGGCTGGAACCTGTTGCTCGGGTCCCTGGCCGCGAGCTTCGCGACCTGAGGACGAGAGGGCGCTTCGCCGCCCTTTTCGCAAGCTCGTGCCGGTGGGACGCCGGTAACGTACGCGCATACCTCGTTTGTCACATCCTTACTCCGGAAACGATTGCCTCATGGACGCAGCACAAGTCTTCACCGTCGGTCAGCAAGCCCTCTACACGCTGCTGACCGTCGCCGCGCCAGTGCTGCTGGCCGTGCTGATCGTCGGCATCCTGGTGAGCGTGTTCCAGGCCGCCACCCAGATCAACGAGGCCACGCTCACGTTCGTGCCCAAGCTGCTCGCCGCCGTCGCCGTGATGGGCATCGCCGGCCCGTGGATGCTCACCACGCTGGTGGAATACATCCGCAGCGTGCTGTTGTCGCTGCCGTCGGCCGCCTCCTGAGAACCTGTCGCGTCCTGCGCGCAAGATGATCTCGCTCACCGAAGCCCAGCTGATGGCCTGGCTCACGCCGGTGCTGTGGCCGTTCCTGCGCGTGCTGGCGCTGTTCTCCTCGATGCCGGTGCTGGGCCAGCGCAACGTGCCGATCCGCGTGCGCATCGCGCTGTCGTTCTTCATCGCGATCGGCGTGGCGGGCACCGTGCCCGCCAGCGCCGCCGCCAACGTGCCGCTCGATTCGCCGGCCGCGATCCTGCTGGTGATCCAGCAGGTGCTGATCGGCCTGTCGCTCGGCTTCGCCGTGCGCATCATCTTCACCGCCATCGAGTTCGCCGGCGAGATCATCGGCCTGCAGATGGGCCTGAACTTCGCCGGCTTCTTCGACCCCGCCACCGCGCAGCAGGCCACCGCCACCAGCAGCTTCTTCTCGACGATGGTGGCCTTCCTGTTCATCGCGATGAACGGCCATCTGCTGGTGATCGAGGCCGTGGTGCAGAGCCTCGTCGCCTTCCCGGTCTCGCCCGAGCCGTTCGCCTTCCTGCACGCGGCGCGGCCCGAGACCTGGGGCGCCGAGATCTTCCGCCTGGGCCTGTGGATCGCGCTGCCGCTGATCGCGATGCTGCTGTTCGTCAACATGATGCTGGGCATCATCGCCCGCGTCGCGCCGCAGATCAGCATCTTCTCGGTGGGCTTCCCGATCACGATGAGCGTCGGCCTGATTGGCGTGATGTTCACGCTGCCGCTGCTGCAGGGGCCGTTCACGGCGGCGCTGGAGCAGATGCTGATGCTGTTTCGCTGAACGCGGGGAGCGCGGCGCCGAGCTCTGCAACCCGACAGGGGCGAAGTGTTAGGCTTGCCGGTCCGCCGGCCTCGTCCGGGACACTTGCCCCCTTCGCACCGTTTCCTTGTCCCCATGACCTCAAGCCATGAGTTGCTCTCGGCTTTCAGCGCGCGCCTCACGCAGCGTCGCGGCGCGATCATGGCGGCCTGGGAGAAGAAGGTCGCCGCCGACCCCAAGCTGCTGACCGGCAACTCGTTGCCCGTCGCCCAGTTGCACGACCACCTGACGGCGTTGCTCGAGGATTTCGAGCGTTGCCTGCTGGTTCGTGGCGCCTCGGCGGTCGAATCGGCCGAGGACGATCAGATCGGCGACGCGGCGGCGCACGGCCTGCATCGCTGGCAACAGGGTTTCGATCTGGCCGAACTGGTGCGCGAACTCGGGCGCCTGAACGAGGCCGTGGTCGCCGAGATCGACCGCTGCACACAAGATCCGGCCCTGCAGGATCGCGCGCTGGGGGCGCAGGTCCATCGAATCTGGGCTTCGCTCTACAGCGTCGCGACCAGTTCGAGCGTCGATCAGTTCTTCAGACTGCAGCAGATCGAGGCCGCCGGTCATGTGGGCGATCTCGAACAGGCGCTGGAGGAACTGCGGACGCTGGAAGCCCAGCGCGCGGTGCTCTGGCGGGAGGCGGCGCACGACCTGCGCGGCAACCTCAGCGTCGTCAGCCTGGTCGCCGCAGGCCTCGCGACGCCCGCCGGCAATCCCGAGAAGACGAAGAAGTTCGTCGCGTCGCTGGATCGCAACGTGCGCGCGCTGCACAACATCCTCCAGGACGTCACCAGTCTCGCCCGGTTGCAGGGCGGGCAGGAGGTTCGTACCATCGCGGAGCTCGACGTGGCGCGGCTGCTGCACGATCTCGTCGGCGCCATGGAGGGCCTGGCGCTGGAACGCGGCCTGTCGTTGACCATCGCGGGGGCGAGCCCGTTTCCCGTCGACGGCGACGCCACCAAGATCCGCCGCATCGTCCAGAACCTCGTGCTGAACGCGCTGCGCTACACCACGCGCGGCGGCGTCGCCGTGAGCTGGGGCGTGGACCCGCAGCACGGCGCGGCGCGATGGTTCGTGCGGGTGGCGGACACCGGGCCGGGGCTGCAGTCCGGGCCGGGCGCCGCGCTGGCGGGAGCGATCAACGTCGCGTCCGAACAGGCTCGGGACATCAAGCGGGCAGAGGCTGCAGGCGAAGTCGTGCACGTCGCCAGCGACGAGTCCTTGCCGGACGTGAAATCGGATGGCCGGGCGTCGGTGCAGAAGTCGGGCGAAGGCATCGGCTTGTCCATCGTCAAGCGACTGTGCACCTTGCTCGACGCGACGATGGAAGTGGATTCGCGCAGCGAGCGCGGCACGACCTTCACCATCCTGTTCCCGCTGCGCTACGGCAGCTGATCGGCGGCGTCCGCATCGCGCGTTCCCGCCGGTGCCCGGGATCGGCACCTCGACGGCAATTTCCCCGGGGTGGCTACACTTCTGCGCTCGCCCACCAGCCCGAAGACGCCCGATGCCCGCCCGCCGGTCGACCCCGACCGCCCTGATCGATTTCCGCTCGCCCGACGACGGCGTCGCGCCGCTGCGCCTGGCGTTCGGCGCGCCGCGCGAGCGCCTGCGCGCGCGCACGCCCGATGAGGTCGTGCCGTTGCTCGCGCGCGTGGACGCGCTGGCGCGGGCCGGCGCCTGGTGTGTGGGCTATCTCTGCTACGAGGCCGCGGGCGCGTTCGACGAGGCGTTCGAGACGCACGCCCCGTCGGACCCGACGCGCCCGCTGGCGGCGTTCGCGGTCTACGACGCGCCGCTGCCCGATGCCTCGGCGTTCGATGGCGCCGACACCGCCACCGTGCGCTGGACCGGCGGCCCGCGACGCGACGCCTTCGACACCGTGATCGCCGAGATCCTGCGCGCGATCGCCGACGGCGAGGTCTACCAGGTCAACGCCACGGCGCCATTGACCGGCACGTTGCAAGGCGACCCGCTGGCGCTGTTCGCGGCGCTGCGGCGTGCCCAGCCGAACGCCTACGCCGCGTACCTGGACTTCGGCACCGACACCGACCCGGACGACCGCATCCTCTCGGTCTCGCCCGAGCTGTTCTTCGACTGGCGCGCCGGCCGCCTGCTGGCGCGCCCGATGAAGGGCACCGCGCCGCGCGGCGCGACGCCCGCCGAGGACGAAGCGCAGTCCGCATTCCTGCGCACCGCGGCCAAGGAGCGTGCCGAGAACCTGATGATCGTCGACCTGCTGCGCAACGATCTGTCGCGCATCGCCGAGCCGCATTCGGTGCGCGTGCCGCGCCTGTTCCACACCGAGGCGTGGCCTACCGTGTGGCAGATGAGTTCGGACGTCGTCGCACGCACCCGCGCGGGCACCACGCTGGCCGACGTCTTCGCCGCGCTGTTCCCCTGCGGCTCGATCACCGGCGCGCCCAAGGTGCAGGCGATGCGCCTCGTCAACGAGCTGGAGCCCGAGCCGCGCGGCGTCTACTGCGGCGCCGTCGGCGTCGTGCAGCCGGGCGGCGCGGCGACGTTCAACGTGCCGATCCGCACGCTGGCGCTGCGCACGCAGGGTGACGTGACGGCCGTGCGCTGCGGCATCGGCAGCGGCATCACCGCCGATGCGACGGCCGCCGGCGAATGGGACGAGTGGCGCCACAAGCGCGCCTTCGTCGATCGCGCGAGCCAGGCGTTCGAGCTGCTGGAGACCTTGCGGCTGGACGAGGGCGAGTTCGTCGACGTCGAGGCGCACCTGGCGCGGATGGCCGAGGCGGCGCGCCACTTCGCGTTCGCGTCGCCGCTGGCTTCGGCCCGCGGCGCGCTGGACGCGTTGCGCGCCACGCACGCGAACGGGCGCTGGCGTGTGCGCCTGCTCGCGGACCGCGCTGGCGTCGCGCGCGCGCAGGCGTTCGCGCTCGCGCCCACGCAGGAGCCCGTGCGCGTGCAACTGGCCGATCGGCCGCTGAGCGGCAGCGACGGCGAGTTCGTGCGCTTCAAGACCACCCATCGCGCGCACTACGACGCCTTCGCGCCGAAGCAGGACGGCGTGTTCGACACGCTGCTGTGGAACGAGCGCGGCGAGTTGACCGAGTTCACGCGCGGGAACGTGGCGCTGCGGATAGACGGACGCTGGCTGACGCCGACGGCGCGCTCCGGCCTGCTGCCGGGCATCGCCAGGGCGCGCCTGCTGCGCGAGGGCGCGCTCTCGGAGGCGACCTTGACCCGCGGCGACCTGGAACGCGCCGAGGGAATCGCGTTCTTCAACAGCCTGCGCGGCTGGTTGAGCGCGGTGCGTTGAAATGGCTTCGGCTGGCGCCAGGACAGCGGCAAGCGGGCACAAGCTGTCGATCGCGTTGCACGATCGCGCCACAAAATGCCGGCGCGTCCACCGTTGCGCGGGTTTCGGCGTTAAGCAGGGATCGCCGGCTGCGGCACACTAGGGCCATCATGTCCGATTCATCGAACGCCCGACCCGGTGCCGCGTCCTTGCCGGAGGACGGCAGCGACGCGCTGCCGGCCGGCACCCGCCTGGCGGAATTCGAGATCCGCCAGGTGCTCGGCGCCGGCGGCTTCGGCATCGTGTACCGGGCCTGGGACGAGGCGCTGCATCGCGACGTCGCCCTGAAGGAATACATGCCGGTCTCGCTGGCCGGACGCAGCGCCGGCGAGCGCGTGACGCTGCGTTCGCGCACCCATGAGGAGACCTTCGCCCTCGGCCTGCAGTCCTTCGTCAACGAGGCCCGCTTGCTTGCCCGCTTCGACCAGCCGGCGCTGGTGAAGGTGCTCCGCTTCTGGGAGGCCAACGGCACCGCCTACATGGCGATGCCGCTGTACAAGGGCCGCACGCTGCGCCAGCTGCGCAAGGAGATGGCGCCGGGCGCGTTCGACGACGCCTGGATTCGCGCACTGGTCGAGCCGCTGCTGGGCGCCCTGGAAGTGATGCACGACGCCGCGGTCTACCACCGGGACATCGCGCCGGACAACATCCTGTGGTGCGACGACAACCGCCCCGTGCTGCTCGATTTCGGCGCGGCCCGCCTGGTGCTGGCCGACCGCACGCAGAGCGTCACCGCCATCCTCAAGCCGCAGTTCGCGCCCATCGAGCAGTACGCCGAGACGCAGGCCATGCGCCAGGGGCCGTGGACGGACCTGTACGCGCTGGCGGGCACCTGCTACTTCATGCTGACCGGCCGCGCGCCGCTGCCGGCGACCGCGCGCGCGATGGTCGACGAGCTGGCGCCGCTGGCGCGCATTGCACCGCCGGGATGCTCGCCGCGCCTGCTGCAGACCCTGGACTGGGCGATGGCCGTGCGCCCGCAGGATCGTCCGCAGTCGGTGGCGCAGTTTCGCGACGCACTGGCCGGGCGGCTGGCCGTTCCGGTGCGCGTCGGGGCGCAAGCGCCCGCGGCGGCGGCGGTTCCGGCGTCGGCTTCGTCGGGCTACGAGAGGACGATCGAGGCCACGAGTCGCCCGGCGCCGAACCGGCGGACACCGGTGGCGCCCGCGCCGGTCGCGCGTCGGCAGCACGAGGCCGATCTCGAAAGCCCGGAGCGCAGCGTCATGCTGCCGCCAAAATCGCGCCTGCCGTTGAAGGCGCTGCTGTTGCTCCTGATCGCGGCCACGGCGGCGGCCGGAGCCTGGACGACGCGGCGACAGTGGATGCCGGCGGTCGGGCTGCAGACGGCGGCACTGCCTGCCGCGGAGAGCGCGTCGTCCGCCGAGGCGCCGGCCAGCACGGCCGTGGCGACACCGGTCGCCGAGGCCGCGTCGGCAGCGACCGCGCAGACCTTGCCCGTGGCAAGCGACGCTGCGGCAAGCGCGGCCGCGTCGCCGGCCGCCGACGCCGCATCCGTCGTGCCCGTGACTGTGGCCGAGACGCCGCCGCCGCATCCGGCGCATTCGAAGTCGTCCAAGGGATCGCGCAGCGAGGCACCGGCGGCGCGGGCCCCGGCATTCGTCCTGCCGCCGCCGGTGCTGCCACCCGCGAACGAATCGCAGGTCGTCACGCCGTCGCATGCCGTCGGCACCGCGACCCCCGAGGCGGCCCAACCGATGGCCGCGCCCGCGGCGCCCGCGTCGTCCACGCCGCGCGTCCTGGGCCCGCGGGAAGTCTGCGCCGAACTGGAGCCGACGAAGGTGGGCGCCTGCGTCAAGCGGCTGTGCGACAACGAGCCGCGCTACCAGCGCTACCCGATCTGCCAGCGCGTGCATCGGCAGGAAGAACAGCAGCAGCGGGGCGCGTCGGAGTAGGTACTATGCAGGCCGGCGGGGCGCCGCCGGATGTCTGCGTCCCGGTGCAGGTCGCCTTCATCGGAGAGAGGCCTTCGGCCGCGCACGTCACCGGCCGTTCGCTTCGCGCCCCTGCCGCGCAATCCGTCGCCTGACACAGGCGCGGCAGCCCGCGGCCCGAAAGAATGCGCTCTTCGCCGGCGGTCGTGCGGCTTTTCTGACAGAGCGCAAGCGATCCTCGCCCGAACTGCAGGATCAATGAACCATCGACGGCGCCGGTGTTCCATCGGACCAGTGCTTGGCCGCGATCATGAATATGGTCGCGCGCTCATCGGGATCATTCGCCGCCATCACGGGCGAGCCCGGCACATTCGCGCCCCAGCTACTGGCTGCGTCGCCCTGCACGAAAAACATCAGGTGCGGTTGCCAGTTCTGGTCCTGGTCGTTCAGGTACTGCTGCCTGGACATCATGTAGCACATCGCCCCGGGGGCCAGCGCGGGCAGTTGCCTTTCGTCCAGGGCGGCGGCCGTCGTCTGCACGATCTCCTTCTTCGACTTTCCCGCGAGCACCAGGCGAGTCTTCATCAGGTAGATCGGCGCATAGGTCTCGGCCGCCGCACGGTTGAAACAGTTCGGCGCACGCTGCCTGGGGTTCCAGAAATCGGCAAAGCTCGAATCGCCGGCCCATCCGCGTTCGACGATGCAGAGGAAGCCGTTCGTTCCCTTCACTGCGGTGACGTAGCCTTCCTTCCTCAGCACCATCACGTCTGCCTCGTCCGAGACGGCCCTTGGCGCCGCGCTGCGGGCCAGCACGATCTCGTCCGCCTCGGGCATCAGGTATTGGGCAAGCGGAGCCATCGCCGGATAGGGGTCGGACGGCGCCGATGCCGGCGCCGCCGTCGCCGTGGAAGCCGACAGGAACAAGGCGAGAAGCACGATGGTCGTGGCTTGCATGGGGCTCTCCAAGATGCCCGTCGACAGCGGGCGCGCGAGGCGATGCTACATCGCAGGGTGTCGGCGCCGACGAAAATGACCAGCTGAAAGGCGAGCGCCAACTGTCCCGGCCAGCGGCGGCGGGCGAGTATCGGGCATCATGGGCGCAGGGAACCGACTGCAGCCCGGCAATTCCAGTTCGGCCCATCTGAAGTTGAAGCAACCAAACGAAGTTCCAATGATTGATCACTTGAGCGTTGTCGTCAGCGACTACGAGAAAAGCAAGGCGTTCTATCTGCAAGCACTCGGGCCGACCGGCCATTCGCGGCTGATAGAGCTGCCCGCCGCGCCCAGCGGCCTCGCGGGCAGCGCTGGTTTCTGCCATGCGGATGGATCCGATTTCTGGATCAGCCAGGGAGATGCGATCAAACCACCCCTCCACATTGCATTTCGCGTGTCCTCGCGAGCGGCGGTGGACGCCTTCTACAGGGCAGCCATCTCGGCCAGCGGCAAGGACAACGGTGCGCCAGGTTTGAGGCCGCACTACCACCCCAACTACTACGGCGCCTATGTGCTCGATCCGGACGGTCACAACGTCGAGGCCGTTTGCCACGAGGCGCAGTGACCGCAGGCCATCGGCCCAGGCTTGACGAAGACCGAACGACATACCACGGCGAAAAAGTCGAATCCAAATGAACTTCCTCAACATAGTGATCCTCGCGATCGTCCAGGGACTGGCAGAGCTGCTCCCAATTTCGAGTTCGGCTCACGTGATTCTCGCGGAGAAGCTTCTCGGGCTCGATCCCACGGCACCCGACATGACATTGCTCCTCGTCATGCTTCATACGGGGACGATGTTCGCGGTCATCATCTACTTCTGGCGCACCTGGAGCGCCACGTACTTTCGCTCCCGCGAAGCGTTTCTCTCCAGTGGGAAACTGGTCGCCCTCGCGACTGTGACAACCGGGGTCGTCGGAATACTGCTCTTGAACGTGATCGAGCATTTTTTCGCCCGGGATGGTTCGCATTTCGAAATAGAGCAGCTGTTCGGGAGCACGCGACTCATCGCGTCGGGCCTCGCCGCAGCGGGCGTACTGATCATCGCCTCCTCGCGCAACACACCCGCCGCCAACCGTGAAGTCGGGGCGGCCAGCGCGGTCTGGATCGGTGCGGTGCAAGGGCTTTGTCTGCCGTTTCGCGGATTCTCTCGTTCCGGAGCAACGATTTCCACCGGCATGCTCGCCAACGTCGGCCGCCGCCGCGCCGAGGAATTCAGCTTTGCGCTCGCTGTCGTCCTGACGCCGGCGGTGATCGTGCGAGAAGGTGCACGGTTCTACAAGTCCTGGTCGGCTGCACCGCACGTCGAGGGACTCTGGGCGATGCTGCTGCCGAGCCTGCTTGGAATGGTGTTGAGCTTCCTCGCGGGGCTGATCGCGCTGCGCTGGCTATCCAGCTGGTTGGAGCATGGCCGCTGGGGGTATTTCGGGGTGTACTGCCTGTTGCTTGCAGCGGGTGTCCTTGCCTTCGCCTAGCGTTGGCCCGGATGCGCCGCGTCGATAACCGGCTGCCCCGCAACGTCAGAGCCTGCCCCAGGTCTCCAGCTTCAGTGGCTTCAGTTGTTCGGCCAGAACCTCGGCCGGCAGTGTGGTTCCCGTGGCTTGGTTCAGCTGCGTGATCTCCTTCCAAAGGGCCGGCTCGTTGGTTTTGATCCATGTCGAGAGCCAGCCCAGGAACGCCGGGCTCTTGCCGAGGGAACCCCAAGTCGCGCCGCTCGTCTTCTGGTGCTCTTCCACGACCGGTTTCAGGCCAGTCGCGAACTCGTCATACATCATCGCGTCCAGCAAGGGCTGCTTTGCCAGCGGACCCAGTTTGGCAAACGTCGCCTCGAGGCTGGCGTACCGCGTCGGGTGGTAGGCCGTCACCTTGCGCAGCAGGTGCAGCCCGCTTGCGAAGCCGACCTGCTCACCCTTCTCGCCGGTGACGCGCCAGAGCGGCTCGAACCCGCGGCAACGGTACGCCAGGCAATCCATCTCGGTGCTGGTACGCGCGTCGCCCAGTGTCTCCGCGAATATTCCCCCGGTGTTCAGCCGCTCCCAGATGCGCGTGTACGGGAATTCGCTGTCCTTGTCCCCCGAGATGCCTTCGTAGTCCTTGTTGACGATGACGTTGTAGCGCGTCGTCGTGTCGTCCAGCCATTGGTTGGTGCCGCAGCCGATGAAGCACAGGCGCTTCCTTACCGAGGGCTCACCCCTGCGCCAGACCTGGTAGCGCATGCCCTTCACGCCGTCGAAGAGGCCCGGCGTGCCCGGGTCCGACTCGATGAACATGCCTTCCATGTACTTGGCCTTGCCCTGGCGCATGTCGTCCAGGGCCGACTCGAGCGCTTCCTTGTTGACCACGGGGTCGACCAGATAGAAGCTGTCGCAGATGTTCCAGAACAGCCCGACGGAGCAGCCGACGTCGTTGCCCGAGGCCGGATAGAGCAGACGCCTGTCGACACCCGCCGGGCTTTCGGCTACCAGCGCTCGTGATTGGCTGAGCGGACGAGCAATCATGTCTTCTTCTCCCTGGCGCCATGGCGCCCGTGTTCGATGGGGGAGGCATTCCGCCGCGCGCGGGTGCGGCGTCGCGAACGGCGGATCGTGCCATGAGACCGGGCTGACGGCCAGCACCGGCGGCGCGATGGCTTGCAGCCCCGGTCCGACATCGCCGCTCATCGACCCGCATCGATCAACGTGGTGCGCGCAAACGCGGGCACTGGCGGGGCCGTGACGCGCGCCGTCGAACCCATGGCTTGCCGCAGCCCGGCGATCGCCGCGCGCGGATCGTCGCTGCGGGTGATCGCGCCGACCACCGCCACGGCCCAGGCGCCGGCCTGCATCGCGGCGCGTGCACGTGCCGCATCCATGCCGCCGATGGCCACGACGGGCGTGTCGTGCAACAGGCTGCACCAGTAGGCGAGATTCGCGTCTCCCTGGGGGATCCACGGCATCTGCTTGAGCGCCGTCGCGTGGATCGGCCCGCAGGCGATGTAGCTGGGGCGCAGCGCGCGGGCGCGGCAGACCTCCCAGTACGAGTGCGTGCTGATGCCCAGCAGCAGGCCCGCGTGATGCAGCGCGTCGATGTCGACGTCGACGTTGGCGAGGTCGTCCTGGCCCAGGTGCACGCCATGCGCCCCGAGTTCGAGCGCGAGTTCCCAGTGGTCGTTGACGATCAGCGTGGCGCC
>FTKD01000995.1_pt5 | contig 12337 bp, 13 predicted proteins | sample 1658191 | NCBI WGS metagenome assembly FTKD01 (sample SAMEA3914808, study PRJEB12502) | metagenome | biome: forest; material: soil | place: Canada | collected 2011-08-03 | depth 0.3 m
CTACAGCTTCTGCATGTGCCCCGGCGGCACGGTGGTGGCGGCGACGTCCGAAGAACACCGCGTCGTCACCAACGGCATGAGCCAGTACTCGCGCAACGAACGCAACGCCAACGCCGGCATCGTGGTGGGCATCTCGCCCGAAGACTATCGCCAGGACGGCAAGACAGGCGGCGTCGTGAACCCGCTCGACGGCATCGCGTTCCAGCGCCTGTGGGAGTCGCGCGCCTACGAGCTGGGCGGCGGCGGCTACCAGGCGCCGGGATCGCTCGCGGGCGACTTCGTCAAGCGCCAGCGCTCGACCGCTTTCGGCAGCGTTCAGCCGTCGTACAAGCCGGGCGTGCACCTGGTCGACCTGGCGGAGCCGGGCCGCGGCAGCCTGCCCGAGTACGCGCTCGACGCGATCCGCGAGGCGCTGCCGGCGTTCGAGCGCCAGATCAAGGGCTTCTCGCTGCCCGACGCGGTACTCACCGGCGTGGAGACGCGCACGTCGTCGCCGCTGCGCATCCCGCGCGGCAAGGACTACCAGAGCCTGAACGTGCGCGGCCTGTACCCGGCCGGCGAAGGCGCGGGCTACGCGGGCGGCATCATGTCGGCGGGCGTCGACGGCATCGAAGTGGCCGAGGCGCTGGGCGCCGCGCTGCTGGGAAGCTGAGCCGCGACTCCTACGAGTTGACGATCAGCGTGATCGTCGCCACCGCGCCGGCCAGGCCGTGCGAGTCCGTGACGGTGACCTTCAACGTGTACGTGCCCTTGACCGCCTTGGTCCAACTCAGCACGCCTGCGCCGCTGAGCGCGAGGCCGCTCGGCGCGCCGGTCATCTTGTAGGTGATCGCGTCGCCATCGACGTCCTTGCCCGGCAACGCGACCGCGAACGCGGTGCCCGCCTTCACCGTGATCGACCCCGACGCCAGCGTCGGCGCATGGTTCACCGCCACGACGCTCAACGTGTAGCGCCCGCTGGCCGACTTGCCCGCGCTGGTGGTGGCCGTCGCCGTGAATGCATAGCTGCCCGCGACCGGCGCCGGCCAGCTCAGCGTACCCGAGGCGTTGACGCCCAGGCCGCTGGGCGCGCCCGCCAGCGCATAGGTGGTCGTGACACCCGCCGGCGCGGTGATGCCCAGCGACTGCGAGAACGCCGTGCCGGTCTGCGCCGAGAACGCGCCGCCGGGCACGACGGGCGCCGGCGAATCGGCGGTGCTCGAGCTGCCGACCAGCGCGTTGAGCAACGCGGTCGCGTTCGGCGTGCCCCAGCCGGTGACAGTGTCGTAGCCGGTGGCCGCGGAGCAGGTCGCGCAGCTGCCGTCGCTGCCCGAGACGATGTCGGCGAACGCCGCGGCGTAGGTCGCGGGCGCGGCGGCGATCGCCTGGTAGAGGGTGGCGTGGAAGTCGCCCAGCAACGCCTTGGCCGCGGCGACGCGGCGTGCGTTGGCCACCGCCACCAGGCCGGCCCATTGCGGCGCGCCGATGCTGGTGCCGCCGTAGGCGTTCCAGGCTGTGGTGGACGAGCCCTGCGCCGTGAGCGCGACGTACTGGCCCGTGTTCGGGTTGGCGTTGAACGCGACGTCGGACACGGTGCGCATCGTCGCCGCACCCGCGCCCGCCACCTTCGTTCCCGATTGCCATGACGGCAGCGCCTCGATCGCGCTGACGCCGCCGCCCGAGCTGGCCCAGGCCGCCTCGTAGCGCGTGCCCGAGCCGCTCCATTGCAGGCTGGTGCCGCCGACGGCCAGCACGTGCGGCGACACCGCCGGCCACAGCACCTGCGCGCCCGCGTCGCCGCTGGACGCCACGTAGGTCATGCCCGTCGTCGTGAACGACGCGTCGGTGCTCGTGACCCAGGCGCCTTCGGCGGCGCCGAAGCTCATCGACACCACGCCCGCGCCCATCTTGTTGGCGAGCGCCACGCCGCCGAGCAGGTTGTTGCTGTTCGAATCGGTGACCTCGACCAGCACGATGCGCGCGAGCGGCGCGATCGCGTGCGCCCACTGCACGTCGAGCGCGATCTCCGCGATCCAGCCCGCGTTGTAGGCCGGGGCGCTGTTCTTGAGCGCAGCGGTGCTGTCGGTGTAGGCGACCGAGAAGGTGCAGCCCGAGCCGGGGCTGGCCAACGGCAGCTTGGCCGACGCGGTCAACGCGACGCTGGTGCAGGCGGGCAGCCCGAACTTGGTCGAGAACTTCGCCAGGTCGGAGAACGCGTTCGGGTGGTCGTAGGCGTCGATGAGGTAGATCGTCTGGCCCGCGCCGAGCGCGGCGGAGTCCGTCGCCGACAACGTGGCGCCGACGGCCGGCAGCGCCGGCAGCCCGTAGGCCGCGCGGATCTGCGCCGGCGTGTAGACGGCCGCGGTGATGGCCGTGGCAGCCGGCCTGGTGCTGCTCGCCGAGGCCACCTGCGCGCGCTGCAGCGTCGCGATCTGCTGCGCGAGCGCATCCGGCGTCAGGCGTGCGGTCGACAGTCCGGCGACCGCGGCGTCGATCTGGAAGGAATGCGGCGCCATGCTGGCCGAGACATTGCGGCCGCCGACGTCGACGTCGGACGGCTCGTCGAGTTGCGCGGGTGCCATGTGGAAGGTCGGCAGGGCCTGGCCGCCGGCGCTGGCATCAGGCGCGGATTCGACCGTGGCCGGCGAGGCCGTCGTTTCGCCACCGCCTCCACAGGCCGTGAGCGCGGCCGCGGCGAGGCAGGACAGCAGCGTCGCCAAGTGGGCACGGGACGGCGAAGCGGGGGAGCGATGCATGGACAAGGTCGTTCCTGAAGTCTGTACAGACCCCTTCGACCGCGTCCGACAGCGGATGAGCCTGCTCGACGGCGGATCGGCACGCCGCGTCGAATAGATCACGCATGACCCTGTCGCCCAGCTTGCGCCCGCCCGCTACGTGAACGACCTGCAAACGGATGCATGTCAGCGCGACTCGAACGGTTAACGAGTGCTTTGCATCCGGAAGCATTTCACGCCACGTAACGAACCTGCCAGCACAGGGTTTCGACGGCGCAGTCCGCTTCTCGACATCCGTGCTCAGCAACACGGCACCCATCACAAGCACCAGGAGAAACGCCATGCGACTTGACCGACCCCCCCTGTTCCGCGCCGCGCCCGTCGTGGCCGCCGCCCTGCTCGCCCTCTCTGGCGGCGCATTCGCGTCGAGTCACCGCGAGGCGCCGTTCATCACGACGTCGCCCAAGGTCGACGCGTCCGACTTCTACATGTTCAACAGCTACGAGACCGGCCGCGCCGGCTTCGTGACCCTGGTCGCCAACTACCAGCCGATGCAGGACGGCTTCGATGGTCCGAACTACCACGCGATGGACGCCAACGCGCTCTACGAGATCCACATCGACAACGTCGGCGACGCCCACGAACACCTGACGTTCCAGTTCCGCTTCCAGAACAACTTCAACGCGCTGACCCAGACGGTGGGCGCCTCCAGCGTGGACATCGCCCCGCTGCAGGACGGCGCCGTCAGCGTGCCCCACGACCCGCACCTGCAGGTCAACGAGACGTACACGCTGACGCTGGTCACCGGCGACCGCCGCAAGGGCACCGCCGCGCCGATCGTCAACGCGACCACCGGCTCGGCCACGTTCGACAAGCCCGTCGACAACATCGGCGAGAAGACGATCGCCGACTACCCGACCTACGCCGCCGCCCACATCTACCCGATCACGATCCCCGGCTGCGCGACGGCCGGCAAGGTGTTCGTCGGCGCGCGCCAGGACCCGTTCGCGGTGAACCTGGGCGTGATCTTCGACATGGTCGACGCACCGGTCGGTGCGATCGACACGGCCAGCAACTACAACGCCACGCCGCAGGGCTCGCTGTACTACAAGAACGTCACGGCGCTCGAGCTCGAGGTGCCCGCCACGTGCCTGGGCGCCACGTCCACGAACCCGGTGATCGGCGGCTGGACGACCGCCTCGCTGCGCCAGACCCGCGTGCTCGACCCGACCCCGAAGTCCGGCTACCAGACCACCGACCGCAACGGCGGCGCCTGGACGCAGGTCTCGCGCCTGGGCATGCCGCTGGTCAATGAACTCGTCATCGGCATGAAGGACAAGGACCTGTTCAACAGCTCCAAGCCGAGCGGCGACGCCCAGTTCCTGACCTACGTCACGAACCCGTCGTATCCGAAGCTGCTCGAGAGCTACCTCGGCGCGCCCGGCATCTCGCCGACCAACATCCCGCGCAACGACCTCGTCACCACGTTCCTGACCGGCATCACCGGCCTGAACCAGCTGGCCACCGTCACGCCGTCGGAGATGCTGCGCCTGAACACGTCCAAGCCGGCCGTCGCCTTCGCCGACCAGAACCGCCTGGGCTACGTCGGCAACGCGCTGGCCGGCGGCCAGGACTTCGCCGGCTACCCGAACGGCCGCCGCCCGAAGGACGACGTGGTCGACATCACGCTGATCGCCGCGATGGGCGGCCTGTGCGTGGCCAACGGCACGACCGACGCGTTCGGCTTCGGCGCGGCCTGCAACCCGACGGCCGTGCCGCTGGGCGCGAATGCATTCGCCCTGAACGACACCGTCGACCAGGCCGCGCAACCGTTCCTGCCCGGCTTCCCGTACCTGAACACGCCGATCCCGGGCACCGGCGCGCGCGCCGAAGTCACGCCGAACCCGACGGCCGCGGCGGCCAGGCGCGGCAACGGTTCCAAGTAAGCCAACGAGGCCCACGACATGACCCCCTCTACTTGCCCACCGCCGGAAGGCGGATCCCCGGCCGGCCGCACCGCCACGCTGATCGGCGTCTCGGCGCTCGCCAGCCTGTTCCTCGCCGCGTGCGGTGGCGACAGCAACGGCACTCCCCCGCCGCCTGCACCGCCGCCCGCGGCGATCACGCAGGTGCCGGCGTCGGCCGCCGCGAGCGATGCGGCGCTCGAGGCGTTCGCGTTCAACCTGCCGGAGACGGAGAACACGGAGCCGCTGACGCTGGAGCTGGTGCCCACGCTGCCCAGCAGCGAAACCGAAGATCCGATCGCGACGCCATGACGGACCGCGCCACTGCTTCGACAACCGCCCGGCTCGCCGCGCATTCGGGTGCGTGGCGTGCCGGCGCGGCCCGGCTCTCGCTGGCGCTGATCGCCACGGTCGGCGCGGTGGCGCCAGTCCTTGCGGCCGAGGAATCGGCCCTCCATGTTCCGACGCAGGACGACGCGATCGTCGAACACCTGCCGACCCATGTGGGCGACGCGGCCGAACGCCGTGCCGCGATCGCCGCAGAGCGTGCACAGCGCACGCAACTGCAGGCGCATCCCAACGAGCTGCGCCTCGCGCTCAAGGCTGCCAACGACGCCCTCGCGCGCGGTCGCCTGCGCGGTGACCCGCGCGAGCTGGGCGTGGCCCAGGCCGCGCTGGCGCCGTGGTGGACGCGTGCCGATGCGCCGCCGGAAGTGCGCCTGGTGCGTGCCACCGTGTTGCAGAGCCAGCATTTCTTCCAGGACGCGCTGAAGGAACTCGACGCCGTGCTGGCGCTGCCGTCCGGCGTCTCGCTGCCCGTGCGCGCGCAGGCCGAGTTGACGCGCAGCGGCGTGCAGCAGGTGCTGGGCCACTTCGCCGAGGCCGAGGCCGGTTGCCGCCGCCTGGTCGGCGCCGACTTCATGGAGCTTGGCTCGGGCGTTCGCCTGAACGGCATGGCCTGTCTCGCGGAACTGTCCAGCCTGCAAGGCCACGCCGATACCGCCGCCGCGACGCTCGGCCGTCTTGCGGGCGCGCCCGATGCGAGCAGCGCCGCGACGGTCGCCGGCGCGCCCGCGCCCGGCTGGCTCGACCTGATGCGCGCCGAACTCGCGCAACGACGCGGCGACCCGACAGCCGGCGCGCTGTTCGCCGCTGCGCTGAAGGCCAATGCCGACGTCTACACGCAGTGCGCGTACGCCGACTGGCTGCTCGATCAACACCGCCCGGCCGACGTCGTCGCGCTGCTCAAGGGCAACGAGGCCGCCGACCCGGTGCTGCTGCGCGTGGCCCTGGCGTACAAGCAACTTCGCGGCATGAACGATCCGTCGACGCGCGACGCCACGACCATGCTGGGCGACCGCTACGACGCCGCCCTGCTGCGCGGCGACAAGAGCCACGGCCGCGAGCAGTCGCGCTACGAGCTCGACCTGCGCGGCGACAAACGCGCCGCGCTCGGGTATGCGAAGTCCAACTGGGTCGTGCAGCACGAGCCGGCCGACGAGGTCGTGCTGGCTCGCGCCGCGCATGCCGCGCACCGTGACGACGCCGCCGCGCCGTTGTGGCAGTTCCTGCGCGATACCGGCGGTCGCGACGTTCGCCTGGCCGCCGGCGGCCTCGCCGCGACGCCGTTCCTGCCGGTCGCGTTCGGCACCCAGCCTGCCGCGCCGCCGTCGGCGTTCGCCTTGATGCTGGCCGCGCGCCGCGCCGCCGCCGCGGCCTCGGCCGGCGCTCCCGCGGCGTCCGCCGTGCAGACCTCGTCCAGGACCCCCCAATGACCCGCGTCCGCATCGCCGCCGCCCTCGCCTTCGCCGGCCTGCTCGCCGCGCCGCTCGCGCACGCGCACAAGGCCAGCGACGCCTACGTCACGCTGCACGTGGACGGCGCCGTCGTCGACGCGCGCATCGACATCGCGCTGCGCGACCTCGACCGCGACCTGGCCCTCGACACCAACGCCGACGATCAGCTCAGCTGGAAGGAAGTGCGCACGCGCTGGGCCGACATCGCCACGCTCGCGCGCAACGACATCCGCCTCAGCGCCGACGGGGCGCGCTGCGCGCCCGTCACCGACGCCAACACGCCGGCGCTCACCGAGCACAGCGACGGCACCTACGCCGTGCTGCGCACGCAATGGCATTGCGCCGCGCCGGTGCAGCAGCTGAGCGTCGAGTACGAGCTGTTCGCGAAGACCGACCCGACGCACCGCGGCATCGCGCGCGTGTCGCGCGTGGACGGCGCGGCCGACGTCCCCGCGCCGCAGCTCGCCGTGCTGAGCCCCGGCAACGGCTGGCATCGCTTCAAGCTGCCGCCGCTGCCCGCGACCGCGATCGCCGCCTCGGCTTCGTCCGCGGACTTCGTCGAGACGCCCGCACCGGCCGCCTTGCCGGCACCGGGCCCGACGCCCGATGCCGACACCGCCTCGGTCGACGACGCGCCCGCGTCGTCCTTCCTCGGTTTCGTGCGCGAAGGCGTGCACCACATCCTGATCGGCTACGACCACATCCTGTTCCTGCTGTCGCTGCTGCTGCCGGCGGTGTGGATCCGCAGCGCCGTCACCGACCCGCGCACGGGCGTCACGCGCACGCGCTGGCTGCCGTCGAACAACCTGAAGCTCGCGTTGACCAACGTGCTGAAGGTCGTCACCGCGTTCACCGTGGCCCACTCCATCACGCTGGCCTTGTCCGTGCTCAACATCGTCAACCCGCCGTCGCGCTGCGTCGAATCCATCATCGCCGCCAGCGTGGTGCTGGCCGCGTTGAACAACATCTGGCCGGTGATCAGCGAGGCGCGCTGGAAGCTCACGTTCGTGTTCGGGCTCGTGCACGGCTTCGGCTTCGCGTCCGCGCTCAAGGACGCCGGCCTCGCCAAGGGCGCACTGGTCGGACCGCTGGTGGGCTTCAACGTGGGCGTGGAGATCGGCCAGCTGTGCATCGTCGCCGTGGTGCTGCCGATCGCCTGGTCGCTGCGCGGCACGCGCACCTATCGCGGCGCGTTCGCCGCCGGCTCGCTGGCCATCGCCGGCGTGGCCGGGCTGTGGCTGGTGCAGCGAGCCTTCGACCTGAGCCTCATCGCGGGTTAGGGCCGGCCTGGTCCATGCGTCGCTAAGATCGCTGCTCCAACGGCAGGCGCGCGATCGAGCGCGACAGGAGACAGCATGTACACCCTGTTCGGATTCAAGGGCTCGGGATCGGCATCGGTCGAGTGCGCCCTCGAGATGACCGGCGCGCCGTACCGCATCGTCGAGACCGCCTCGTGGGAGCACAACGACGCGCTCGCCGAGCTCGAGCGCGTCAATCCGCTCAAGCAGATTCCCACGCTGCAACTGCCCGGCGGCGAGATCCTCAGCGAGAGCGCTGCGATCCTGATGCACCTGGGCCTCGCGTTTCCGAGCTCGGGGCTGTTGAGCGAATCCGCCGTCGAGCGCGACCTGGCGCTGCGCGGGCTGGTCTACATCGCGGCCAACTGCTATTCGTGCATCACGATCCTCGACTACCCCGAGCGCTTCACCAGCGCCACCGACGACGCCGCGCTGGCCGCGGTGCGCACGGGCACGCGCGAGCGGCTGCATCATCACTGGGACATCTTCGCGGACCTGTACCGGACGGCGGACGGGCGCTTCATCGGCGGCGCACAGCCGGGCGCGCTGGATCTGTTCGCCGCCGTGGTGTCGCGCTGGGGCGGCACGCGCCAGCATGCCAGGGCGTCACGGCCCGCGTTCGCGGCGCTGCTGGAGCGCATCGACACGCATCCGGCGGTGGCGCCCGCGTTCGGCCGTCACTGGCCGGCGCCCGCGCGCTCCTGAATTCTCAGGCCAGCAGGTCGAGCGCCACGCCGGGGGCGATGTTCAGGCGGTTGGCCAGGCCGGCACGCAGTTCGAGGACGGTGCGGGCCTCGGGGCAGCTGGTCATGCGCCACGGCTTCATGCCGGCGACGACCTTGGTGACCACGCCGTCGGCGCTGAGGAACACGACGTCGATGGCCTGGTCGAAGCCGAAGGTGTTGATCGAGCGGCAGCGCTTGACCCAGACCCCGCAGGATTTCTTGAACTCGCGCGCGCCGCGCAGGCCGAGAAAGCGGCTGCGCCATTGACCGGTGGTACGCACGGGCACGCGACTGCGCGTGCCGGGTACCTTGAGGTCTATCGTTTCTGCCATGGCGAATATCCTGACGCTGGTTCGTTTTCTTGTTTGTCGAATCGGCCCCTCTGCGTGAGCCCAACCCTTCCTGCACAGCCGTAGCTTACCTGTCGAGCGTGCAAAAAATCACGTCGCCTGGGGTAAACGAGGACGCCCGAGACACACCGTTACGTGTGGGCGGTGACAAGGTGAATCAGGCCTTGTCCAAAGCTTGCATTTCGAACGGATTCGCCACCGGAAACGCAGTGGGCGCGTCGTCCCGACGTGCCTGCGGACGGCCTACTCGCGCTCCCAGAACACGCCGTCTTCGGTGATCATCGCGTCGAGCGGCATGTCGTGCGGTTCGGCCTCGAGCCAGGGCACGTACCCGTGGCCGTACCCGATGCCCACCGTGTACGGCCGCGGCGTCAGCGCCGCCAGCGTGCGGTCGTAGAAGCCGCCGCCGTAGCCCAGGCGCACGCCCTCGTCGCCGAAGCCCACGCAAGGCACCAGCAGCAGCTCGGGTTCGAACGAATCGGTGCCCTTGGGCTTGGGGATGCCGTACGCGTCGTCCTCCATCGGGCAGCCCGGGTACCAGACGTGGAAGTCGAGCTTCTTGGTTTCGCGGTCGATCACCGGCAGGCCGATCAGGCGATAGGGCTCGCCTTCCGTCCAGCGAAACAGCGCCGGCATCGCGTCGAACTCGCCCTTAATCGGCCAGTAGGCGCCGATCGACGTCTCGGGTCGCGTGACCAGCCACACGCGCAACACCTCCTGCATGTGCACCGAGCGCTGATGGCGATCGGTCATCGCGAGCCGCTCGGCCTTCAACTGGCGGCGCAGCGTGGGCTTGTCGCGGGCGGGCTCGAGCGAGAACTTCCAGGGCGGGGTGGTCATGGTCCGGATTGTGGGGGGGCCGGAGGCATCCTGCAAATCCGCCCCTTAAACTGCAGCAATGACCGATTCCGGATTCGTCAGCCATTGCCTGGAACTGCTGTCCCCGCTGGGGCGCACGTCGTCGCGCCGCATGTTCGGCGGCCACGCGCTGTACATCGACGGCCTGTGCATGGCGCTGATCATGGGCGACATGCTGTACCTGAAGGTGGACGACGCCCACCGCGCCCACTTCGAACGCGCGAACTGCAAGCCGTTCACCTACACGGCCAAGGACACCGAGATACACAGCCTGAACTACTGCACGGCGCCGGAAGAGGCGATGGAGTCGCCCGCCGAGATGCTGCCTTGGGCACGGCGTGCACTGGCCGCCGCGGTGGCGGCGCGGGCGAAGGCGCCGCCGGCAAAGAAGAAGACGGCGGCTGCGAAGAAAGTGCCTGCGACGAAGGCGGTCGCCAAGAAGGCGGCGGTCAAGAAGGCCGCCAAGCCATGAATCTCGCCCGCCAGCGTCCGCTGGTGCTCGACCACCTGCGCAGCTTCGAAGCCGTGGCGCGCCGCGCCGGCTTCGGCGCTGCGGCGGAGGAACTGCACGTCACGCAGTCGGCCGTCAGCCGCCAGATCAAGAGCCTGGAGGACGAGCTCGGCGCGCCGCTGTTCACCCGCGGCACGCGCCGCGTGGAGCTGACCCAGGCGGGGCAGTTGCTGCTGCGCGCGATCACGCCGGCGCTGGGCCGCATCGACAGCGCGGTGCGCCAGATCCGCCAGTTGCGCGGCCGCGCGCAGGTGAGCCTGTCCACCTTTCCGTCGTTCGCGTCGCTGTGGCTGCTGCCGCGGCTGCCGACGTTCGAGAAGGGACAGCCGGCCATCGACATCCGCATCTCCGCCACCGACCGGCTGGTCGAGCTCGACGATCCCGACCACGACCTGGTGTTGCGCCAATGCCGGCCGGAAGACGCGCCGACGGGCGCGATCCGCATGTTCGGCGAGGTGTGCACGCCGGTGATCGGCGCCAGCCTGGCCGACGCGATCGCCCGTGGCGCCGCGCCGCCGTTGAAGGCGCCGCTGGACCTAGTCAACTGCACCCTGATCGAGATGGACGACGACCGCCCCAGCAGCGACGTGCTGGGCTGGCCGTTCTGGCTGCAGCAGAACGGCTTGTCGCAGCTGGAACCCAAGCGCTGGATCAGCGTCAACTTCACGCACCAGCAGGTGCAGACGGCGCTGGCGGGCCAGGGGGTGGCGCTGGCCCGCCTGCCGCTGATCCACGATGCGCTCGAACGCGGCGACCTGATCGAGCCCTTCGGCCGCGAAGGCCGCATGACCTCGCCGTGGGCCTACTGGCAGATCGGCATGAGCGGCGCGCGGCCGCGCCCCGAGCTGGAAAGCTTCACCCAGTGGCTGCAGGAGGCCGCTCACGCGACCCGGCTGGCGATCGGGGAGAAGCCTTGAAGGGATCGGCCTTCTAGGTCAGCAGCCCGAGCGCCATCTCGATCTGTTCGGTCGGGCTGCGCTTGAAACCCGAGCGGGTATAGCGCTGCAGCCGGCCGACGGCCAGCGCGGTCAGCGCGGAGGCGCGGCCGTTGGCGTCGACGGTGGGCGTCTGCGAGCCGGCCTGTTCGGCGGCGGCGCGCAGCGACTGGCGCAGCTGCGATTCGATCTTGTCGAAGAACTGGTTCATGCGCGTCGACAGGCGCTCGTTCTCGAACACCAGCGCGTCGCCGACCATCACGCGCGCCATGCCCGGGTTCTTCTCGCCGAACTGCAGCAGCATGAAGACGATGCGGCGCGCCTGCAGCGCGGGATCGGTGTCGCGTTCGGTGATCTGGTTGATCAGCGTGAAGATGCTCTGCTCGATGAACTCGATGAGTCCTTCGAACATCTGCGCCTTGCTGGCGAAATGGCGGTACAGCGCGGCCTCGCTCACCGACAGCTTGGCGGCCAGCGCGGCGGTGGTGATGCGGTCGGCGCCCGGCTCCTCGAGCATGGCCGCCAGCGTCTGCAGGATCTGCACGCGCCGCTCGCCCGGCTTCGGGCGCTTGCGCGCGGGGGCGGCGCCGTCGGCCGCGTTGGCGGACTCGGCGGTCGCGTCGGAGCCGGCATCGACGATGTCGTCCTCGGCGTCCCGACCTGCTTGCGGTGATTGCATCGTGATCTCGGGCGCCGAGGAATCGGCAACGGCAGAAAAGGCGGTGGGAAGGTCTGGCATCGCTGTCAGCTGCCGTGGTGAGCAGATCGTGAAGCCATTTTTGCACACCACTGCCGCGCTGCTGCGTGCAGGTAAACACCAAGCAAAGTTTCCGTGAAGGCCCGCACGGTCGGGGTTGACATGGAGCTGGACAGCGACCGCCCCGAGAGGCCGGCCGCTCCGAAACGGCTGCCGCCCGGCGTGTCAGCCGAGCGAGCGCAGGTTGCGGACGATGCGCACGCCGCTCGGATGCACGGTCCAGCGCCGGACGCGCGGCCCGGCATGGGCGCCGCGGCGCGCGAAGCGCTGCATCCAGACCGGCTGCATGCCGACCCGGCGCGCGGCCAGCACGTTGTCCAGCGAATCCTCCACCAGCACGCAACGCGACGGGTGCACGCCCAGGCGCACCGCCACCCGGCGCAGCATGCGGCAATCGGGCTTGGGGCGCCAATGGCCGAACATGCGCAT
>FTKD01001110.1_pt2 | contig 12313 bp, 9 predicted proteins | sample 1658191 | NCBI WGS metagenome assembly FTKD01 (sample SAMEA3914808, study PRJEB12502) | metagenome | biome: forest; material: soil | place: Canada | collected 2011-08-03 | depth 0.3 m
GTGGAGTCCTGCGTGCCGAAGCGGCACCATTCGCTGCCCACGCAGGTCTTGACCGTCCGCAGCGCCTTCGCGTACGCGTGGCCCGACGGCATGCCGATGTCCTTCCACACGCCGACCAGGTCTTCCTTCTTCACGCCCAGCAGGTCGATGCGCTGGCCACCGGTCACCTTCACCGTCGGGATCTTGTACTTGTCGACGACGTCGGCAATGCGGCGCAACTCGGCCGCGGTCGTCTCGCCGCCCCACATGCGCGGGATCACCGAGTAAGTGCCGTTCTTCTGGATGTTGGCGTGCGAGCGCTCGTTGATGTAGCGGCTCTGCGGATCGTCGCGCGCCTCCTTGGGCCAGGTGCTGAGCAGGTAGTAGTTGAGCGCCGGGCGGCACGACGCGCAGCCGTCGGGCGTGCGCCAGGCCAGCGCGCGACGCACGTCCGCGCTGGTGAGCAGATGCTCCTTGCGGATCACGTCGCGTGCTTCCTGGTGCGAGGCGTCGGTGCAGCCGCACATCGCCTTCTTCTTCGGCGTGGCCGAGTAGTCTCCCCCTGCCGTGAACATCAGGATCTGCTCGACCAGGCCCGTGCACGAACCGCACGAGGCGCTGGCCTTGGTGTGCTTGCGCACGTCGTCGAGCGTGAACAGGCCCTTGTCCTTGATGGCCTTGCAGATCGCGCCCTTGCTGACGCCGTTGCAACCGCACACCTCGTCGGCGTCGGCCATCGCCACGGCCTTGTTCTGGCCCTGGTGGCCGGCATCGCCGAGGCTGGATTCGCCGAACATCAGGCGGTCGCGGATGTCGACTATCGAACGGCCGTCGCGCAGCAGCTTGAAGTACCAGCTGCCGTCCACGGTGTCGCCGTACAGGCAGGCGCCGACGAGCTTGTCGTCCTTGATCACCAGCTTCTTGTAGACGCCGCCCTGCGGGTCGGACAACACGATCTCGTCGCAGCCGTCGCCGCCCATGAAGTCGCCGGCCGAGAACAGGTCGATGCCCGTCACCTTCAGCTTGGTCGAGACGTAGCTGCCGGTGTAGCGGCCGATGCCGAACATCGCCAGGTGCGTGGCGCAGACCTTGGCCTGCTCGAACAGCGGCGCGACCAGGCCGTAGGCGATGCCGCGGTGCGCGGCGCACTCGCCCACGGCATAGACGCGCGCGTCGGTGACCGTCTGCAAGGTGTCGCTGACGACGATGCCGCGCTGGCACAGCAGCCCGGCCGACTCGGCCAGCGCGGTGTTGGGGCGGATGCCGGCGGCCATCACCACGAGGTCGGCCGGCTTCTCGACGCCGTCCTTGAAGCGGATCGCCTTCACGCGGCCCGTCGTGCCGTCGTCGCCACCGCCGACCAGCGAATCGGTCTGCGCGCCGATCATGAAGGCTAGCCCCCGGTCGACCAGCGACTTGCGCAGCAGCCTGCCCGCGACGTCGTCGAGCTGGCGCTCCATCAGCCACGGCGCGATGTGAACGACGGTCACCTTCATGCCGCGCAGCATCAGGCCGTTGGCCGCCTCGAGCCCGAGCAGGCCGCCGCCGATCACGACGGCATGTTCGTACTTGGTGGCGGCATCGATCATCGCCTCGGTGTCGGCGATGTCGCGATAGCCGATCACGCCTTCGAGACCCTTGCCCGGCACCGGCAGCATGAACGGCGTCGAGCCGGTGGCGATCAGCAGCCGGTCGTACGGCGCCTCGGTGCCGTCCGCGGCGCGCACGATGCGGCGGATGCGGTCGACCTGCGTCACGGTCTTGCCCAGGTGCAGCGTGATCCCGTTGTCGCCGTACCAGGCCAGCGGATTGAGCACGATCTCGGAAAGCGTCTGCTCCCCCGCGAGCACGGGCGACAGCAGGATACGGTTGTAGTTCGGATGCGGCTCGGCGCCGAACACCGTGATCTCGTACAGATCGGGCGCGATCTTGATCAGCTCCTCGAGCGTGCGGACGCCGGCCATGCCGTTGCCGATCATCACCAGTTTCATCTTCTTCATGACACGGACCTTTCGCTGCAGGATTCGTTGGTTCAGGCGGCGTCCGCCAGCCCCGTGGGCAGGGCCGGACGGCTTCCCGATGCAGCGTCTGGCGCGCCGCCGCGCGCGCGGCCCCCGGCGCCGACCCAGCTGCGCGTCCAGTCGCCTTGCAAGGCTCGCAACACGAACAGGGCGATGACCGCGAAGGCCGCAAAGAGTGCAAAACCCCAGGCGAAGCTGCCGAGGAACTGGCGCGCGAGCCCCATCACGCTCGGCACCAGGCCGCCGCCCAGCGCGCCGAGCTCGCCGATCATCGAGCCCGCGACGGCGGTCGTCAGCGGCCAGCGCAGCGGCACGAGCTGGTAGACCGCGCCGTTGCCGGCCCCCAGCGCGGCGAAGCAGCCGATGAGGAGCACCGTCGTCGTCACGAGCGAGCCCGTCGCCAGGCCGCAGCAGGCCAGTGCGGCGGCAACCGCAAGAAGCACGACCGTGAGCGTGTTCACGCCGCCGAAGCGGTCGGACAGCCAGCCGCCGACGATGCGCATCGCCGCGCCCATGAAGGCCGCGAGCATCGTCAGCTGGCCGGCCTGCACCTTCCCGACGCCGAACTGGTCGTGGTAGTACGACGGCAGGAAGCTGATGAAGCCGATGAAGCCGCCGAAGGTGATCGCGTAGATCAGGCTGAAGGCCCAGCCGTCCCGCTCGACCAGGCAGGCGAGCTGCGCGCGCAGCCCGGCGTGGGGATCGACGTCGGCCGGTTCGCGGGCAAGAAAGATCACCGCCGCCATCGGCACCGCCATGGCGAGCGCGGCGACGGCATAGACCGTCTGCCAGCCGAGCCATTGGGCGAGCGGCGGCGCGATCAGCACGGCCACGGCCGTGCCGACATTGCCGGCACCGACGATGCCCATCGCCAGGCCCTTGTGCTGCGGCGGAAACGAGCCGGAGCCGAGCGACATCGCGACGCCGAAGCTCGCACCGGCCACGCCCAGCAGCACGCCCATCGCGAGCAGCGCGCCGAAGCTGTGCACGAAGAAGAAGCCCAGCAGCATCGCCGTCGAGATCAGGCTCATCTCCACCAGCGTCGCGCGCTTGCGGCCGATGTACTGCGAGAGCACGCCGAGAGGAAACCTGAACAACGCGCCGGCGACGATCGGCACCGACAGCATCAGGCCTTTCTGCGCGGGGCTCAGGTGGAAGGTGTCGCTGATGAACGGTGCCATCGCCCCGTTCAGCACCCACGTGCAGCACGAGAAGGCGAAGTACAGGAACGCCGCGAACAGTGTCGGTGCGTGGCCTGTGCGAAGAAAACTCCGGAAGCTGGTCATGGCGGAATCCCGTGAAGTTCAATGGCAACGACGACGCCGACGCGCAAGGCGCCAGCGAACTGGTCGAAGGACGTGGGGGTAGGTGCCGCCGCGCGCTGAAACTTGCGGGCGGCGTGGCTTGAGACCGGTGACGGAAGCGTCGCAAGAGGCCTTGCGAGCCGGCACGGGGCCGGCAAAAGTCACCAGGGCGGTGCTTCGTTGCACCGCGTGCTGGGTCACATGCAAGCCCCATGCCGGAATCCGGTGGGCATGGTCCGTGCATGACTCGAGGGCCATGCACCGCAGCCACGCGGCTCGTCCGCGGGCGTGGCCTTCCCTCGACAGCCCGATGAATCCGACCTTGTTGTGCGACCTCACCGACGCCGCCGGCAGCGACTGGAGAGCCGCGCTCGAGGCGGCGGGCCTGCACCGTGCGACGGCGTGCACCGGCGACAATTTGGTGCAACGCACCATTGTCGAAACACCGGAATTGATCATCTGCCTGGCGGACGGCTGGACGCCGACGCTGGAATCAGCGCTGGCGCCCTGGGACGGCGTCGCACCGTGCGCCCTGCTGCTGCTGACGCCCGTCGCGCCGCCCGACATCGAGGCCGCGGCCCGCGCCGTCGATGTCGGGATCCATCATTGGGCCGCGCCGGCCGCGGGCGCCGACCTCGCGCCGGCCTGCGCCAGTGCGCGCGCGCGCTGGCGACGCGAGCAGGCGCTGCACGAGGCGCTCGCGCAGGCGCGCGCGCAGATGGACGAACGCAAATGGGTCGACCGGGCCAAGGGCGTGCTGATGTCGGGACGCGGCATGGCCGAGGACGACGCCTTCCGCCTGCTGCGCGGGGCCGCGATGAACGTCAACCGGCGCGTCGGCGAGGTATCACGCTCGGTGTTCGAGGCGGCGCAGTGGGCCGATGCGATGAATCGTGCGGGGCAGTTGCGCATGCTCTCCCAGCGCTGCGTGCGGCTGGTCGCGCAGCGCCTGCTGAAGATGGACGTGCGCGACTGCGCCGAGCTGCAACGGCAGTCGTCGCAGCGCATGCACGACAACCTCGAGATGCTGGCGCGCCAATGCGAGGGCACCGCGGCCCAGGTGGCGTGCACCCGGGCCGCCCGGCGCTGGGAGGCGCTGGCGTCCGCGCTGGCCGCGCCGCGCATCGCCCCGGCGGACTTGCTGTCCATCGACCGCCACGCGGACGCGTTGCTGGCCGCGGCGGAGCAGCTGACCGACGCGCTGCAGGTCGCCGCCGACCGGCGCGCGCTGCACATCGTCAATGAATGCGGCCGCCAGCGCTTGCGCGTGCAACGCGTGGCCAAGGAAAGCCTGCTGGCGACGCTGGCCCACCCGCAGACCGCGGGCCCTGAGCCGGCGCGCCGGCGCGACGCGGCGCTGGTCGATTTCGAAGCCGCCCAGCGCGCGCTGGAGCAGGCGCCGCTCAACTCGCCCGCGATCCGCGCCACGCAGGCACAAGTGCGCGAGGAATGGCTGCGCCTGCTGGCCGGCCTGCGCGCGCACGAGACGGCCGACGGCCGGCGCGCGCTGGTGCACGCCAGCGAGACGCTCCTCGAGCGGCTCGACGCCCTCACCGCGGCGTACGAGCACAGCCTGCAGGTGATCATGGGTTGAGCAAGGTCGCCACGCCGCCCGCGTTTCGGTTAGCCTGTCGACCCCGCTGCCCGCACGCACCTCCCCATGACTCTTCGACCGCTCCTGCGCCATCTCCACGTCCTGGCCGCCGTCATGGCCACCCTGATCTGCCCCGGCCTCGCGCACGCGAAGACCTGGGTCTTCAAGGACTGGGCCGTCACCTGCGACAACACGCGCGACTGCGAGGCGGTCGGCTTCCAGGCGGAGCACAGCGGCTCCGCGCCGGTGGCGTTGTGGGTGGCGCGGGACGCCGGACGCGGCGGCAACATCCGCGGCCGCGTCAACGTGCAGTCGCCGACGCAGCCGGCGGGCGGTCACATGCGCCTGGTCATGAGCGACGGCACCGCCGTCGAACAGGAGGACGGCGAAGACCTGGCGGCGGAGCCGATGCGCAAGCTGCTGCCGCGCCTGCTGGAATCGACGTCGGTGGACGTGTTCCTCGGCAAGGAGCGCTTCGTGCTGTCGCTGGACGGCTTCAAGGCCGCGATGCTGAAGGTCGACGACCTGCAGGGGCGCATCGGGACGCCGGGCGCGCTGGTGCGCAAGGGCACGCGTTCGGAGGCCGACGTGCCGCCCGAGTTGCCGGCGCCGGTCGCCCACCCCGCGGTCGCCTACGCGAACAAGTCGACGGATGCGGCGCTGATGGACCTGCTGTCGGCCAGGATCGGCGCGGCATGCCCGTTGCACGCCTCGTCCAGCCTCGACGCACCCAACATCAAGCTGCACCGCGTCTCGGCATCGCACGTGATCCTCCTGCGCGAGTGCGAACGGCGCCCCTTCGACTCCGGGTACGCCGCGTGGCTGGTCGACGACAAGCCGCCGTACGCGGCGCGCCGCCTGACCTTTCCCCGGGTGGACAGCGAACCGACCGACCTGGTGGCCGACGCCGAGTTCGACGAGGACGAGCTGCGCTCGATCGGCAAGAGCGACGCGGGTGACCATTGCGGCGACGACGCCTTCTGGGCCTGGACGGGCACGGCGTTCGAGCTCACCGGCGCGCACGCGGCGCCGCTTTGCCGCGGCTTCGACGGCGGCGGCTTCGCGATCAGCACCTACCAGACGCGCGAGCCGAAGTAGTCGAACGGGTCAGCGCTTCGCCTCGATCCGCTTCATCGCCATGTAGTCGCTCTTCTCGAGTTCGTGCAACTGGCGCGGATAGCGTTCGGTGGCGTCGAACCAGGTGTCGAGGCGCTGCTCGAGCTGCGCCGGCGCCGGCGCGGCCACGTAGTCGTCGATCGCCAGGTAGTAGCGCATCGTGTTGCGTTCGACCAGGCCGCGCACGCCGCCGACATACGTGGGCTTGCCGTCGCTGTCCGTGCCTGCCACGCTGAAGCCCACCTTGTCGCTGCCGGCCGTCGACAGGTAGGCGTTCATCGCCACGCGCGCGGTGAAGCCGAAGCCGTACGCGTAGCTCATGTGCAGCATGGTGTGCGCGGCGTCCAGCGGCGCCGCCTCCACCGCGATGCGGTAGTCGCGCGTGCCCAGCGGGCCGTCGCCCGACGTCAGTTCGGCCTTCAGGTAGTCGGGGCCGGAGTTCGCCAGCTTGTAGTCGAAGTGCAGCCTGTAGGCGTCGTCGACCGGCTGGTCATACTTGCGGCCGAGCGCCATGTCCAGCCCCGCGGGCAGCGCGTGGCACATCTTCACGTTCAGGTGCAGGATCAGGATCGAGCACCAGTTGTCGGTGCCCTGCAGCGCCTTCTGCACCATCGGATAGGGCTGGTCGACGCGTGCGTAGACCTCGCCTTCGAGCCGGTCCGAGCTTTGCGTCGACTGCAGTACCAGCGGCCGGCCGTAGGCGTTGTGCGCGAGCTTGTCCTTGAGCGCGTCGAACTGCGCGTGCAACGCCGCGGCGCCGGGCGACGGCGCGTCCTGCGCCCGGGCCGCGCCCGCCGTGGCCAGGCCCGCGACCAGCAGCGCGAACAGCGCGAGCGGCGGCTGCATGAAGCGGTTCGCGGCGCGACGGCGCGACGCGGAGAACGTGGGGGCTGCGGCGGTCATAGCCAATATTCCCACATCCCCGCGCTGATTTCCTGCAGTCGGGCCGTCAGGCCCCGGTTCGACCACTTTTCCAGCGTCAGCTGCTGCGACTGCGCCAGGTCGGCCTGGAACGCCGCGCGCATCTGGTCGCCGAAACTCGCGCTCAGCACGATCGCATCGATCTCGTCGTTATGCAGGAAGCTGCGCCAGTCGAGATTGGTGGAGCCGACGGCGCTCCAGACGCCGTCGATCAACGTGGTCTTCGCGTGCAGCAGCGCGCCCTGGCGTTCGTAGATCTTCACGCCCGCCTCCAGCAGCTCGCCGTAGTGGCGGCGTCCGGCGCTCATCACGAGCCACGAGTCGCTGACGCTGGGCAGCAGCAGTTGCACGTCCACGCCGCGCCGGGCCGCATCCCGGATCGCGCCCAGCAGTTGCGGATCGGGATCGAAGTAGGCGTTGGCGAGCAGGATCGACGTCGACGAGCTGCGGATCGCCGACACCAGCGTCGCGTAGATCTGGCTGCTAGGCTCGGTCGACGTGCCGCCGATCGCGCGCACGACGACGTCGCCCTGGCGGCCGATCTCGGGGAAGTAGTTCGCGCTGGCCATGGGCTTGCCCTTCTGGCGCGCCCAGGTGTCCATGAACAGCTTCTGGAAGTCGGCCACCACCGGGCCGTCGATCTGCAGGTCGGTGTCGCGCCACGGCACCTTCTGGCCCGGGCGCTCCTTCGAGCCCTGGCTGAACGAGCCGCCCGAATAGACGCTGCTGATGTTGATGCCGCCGACGAACGCCGTCCTGCCGTCGATGATGGTGAGCTTGCGGTGGTCGCGCTGGTTGACGTCCCAGCCGGTGCGCGCCTTCAGCGGATCGATCGGATTGAACTGCAGCGTGTTGACGCCGTGCGCGGCCAGGTCGTCGAAGTAGGCCTTGGGCGTGCCCAGCGAGCCGACACCGTCGTAGATCAGGTTGACGACCACGCCGCGCGCCTGCGCCGCCTTCAACTCGGTGGCGAAGCGCTGGCCGACTTCGTCGTCCTCGATGATGTAGCTCTCCATGTCGATGGAGTTGGTGGCGGCAGCCATCGCGCCATACAGCGCCTGGTAGGTGGACGGGCCGTCCTGCAGCAGCACCACCTTGTTGCCCGCCGACAGCGGCGAGCCGACGATCTCCTGCTCGAAGGCCAGGTGGCGTTCGAAGATGTCGGTGTCCTCGCCCGCGGCCTGCAGCCTGGCAAGCACGCGCTTTTGCGCTTCCGGCGAGAGCGGCCCGTGCGCGCCAGCTATGCGAACGCCCGTCGTGCCGGCCGCCTCGGCGTCGTCCGGCGCGATCGTCGGCAGCGCCGTGCACGCCCCGAGCAGGGCAAGCGAGCAGGCGCTGGCGGCGCGGGCCAGGAACAGGCGGACGAGGGGCATCGAGGTCTTCTTGCAGGTGGGTGAGCGGAAGGCCGGAGGCCCAGGCCCGGTTCAGCAACCCGCGTGCCCGACAGCAGCGAGGCGCCTTCCTTACAATGCGGCTGATGCAAGCGTCCCCCTCTCGCGAGCGCGAATTCATCCTCCGGCTGTCGTGTCGCGACACCAAGGGCATCGTGCATGCCGTCTCCGGCCTCCTGTTCCAGGCGGGCTGCAACATCATCGATTCGCAGCAGTTCGGCGACCTGATCGGCCCCGGCGCCACCGGGCGCTTCTTCATGCGCGTGCACTTCGAGGCGCCGCCCCAGCTCGCCGACGTGGCGACGTTGGACCGGATGCTGTCCAACGTGACGCAGCAGTTCGAGATGGAATCGCAGCTGCATTCGCTGGCGCGCCGCCCGCGCGTGCTGCTGATGGTGAGCCAGCACGGACACTGCCTGAACGACCTGCTGTTTCGCTGGCACAGCGGCCAGCTGGACATAGCCATCCCGGCCATCGTCTCCAACCACACCGCCTTCGCCGACCTGGCCGCCAGCTACGGCCTGCCGTTCCACCACCTGCCGCTCGCGACCGGCGCCAGCGCCGAGGCCAAGCGCGCGCAGGAACAGGCGGTGCAGGCGATCGTGGAGCAGGAGGCCGTCGACCTGGTGGTGCTCGCGCGCTACATGCAGATCCTGTCGCCCGAGCTGTGCGGCGCGCTCGAAGGCCGCGCGATCAACATCCACCACAGCTTCCTGCCCAGCTTCAAGGGCGCGAAGCCGTACTACCAGGCGCACGACCGCGGCGTGAAGCTGATCGGCGCCACCGCCCACTACGTGACGGCCGATCTCGACGAAGGCCCGATCATCGAGCAGGACGTCGAGCGCGTGGACCACACGCTGACGCCCGAAGACATCACCGCCATCGGCCGCGACGTCGAATGCGTCGTCCTCGCGCGCGCCGTGCGCTGGCACGTCGAACACCGCGTGCTGCGCAACGGGCGCAAGACCGTGGTCTTCAATTAGGGACACGTCCGCATGCCGAATCCGAAAGCCCGCGCGGCCGCGCTGAACGCCTCGCCCGAAGACGCCGAAGCCCAGTTCTACGAGGCCTTGCGCGACGGCGACCTGGAGCGCGTGATGGCCGTCTGGGCCGACGACGACGACGTGGTGTGCGTCCCCCCGGGCGGCACCCGCGTCGTGGGGCCGCAGGCCGTGCGCGCCGCGTTCGAGGCGGTCTTCGCCAACGGCAGCATCGTGGTGCATCCGGAACACGTCAAGCGCGTCCACGCCATGGGCTGCGCGGTGCACAGCGTGCTCGAGCGCATCGCCATCGTCACCGTGGAAGGGCCGCGCACCGGCTGGATCGTCGCCACCAACGTCTACGTGAAGACGAGCGAGGGTTGGCGCATGGTGGCACATCATGCGAGCCCGGGTGCACCCGACGACGTTGCCGAGATCGTCGACACGCCGTCGGTGCTGCACTGACGGCATGGCAGGTACGTCGATTGCTCGCCCGCGCTAGCCGCTTTTCTTCCGAACTCTTCCGATGACCGCCGTCCTGTCGTCCGCCGCCTTCTCCTCGCACCGCGCCCCGTGGTGGCTGCCGGGCGGACATCTGCAGACGATCTGGCCATCCCTGTTCTCCCGCGCGGTCGTGGGCGAGGCGCCCGCGTTCCACCGCGAGCGCTGGACCACGCCCGACCAGGATTTCATCGACGTCGACTTCCTGGTCGATCCGCCCGGCGCGGCGACCGAGGCCGCCATCCGGCCGCTGCTGGTCCTGTTCCACGGCCTCGAGGGCTCCTCGAAGAGCGGCTACGCGCAGGCGTTCGCGTGTCTCGCACGCGCGCAGGGCTGGGCCTACGCCGTGCCGCATTTCCGCGGCTGCTCCGGCGAGCTCAACCTGGCGCCGCGGGCCTATCACTCGGGCGACTACGAAGAGGTGGAGTGGATCCTGGCCCGCATGGCGGCGCGGCGCGGCGGCCCGGTGCTGGCCGTGGGCATCTCGCTGGGCGGCAACATGCTGCTGCGCTGGGCCGAGGAGTCCGGGGCGCAGGCCGTGAAGAAGGCCAGGGCGGTCGCGGCGGTGTGTTCGCCGGTCGATCTCGCGGCCGGCGGCCACGCGATCGGCCGCGGCTTCGGGCGCCATACCTACACCCGCATGTTCCTGGGCACGATGAAGCCCAAGGCGCTTGCCAAGCTGCGCCAGCATCCGGGCCTGTTCGACGAGCGCCGCCTGCGCGCCGCGCGCGACCTGTACGAGTTCGACAACGTCTTCACGGCCCCGCTGCACGGCTTCCGCGACACCGACGACTACTGGAAGCGCGCGTCGTCCAAGCCGCACCTGCGCGACATCCGCATTCCCGCGCTGGTGCTCAACGCGCTCAACGATCCGTTCGTGCCGGGCGACTCGCTGCCGAAGCAGTCGGACGTCGGGCCGCACGTCACGCTGTGGCAGCCGCGGCACGGCGGCCATGTGGGCTTCGCGAGCGGCGCGCTGCCGCGCGGCGACGCGCTGGCCATGCCCACCTCGGTGTTCGGCTGGCTCAAGGATCACAATCACTGACCGCGGCCGCCAGGCCGCCTGAACTCACGACACTCGGAGAGCCGGCATGGACGACATGGTGCGCGCCGCACTGAAGAAATGGCCCAACGTGCCGGCCTGCACCGGCTGGCTGGCGCTGGACGCCCGCGGCGACTGGTACATGCGCGACGACCGCACGCAGGCCGCGGGCGCGTTCCCGCTCGCCAAGGGCAGCCGCATCGAGCATCGCCAGCTGCGCGAGTTCATCGAACGCAACTACGAAGGCACGCCTGACGGCGCCTGGTACTTCCAGAACGGCCCGCAACGCGTCTACGTGGAACTCGAGGCGGCGCCCCATGTCTGGCGCCTGGGCGCACGCACCGGCACGGCCCCCGAGGTGCGCTCGCACACGGGCCGATCCGCGGCGGTGGAGTCGGCGTGGATCGACGAGCAGGGACGGCTGTTCCTGGCCACCGACGGCGGCTTCGGCATCGTCCACACGCAGGACATGGAGGCCGCGGCCGACGCCGTCGAGGCCGGCCTGTGGCATCCGCAGACGCTGGACTTCGCCCTGATGCCGCAGCGCTTCGGCTTCTGCCTGAGCCCGGCGTCCTTGTGGGATGGACACCCGCCGCGGGAAACGGCTAACGTGCACGCCGCTTCGTGACTCGCGTCGCCCGCAGCGGCGACACCCCTTCTTCTCCTGCGCCCACATCCCATGCGATTCGTTTCCGCCTGCTCCGCCCTGCGCACGCCGCTGTCCATCGCGCTGCTCGCCAGCGTCCTGCCGATGACCGCGCACGCGATCGGTGGCTGCACACTCGATGGCAACCCCATCGACCTGAGCAACGGCAGCACGACCGCCGGCAAGACCGGCATGATCCACTGCACCGACCGCGACGGCCTGCCGCAACGCGACATCGAGCTGCGCAACGGCGTGCAGATGGGCACGATGCGCTACTTCCAGAAGGGCATCCTGCAGAAGGAATTCACCACCAACGCGCGCGGCAACCAGGACGGCCTCTCGCGCACGTTCGCGGCCACGCCGGGCCCGAAGAACCAGGTGCTGCGCGAGGAGACCAGGAAGAACGGCGATACCGTGGGCGTCGTGCGCAACTGGTACCCCGACGGCACGCTGCAACGCCTCGGCTACCGCCTGGACAACGGCACCGAGGCCGCCGTCGCCGGCTTCACGGCCAAGGGCAGGCTGAGCGACCTGCGTTGCTTCACGCAGCCGGTGTTCGCGCCCGATTTCGATGACGCCACGTCGTGCGGTTTCCGCAAGGGCCCGGTCACGGTCGATCTGTATTCGCCCCGGGAACTGCTGGCGGCCCATGTCGCCTACGACCGCGGCGAGCGCCGCCAGATCGAGAACCTGTGGGAGAACGGCAAGCCGCAACAGGTCGTCGAGCTCGGCACCACGGCCGGCACGGAGAACGACTTCACGGAGGACGGCGTCAAGCGCAAGTCGCTGGCCTGGGTCGTCCAGCCCGGCGACGGCGC
>FTKD01411768.1_pt1 | contig 12250 bp, 10 predicted proteins | sample 1658191 | NCBI WGS metagenome assembly FTKD01 (sample SAMEA3914808, study PRJEB12502) | metagenome | biome: forest; material: soil | place: Canada | collected 2011-08-03 | depth 0.3 m
CCGGCCACGCGCGAGGAGGCGATGCGCAGCTGCTGCTTGTCCAGCGACAGCTTGCCGGTGATGGGAATGGTGTCCGCCACCATCTGCTGCACCGGCGCGGCGGTCTTGACGAAATCGGCGTTGAAGCCGCTGTCGGCGCTGTCGGTGACGCCGGCGTTGGCGACGACCGGCGCCGGGGTGGCCAGAGCCGGCCCCTGGGCCTGAGCCGTTTTGGGATCGTGCCCGGCGACATAGCCGACCGCCGCGACCAGCAGCACGCCGATTTCGATCAGGATGGGTTTAGTCATGATGCTTGCTCCGGTTCATGGCGCTGCCGCCGGATCTTTTCCGATCGCGGCGGCGAGACTGATGTAGGCCTGCACCGCCGCGTTCTCGGCCTGGATCAGGCCCAGCTCGGTGTCGTACAGGCCGCTTTGGGCGGTGAGCAGATCGGCGAACGCGGTGCCGCCGTTGTTGCCGTAACCGGTCAGCGCCAGCCGGTAGGCCATCTGCGCTTCCGGCAGCAGGCGCTCGCGGGTAAAGCGCACCTGCTGCAGCGAGGTCTCCAGGCTGTGGTAGGCATTGGCGACACTGAGATCGACCTGCTGCAGATTGGAAGTCTGGCCAGCCTTGGCTTCGTCGAGCAGGGCCTCGGCCTGGCCCAGCCCGGCCTTCTCCTTGCGCAAACCCCAGCTGGGCAGGCTGAAGCCGACCCCGACCGAGTACATGCGGCTGCGCTCGGGATGGACCAGGGAGGGATCGGTATAGGCGCCGACGCTGACCGAGAAATCCGGCCAGAACGCCTTGTGCGCCAGTTGCACGGTCTTGTCGGCGGCCTGGATCTGCGACTCGCCGCCGGCGATGGCCGGGTTGGTCTTCTGCGCCAGCTCGATCAGCTCCTTGAGCGGCGTGGCCGGCAGCGACGGACTGCTGCTGTCGGCCTCGGCGATGTCGAGCGGCGTCTGCGAGGTATGGCCCAGCAGGTTGTTGATCTGCTCGGCCTGCTGCTGGATCTGCTTGCTCAGGGCGAAGCGGTCGTTCTCCAGGCTGCTGGCGGCGACCTGGGCATTGAGGAAATCGACATAGGCCGCGGCGTTGTTGGCGTAGCGGACCTTGCTCACCTCCTTGATCTGCTCCAGGCGCTGCAGGTCCTGGTCCATGAAGCGCAGCTGGTCCTGCAAGGCTTTCAATTGATAGAAGGACATCTTCAGCTGCGACACCAGCTGGATCAGCAGGCTGTCGTACTGCCGCCCCACCACTTCGGCCTGGGCCCTGGCGATGTCGCCGGCGAGATGCTGCTTGCCCGGCCACAGGAAGGGCTGGGTGAATGTCGGATAGGCATAGAAGCCCGAGTTGCGGTTGAAGTCGAAAGGACCGCCGGTATTGGCCTGCTCCAGCAGGCTGAATTGCGGCGCCGGCAATACTTCCACTTGCGGCGCCTGCAGCTTCGCCGCGACATAGGCCTGATGCGCCTGTTGCAGCTGCGGGTTGTTGCGCTTCAGTTCCTCGACCATCTGGTCGAGAGTCCAGCTCCGGTTCGCGCCGGAGACGGAGTTGATTGGGCCCGTGGCGGACACGGAGGGCGCATCCTCGGCCGATGCCGTGCCGGCGGTGACGGGCAAGACCATGGCGATCAGCAGCAACAACAGGGCCGGCAAACCACCATGGCCGTGCTGTGCGTCATCTGCCACCTGTTTCAAATATCGTTTCATCGACCTTGCATTGATGGGTGCAACACACTCGAGCGGATGCCTGGCGGGACCGGCCTGCCCGGCGCGTGGCGCGCGGATCGCGATCTCGATCCGGCACCCACCTCCTTAATCCCGGTGCCCCCGGCCCGGCGTGAGCAGAGTCCACTTGCTCACGCCGGACCGGGGGACCGGGCACTGCAGGAAACGTCTTTGAATCTTCAGCAGGCCATGATCAGAAGTGCCAGATGATGTCGCCGGCAAGCACCGTTTCGTTGTTCTTCGGGTTGGCCGTGTACAGGCCGATGTTGAAGGCATTGGCGTTCAACGAGCGGTAGTAGGTGACTTCCGGGCGCAGCTCGACCTGCGGCGACAGCCAGTGCTGCCAGCCGAGGCCGATGGAGCTATAGCGCGTCGGAATGCCGGTGCGCTGGCCGTTCTTGTCCCAGTAGAACTCCGGACGGATCGAGAAGTTGTTCAGGGGATTCGGCGACCAGTTGAAATAGGCCACCGTGCCGTAGGAACTGGCGCGGCAGGTCAGCGGAGCCGTGGTACTGACGGTGCCCTGACTGGCCAGGCCGGTGCCTTGGCAATACGCCTCGTTCGGGTTGTTGAACTTGATGCCTTCCAGCGCGGAGAACGGGGTGCCGCCGTCCGAGCCATAGGCATTGTTGATGCCGGCCACCGTCGAGTTGTTCTTGTTCGGCACACCGCGCTGGCTCTCGGTGTAGAACTCGTAGGCTACGTGCCAGTGGTCGTTGAACTTGTGGTAATAGGTGAGGCCGTACCACTGCAGGTTGTTGTAACCCCACTTGCCGGTGTTGATGGCGTCGGCGCAGGCGTTGATGTTGTCCTTGCCGGAATCCGTCTGGTAACGGAAGCAGCCGGTGAACGACGGCATCGAGCCGGGGTCCTTCCTGAACCTGGCCCCCGGGTAAAGCGGGTTCGCCACGTTGCTATAGGCCACTCCGGTGACCGGGTCGGTATACGACACGGTCTGGGTGGGATTGTCGATGCCTTGTCCCAGGTGCCAGGGCCCGGCCTCCGTGCCGACGCTGATGCCGTACTGCAGGAAGAAGTTCTTGGTGATGCCGGTGGTGAACTGCAGGCCCGAGTTGGTGTAGTTGTCCAGCGTATAAGTGATGGAGTGCGAATACATGTAGTTGTTCGGCGCCAGCTGGGCCTCGATGTCCGGCAGCGAGATGTAGCGGCCCAGGCGCACGTCGGTGCCTTCCTTGCCGAACCAGGGGATGAACGCCTCCACCCACATCATCGGGAAGTCGTAGCCGTTGACATTGTTATGGCTCAGCAGCTGGTAGCTGGCGACGCCGTAAGCGGTGGTGTAGCGGTAGTTCTCGCCGTAAATCGCCGACAGGCGGAAGCCCCAGTCGATGTGATCCTTCTGCACCGTGTCCGGCACCCGCTCCAGGTACACCACCAGCTGGTCGAGCTGCAGCGTGTTCGGGCGGTAGTCGTACGCGGCCGGAGAGTTGCCGCCGAGCGCGGCGTTGCTGCTGCTGGCGTTGCCGCCCGGATCGATCCAGCCGTACATCTGGATGTTTTCGGAGGCCATGGCCTTGCCCAGCCAGGTGTTGGCGATGCCGACCATGAACGGGCTGTCGATGGAAGCGGGACGGGTCACGCCCAGGTTCTGGGTGCCGCCGTAGGGCCATTCGGTGAACGGCATCGGCGGGGCGGTCATCGGCGTGGTGGGCCAGCCGTCGCGGCGGCCGGCTGGCGCATTGGGGTCCGCCGGCGGCCCGTACTTGCCCCATTCGAGCTTGTAGTAGTTGATCATGCGGTCGGCCCAGTCGTCGCCATCCTTGTTCAGATAGGTGTCGAGACAGGAATAGTTCTTGTACGGATCGCAGGGCGGGGCCGCGATGCCGGTTTCATCGGCGAGCACCGGGTGCTGCATGCCGAGCCCTGTCAGGGCCATGGCGCCGACCAGCAGTTCCCTTTTGCGGGCACTCAGCCAGCGGCCGGCGGCGGTCGTGCCCGTCGCTTCCGCGGAATTCGACGCGGCAGGCGTCGCACCCAAACCCATCGCCAACGATATTGGCAGACGTCTCATTTATAAATCTCCCATTTAAAAATTTCCGCGACTCGAACCGCGGAGATGGTGAAACCCGGTCAAACGATTTCCCGGGTGGTTCTGCGAAAAGACGGCCGGCGCCTCTCTACCAAGGGCCGGCCGAACCTCACAGGTCAGGTCAGCGGCAGTCCTTGTAGATCTCCGGATTTCCCGGACGCGCGCTGGGCGGCAGCTTCGCGGACATGACGGCCGCGAAGGATCCCGGCTGGCAGGTGCTGGACACCACCTGGGTTGATCCGGCGTCGGCCGCAGCGAGATGCGGCCCATATACGCCGGGCAACTTCGCCGCCAGAACCGCTTTGGCCGAAGCCGGCTGCGCCGTCACCACGCTGTCGGCTGCGGCCGCCTGGTCCGCGGCGGCGAGGTGCGGCCCGTACACGCCGGGCAGCTTCACCGCCATGATCGCCCGGAACGAGCCCGGCCTTGCCGCGGGCGCGGCATCGCTGGACTGGTTCGCGGCACAGGCCGAAACCCAGAGCACCGCGGCGACCGCGGCTGCCACCGGAAAACACTTGCTGCCTGAAATGTTCACCATCTCTAATGCCCCTTTCTTACAATGCGCCAAGACTTCTATTTGCGACGATATGACTACTATCAAAGTCTCTTTGTCGTATCCGCAAAGCATCATCCGTGCCACACAACGTAATATCCTGCTCGTTGTGACTATTTAATACGTCAATATTATGATTGCAGGGGGCGTTTTAAATCGACGGGGAATCTTCGACGTTGATATTGCTCGGACGTAAAAAAGACCGGGGCCGGCATTAAGAATCCGTAAGGAAGCGGACAAAAGGCCCGGCAGCCCCAAATTCAGCGCAGACGGCGCACCAGGATCTGGCGATGGGCCTGGCCCGACAGCGCCGGGCGGCAGACCCCGAGGAACACCGGTAGGTGGGTGATTTCGGCCAGACCTTTCAGATAATCGAGCGCCGGAAACGGCGCCCGCAGGTCATAAAGGAGCATGCAGCAGCGATTGCCCACCGCGCGGGCCCCATTGCGGAGCAGGGTGACCAGGGCCAGGTAAGGCTCGCGGCTTTGCTCGACCTCGGGAATGCGCGAAAACTCGTCTTCGATCTCGCCGACGTTTTGCAGCTCGAACAGGACCGGGCTGATTTCCGCCGCGTCGCAGCCGAGCAGATCGGCGGTTTGCAGCCTGATCATGTCGAGCTCACGGCTGGCCAGCGGCGCGGTTCCCGGCGCCAGGTACACGGCGAATTCGACGACTTCCGCTTGCTTGGTCACAGGCTGTTCCCGACGCAATTCCATGAACGACCCCGGTTCATCGCTTGCGGACGGCCGCCGGGGCTGCGCAAGCGGCGGGAAAAGACAGCGCCCCGTCTTCTTTAATAGTCACAGTTCAGGAATGTTGAATACTATTTCATTCTTTTTGAATACTTCATATTTCGTGCCAACCGGCCAGCAAAGCGGCTGCGGCGGCCGAATCGGGGCGGATCGGGCGCCTGGATTGGATAAAACGGCGCAATGACATAAGCTGCCTGCATGCTCAGTCACAATGACGCTCAATCGTCTCGCCCTGCGGCGGGAATCACTCGGCGGCGGGTTGTTGCCGGCCTGCCGGTGTTCGCCGCGCGATCCTGAGGCAGTCCGCCGTGTCCAAGCCCGTCCCCCTGCTCTCGCGCGTCGCCATCTCCGGCAATCTGCAACTGGCCCGGACCATCTTCAATTTCTCGCAGGAAGACCTCGGCGCCCAATGCCAGCTGCACCGCACCCACATCAGCGCCATCGAGCGGCAGGAGCTGAACGTCGGCGTGGACACGGTGGAGCGCATCGCCAGGGCCTTTGCCGTGCCAGCCTACGTCCTGCTGATGCCGCGGGCGGAGGCCCAGACCCTGCTCTACGAAGCTTTCGTGGCCAATGCGGAACCGGCCGGCTGAGCAGCAGGCGGCAAGCGGAATCCGCACCATTACGGGGCGCAGCACCTCCCCGCTACGCTCAAATATCTGGACGCGCACCATGTTGGTTCTTTTCCCCGCCCGCCTGCCATATGACGGGGCGCAAGGATCGCGGATGGCGCGCTGTTTGAACCCTGCCCGGCTGCGCCCGCCTGATGCGCAGACGTGTCGCGTTCCTTACATGTCGGGCAAATCGGGCGGAGTTGGCGATGCCGCTTAAGCTCCGGGGCAGGCGGGCGGCGTTCGGCCGCAAGCTGGAAATGGCATTTTTCTCGGTCGGCGCCGCGCTGGGAATCAGCTTGCTGCTGCGCCAGTGGTTCGTATTGCCATACTGGTTCCCGTTCCTGGCGGCGGGAATCGCCAGCGCCTGGATCGGCGGGAGAGTCGCCGGCTGGACCGCGGTGATTCTCAGCACACTGGCCTACGACTACTTCTTCAATCGCCCTTACTACAGCCTCGCCATCGATGCCGATGAGTTGCCGTATTTCATCGCCTTCACCATCTCGATGCTGGCCGGCAACTGGTTCGGCGCCTGGCGCAAGCGCAGCGACAATGCCATGCAGCAGGCGCGCGACGCGCTGGCCTCGCAGGTCGAGGTGGGCGGCGTCGAACTGGAGAAGGTGAGCGAGGCGCTGCGCGCGGAAGTCAGCAGCCGCGAACAGGCCGAGCAGGAGCGGCGCATCGCCGAGCTGCGCTGGCGCGCGGTGTTCGACAACTCGGTGGTCGGCATGGCCCTGGCCGACGAGGACGGCAACATCTTCGCCAGCAATGAGCGCTACCTCAAGCTGATCGACGCGGAACAGGCCGGCATGGGCCGGCGCGGGCTGAAGGAATATCTGTCCGCGCCCCACCGCGACGACTTCGATGCCCAGCTGGCCGAGCTGCTGGCCGGGCGGCGCCAGCGCATCGAGATGGAAGTGCAGCCGCAGCCGGCCAGGATCAGCGCGGTGTGGCTGCGCATTCACGTTGCCCTCGTCGCCGGCACGCCGGAGTTCCCGCGCTTCCTCATCGCCTTCTGCGAGGACGCCTCGGAGCGCCGGCGCACCGAGGAAGCCCTGCACGCCGCGCGCAACAGCCTGGCCCACGCTTCGCGGCTCACCACCATCGGCGAACTCACCGCCTCCATCGCCCACGAGCTGAACCAGCCGCTGTCGGCCATCGTCACCAACGGCAACGCCTGCCTGCGCTGGCTCGGCGGCGAAACGCCGAACCTGCGCGAGGCCGGCAACACGCTCAACTGGATCATGCGCGACGCCCGCCGCGCCAGCGACGTCATCGCGCGCATCCGCGCCCTGATGCGCAAGGGCGCACCGCGCTGGGACGCGGTCGACGTCAACGACATCGTGCGCGAAGGACTGGAGATGATGCAGGGCGAGCTGACCCGCCGCAAAGTGGAAGTCTCCACCCAGCTCGACCCGCAGCTGCCGCCGATCCAGGGCGAGCGTGTGCAGTTGCAGCAGGTGTTCCTCAACCTGACCCTCAATGCCGTCGAGGCGATGAGCGGCATCACTACCCGGCCGCGGCAGCTGCTGATCCGCTCCGCCCGGCAGGAGGGCGACCAGCCCGGGATCCTGCTGGAGGTGATCGACTCCGGCCCGGGCGTCGAGGAGGCGGATCTCGACAAGCTGTTCAGCGCCTTTTTCACCACCAAGGCGGAAGGCACCGGCCTGGGCCTGTGGATCAGCCAGTCGATCGTCGAGAGTCATTCCGGCAAGCTGCTGGCGACGCGCAATGCGCAATACGGCATGTGCTTCCGCCTGCTGCTGCCCTGCGAGCCGGCGGCGGCGGACGACACCCGCTCCATCGCCGGCGAGGATTTTGTGGTGTGAACGACATGGCTACGTCAAACTGTGAAATAAATTTGGCAAATGGTATAAGGAAATCCTCACCCCACCATGATCATTCAACCCGCCGCCGTGAGCGGCCGAGGCCTGGCGTCTTGAGCGGCAAAAGCAAAAGCGGCGAACCGGTTGAAGGGTTCCAGCCTCCGGCGGAGCCGGTGATCTACATCGTCGACGACGACCTCTCGGTGCGCGAGTCGCTGGGCAATCTGCTGCGTTCGGTCGGACTCAAGGTGGAGCTGTTCGCCTCCGCCATGGAGTTCCGGCGCCACCCGCGCTCACCCGGCCCTTCCTGCCTGGTGCTCGACGTGCGCCTGCCCAGCATCAGCGGCCTCGACCTGCAAAGCGAACTGGTGGCGCTGGGCGACAAGACTCCGATCATCTTCATCACCGGCCATGGCGACGTGCCGATGAGCGTGCGCGCGATGAAGGCCGGGGCGCTCGAATTCCTGCAAAAGCCCTTTCGCGAACAGGATCTGCTCGACGCCATCCACATCGCCCTGAGCCGGGTGCCGGTCGAGGCCAGCGCGCCGGTGCCGCAGCGCGACCACGGCGGCAGCACCCCCGCCGCGACGACGCCGGCAGTACCCGCCGTCGCCCGTGCCGAAGCGGCCGCCATCAATCCGCGCCAGGCGCTGGCCCGCAACATCCAGATGGGACGCACCATCTTCAGCTGGTCGCAGGAAGAACTGGGCGGCAAGTGCGAGCTGCACCGCTCGCATATCAGCGCGCTGGAGCGCGAGGAACTCAGCGTCGGCGTCGACGCCATCGACCGCATCGCCGCCGCCTTCGCCATCGCCCCGCATGTGCTGCTGATGCCGCCAGCGGATGCGCAGTCGATGCTGCTGCAGGCCTTCAACGGCATCGAGACCAAGCCGCGGCGACCGCAACGTCCCGTCAAGCGTTAGCCGGAAGCGCCGACCCGGGTCCGCGCGGCTATTTCGCCGGCCGCTGCCCCGGCGGCGAGGACAGCAGGCGAACCTGCCACTGCCCGTCGATCTTCGACACGATCATCGACCTCTGGCTGCCATGCAGGGAGATCAGCACCGGAACCTGCCTCGAACAGGCGGGTTCGGCCAGCCAGGGGCAGCCGCGGACGAATTCGTTGTACTGGATGATTTGTCCCGAGGTGACCACCGCCACGGCCCGATTGATCTGCTCGATATCGCGGTCGCTGAGGCCTTCGTCGGCATGCGGCCATGAGGGCGACAGGATCAGCAGCAGGCCCAGCGCGGTCCTGAGCATGGCGGGCGCTAGCCTACGCATCCGCAGCCGGGTTCGGGCCGGGTGTGAGCATCCAGCGTCCGGCTGTTGCGGCCATGGCTCAAACTCCTGTCGACCTGTTGCGTCATGACTCCCCCGAGCCGGGGAGCGGGCAAGAGACCAGCGGGTGGTGCGCACCGTGCCAGCGCAGGCGCTGTTCCGCGGCCGCACTACTTCCGCTGCTACAGGGATAATCCTTGTGGGGGACAAAAGCAAGCGGCGCGCGCGGTCCTTCGCAGGCGCGGCAAGCTCCCGCCAGCGGCGAAGGGCACCGTGCTCGGCATCGTCGGCGCCGTGCTGATGGCCCTTGGCTTCTGGATCAAGGCGCGCGTCGAGGAGCGCTGGCTCAGCCAAGAGTTGGGCGCCGGCGACTACGAGGCCTATCGCCACCGGGTGCCGATGCTGCTGCCGTTCGGGCCGAAGGGTGGGTAGCTTTCGTAGGGCGGGCCGTGCCCGCCGTTGTGTAGGGCGGCCTGTGGCCGCCATGGTCTCGCGCTACGCCCGCGGCGGCCACAGGCCGCCCTACTGTCATTCTGAGCACAGCGAAGAATCTGGCCGCGCGGTATTCCCGCATCGCCAGGATCCACTCACCAGCATCTGGTCTACGACCGCGGCACCGCCGCGCCGGGCAATCGCATAATCGCGGCGCCTGAGCGAGACTATGCGCAACCACTAATGCCGGAGGCTGTCCGATGACCCCCGCCCGCCACCGCAGCCAGTTGCTGATGATGCTCAGCGAAGCCGCCGAGATCGAGCACTGCCTGATGTGCTGTTACCTGTATGCGGCGTTTTCGCTGAAGCAGTCCGAAGCGGAGGATTTGACGGCCGCGGAGCTGGAGGCGGTGCGGCGCTGGCGCCTGGAGATCGTGCGCATCGCCACCGACGAGATGCTGCATCTGGCCCTGGCCAATAATCTGTCCATCGCCCTGGGCGGGCGGCCGCACCTGCGCCGCTTCAACTTCCCCATCTCGCCCGGCCTGTTCCCGGCCGACGTGGTGGTGGAGCTGGCGCCGTTCGACCAGGGCACGCTGGATCACTTCATCTATCTGGAGCGCCCGCTCGACGCGGCCGAGCAGGACGACACCCGCTTCGAGAAAGCGACCTACCAGCGCAAGGACGGCGGCGACCGGCTGATGCCCTTCGCCGACGACTACGCCACCGTCGGCGAGCTGTATGCCTCCATCGCCGAGAGCGTGCGCCTGCTGGTGGCCACGCTGGGCGAAAGCGCGGTCTTCGTCGGCACCCGCGACGCACAGCTGTCACCGCGGGATTTCAGCCTGCCCGGCCTGCGCACTGTCTGCACGCTGGATGAGGCGATTGCCGCGGTGGACTTCATCGTTCACCAGGGCGAGGGCTCGCCGCAGAGCAAGGCCGGCTCGCACTTCGCGCGCTACTGCAAGATCCGCCAGGAGTGGCAGGCCCTGCAAGCCGCGCGCCCTGCCTTCACGCCGCATCGCGCCGTGGCGCGCAACCCGGTGATGCGCTCGCCGATCCTGGCCGGCCGCATCCAGATCGTGGAGGAGCCGGCCATCTCCCTGCTCGATGCCGGCAACGTCTGCTACGAGCTGATGCTGCACGTCCTCGCCAGCCTGGCCGACCTGGGCTCGTCGCAGGAAGACGCGGCACTGCGCCGCGGCATCGGCGAGCAGACCCTGTGCCTGATGCACGCCGTCGCCGACATCGGCAGCCTGCTCACCCGCCTGCCCGCCAATCCCAGGCACCCGGGCGTCTGCGCCGGCCTCACCTTCACCGTCTCGCGCGGCGAGCTGACCTTCCTTACCGCCACCACCGACAGCTACGCCCTGGGCGAACGCTACCGCGCTCTCGGCGACCGGCTGGAACAACTGGCGCACACTACGCCGGAAGTGGCGCGGCACGTGGCGCAGATGCGCCGCTACGAACACTTCTGGACGCAGCGCCACGCCGCGCTCACCGGCAGCGCTGCGCCCGCCGCGCAGCCGGCCCCAGCTATCATTGCTCCTGCCGCCGCGCCGGTCGTTTCGGCTGCCGCCGCAGCGCCCGCCGCCGAAGCCGCCGCCAAGCCCGCGGAAATCGTCGAGGGCCGCGACGTCACTCTGGTGTTCGATTCCAAACGCTGCATCCACTCGCGCCACTGCGTGCTCGGCGAGCCGGGCGTGTTCATCGCCAACAAGCCCGGCGACTGGCTCTATCCCGACACCGCCACACCGGAGCGGCTGATGCAGGTGGCGCTCAACTGCCCCTCCGGCGCCGTCTCGGTGCGGCGCAAGGATGGCGTCAACGAAACCGCCCCGCTGGTCAACGTCACCAGGATCCGCGAGAACGGCCCACTGGCCTTCCACGCCGATCTGGAAATCACCGGCTACCCGCCGCACGACGCCTCGCCCTTCCGCGCCACCCTGTGCCGCTGCGGCCAGTCGCGCAACAAGCCCTACTGCGACAGCTCCCACATCGCCGCCAAATTCACCGCGACCGGAGAGCCGGAAACCCGCGACTCGCAGCCCCTGCCCGAGCGCAACGGCCGCCTGCGCGTCGATCCCCTGCGCAACGGCCCGCTGGAAGTCACCGGCAACCTCGAACTCTGCGCCGGCACCGGCCGCACCGTCGACCGGCTCGGCACAGTGCGCTTATGCCGCTGCGGCCAGTCGCGCAACAAGCCGTTCTGCGACAGCAGCCACATCGTGGCGAACTTCCAGGCGGACGGGGTGTAAGCGCAGGCCCTGGCGCAACCGGGCCACCCAGGCTGGGGTGAGCGTAGCGAACCCCAGCATGCCAATCACGCAACGGGCACAACACATTCCGCCCTGCGCGCTGCTTTTTCCGACCAGCGGCGCGATCTGACGCGGCCGTCCGCCGCCAGCCGCCTTTTGGCGTGTACCCCCTACTCAGTCATGGCGACGAGGTGTGTACTGCATCCAGTCGAGTGTGGGATGCGGATTGATGAAACGTACTTGCTGGCTGTCGTTGTCGTTACTGGCGCTGAATGCGCAGGCGGCTGACGCCTATCGCCTCGACGCCGACCACACCAGCGTGTCCTTCGACGTCCGGCGTTTTGGCATCCCCTGGGTCGATGCCCATTTCAGCCAGTTCAGCGGCGACTTCGTGGTGGATCGTCAGGGCACCGACAGTCACATCGACGTTACCGTCCGCACCGACTCGATCGAGGGCCTGAGCTCCGGCTGGAGCACGCGGCTTCGCTCCAGCGACTGGCTCGATACGCAGCGCTTTCCGGAAATGAGTTATCGCTCCACTCACGTCGAATTCGACAACAGCGGCGGCGCCGTGGCCAGCGGGCAGCTCACGCTGCACGGCATCACCCGCCCGGTGACCCTGCATGTGGAGCGGCTGGACTGCTCCGGCGAGAGCACGGTGCCGGATCACCCCTGCGGATTTGCCGCACGCGCCAACATCAAGCGCTCCGACTTCGGCCTTCCGCACGGCTTCTGGCTGGCCGGCGACCAGGTGGAAATTTCCGTCAACGGCGCCGCCCTG
>FTKD01312329.1_pt1 | contig 12141 bp, 1 predicted proteins | sample 1658191 | NCBI WGS metagenome assembly FTKD01 (sample SAMEA3914808, study PRJEB12502) | metagenome | biome: forest; material: soil | place: Canada | collected 2011-08-03 | depth 0.3 m
GGCGGGAGACCTGTACATAGGAGGCGAATGCCTGAGTATGGGGTACTACCGTCGGGAAGAGCTGACGAGGGAGCGGTACGTGCCAGACCCGTTCGTGGAGGACGCAGGAGCGCGGCTGTACAAGACGGGAGACCGGGCGCGGTACTGGGCGGATGGCAACCTGGAATTCCTGGGCAGACAGGACAGCCAGGTGAAGGTAAGGGGATTCCGCATCGAGCTAGGAGAGATCGAGGCGCGGCTTGGCAACTGCGAAGGCGTACGTGAAGCGGTGGTCGTGGCGCGGACGGACGGCGGAGGCGACAAGAGGTTGGTGGCCTACATAATCGGGGTTGGCGGGGAGGCGCCGTCGGCGGCGCAATTGCGAGCGGCACTGGCATCGCAACTGCCGGAGTACATGGTGCCGGTGGCATTCGTGACGCTCGAGGCATTTCCGCTGACGCCCAATGGCAAGTTGGACCGTCAGGCGTTGCCGGCGCCGGAAGGTTCGGCTCTGGCGTTGCGCACGTACGAGGCGCCGAGGGGGGAAGCGGAGCAGGGGTTGGCAGAGCTATGGCAGAGCCTGCTGGGCGTGGAGAAGATCGGCCGGCATGACCACTTCTTCGAGTTGGGAGGGCATTCGCTGTTGGCGGTACAACTGACGATCCGCATTGCGCAAAAATTCGGGGTCGAACTTCCGCTGCGCGAACTGTTTGAGAAGCCGCAGTTGTACACCATGTCTGAGGCGATAGTGGAATTGCAGGTGCAAACGTATTTGGGTAAGGATATGGAAGCTGTTCAGCAAGAATTGGAATCGCTTTCAAAAGCTGAGCTGTTGGCCATTCTGGCAGAAGAGGGGAACGATGAACCGGTCTGATATGTCGTTGGAGGAATTGAGGCAGGCCGTGCTGGCCAAGCAGCTCAAAGCGGGAAAGGCCCGTACCGCCGGGCGTAACGAAATGGAAGCGATTGCGATTGCCGACCGAGGCAAGACGATCTCGCTGTCTTTCGGTCAACAACGCTTGTGGTTTCTCGATCAGCTCGATCGGCGGGCTGGCCTGGCTTACCACATCCCGATCGGCCTGCGCTTGTTTGGCCGATTGAATCGCCAGATATTACGTGCCGCGCTCGACGCAATCGTGGCACGACACGAAGGCTTGCGTGCGCGCTTCCTGAACAGAGATGGCGTGCCATACCAGGAGTTCCTGGAGCCGGATTGCGGATTCACGTTGACCGAGCTAAATCTTGATGATCTGAGCGAGGCCGATCGGGATGCGGCGCTGGAGCGCATTTTTACGGACGAGATTGCGACGCCGTTCGCGCTGGATGGCGGACCTCTGATTCGCGGCCTCTTGTTGCGCATGACCGAGGATAAGCATGTCCTGATCGTGACGCAGCACCACATTGTCACGGATGGATGGTCGACGCGCATTCTTATCGACGAAGTCTGCAAGCTCTATACGAATTTGCTGCAGGGACGGCCAGACCCTCTTCCGGTTTTGCCGCTTCAGTATGCCGATTACGCCATGTGGCAGCGCGGTCGCCTGCAGGGCGAGCGTCTCGAGAGGCAGATCGCGTTTTGGCGCGATCATCTTGATGGCGCGCCCGCCCTGCTCGACATGCCTGTGGACCGGCCCAGGCCGGCGACACCCAGCCATGCCGGCGGCAATATGCAAATCGCATTGGAAGGATCCTTGACGGTGGGCCTCAGGGCGCTCGCCATGCAGCACGGCGCCACGCTGTTCATGGTGCTGCTTGCCGGTTGGGCTGCCCTGCTTTCTCGCATATCCGGTCAAGCAGACGTAATGGTCGGAATTCCTGTGGCCAACAGGCAGCATCCGGAACTCGAAAACGTCATCGGCTTTTTTGTCAACATGATCCCGCTACGGGTGTCGGTCGGCGCGGCCGGGACAGCCGAACAACTGATCGACCAGGTAAGGCGCAATGCCCTGGCCGGATACGCGCATCAGGAAGTCCCGTTCGAGCAGGTAGTCGATGCCATCAACCCTGAACGTAGCCTCGCGCACAGTCCTTTGTTCCAGACCTTCCTGAGCATGAACAACGGACCCACCCGGGAACAGTTGAGCATGGCGGATCTGCGGGTGGAGGCGGTATCCGTCCCTTCGGGTACGACGCAATTCGACTTGGCGCTGACGATAACCGAGTTTGCCGATTCTCTGTTGGTAAATCTTGACTATGCGGCGGATCTGTTCGAGCACCCCACGGTTGAGCGTCTCTGTGGGCAATTTCGCACCATGCTGTCGTTGATGGTGGAAGGGAGCGATCTGCCCCTGTCGTCGTTGAGCTTAATCGCCGGCGAGTCCAGGACCCAATTGCTGGTGGAGGCGCAAGGCAGCCGGCTGGCCGTCGACGTCGAGCCCGTTGCGGCTCTGTTCGAGGAGCAGGTGCGGCGCACGCCGCTTGCGCCGGCGTTGGAATACGAAGGCGGCAAGCTGAGTTACGACACGCTCAATCGACGCGCAAACCAACTGGCACACTACTTGAGAGGGTCGGGAATTGGCAGGGAGGATCGTGTCGCAATATGCATGGGGCGCGGTTTGGGAATGGTGGTCGGTATTTTGGGCGTACTCAAAGCCGGAGCGGCATATGTGCCGCTCGATCCGGGAAATCCCACGGAGAGGCTGACGTTCATGCTGGAGGATAGCAACGCGACTGTGATGCTGAGTCAATCCGCGCTGGAGGATCAACTGCCGGCATCGAACCTGATACGGCTGGTCTTGCTGAACGAAGAGGGCCTTGTCGAGCACGAAGGGATGCACGGGCAGCCGGAACATGACCTGACGGATAGCCAGCCGCAAAAGGCGGACCTGGCTTACGTCATCTACACATCAGGCTCGACAGGCAGGCCGAAAGGCGTGATGGTCGAGCATGGCGGCTTGAGCAACTACTTGGAGTGGGCACGAAAATACTATATTGAAGACCGTGTGCAGCACACGGTGGTGTCGTCTCCGTTGGCGTTTGATGCAACCATCACAAGCCTCTATTTGCCCTTGATAAGCGGAGGCCAGGCGATTTTGCTGCGCGAAGGCGGGGAGTTGGTGGAATTGCCAAAGCTGTTGCCGCGGCTTCCAGCGGGAACCTTGATCAAAATCACGCCGAACCATCTGGCTGCCCTTGGTCAGCAACTGCAAAGCGAACACGCACGCTGTTCTGCCCAGCTGTTTGTGGTCGGAGGAGAAGCGCTTTCCGGAGATACCGCGGCCCTATGGAACAGGATTGCGCCTGGTTCTCGGATCGTCAACGAATACGGGCCGACGGAAACCGTGGTGGGATGCTCGGTTTATGAAGCCGATGGCGTATTGCAAGCCGATGGCAACGTGCCGATAGGCAGACCGATATGCAATACGAGCATCTATCTGGTTGACGAGAATCTGGAATTGGTCGCTCCTGGAGCCGTGGGAGAAATCTGCATCGGTGGAGCAGGCGTAGCGAGAGGATACCTTAACCGGCCGGAGCAGACGGCGGAAAGGTTTGTGCTGGATCCGTTTTGCGCGGAGCCGCGGGCCCGAATGTACCGCAGTGGCGATCTTGGGCGCAGGATGAGCGACGGCAATCTGGCATACATTGGGCGAAAAGATGCGCAGGTCAAGATAAGAGGCTTCCGAATCGAACTGGGCGAGATTGAAACACGGCTTGCCGGCGTGGCCGGCGTGCGAGAAGCGGCAGTGGTCACGAGTGGAGACGGCGGGGCACGACGACTGATCGGCTATGTGACCGCTTTGCCTGGATGCGAACTGACGGCGGGCCAGTTACGGGAGAAGCTTGCGGCAATGTTGCCCGAATATATGGTGCCGGCCGCGTTTTTGGTGCTTGATGAAATGCCGTTGACGTCGAACGGCAAGCTTGACAGGAAGGCTTTGCCGGAGCCTGGAATTTCGGCGCTGAGGGTAGGCGAGTACGAGGCACCCGAAGGTGAAGCGGAAATTGCGATTGCGGCTGTCTGGCAAGACCTACTCAAACTGCCGCGTGTGGGCAGAAACGATCATTTCTTCGAGCTTGGCGGGCAATCGCTTATGGCGATCGCCGTCATCGGCCGACTTCGCGAGCTCGGATTGCATGCCGAAGTCCGTACCATCTTCTCCGCGCCGCGGCTAAGCGACCTTGCGGCAGCAGTTGGTGCGAACCCGCAGCGGGAAGTAAATGAAGCATTGGAAGGCGACGTTGAGGAATTTCGTATATGAGTGTTGTGCAACTGCTTGCATCTTTGCAGGAAAAGGGCGTCACCATCAACGCCCAGGGCGAGGAACTTGTAGTTCGCGCGCCGCGCGGGGCGATGGATTCGGCGATTGTGCAATTGTTGAAGGAGCATAAGGCGCAACTTTTGGAGTTTTGCCGAAGCGGCATGATAGAAGCCGCATCTGCCGTGGAGCAGCGTGCGCCACTCGTCGCGTTGAGCCAGGACGAAACCGAGGCGATTTTCGCACGCGTGCCGGGCGGTGCCGCCAATGTGCAGGATATCTACCCCCTGGCCCCTATGCAAGAAGGGATCTTTTTTTATCATCTTCTCGGCACTGCGGAAGATGTCTACTTGCAGCGCGTGCTGTTTTCATTCGAGAACCGGCCCCTTCTTGACCGTTTTCTCGAAGCGATGCAGCAGGTCATTGCACGTCACGACATTTTGCGCACGGCCGTATTCTGGGAAACGCTGCGTAAGCCGGTACAGGTGGTCTGCCGCAATGCCGATCTGCCCTTGCATCGGCACGCAGAGGCCTTGAGCGCGGAAGAGTTCCGGGTATTGACCGATCCGCGTCGGCACCGAATGGATTTGAGCATGGCTCCCATGCTTAGTGCTCATGTTGCCCCGCATGAGAGTGGTGAAGGCTGGCATCTGGCGTTGATGAATCACCACATGATTTGCGATCACTTCACACAGCAACTCGTCATCGAGGAAGTCGGTACGCTGCTCGAAGGACGTCCGGACTTGCTTGGTCCCGTCGAACCTTATCGCAATTTTGTCGCCAAGGTCGTCACGATCGCGCCGGCGACCCACGAAGACTATTTTCGTAGGAGGCTGCTCGATATTGACGCGCCTACGGCACCTTTTGACGCCCTCGGCACGCAGGGAACCGGCGGCGGGGCGGATGAAGCCAGGGTGACGACGGAACCGACGTTGGGCCAGCGAGTCAGGGGCGCGGCACGTCGAAGCGGGGTGCCGGTCGCCGTATTGTTTCACGCGGCATGGGGGATCGTGGCATCGCGGACCAGCGGGCGCAGCTCGGTGGTATTCGGCACGGTATTGTCGGGTCGCTTGCAAAACATCAGAAATGTGCAGCGGGTGGTCGGCATGATGATCAATACCCTGCCTTTGCGTCTTGACGTAGATGGCTTGAGTGTGGCGGAGTTGGTGGCGCAAACGCAGCGTAGTCTTGGCGAACTGATCGAGCATGAATATGCGCCACTATCGCTCGCTCAGCGTTGCAGCGGTGTGCCATCGCCCTTGCCGCTGTTTACGAGTTTGCTCAATTACCGGCTGGCCCCGAGCTTGCGCAAGCAGGAACAGAATACAGCGGCCCATTCGTCCATGTCTGGTATGCGCATGCTGATGGGCGAAGAGAGGAGCAATTTCCCCATTACCGTCATTGTCGATGACGACGGCGACAGAGGGTTTGTGTTCAAGGTTCAATGTGTGGAAGGGCTGAGTGCTCGGCGGATCGCGGCTTACCTTGCGACCGCGATCGACCTGCTCGCCGGTTGCCTGGATAGTGCGCCAGAGCGGCCGGTGACTGCGCTCGACATTGTTCCTGCTGAGGAAAAAAATCAATTGCTGAAGCGCTTCAACGACACATCGCGCGCGTACCCGCAAGACGGGACAGTGCATGGGGAGTTTGAAGCGAGAGCAAGGGCGAATCCCGAGGCGATCGCGCTGGAATACGAAGGGCAACGTGTCAGCTATGCGGAACTGAACCGTCGCGCGAACCGACTGGCGCACCACCTGATCGGGATGGGCGTCAAAGCGGACAGCCGGGTCGCCTTATGCATGGAACGCAGCGTCGAGCTGATCGTCGGCATGCTGGGCGTACTCAAGGCCGGCGGCGCCTACGTACCACTGGACCCTGGCTATCCGGCGGCGCGGCTGGCGTGGATGCTGGAAGACTGTGCCCCGCTGGCGTTGCTGACCCAAGGCAAACTGCAAGACGACCTGCCGGCGCTGAGCCTGCTGCGCACGGTACTGGTCGACGACGACGAATATGGCGACGTGAGCGCCATCGAACGCGAGCCGGCAAACGACCCTGGGGTCGCGGTGGAGGCAAGGCACCTGGCGTACGTCATCTACACCTCAGGCTCGACAGGCGAACCCAAAGGCGTGATGGTCGAACACCGCAACATATTAAGGTTGGCGATCAACGGCGGCTACGCGGCGTTGGAGCAGAGCGATTGCGTGGCCCACTGTTCCAGCCCGGCATTCGACGCCGCGACCTGGGAAATCTGGGGCTGCCTGCTCAACGGCGCCAGGTTGGCAGTCATACCGGCAGAAACCGTCCTGTCGCCGACCCGGCTGGAAGAGCAACTCGTACGAACCGGCGTCACCGCCCTATGGCTGACAGCAGGGCTCTTCAACGAATACGTCGACCTGCTCAAACAGACATTCGCCCAACTGCGCTACCTCCTCATCGGCGGCGACGTACTCGACCCAGGCACAGTCAAGCGCGTACTGGAAAGAAAGGCCAGGCCGGAGAACATCCTAAACGGCTACGGACCGACGGAAAGCACCACATTCGCGGCGACGTATCGGATAGAACGAATAGAAGCCCAACAGCACGCGATCCCCATCGGCAAACCGATCGGCAACACCGCCATCTACATCCTCGACCGGCATGGACAACCGGTACCGTTGGGAGTGACAGGAGAAATCCACATAGGAGGAGACGGCGTCGCACGCGGCTACCTCAACCGGGCAGACCTGACGGCAGAACGCTTCATCGCCAACCCATACGGAGAGGGCAAGCTATACCGGACAGGCGATTTGGGGAGATGGCAAGAAAACGGCATCATCGACTACCTTGGCCGCAACGACCAGCAGGTCAAGATAAGAGGATTCCGGATCGAACCGGGAGAAATCGAAGCGCAACTGCGGGCCTGCGCAGGGGTCGACGAAGCGGTGGTGTTGGCGCGGGAAGACAAGGCGGGCGAGAAGAAACTGGTCGCGTACCTGATAGCGCAGGAAGGCCGAGAATTGAGCGCGCCGGAGCTGCGCAGCAGCCTAAGCGAAAGACTGGCGGAATACATGATCCCGTCGGCATTCGTCGTGCTGGAGAGCTTCCCGCTGACCCCGAACGGCAAACTCGACAGAGCGGCGTTACCGGCGCCAGGGCAGGAAGCGCTGGCTGCGGAAGAATATACCGCACCGCAGGGAGAAAGCGAAACCGCCATCGCCGCCGTGTGGCAGGAAGTGCTGGGCGTGGAAAGAGTTGGACGGCACGACAACTTCTTCGAACTGGGCGGGCACTCGCTGATGGCAGTGCAACTAATATCAGGGCTGCGGGCAGCGTTGGGCGTGGAAGTCGAACTTGGCACCCTGTTCCAGCACCCGACGCTCGAAGGCTTTGGCGCGGCAATCAGCGACAGCCGCAGCAGCACCCTAAGCGCGATCCCGCGTGCGGCCAGAGACGAGGCGCTACCGCTGTCGTGGGCCCAGCAACGGCTCTGGTTCCTCGACCAGCTCGACCATGCGGCCGGAGCGGCATACCACATCCCTGCCGCATTCCGCCTGAGAGGGCGGTTGGACGTCAAGGCACTGCGACAGACTCTTGATGGGATCGTAGCGCGGCACGAAGTACTGCGGACGAGCTTCGTCGACGAAGGCCACGGGCCGGAACAACGGATCGCAGCACCGGAGAGCGGCTTCAGACTACGGGAACAAGACCTGCGACCACTGCAGGGACACGAACAGCAAAGCGCAGTGGAGCGGCTCTGTGCGGACGAAGCGAGCGCACCGTTCGACCTATCGACAGGCCCGCTGGTGCGAGGCTGCCTGCTCTACCTGTCGGAACAAGAACACGTACTACTGATCACGCAGCACCACATCGTCTCGGACGGCTGGTCGATCGGCGTACTGGTGGGGGAAGTCAGGGCCCTCTATACAGCATACAGCGAAGGACGGGAAGCAGAACTGCCGGCGCTGGCGATCCAATACGCGGACTACGCAGCGTGGCAAAGAGGCTGGCTGCAAGGGGCAGTACTGGAAGAACAGCTGGGATTCTGGCGGACCCACCTGGAAGGCGCCCCGGCGCTGCTGGAGTTGCCGACGGACCGGCCCAGGCCGGCGGTGCAAAGCTACGCCGGCTCAAGCATCGAATTCATCCTATCCGAAACGCTATGCGAGGGATTGCGCGAACTGGGCAAGCGCCATGGCGCGACCCTCTTCATGACCCTGCTGACAGGCTGGGCGGCCCTGCTGAGTCGGCTGAGCGGGCAGGAAGACGTCGTGATCGGCGTACCGGTGGCGAACCGGACACGACGGGAAGTGGAAACACTGATCGGCTTCTTCGTCAACACCCTGGCGCTGCGGATAGCGCCGGGCCGTGCGGAGAGCGTGGCGGCCCTCTTGGAACAGGTAAAAGAGACGACACTGGCGGCGTACGCCCACCAGGACGTTCCGTTCGAGCAAGTGGTGGAAATGCTACGTCCGGCGCGCAGCCTTAGCCACAGCCCCGTGTTCCAAGCCATGTTGGCACTGAACAACACCCCCAACACAGGAGAGCTGCAACTCACCGGACTCGCGCTGGAACAACAGTCGACCCCGCATACCACCACCCAATTCGACCTCTCACTATCGCTCAACGAACAAAGCCCCACCGTCTTTGCCAGCCTGCAATATGCCAGCGACCTCTTCGAACGCGCCACCATCGAACGCATCGCCGAGCATTACCAGATCCTCCTGCAAGGCATGGTCAGCGGAGAAGCGCGCGCCCTATCGTCGTTGCCGCTCATGTCGGCTCAACAGCAGCACCAAATTCTCGACCAGTGGAATGCAACGGATATAGCGTACCCGAAAGAGAGCCTCCTGCACCGGCAATTCGAAGCGCAAGTGGCAGCATTGCCGCAAGCCATCGCCGTGCAGGAAGGCAGCCGCAGCATCAGCTATGACGAACTCAACAGACAAGCCAACCGCATGGCGCACCACCTGCGTCAACTGGGCGTCAAACAGGGTGACCGTATAGCGGTCTGCCTGGAACGCGGCGCGGTACTGGTGAGCAGCCTGCTAGGCATCCTCAAAGCAGGATGCGCCTACGTACCGATCGATCCGGCCTATCCTGCGGACAGGCTGAAATACATGCTAAGCGACAGCGCGCCGGCAGCGGTGATCACCAACCTGGCGGCGGCGGCGTTACTTCCGGCATCGTCGGCCCTCATGATCACAATCGATGGCGATGCCAAGACAATCGCCGAACAGGCAGAGCACAACCTGCCTGCTTCGCAAGAGAACAGCGAAGAGCTCGCCTACGCCATCTACACCTCAGGATCGACCGGTCGACCCAAAGGCGTCATGCTAAGCCACCGGAGCGTACTGCGGCTGGTGACAGGTACCAGCTATGCCGAGATCGGACCGGGCGACTGCCTGGGACATTGCGCCAACCCGGCCTTCGATGCCGCGGCCTGGGAAATCTGGTTCACCCTGCTAAACGGAGCCAGACTGCTCGTCATCCCGCAGGCCACCCTGCTGGACGGCGCGCGGCTGCGCGACTTGCTGTTACAGGAAACGGCCAACGTACTGCACCTGACGGTGGGATTACTGAACCAGCACGCCGAAGAGCTGGGGCCGGTATTGGGCAAACTCAAATACCTCCTGTTCGGCGGAGAAAAAGCCGACCTGGGCAAAGTAAGCGCCATCATGCGGCACAGCCAGCCGAGCCGCATGATTCACTGCTACGGCCCAACGGAGACGACCACGTTTGCGTGTACGTACGAAGTACCGCAAGAGCCGGGCGAACTCGAAGCAATGACAAGCCTGCCGATAGGCAGACCGATCGGCAACACCAGCGTCTACCTGCTGGACCAAGCCATGCAGCCGGTGCCGGTAGGCGTCAAAGCGGAAATCTACATAGGCGGAGACGCGGTGGGGCTGGGCTACCTGAACCAGCCGGAACTGACTGCGGAACGCTTCATCGCCAACCCGTACGGTCCGGGGCGGCTGTACCGGACAGGAGACCTGGGGAAATGGCAGGAAAACGGCAATCTCGACTACCTTGGCCGCAACGACCACCAGGTCAAGATAAGAGGATTCCGGATCGAGCCGGGAGAGATCGAAGCGCAACTGCGGGAATGCGCCGGGGTTGACGAAGCGGTGGTGCTGGCGCGGGAAGACAAGGCAGGCGACAAGAAGCTGGTGGCATACCTGACAAGGCGGGAAGGTGGCGAGGTATCGATTCCGGGGCTGCGTGAGAGCCTGAGCGAAAGATTGGCGGAATACATGACCCCATCGGCCTTCGTGGTACTGGAGTCATTCCCGCTGACGGCGCATGGCAAACTCGACAGGGCGGCGCTGCCGGCGCCGGGGCTGGACGCGCTGGCATCGAGGGAATACGCGGCGCCCGAAGGAGCAATCGAGACGGCTATTGCAGCGGTGTGGCAGGAAGTGCTGGGCTTGGAGAGAATCGGGCGGCACGATAACTTCTTCGAACTCGGCGGACATTCGCTGTTGGTGACCCAGGTCATGTCGCGCTTGCGCGTCGCGCTTCGCACCGAGGTGAACCTGCGAGAACTTTTCATCAACCCGACACCGGCTTCGCTTGCTCGTATCTTCATACTCAATTCGAGCGGCTGTGTAACGACGCAATATCCGCCAGTCGTCGCAGCGGACCGCTCGCAGCCTATGCCCTTATCCTGGGCTCAACAGCGCTTGTGGTTCCTGAATCAACTCGATGAAGCCGCAGGTGCTGCATACCATATTTCGGGAGCCTTGAGATTGCAGGGGCGACTGCAAAAGAAAGCATTGCGCCTGGCTTTGGATCGCGTGGTGGAGCGCCATGAGATGCTGCGTACCACTTTTGTCAGCGTACACGGCGTCCCTACGCAAGCCGTTGCCGATGGCGCATCGGGTTTTGCCCTGCGCGAAAAGGATTTTGGGATGTTGCGCGGAAGCGACCGCGACGCTGCCGTCAAGTTTGCAATCGAAGAGGAGGCGCGGCTGCCTTTCGATTTGGCGCACGGCCCGTTGGTACGGGGCCAACTCCTGTGTTTGTCGGAGGAAGAATGGGTTTTGCTGGTGACGCATCATCACATCGTCTCGGACGGATGGTCGATGGAGGTGTTGATCAAGGAAATCACGGCGCTGTATACCGCCTTTAGTTTGGGACAGCCGGACCCGCTGCCTCCTTTGGCGATTCAATATGCCGATTATGCAATATGGCAGCGCCAATTGTTGCAAGGTGAAATTCTTCGGAAGCAATTGGACTTTTGGACCGGGAACCTGGCAGGAGCGCCAGCATTGCTCGAGTTGCCGACGGACCGTCCACGGCCGGCGGTTCAAAGCTATGCGGGCGATAGCGTGCCGCTTCTGCTGTCGCGGGAATTGACGCAAGGATTGCGCCGGCTCAGCCAGAATTGCGGCGCGACGTTATTCATGACATTGTTTGGTGGATGGGCGGTGCTCCTGTCACAGTTGAGCGGCCAGCGGGATTTGGTGATCGGCACGCCTGTGGCGAACCGCCAGCGCACCGAAATAGAACCCTTGATCGGCTTCTTCGTGAATACGCTGGCACTGCGCATACGGCTGGAAGATGATCCAAACGTCGAGCAGCTTTTGCAGCACATGAAGCACGTTGCGCTGGACGCCTACACGCATCAGGATTTGCCCTTCGAACAATTGGTGGAAGCGCTTAGGCCGACTCGCAGTTTGAGCTACAGCCCGGTTTTCCAGGTGATACTGACCATGAACAATGGTTCTGGAAGCGGCACGCCGGCCTTGCCCGGCCTGACGTTGACACACATGGAAGTACCAAACGATACCAATCATTTCGACCTGTCGCTTGCGCTCACCGAAACCGAAGATGGTATCCACGGCAATTTTGTGTTCGCCAAGGATTTGTTCGACAAGGAAACAATCGAACGATTCGGAGGATATTTGCAACGTATATTGCAAGGCATGGTATCGGATCCGCTGCAAAAAATAAGTGCTTTACCGATGCTTTCTACGGCTCAACG
>FTKD01001299.1_pt4 | contig 12048 bp, 10 predicted proteins | sample 1658191 | NCBI WGS metagenome assembly FTKD01 (sample SAMEA3914808, study PRJEB12502) | metagenome | biome: forest; material: soil | place: Canada | collected 2011-08-03 | depth 0.3 m
AGCGCGGCGCGGCAGCGTTCGAGGATGGCGCTCAGCTTGACCGCTTCCTTGTCGCCGGCGCGGCCGAGCTTGTTGGTGCGGTGGATCTGCTTTTCGACGCTGGCCAGGTCGGCCAGGCACAGCTCGGTCTGGATCACCTCGATGTCGGAGATCGGGTCGACCTTGCCGTTCACGTGGATGACGTTGTCGTCCTCGAAGCAGCGCACCACGTTGACGATGGCGTCGGTCTCGCGGATGTGCGACAGGAACTGGTTGCCCAGGCCTTCGCCCTTGGACGCGCCGGCCACCAGGCCCGCGATGTCGACGAACTCGACGATGGCCGGCACGATCTTCTGCGCCGAGACGATGTCCGACAGCACCTGCAGGCGCGCGTCGGGCAGCTCGACGATGCCGACATTGGGCTCGATGGTGCAGAACGGGTAGTTCTCGGCAGCGATGCCGGCCTTGGTCAGGGCATTGAACAGGGTGGACTTGCCGACGTTGGGCAGGCCGACGATGCCGCATTTCAGGCTCATGGCGCTTCTCTGGTTTTCATTGCCGCGCGGCGCCGGCTGGCGCCCGCAATGCGGCGTTCGGGGGGAAACGGGTGATTTTAGACGGTTACCTCGGCGCGAACGGGTTTCGGGCGCGCTCCCTACAATGCGGAATGTCCAAGATCGACGTACGAATCCACGGCAGCGGCATCGTCGGCCGTGCGCTGGCCCTCAAGCTCGCCCGCCAGGGCCTGGGCGTGGGCATCGACCCCAAGCCGGCCGCGGCCCCCGGTGGCGAGCAGCGCGCCGACGTGCGCGCCTACGCTCTCAACTCGGCCTCCGTCGACCTGTTGCGCGAGCTGAAGGTGTGGGACGGCATGGCGCCCGACGCCCGCACGGCCGTGTACGACATGCGCATCGCCGGCGACAACCAGGGCGCGCTGGCGTTCTCGGCCTGGCAGCAGACGGTGCCGGCGCTGGCCTGGATCGTCGACGCGGCCGAGCTGGAGCAGGTGCTCGAGACGGCCATCCGGTTCGCCCCGGCGGTCTCCACCGTCGACGCCGATGCCAAGGCCGCGTTGACGGTGATCGCCGAAGGCAAGGCCGCCGCCGCCCGCGACAAGCTGGGCATCGCCTTCGAGCGCCACGCCTACGGGCACAGCGCGCTGGCCGCACGCATCGTCGCCGATGTCGCGCACGCGGGCGTCGCGCGCCAGTGGTTCCGCGCCCCCGACGTGCTGGCGCTGCTGCCGTTCGACCGGCCCCAGCCCGACCGTTCCTACGGCCTGGTGTGGTCGATGCCGACCGCCGAGGCCGAGCGCCTCGCAAAGGTGAGCGACGAGGCATTCAACGACGCACTCGACGCGGCCACCGGCGGTGGCGCCGGCACCCTGCGCGTGCAGGGCGCGCGCGCCACCTGGCCGCTGATGCAGGCGAGCGCCGGCGAGATCGTCGGTCCGGGCTGGGCGCTGGTCGGCGACGCCGCCCACGTCATCCATCCGCTGGCCGGCCAGGGCCTGAACCTGGGCTTGGCCGACGTGGTGGCGCTCGCCAAGGCGATCGCCGAGCGCGAATCGTGGCGGGCGCTGGGCGACGAGGCCCTGCTGCGTCGCTACGCCCGCGCCCGCCTGTGGCCCACGCGCGCGATGGCCGGCGCCGTCGACGGCCTCTGGCAACTGTTTGCCGCCTCCACGCCGGGGCTGCGCGAGCTGCGCAACCACGGCATGACGCTGGTCGACCAGCTGAGCCCCTTGAAACGATTCCTCGTGTCGCGCGCCCTCGGCTCCTGACCGCTCCTGAAGAGACCCTCCATGAACACGTTCGCTCGCGCACTGCGCGTCCTCGCCGCCGGTGCCTTCGCGCTGGCCTGTGCCGCCGCCTGGTCGGACGACGCGGCCATCCGCAAGAACTGGAACCTGCACAACCCGAAGGGCCCGCCGATCGACGAGATCACGAAGACGCCCGTCGCGGGCCTCTACGAATTGCGGGTCGACAAGGAGATCGTCTACTCCGACGAGCAGGGCAACTACCTGATCTTCCCGTCGCGCGACCAGACGGACGGCCACCTGCTGGACGTCCGCACCAAGACCGATCTCACCGAGCAGCGCCTGGCCAAAATGATGGCGCAGGACGTGCCCAAGCTGCCGTACGGCGACGCGCTGATGATCAAGCAGGGCAACGGCTCGCGCCGCATGATCGTGTTCGAGGATCCGAACTGCCACTTCTGCAAGGACGCCGAACGCAACTTCGCGGCGCTCAAGGACGTGACGATCTACACCTTCCTGATCCCGATCCTGGGGGACGACTCGGTGTCGAAGTCGCGCCAGATCTGGTGCTCCAAGGACAACGCCCGCGTCTGGCGCACCTGGATGCTGCAAGGCACGATGCCGCCGCGCCCGATGGGCTCGTGCGACATGTCGGCGCTGACGCGCAATCTCGACCTGGCCACGCGCTATCACCTGAACTACACGCCGGCGATCATCTTCGACGACGGCACCCGCTTTGCGGGCAACACGGATGTCGAGAAGCTCTCGAAGCGGCTGGACGAAGTCGCCGCGGCCAAGAAGGGCTGATCGGATCTCGTAGCCGTGGCGGCGTGCCCTTCGCCGCTGCGGTCACAATAAGCCAATGACATCCGATTGCCTGTCGCCCGCCGACCACGGGGCTTTTGCCGCATGATTCACTACCGAATCGAGGTCGCCGACGCGGCGGCCCACCAGTTCAAGGTCACCCTGACCGTTGCCGATCCGGCGCCCGAACAGCAACTGAGCCTGCCCGTGTGGATCCCCGGCAGCTACATGGTGCGCGAGTTCTCGCGCCACCTCAGCCGCCTGGAGGCGCGCCAGGGCGCACAGGCGCGTCCCCTCGTGCAGCTGGCGAAGGATCGCTGGAGCGTGGCGACCGCGGGTCGTGGCGCGCTGGTCGTCACCTATTTCGCCTATGCGTTCGACCCGTCCGTGCGCACGGCCTGGCTCGGCGACGACCGCGGCTTCTTCAACACCACCAGCCTGTGCCTGGCCGTAGCCGGCCGCACGGCCGAGCCGCATCGCATCGAGCTGCACAAGCTGCCGGCGGGCTGGGACGTCGCCACCGGGATGGCGCGCGTCGATGCGGGCGCCGGCGCGGCGAAGGCGAAGGCCGCCAAGGGCGTGGCTGCGAAGCCTGCCCGCACGCAAGTCTTCGAATCCGCCGACTACGACGAGCTCGCCGACCATCCGTTCGAGCTGGGCCCGTTCTGGCGCGGCGAGTTCACGTCCGGCGGCGTCGTGCACGAGTTCGTCGTCAGCGGCGCGTGGCCGCAGTTCGACGGCGCGCGCCTGCTGGCCGACACCAAGCGCATCTGCGACGAGGAGATCCGCTTCTGGCACGGCAGCGACAAGCCGCCGTTCGCGCGCTACGTGTTCATGCTCTACGCCACCGAGGACGGCTACGGCGGCCTGGAGCATCGCGCCAGCACGGCGCTGATCGCCGCCCGCAAGGACCTGCCGCGCCTGGGCGTGGCGGGCACCAGCGACGGCTACGTCACGCTGCTGGGGCTGATCAGCCACGAGTATTTCCATACGTGGAACGTCAAGCGCCTGAAGCCGGCCGAGTTCCTGCCGTACGACCTCACGCAGGAAAACTACACCGAGCTGCTGTGGTTCTTCGAGGGCTTCACGTCCTACTACGACGACCTGTTCCTGCTGCGCTCCGGCCTGATCGACCCGGCGCGCTACCTGAAGCTCGTCGGCCGCGCGATGAACGGCGTGCGCCAGTCGCCGGGCCAGCACGTGCAGAGCGTCGCCGAGGCGAGCTTCGACGCCTGGGTCAAGTACTACCGCAGCGACGAGAACACACCCAACGGCACCGTCAGCTACTACACCAAGGGCTCGCTGGTGGCGCTGCGGCTCGACCTGGCGCTGCGCGCCGGCGGCAAGGCCACGCTGGACGACGTGATGCGCGCGCTGTGGCGCGACGCGCCCGGCGGCGCCGTCACCGAGGCCCTGATCCTGAAGACGGTCGCCCGCCTGGGCGGCAAGGCTGTCGCCGCGGAGTTGAGCGCATGGGTGCACCAGCGCGGCGAGCTCGACGTGCTGCCTGCGCTGGCGCGCGTGGGCGTCGAGCCCGACGTCGAGGCGCTGAATCTCGCCACCGAGCTGGGGCTGCGCCTGTCCGAGGGGCCGATCACCGGCATCCAGGTCAAGGTCGTGCTCGCGGGCGGCGCCGGCGCTGCGGCGGGGCTGTCGGCCGGCGACGAGATCCTGGCCGTCGACGGCTGGCGCGTGCGCCGGCTCGACGACGCGTTGTCGTGGATCCGCACGGGCGCCGCGTTCGACCTGCTCGTCGTGCGGCAGCAGCGCGTGCGCACCTTGCGCGTGGCCGACCGCAGCCGCGACCAGCGCGGCGACGCCGCGCCGCGCGGCCTCAAGCTGAGCGCGTCGCCCAACGCGGCGACCCGCGCCCGCCGCGACGGCTGGTTGGGAAAGTAGCGTGCGTTCGCCCTGGCGCGAGTCCCGGCGGCGTCGCGCGGCCTGGTTCGGGCTGATCCTGGCCGTGCTGCTGGCGCACGCGTTGTTCGGGCTGCGCGTGCTCTCCAGCGTCATCGGCTGGAACAGCGCCGAGAAGCCGCGCCGCATCGAGATCACCTTGACGAAGCAGGTGACGCCGACCGCGCCTGCCCCCGCGACGGCTCCTGCGCCGGCACCCGCGCCCGCGCCGCGCCCGCCGCGCGCCGTGCGTGTCGCGCACGCGAGTTCGGCGCCCGTGCCGGCGAGCGCCCCCGAGGAGAGTGCGTCTGCGCCGGCGCCGGACAGCGCGTTGTCGGAGTCGCACAGGTTGCTGGCGCGCGAGGCGCTGGCGCTCGCGGCCTCGGCCGCCGAGGCGTCGCAGCCTGCGGTGGTGGCGGAGGCGCCGGCGTCGGCGGCATCGGCGGGCCTGGCCCTCGCCGCCGCGCCGGCCGCATCGGTCAGCCCGATCACGCTGCTGGCGGGTTCGGGCGTCTCCGCACCGGTCGCCGGGCCGTCGCGCCTGTCCTTCGACTGGCCGCCGTCCACGCGCCTCACCTATACGTTGACGGGCCTGTATCGCAACGGCCCGCTGTACGGCAAGGCGTCCGTCGAGTGGCGGCGCGAGGGCACGCACTACCAGGTGCAGTTCGACATCCATGTGTCGCCGTTCTTCGACCAGCACATGTTCAGCGACGGCCAGATCACCGATGGCGGCCTGAGCCCGCAGCACTACGACGAGGCCTTCGAGGTGCCGTTGCTGGCGCCGCGCGTGCGCAACATCGAGTTCTCGCCCGACGAGGTGACGCTGGCCAACGGCACCCGCGTCATCCGCCTGCCGCAGACGCAGGACGGCGCCAGCCAGTTCGTGCAGTTCGTCTGGATGTTCTCCACCCGCCCCGAGCTGCTGCGCCTGGGCAATGTCGTCGACATTCCGCTGGCGCTCAACAGCAACCTGCGCCGCTGGCACTACCGGGTGGAAGGCTTCGAGACGCTGCAGCTGCCGTTCGGCCAGCTCGACACCGTGCACCTGAAGCCGATACTGGACGGGCCGCGCAGGCCGAACGAATATCCGTTCGAGATCTGGACGGCGCCGACGCTGCAATACCTGCCGGTGCGTATCCTCGTGCCCATCGACGACAAGAATTTCGCCGACCTCTCGCTGGACGCGCTGCCGATGCAGGCCGCGGCCGTGCCCGCGGACGCCGCCAGCCCCTCCGTGCTTCGCTGAAGCCCGTCAAACCTGCCTGGAGACCCCCATGACCTACGAATGCATCCTCACCGAAACGCTGGGCGCGGGCCCGCTGAAGACCGGTGTGATCCGCCTGAACCGCCCCAAGCAGATGAACGCGCTCAACGACCAGCTGATGGACGAGTTGGGCGCCGCGCTGCTCGCGTTCGACAACGACGACGCGATCGGCGCCATCGTGCTCACCGGCAACGAGCGCGCGTTCGCGGCCGGCGCCGACATCTCGGTCATGGCCAACTACAGCTACATGGATGCCTTCAAGAAGGGCCACATCTCGCGCAACTGGGAGACGATGCGCCAGGTGCGCAAGCCGGTGATCGCGGCGGTGGCCGGCTTCGCGCTCGGCGGCGGCTGCGAGGTCGCGATGATGTGCGACATGCTGATCGCCGCCGACACGGCCAAGTTCGGCCAGCCCGAGATCAAGCTGGGCATCGTGCCCGGCGCCGGCGGCACGCAGCGCCTGCCGCGTGCCATCGGCAAGGCCAAGGCGATGGACATGGTGCTCACCGGCCGCATGATGGACGCCGCCGAAGCCGAGCGCTCGGGCCTCGTCTCGCGCGTCGTGCCCGCCGACGCGCTGATGACCGAGGCGCTGGCCGTGGCCGAGCAGCTGTGCGCGCTGGGCATGCCCAGCGTGATGATGGCCAAGGACGCCGTCAACCGCTCGTTCGAGACGGGCCTGACCGACGGCATCGCCTACGAGCGCCGCCTGTTCCACTCGCTGTTCGGCACCGAGGATCAACGCGAAGGCATGGGCGCCTTCCTGGAAAAGCGCAAGCCGGAATTCAAGAACCGCTGAGCTTGGCCGCCGCGCTGGGCGCCGGCTTGGCGCCGGTGTCGTGCGCGAGCTCCGCGCGCGGCTCCCCGGCGAACGGCGCCGGATCGAACGCGAAGGCCTGCAGCACGACCGGCTCGCGCACCGCCAGCCGGCTCTTCTGCTCGCTGCGGGTCTTGCGGCCGTGCACGATGTCGTCGACCACGTCCACGCGATCGCCGTTGAGCAGGTTGGTGCTGGCCACCGTGTGGCGGCCGTCGCCATCCTCGGAGCGGACAGCCGTCTCGGTGCGCACGCCCACCAGCCGCAGCGGCGCGTCCTTGGGCCGGAACGCGAACTGGTAGGCCACCGACTGGCTGCCCGTGGCATCCACCGCGGTGGTCTGCACCGTGAGCGTGCGGCGTGCGATCTGCACCTGCACGTCGCAGGTGGGGCAGTCGTGCGCCATCGCGCCCGACACCTCGGCCAGCCTGACGCTGCCGTCGGCCTGGCCCAGCAGCACCGCGACGAGCGCGTCCGCGGCCGCGCCGGAGCGCGCGTTGCGGTCGGCCGGCGCGAGCACGGCGACGATGTCGCGGCTGCCGTCGCCGCGCAGCGAGCCGCTGGCCTGCGACTGCACGGTCATCTGCGGAAAGCGCTCGCGCAGCGCGTCCACCGCCGCCGCGGGCAGCGTGCCGGCGGGGTCGAACGCCACCGGCGGCAGCTGGCGCGTCTCCACATCCAGCGCGTCGGCGGTGAACGCGAAGGCGTCGAACGTGATGGGCGGACGCACCGGCACGCTGGTCTGGCGCTCGCGGTGCACCGGCTCGTCGTTCTGCGATTCGTCGATGATGTCGGTGCGCTTGCCGGTGAGCATGTCGACGCTGGCCGAGAAGCTGTGCGGGATCGGGTCGTCCGCGCGCGACGGGATGTAGGCGGTGACGCCGATCATGGTCAGGGCGTCTTCGCCGTCGCGCCAGGCGAACTGGTACGTGAAGTTCTCGAAGTCCTCGTCCCCCGCGGCGCGGATCACGTGCACGTACAGGCCGTGGCGTGCCAGGTCCACCCCCACGCTGCACTGCGGGCAGCCGGGATGGATGGGCTTCGACGCGGTGACCACGCGGTAGTCGTCGTGCCCGCCCGGTTCCAGCAGCGCGATGACGAAGTCGCCGGACGCGTCGCCGTGTGCCAGCACGACGGCGATGTCGTTGATATCGGGCTTCTGCAACGGGCCGCTGCTGTTGGTGACGACGTGCAGATCGGGAAACCATTCCGTCAACGCCTTGGCGGCGCCGGCGGGAATCTGTCGCTCTGGCGGCAAAGGTTTCTCGACAATAGGGGGTGAGGTACTGCAGGCGGCGACGAAAGTGACGGCGGCCAGCAGGCCGACGCGGGCGACAAGGCGCATGGAAGAGATGTCCGGCATGTGGGCAGCCCGGCAGTATTCATGCCCGGGGCGGCGTGCGGCAAGTGAGAATTGGGGATGGCCATCGCGGCCGGGTTCAGGGCGTGAAATCGCGCCGCGTCTCGGCGTCCAGCCGGCCCGGATCGAACGTGAAGCCGGCCAGCGCGATGGCCGGGCGCAACGGCACGCGGCTCGCGTGCTCGACGCGGTTGCGGTGGCCGTGCACGACGTCCTCGATGACGTCGAGCTTGTCGCCGGTGACCAGGTTGGCCGTGTTGACGTAGCGGTGGCTGTCGCCGCTGCCCGAGCGGCTCGCCAGCACGGTGCGCACGCCGACCAGGCGCAGCGTGCCGGCCTTGTCCTTGGGCGCGGCCATGAACTGGTAGCCGACGATGTGCGTGCCCTCGGGGTCCGTCGCCGTCGTCTGCACGACCAGCGCGCGGTGCGCGATCTGCACCTGCACGTCGCAGCCGTGGCAGTTGCGCGTCAACGGCCCGCTGGTGGCGGCGAGCTTCAGGCTGCCGTCCGGCTGCGCCAGCAGCAGCGCCAGGGTGGACTCGGCGTCCGCGGCGGCGTTGCCCGCGGGCGCGAGCACCACCGCGAGATCGCGCGCACCGTCCGCGCGCAACGGGCCCGCGCTGCGCGAGCGCACGGCCATGCCCGGAAACCGGCTGCGCAGCAGCGCCGCGGAGGCCGCGGGCAGCGGCTCCGCCGGCTCGAAGGCGGACACCGGCTGGCGCCGCAGCTCGGGCGCCAGCGCGCCCGGCGCGAACGTGAAGGCGTCGAACGCGATCGCCGGGCGCAGCGGCACGCTGGAGCGCAGCTCGCGCCGGCGCGCGGGGTCGCTCTGGCCCGCGTCCAGCGTGTCCACCTTGGCGCCGTTGAGCAGGTTGGTGCTGATCGCATAGCTGTGCGCGATCGGGTCGTCGCCGGCGGGTTGGGCCGCGGTCACGCCGATCAGGCGCAGCGCGTCGTCGCTGTCGCGGTAGCCGAACTGGTACGTGACGCGCTCGAAGTCGGGGTCCGACGGCCGCATCACGTGCACCGACAGCACGTGGCGCGCGATGTCCACCGTGGTCGTGCACGGCTCGCAGCCCGGCGCGACCACCTGGCTGGCCGTGGCGACGCGGTACTCGCCCGCCGCGCCCGTGACCAGCACCGCCACCACGGCGTCGTGCGACTGGCCGATGGGCGCCAGCACGACGGCCAGGTCGTCGGCGTCATCCACCTGCAGGCGGCCGCTGCTGTGCGCGACCGGATGCATCCACGCAAAGCGCTGGCCCAGCGCACGGGCGGCCCCGGCGGGCAGGCCGGTATCGGTGGGCTGCTCCGCGTGATGAACGACGGGCTCGGGCGGCGGCGTGCCACGGAAATGGCCGCAACCGGAGAGCAGCGCGGCGACGACGGTGGCCGAGGCCAGGAGGCGGACGGCGCGTGCTCGGCCGTCGAGGAAGGGGCTTGCGAATGCCGGAAATTGCATGCCCGCGATCATGCCTCTTCGCGAAGCCGGCTTCGCGTAACGGCGCGTATCGTTCGAGGGAGGAAACCCTCAGCTTTTCAGGCCGGCGGCGCGAATCGGGTGTCCGTCAAACCTGCAGCAAGAAAAGAGACGCGGCATGAACGCGAGCTTACAGCGACGTGCCCGGAAACCGCGTCGTCAGGCCTGGACCCAGCGCGGGCCGCCGCTGCCCAGCACAGCCCGCCGATGGCCGTCGGGATGCAGTTCCAGCCAGTCCACCGTCTCGGCCATCGCCTCGATCATCGCGAAGTGGCCGCGCACGCCGAGCTCGGACAGCGGGGCGTCGAGCGGGCGCCCCGGGGCGGCGACGGACTGGTAGTCGCGTGCGCCGGCCGAAGTCTGCAGCCTGGCCCAGCGCGACGACACGGCCAAGCCGTCGGTCTCGACGGCCAGCCGCACCTGCATGCGCAGCTGCCATCCCAGCTCGCGGCTGTAGAAGATCAACGTGCCTTGCGGCGACGCCTCGATCTGGCGCACCTTGGGCGAGCGCGCGTCGGTGTAGAAGACGAGGCGCCGCTCCGCGGCGTCCACCTCGCGCAGCACGAGGCTGCGCGCGTCGGCCTGCCCGTCGGCGATCGTGGCCAGCACGGCCACGCGCCACTCGTGGGGCGGCTCGACCGCATCCGGCTCGCCGGGCTCGGGGCGAGGGCGCGTCGCGACGCAATCCTCGAGCTCGCTCCAGATGCTTTGCTCGATCTCGTCGAGTTGCTGCAGACGCGCTGTCATGGCAGTCCTCCGGGCGGGATGGGGAGAGTCAACACTAACCCTCGCCCCGCCCTCGGTCAATTGCCCGCCGGTAAATTTTCTTGATCGATTCGCGTCGAACGCCAGACGATCTAACCAGCGTTTCAGCCTTCGTGGCGCAGCGCCGGGAACAGAATGACGTCGCGGATGCTGGAGCTGTCGGTCAGCAGCATCATCAGGCGGTCGATGCCGATGCCGCAGCCGCCGGTGGGGGGCATGCCGTACTCGAGCGCGCGGATGAAGTCGGCGTCGTAGAACATCGCCTCCTCGTCGCCGGCGTCCTTGTTGGCCACCTGGGCCTGGAAGCGGGCGGCCTGGTCCTCGGCGTCGTTCAGCTCGGAGAAGCCGTTGGCGTACTCGCGGCCGGTGATGAACAGCTCGAAGCGCTCCGTGATGGCCGGATTGGTGTCCGAAGCGCGGGCCAGCGGGCTCACCTCGACCGGATAGTCGATGATGAACGTGGGCTGCCACAGCTTGGCCTCGACCGCGGCCTCGAACAGGCCGAACTGCAGCTCGGCCAGCGTCCAGTGCGCCGGGGCCTTTTCGCCGGCGGCGACGATGCGCTCGCGCAGCAGCGCGGCGTCCGACGCCTGTTCGATCGTCAGGCCGGCGTGCTGCACCAGAGAATCGCGCACCGACAGGCGGGCGAACGGCTGGTCCAGGTGCACTTCCTTGCCGGCGTAGGTGAGCGCGGCCGAGCCGGTGGCCGCGATGGCGGCGTGGCGCAGCACCTGCTCGGTGAAGTCCATCAGGTCGTGATGGTTCCAGTACGCCGCGTAGAACTCCATCATCGTGAATTCGGGGTTGTGCCGAACCGAGATGCCTTCGTTGCGGAAGCTGCGGTTGATCTCGAACACGCGCTCGAAGCCGCCGACGATCAGGCGCTTCAGGTAGAGCTCCGGCGCGATGCGCAGGTACATCGCCTGGTCGAGCGCGTTGTGGTGCGTGACGAACGGCTTCGCGTTGGCGCCGCCGGGGATCGGGTGCAGCATCGGCGTCTCGACTTCCATGAAGCCGTTGGCGATCATGAAGCCGCGGATCGAGCCGAGCGCGTCGCTGCGCGCGCGGAAGCGCTTGCGGGCGTCCGCATCGGTGATCAGGTCCACATACCGCTGGCGGTACTTCACTTCCTGGTCAGCGACGCCGTACCAGTCGCTCGGCAGTGGCCGCAGCGACTTGGTCAGCAGGCGCAGTTTCATGACCTTGATCGTGAGCTCGCCGGTCTTCGTGATGAACAGCGTGCCTTCGGCGCCGAGGATGTCGCCGAGGTCCCAGTGCTTGAACTGCGCGTAGACGTCTTCGCCGACGTTGTCGATCGCCACGCGCAACTGGATGCGGCCCGTGGCGTCCTGCAGCGAGCAGAACGCGGCCTTGCCCATGGTGCGCTTGAGCATCATGCGGCCGCCGACGCTGACCTGGATGTCCTGCGGCTCGAGTTCCTCGTTGGTCAGCTTGCCGTACTTCTCGGCCAGTTCGGCCGCGCGGTCGGCCGGCTTGAAGTCGTTCGGAAACGTGACCCCGCCTTGCGCACGGATCGCGGCCAGTTTCTCGCGCCGCTCCGCAATCAGCTTGTTCTCGTCTAGCGGGGGGGTGGGCGAGGTGGTGTCCATTGCGCGGAGTTCTTCGGTGCTTTGAGTGGGGCGACGAGCGGGCGTCGCTGGTCGCGACGTGCAGCGGCTGCTGCAGGGGGAAACCCGTGATTTTACGTTGAATGGGTTTGTTGGCGGTTGATGCTGTGTTGCCTGCGGCGCTGGTTGGCTTTGGCTTTGCTTCGCAAAGCCTTTCTTGGCGGGCCACGACCGCGCGGGCCGCGCCGGCGGGCAGGCCTCTCCCGTCTCGGCGACCGGGTCGGCTCCGGGCTGCGCCCTGCGCGCGACACTATCGACGCGACGGGAGAGGCCTGCCCACCGTCCCGGCTGCA
>FTKD01000495.1_pt2 | contig 11997 bp, 12 predicted proteins | sample 1658191 | NCBI WGS metagenome assembly FTKD01 (sample SAMEA3914808, study PRJEB12502) | metagenome | biome: forest; material: soil | place: Canada | collected 2011-08-03 | depth 0.3 m
CGTGGACACCGATCCGCAGCGACTGCTGCAGACCTTGCACGACGAGGCCCAGGCGAGCCCTGACACGAAAGACTTCAGTCCCGTCTGAGCCGCGGCGTCGAACGCCGCGCCCATCTCAGACCGCGGCTTCGTCCGTCTCGCCGGTGCGGATGCGCACCACTTGCTTTCAACCGGTTCTGAAGATGGCGGCGCGCGGCGCCACCCTTCGGCTCAGACCGCGGCTTCGTCCGTCTCGCCGGTGCGGATGCGCACCACCTGCTCGACTGCCGTGACGAAGATCTTGCCGTCGCCGATCTTGCCCGTCTTGGCCGCCTTGACGATGGCCTCGATCGAACGCTCGACGTCGCTGTCCTTGACGACGACCTCGACCTTGACCTTGGGCAGGAAGTCGACCACGTACTCGGCGCCGCGGTACAGCTCCGTGTGGCCCTTCTGGCGACCGAAGCCCTTGACCTCGGTGACCGTGAGGCCGGACACGCCGACCTCGCCGAGCGCCTCGCGCACTTCTTCGAGCTTGAACGGCTTGATGATGGCGGTGATCTGTTTCATGGCGGACTCCGGAATTGCAGACAAGGGAAGGGGATGAATCGATTTAAGCACGGAAGCGCGATGTGATGGGGTACCGCCAGTCGCGTCCGAAGCCTCGATGCGTGATGCGGATGCCCACCGGCGACTGCCGCCGCTTGTACTCGTTGATCTTGATGAGGCGCGTGACGCGCTCCACATCGGTGCGTGCGAAGCCGGCGGCGACGATGTCGTCGATGCTGGTGTCCTCTTCCATGTAGGCCGCGAGGATGGCGTCCAGCACCTCGTAGGGCGGCAGGCTGTCCTGGTCGGTCTGGTCGGGCCGCAGTTCGGCCGACGGCGGACGCGTGATGATGCGCTCGGGAATCACCGGGCCGATGCTGCCGTCGGCGCGCCGCGTGGGCTGGCGGTTCTTCCACTCGGCCAGGCGATAGACCAGCGTCTTGGCGACGTCCTTGATCACCGCGAAACCGCCGGCCATGTCGCCGTACAGCGTGCAGTAGCCGGTGGCCATCTCGCTCTTGTTGCCGGTGGTCAGCACGATGGCGCCGGTCTTGTTCGACAACGCCATCAGCAGCGTGCCGCGCACGCGGGCCTGGATGTTCTCTTCGGTCGTGTCCTCGGCCAGGCCGGCGAACTGGCCAGCCAGCGAGTGGCGGAACGCGTCGAACATAGTCGCGATCGCGATCTCGTCGTAGCGCACGCCGACGCGTTCGGCCATGTCGCGCGCGTCGATCCACGAGATGTCGGCCGTGTACGGCGACTGCATCATCACGGTGCGCACCCGATTGGGGCCCAGCGCGTCGACGGCGATCGCCAGCACGAGCGCCGAGTCGATGCCGCCCGAAAGTCCGATGATGACGCTAGGGAATCCATTTTTTCCGATGTAGTCGCGCACGCCGGTCACCAGTGCGGCCCAGGCCTGGCTCTCGAGGTCGGGCAACGGCACGACGGCGCTGGCGCCGACCGGCACCGGCGCCCTGCCCTGCGCGACGTCCAGCATCAGCGTGGCCGTCTCGAACAGCGCGGCGCGCGCGACGACCGCGCCCTGCGCGTCGAGCGCGAACGAGCCGCCATCGAACACCACTTCGTCCTGGCCGCCCGTCATGTGCGCGTACAGCAGCGGCAGCGCGTTGGCCTGCGCGCGCTGCGCCATCCGCTGTTCGCGATCGGCCGGCTTGCCGAGGTGGAACGGCGACGCGTTGATCACGCACAGCACGTCGGCTCCGGCGGCCTTGGCGAGTTGCGCCGGCTCGTCGAACCAGGCGTCCTCGCAGATCAGCACCCCGAACTTCACGCCGCCGGCCTCGAACACCACCGGCGCCAGGCCGGCGTCGCGGCCCGAGACGAAGTAGCGGCGCTCGTCGAACACCTGGTAGTTGGGCAGCTCGCGCTTGCAGTAGGTGGCCGCGACACGGCCCCCTGCCAGCACCGAGGCCGCATTGAACACGCGCGGCACGCTGACCGACTTCGACCTAAGATCGTCCTCGTGATCGCCCTGTGCCTGCCTGTCCGCCCCGCCATCCCACGGATGACCGACGACCAGATGGAGGCCGGCGCAGTCGGCCAGCACGTCGGCGAGCGACTCGAGCGCCGCGGCATTGGCGCGCAGGAAGGCCGGGCGCAGCAGCAGGTCCTCGGGCGGATAGCCGCACAGCCCCAGTTCGGGCGCGAGCGCCACGCGGGCACCCTGCTGCCAGGCCGCGCGCGCGGCCTCGGCGATCAAACGCGCATTGCCCTCGAGATCGCCCACGGTCGGGTTGATCTGGAGCAGTGCGACCCGCACGGAATCTGGCTCTGACATGGACTGGAAGCGCATTGACTGAAAACGATTATGTCATCGAGGTGCACGAGGGCGTGGGCGCCGTGGCCCCCGGCGACTGGGACGCCTTGCTGGCGCTGCAGGCCCATCCGACGCCCTTCATGGGGCACGCCTACCTGCACGCGCTGGAGGCCTCGGGCAGCGTCGGCGGCGACACCGGCTGGCAGCCCGTCACCTTGACCGTGCGCGAGCGCGGCGGCGGCACGCTGATCGCCGCCGCCGCCGCGTACCTGAAGCTGCATTCCTATGGCGAATACGTGTTCGACTGGGCCTGGGCCGACGCCTACCGCCGATACGGGGTGCCGTACTACCCGAAGCTGGTGGTGGCCGTGCCCTTCACGCCGGTGCCGGGCTCGCGCCTGCTCGCGCGGGACGCGCCGGCCCGCGCGCTGCTGCTGCGCGCGCTCGGCGCGCTCGCGCGCGAGACGGCGTGTTCGTCGGTGCACCTGCTGTTCGGCGACGACGCCGACAACGACACGGCCCGCAGCGGCGGCTGGATGATGCGCCAGGGCGTGCAGTTCCACTGGCACAACCGCCAGGACACGGCACCGGCCGGCGACGCCACCCTGCCCGTCGCGCGGCCCTACGCGGACTTCGCCGACTTCCTCGCCAGCCTGCAGCGCGACAAGCGCAAGAAGATCGCCCAGGAGCGCCGCCGCGTCGGCGAGGCCGGGGTCACGTTCGAGACGCTGGAGGGGGCCGGCATCGCGCAGGCCGACTGGGATTTCTTCCACGCCTGCTACGGCAACACCTACGCCGAGCACCACTCCACGCCCTACCTCACGCGCGATTTCTTCAGCCGCATGCAGCAGGCGATGCCCCGGAACTGGGTGATGTTCGTCGCGTCGCGCGGCGGCCATCGAGTCGCCTGCTCGCTGATCGCCGTCGACCGCTCCACCGGCGCCGCGTTCGGCCGCTACTGGGGGGCGCTCGAAGCCATTCCCTACGTGCACTTCGAGGCCTGCTACTACCAGCCGCTGCAGTGGTGCATCGCCAATGGCTTCAGGCGCTTCGAGGGCGGCGCCCAGGGCGAGCACAAGATGGCCCGCGGCCTGATGCCCGCACGCACGCAATCCGCGCACTGGATCGCCGAGCCCGGGTTCGCCCGCGCGATCGGCTCGCACCTGCAGCAGGAAAGCGGTGCGATCGACGAGTACCTGGACGAACTCGACGACCGCTCGCCGTTCAAGCAGGCCTGAAATGGAAAGAGCCCTCGCGTGGAGGGGTCTGGCATCAGTCGACGGCGCGCCGGCTTACTTGCCGGCCTTCTTCGCCAGATCGGCCTCGTAGGCGGCCATGCCCGAGCTGATCTCGGCGCGCGCGCTCTCCGGGCCTTCCCAGCCCTGCACCTTGACCCACTTGTTCGGCTCCAGGTCCTTGTAGTGCTCGAAGAAGTGCTGGATCGCCTTCAGGCGCATCTGGTTGATGTCCTCCGGCTTTTGCCAATGGTCGTAGATCGGCAGGATCTTGGTGGTGGGCACGGCGAGCAGCTTGGCGTCGCCGCCGGCCTCGTCGTCCATCTTCAGCACGCCGATGGCGCGGCAGGTGACGACCACGCCCGGCGTCAGCGGGAACGGGGTGATCACGAGCACGTCGACCGGGTCGCCGTCGTCGGCCAGCGTGCGCGGCACGTAGCCGTAGTTGCACGGGTAGTGCATCGCGGTGGTCATGAAGCGGTCGACGAACAGCGCGCCGCTTTCCTTGTCCACTTCGTACTTGATCGGATCCGCGTTCATCGGAATCTCGATGATGACGTTGAATTCTTCGGGCGCCTTGGCGCCAGGGGACACTTGATGCAGGCTCATGGGGATGCTCGGTGGTTCAGGTTCGCGGGAATACCCGGATTCTACGGGTTGGCCCGAAGGGATCCGTCCAGGCCGTCGCCAACGCTGCGTTGCATCAGGGCTCACCCGAAGGAAAACACCATGGCTAAGCGGCGCGACGCCCCGCTAGGATCGCCCGGCGACCTCGCTGCATGACTGAACAAGACGGCCGAACTGCACGTGAGGCGCATCCGAACCACTACCGGGAAGGAGACCACTCTTGATGTCAACGAATTTGGCGCTTGAAATCGCGCTCGCCTGCGGCCTCGTCGCCGTGCTCTACGGGTTCATCCAGCGCGCCTGGATCCTGAAGCAGGATGCGGGCAACGCCCGCATGCAGGAGATCGCGGCCGCCATCCAGCAAGGGGCTGCGGCCTATCTCTCGCGTCAGTACCGCACCATCGCGATCGTCGGCGTGGTGCTCGCCATCCTGATCTTCTGCTTCATCGGTGACTCCGGTTCGCAACGCATGCTCACGGCCGGCGGCTTCGTGCTGGGCGCGGTGCTGTCGGGCGCCTGCGGCTTCATCGGCATGAACGTCTCCGTGCGCGCGAACGTGCGCACCGCGCAGGCGGCCACCAAGGGCATCGGCCCGGCGCTGGACGTCGCCTTCAAGGGCGGCGCCATCACGGGCATGCTGGTGGTGGGCCTGGGCCTGCTGGGCGTCGGACTGTTCCTGATGTTCCTGCTGAGCGGCGCCACGGCGCCGGTGACGGCCGCCACGCTCAAGCCGCTGCTGGGCTTCGCGTTCGGCTCGTCGCTGATCTCGATCTTCGCGCGGCTGGGCGGCGGCATCTTCACCAAGGGCGCGGACGTCGGCGCCGACCTGGTGGGCAAGGTCGAGGCCGGCATTCCCGAGGACGACCCGCGCAACCCGGCAGTGATCGCCGACAACGTGGGCGACAACGTGGGCGACTGCGCCGGCATGGCCGCCGACCTGTTCGAGACCTATGCGGTCACGCTGATCGCCACGATGACGCTGGGCGTGCTCGTGCTGGGCGCCGCGACGATGAACGCCATCGTCTACCCGCTGCTGATGGGCGGCGTGTCGATCGTCGCCTCGATCATCGGCTGCGGCTTCGTCAAGGCCTCGCCCGACATGAAGAACGTGATGCCGGCGCTGTACAAGGGCCTGGCCGTCGCCGGCGTGCTGTCGCTGATCGCGTTCTACTTCGTCACCAAGGCCGTGATGCCCGACGACGTGCTGGCGGGCGGCAACGCCGTCATGCGCCTGTTCGGCGCCTGCGCGGTGGGCCTCGTGCTGACCGGTGCGATGGTGTGGGTCACCGAGTACTACACCGGCACGCAGTACGGCCCGGTGCAGCACATCGCCAAGGCGTCCACCACCGGCCACGGCACCAACATCATCGCGGGCCTGGGCGTGTCGATGAAGTCGACCGCCGTCCCCGTGCTGCTGGTGTGCATCGCGATCTGGTGCGCCTTCACGCTGGCCGGCCTCTACGGCATCGCCATCGCGGCCACCTCGATGCTGAGCATGGCCGGCATCGTCGTCGCGCTCGACGCCTACGGCCCGATCACCGACAACGCCGGCGGCATCGCCGAGATGTCGGAACTGCCGCAGAGCGTGCGCGACGTCACCGACCCGCTGGACGCCGTCGGCAACACGACCAAGGCCGTCACCAAGGGCTACGCGATCGGCTCGGCCGGCCTCGCCGCGCTGGTGCTGTTCGCCGACTACACGCACGGCCTCGAAGGCCGCGGCATGCACGTCAGCTTCGACCTGTCCAACTACCGTGTCATCGTCGGCCTGTTCATCGGCGGCATGATTCCCTACCTGTTCGGTGCGATGGCGATGGAAGCCGTCGGCCGGGCGGCGGGCGCGGTGGTCGAGGAAGTGCGCCGCCAGTTCCGTGACATCAAGGGCATCATGGACGGCAGCGGCAAGCCCGAATACGGCAAGGCCGTCGACATGCTCACCACGGCGGCGATCAAGGAAATGATCGTGCCGTCGCTGCTGCCGGTCGTCGCGCCGGTGCTGGTGGGCATGCTGCTCGGGCCCGAGGCGCTGGGCGGCCTGCTGATGGGCACCATCGTCACCGGCCTGTTCGTCGCCATCTCCATGTGCACGGGCGGCGGCGCCTGGGACAACGCCAAGAAGTACATCGAGGACGGCCACTTCGGCGGCAAGGGCAGCGAGGCCCACAAGGCCGCGGTCACCGGCGACACCGTCGGCGACCCGTACAAGGACACCGCCGGCCCGGCCGTGAATCCGCTGATCAAGATCATCAACATCGTGGCACTGCTGATCGTGCCGCTGTTGCCGATCAGCGCGGCCACGTCGGCGCAGACCGAGCCGGTGGCGATCTCCGCCCCCGCCGCTTCGGCCATCGCGCCGACGCCGATCGCGTCGCCGTTGCCGTCGATGGAAGGCGTCAACGCCTCGTCGCCGTCGGCGGCAATGCCGGCATCGGCCGCTTCGGCGCCCTGACTTCGCGCGCGTCCTGCGCGTTTCATCTCGAAAGGTCGGCTATGCCGGCCTTTCTCATTTGTCTGACGAAGTGTGGTGGTGCGTTTGCCTGCGGCGCTGGTTTGGCCTTGCGAAGCAAAGCCAAACCAGCGCCGCAGGCAAGCCTCAGCCCAAGACCTCGGGATTCAACGCGGTCGGCGGCTTGCCGGCGTCCGGCCCGACACCCAACACCGCAAGAAGATTGTCGACCGCCAGGTTCGCCATCGCCCGCCGCGTCGGCACGCTCGCACTCGCGATGTGCGGCGTCAGCACCACGTTGCGCAGCGCCAGCAACGCGGGGTTGACCGTCGGTTCGCCCTCGAACACGTCGAGCCCGGCTGCCGCGATCGTGCCATCGGCAAGCGCCGCCGCCAACGCCGCGTCATCCACCACGCCACCGCGCGCGATGTTGGTCAACGTCGCCGTCGGCTTCATCAGGCGAAGCTGATCGGCGCCGATCAGGTGGTGCGTCTCGGCGCTGTACGGCGTGACGACGACCAGGTGGTCGACGCTGCGCAGCAGGTCGGGCAAGGTCATCCACGTGGCCCCCAGCGACGCCTCGACATCGGGCACCAGGTGGCTGCGGTTGTGATACGCCACGGTCATGTCGAAGCCGCCGTGGCCGCGCTTGGCGATCGCCTGCCCGATGCGGCCCATGCCGAGGATGCCCAGCGTGGCGCCGTGCACGTCGCCGCCCGCGAACATGTCGACGCCCCAGTGCTTCCACAGGCCCTCGCGCAGGAAGCGTTCGCTCTCGGAGATGCGGCGCGCGGTGGCCATCATCAGCGCGAAGCCGAAGTCGGCGGTCGTCTCGGTGAGCACGCCCGGCGCGTTGGTGACGACCACGCCGCGCGCGATGCACGCCGCCACGTCGATGTTGTTGTAGCCGACGGCCATCGTGCAGACGGCCTTCAGCTGCGGGCAGGCGTCCAGCAGCACGGCATCGATCTTCTCGCTGCCGGCGATGAACACGCCGGCGCAGCCCTGCAGCGCGGCGATCAGCTCGGCTTGCGACAGCGGCGATTCGCCTTCGTGCGTGCGCACGTCGAAGTGGGCGCGCAGGCGGTCGACGATGTCGCCGAACACGCGGCGGGCGATGAAGACAGTGGTTCGGGTCATGAATGGAACTTCGCGAATTCGTCGACCGTGGCGCGGGCCGTGGTCAGGCGGTTGGCAATGGCGTGGGGATCGGCGACGCCCAGCGCCATGCCGCACACCACCATCTCGTGGTCGCCGAGATCGAGCTCGCGCTTGATCACGCGATGGAACTGCGTGAAGGCGGCCTGCGGGCAGGTGTCGAGGCCGCGGCCGCGCGCCGCGATCATGATGTTTTCAAGGAACATGCCGTAGTCGAGCCAGCTGCCCTGCGCCAGCACGCGGTCGATCGTGAAGATGAAGCCGACGGGTGCGTCGAAGAAGACGTAGTTGCGCCCGTGCTGCGCGTGCATCTTGTCCTTGTCGGTCTTGCCGATCTCGAGCAGCCCGTACAGGTCCCAGCCGATCTTGCGCCGGCGGTCGATGTAGGGCGACACCCATTCGCGCGGATAGTAGTCGTACTCCTCCGCGTGCTGCACGCGCTCGGCCGGGTCGTCGTAGGCCGCCATGATGGCGTCGCCCAGACGCTGGCGCGCGGCGCCGGTCAGCACGTGGACCTTCCATGGCTGGATGTTGGTGCCCGACGGCGCCCGCGCGGCGACGTCGAGGATCGCGCGGATCGTCGCCTCGGGAATCGGCGTCGGCAGGAAGGCCCGGATCGAGCGGCGCGACGTGATCGCGTGATCGACGGCCGCCTGGCCGTCTTGACGGGGAAGTTCGCTCATCGCGTGTTCGTTCCTTCGGAAAAAGGTGGGACGATCCACGACTGCAGCACCGCCTTCAGCGGCTCGGGCAGCGGCACCGGGCGCCGCGTGACGCGGTCGACGTAGACGTGGATGAAATGGCCGGACGCCGCGCTGGTGAGCGCGTCGCCGGCATACAGGCCGATCTCGTAGCGCACGCTGGAGCGCCCGAGCTGCGCCACGCGCACGCCCGCCATGACCGCTTGCGGGAACGCGATCGGCGCGAAGTAGTTGCACTGCGTCTCGACGACGAGGCCGATCACGTCGCCCTGGTGGATGTCGAGCACGCCGGCGTCCATCAGCAACCCGTTCACGGCCGTGTCGAAGAAGCTGTAGTAGACGACGTTGTTGACGTGGCCGTAGACGTCGTTGTCCATCCAGCGCGTGGTGATGGGGCGGTGCGCGGCGTAGGCCGTACGCGGCTCGGGGCAGCGGCGCGGTGGTTCGGTGGCGGGGGCGCTCATTGCGCTCATTGTGAGCGACGACGCTCACGCCGTGCTGACGTAGGCCCATGCTGCCTGCGCCCGTTCGGCGATGCGCAGCGTCTGCAGGTGCACGTCCACGGTGGTGTCGACGACATGGCCGTAGCCGCCCGCCATCAGCACCACGGCGGGGATGCCGTGCTCGACCAGCGATCGCAGCACGATCTCGTCGCGGGCGGCCAGGCCGGCGGTCGTCAACTTCAGGCGCCCCAGCCGATCGCCCTCGTGCGGATCGGCGCCCGCCACGTAGAAGACGAGGCCCGGCGGCCGCGCGGCCAGCAGCTGCCAGACCTGGGCCAGCGCCGGGCGCAGCGCCGCCAGGTAGACGTCGTCGGTGCAGCCATCCGGCAAGCCGACGTCGAGATCGCCGGGCGACTTGCGGAACGGGAAGTTGCGCTCGCCGTGCATCGAGAACGTGAACACGGTGTCGTCGTCCGCGAAGATCGCCGCGGTGCCGTTGCCCTGGTGGACGTCGAGATCGATCACCGCCACCTGCAGCAGCGCGCGCCGGCTTCTGTGCCATTCGGCCTGCATCAGGCGCGCCGCCACGGCGACGTCGTTGAACACGCAGTAGCCGGAGCCCTGCGACGCGTTCGCGTGATGCGTGCCGCCGCCCAGGCTGGCGCTGACGCCGCCGTGCGGACCGTCGGACAAGGCCATCCGCGCGGCGGCGATCGTCGCCCCCACCGACCAGACGGCGCGGGTGGCGAGCGCGGGCGTCCACTCGAAGCCGATCTCGCGCTGGCGCGCGGCGCTCAGCGTGCCGCCGAGGACGTCCGAGATATAGCCGGGTTCGTGCGCCAGGGCCAGTTCGCCGTCGCTGGCCGGGCCGGCGATGCGCAATTCGATGCCGCGCGGGTCGGCCTCGACGCGGCGACGCAACAGCCCGTACTTGCCGATCGGGAAGCGATGGCCCGGGGGCAGCGGCAGGATATGAGGATCGAAGTGGAAAGCAATCATCCGAAGGTGTAGAACTAGGGGTTGCTGGAGGGATGCCCCTAAACGATGCTGCGGCGCAGCAAAGAAACTTGCAAAAGGCTGCCGCCGCCCTATACTTGACCCCATGTTGCACTGCAGCAAAAGATTTGCGGCGCGATGCAACCCGGCTTTCCACCCCAGAAACCTCAGGAGATCTATTCCATGCTGACCGCTGAACAAATCATCGCCGCCCAGAAGGCCAACCTCGAAACGCTGTTCGACCTGACCAACAAGGCGTTCGAAGGCGTCGAGAAGCTCGTCGAACTGAACCTGCAGGTCGCCAAGGCGTCGATCAGCGAAGTGCAAGGCGTCACCACCGCCAGCCTCGGCGCCAAGGATGCCCAGGAACTGCTCGCGCTGCAAGCCGGCCTGCTGCAACCCGCCGCCGAGAAGGCCGCCGCCTACGGCCGCCATCTGTACGACATCGCCGCCACCACGAACGCCGAAGTGACCAAGGTCGCCGAAGCGCAGGCCGCCGCCGCCCAGGCCAAGTTCACGTCCGCCATCGACGGCGCCGTGAAGAACGCCCCGGCCGGTACCGAGTCCGCTGCCGCGCTGGTCAAGTCGGCCATCGCCGCCGCCACCAACGCGCTGGAAACCGTGCAGAAGGCCAGCAAGCAGGCTGCCGACGTCGCCGAAGCCAACTTCCAGGCCCTGACCAACACGGCCGTCAAGGCCACGCAGTCGACCGCCAAGGCTGCCAAGAAGACCGCCGCCTGATTTTCCAGGCAGAGCGACGGCACCCTTCGCGGTGCCGCTACGAGAGACCCGGCCCCGGCCGGGTTTTTTCATTGGGGAACCGATCCGCGCGTCAGGCCGCATCGAAGTCGGTTGCCCGGCCCGCGTGCTCCCACGCGCCGAGGTCGTCCAGCAAGGACTGCGCGTGCGCGCGCACCGCGTCGATGGCATCGCCGCCCAGCTGCAGCCTCAGCGGCGTGCGCTCCGCGGCCAACGCGCGTTCGATGGCCAGCGCCGCCTTGCGCGGGTCGCCGGCCTGTGTCTGATGCATGGCGTGCGCGAACTCGCGCGTGCCGCCCACCACGCTGTCGTACGCCGCCATGCGCGGCATGTGGCGCATGCCGCTGCCCGCGAGCTGGGTGCGGAACTGGCCCGGCTCGACGATCAGCACCTTCACGCAGAACGGCGCCATCTCCTGCGCGAGCGCCTCGGACGCCCCTTCGAGCGCGAACTTCGACGCCGAGTAGGCGCTGAAGCCGGCGAACGACAGCTGGCCGCCGAGGCTGGACATGTTGACGATCGCGCCGCCCCGCTGCTCGCGCAGCACCGGCAACGCGGCGCGCAGGACGGCCATCGCGCCGAAGAAGTTGGTGTCCATGAGGGCGCGCAGCTCGGCGTCCGGCGTCTCCTCGAGCGCGCCGACCACGCCGTAGCCGGCGTTGTTGATCACCACGTCGATGCGGCCGAAGCGCCCGACCGCGGCGCGGACGGCCGACTCGGCCGCGCCGGCGACGGCCACGTCCAGCTCGACGGCCAGCACGCGATCCGGCGCCTGCGCGACCAGATCAGCCAGGACATCGACGCGCCGCGCCGTCGCGACCACGCGGTGGCCCCGTGCGATGGCGTACTCGGCGAACGCACGGCCGAAGCCCGAAGAGGTGCCGGTGATGAACCAGGTGGCGGGAAGCGTTTGCATGACAGTCCTTTCGAGGCCGGGAGGCCGTTGAGGTGAACGCCGGTGCGGCGCATGGAAGCACTATCCCGCCACCGGATTGCCTCATCAAGCAGCATTGATCGAATGCTTTATTCGATATCATTCATGAATGGATCGCTCGCTGCTGGCGCACCTGCCCATCGTCCTCGCCGTGCACCGGCGTGGCGGCTTCGCAGCCGCCGCCCACGACCTGGACATGAGCCCGTCCGCGGTGAGCCACGCCGTGCAGGCCGTCGAGGCCAGCCTGGGCCAGCCGCTGTTCGCGCGGACCACGCGCAGCGTGCGCCTGACCGAGGCCGGCGCCGCCCTCATCGGCGTGCTGGGGCCGGCCCTGGCCGACATCGCCGACGCCGCCGACAACATCGCCGCCGCGCAGGGCCGCGTCGTCGG
>FTKD01000717.1_pt4 | contig 11962 bp, 6 predicted proteins | sample 1658191 | NCBI WGS metagenome assembly FTKD01 (sample SAMEA3914808, study PRJEB12502) | metagenome | biome: forest; material: soil | place: Canada | collected 2011-08-03 | depth 0.3 m
GTGGCGGCCAGCGGCAGGTCGTGGTCGGGGCAGTAGGGCGTGCCGGCGCGGGCGAACAGCAGGCGCAGGTAGTCGTGGATCTCGGTGACGGTGCCCACCGTCGAGCGCGGGTTGTGGCTGGTGGCCTTCTGCTCGATCGAGATCGCCGGCGCCAGGCCTTCGATGACGTCGACGTCGGGCTTGTCCATCAGTTGCAGGAACTGGCGCGCGTAGGCCGACAGGCTTTCCACGTAGCGGCGCTGGCCCTCGGCGTACAGCGTGTCGAACGCGAGGCTGGACTTGCCCGAGCCCGACAGGCCGGTGATCACCACCAGCGCGTGCTTGGGGATGTCGAGATCGATGTTCTTGAGGTTGTGCGTGCGGGCGCCGCGCACGCGGATCGCGTGCGCGTCCGGGCGCGGGACACGGATGGCGTGCGACACCGACGCCTCCACGCGCGGCGCGCGCACGGCGCGGGCGAGGTAGCGGCCGGGGCCTTCCTCCGTCGGCGCGGGAGTGGCGGCTTCGGCGACGCGCGGCGCGCCCTCAGGCGTCTTGGCGCGGGTCTTCTTGATGGCGGGGGCGGGAGTCTTGGAGGATGGCATGGCAAGCGGCGGGCAACCGACCATGATAAACAAGCCGTCAAGTCCTTGCACGTTTCGATGCGGCCGACGAAGCCGGAAGCCACGGCGAAAGGTGGAATGCAGCCGATTCGCGTCGAATCCGGCGCAAACCGCGGCGCGCGGCAAATCGCGCGCTAATCGCGGCAACCGCGCGCCGGAGTTTTCGCCGCGCGCCGGAACATGGTCGACATCCGTTTTCCAACCCGATGTCGACATGCTGCACTTCGATACCGCCCAGATGGCCGCGATCACGCAGGCGCACTTCTTTTCGCGCGTGGCCGAGTTCGTGCGTGACCAGACCACCGTCGCCGCCTACCGCCAGGCCGCGCTCGACACCACGTTGCGCACCGCGCTGTGGGCGCCGCACTGGTCCACGCTGCGCGACGCCTCGGAGCACGACGCCGCGCTGTTCATGTGCTTCCTGCTCGCCTGCGCCACGCTGGGCGTCGACGCCACGCGCGCCGCCGCGGCCGTGCGCCAGACCGCGCAGCCCGAGATGAGCATGAAGCTGTTCCTGTCGGAACGCGGCCTGCTGCGCTTCTCCGCCTTCGACGTGCCCGATCTCACCCGTCCCGGCACGGCGACCTGACGTGGGCTGCTTCTCGCGTTCCTCGCCGGCTACCGCCAAGGGGCCGTGCGTCGCCTGCTGCAAGGCCGATCACGCCGCGGACGATCAGTTGTCGCAGGCCGGCGCCACCCGCGTCGCGGCGCTGACCGGCGCCCGCAGCACGCCTTCCTCCAGCGCCTCGGCCCCGGCCGCCGCCGAAGGCGCCCCGAGCGGCCGCGTCAACAGCGATTGCGCGCAACAGGCGCGTACCTTGGCGCCGATCGTGCAGCGCTTCGACCGCTACCGCGAAGCCCTGCCGTCGGCGCGGGCGGCGGCGGATCTGAATGAACTGGGGGACAAGGCGGGGGATGAGCCGTCGAAGAAGCCTTGTTTGACGAGGTTGCCGGTGGATGCGGCGGGGCTGAATGCGGTAATGGGCCTGCCGGATGGAAAAGTGCTGCCAAATGATCTGCGGAACGACCAGACAGGCTTCCGCGCCGCGATGTATCGAGACGAAGGCACCGGAAAGCTGATCCTCGTGCCGAGAGATACCCAGCCCGACAGCTTGGAGGACTGGCAAACCAACACACGCAACGGCGTCGGGCAGGACACGCCGCAGTACGCTGCGATGCGCACCTTGACGCAGCATCTCCAGGCCAGCAATCAGCCATTCGACATCGCAGGCTATTCAAAGGGCGGCGGGCTGGCCCAGGAAGGCGGCCTGGTCAGCACGCTCTCCCAGGTTCGAGTCTTCAATTCCGCAGGTCTGCCGGACAGCGCCTTGGGCTGGACCGGGCAAACCACTTTCGACGATCTTGTTGCCAGGACGAAGGGGTTCAGCGCGGAAGGCGAGTTCCTCACCTTCATGAACAACACCACCGACCCTGGGCAGAACATCATCAACGCTCGCTTTCTCCAACGAGAGCTTGCGGGACAGGGCCGAGGTTTGAATCCCATCAATATCAAAGTGCGAAGCCCGAGCATGCGAGGCGTCAACGATCCGTTCTTCGCGAGCGACAAGCAAAGCTATATCGAGGAGCTCGGCCAGCACATCGACGACATGCAGACTGCTTACGACACCGGTGGGGTTGTCGCGGCGTTTCCACCCGTGCGGGCGGCGTCGAAGGAAACGATCGACGACAGCATGACGCTGGCGGGCAAGCTGTTGGGCGCGCGCAGCGATCAACCGACGCTAGGCAAGTTGGCGCAACACAAGATGAGTGCCGTGCTCGATTCAATGGAGCAGAACGTGGCGGATGACCGCAAGTCGCTCTCATCGTTTCTCGCGAGTTGCGGATGATCTCGCGCCGTCGTCGACCATGCAACAACCCACTGGATGGGGAAAGTCCGATTGATGTTCCATTCCTTGACCCGTGCCCTCGGCGTGTTGGCGGCGACCCTTGCATGTGCGGCCGGCGCCCTTGCCAATTCAACATCGCAAACTTCCATGGCTTCGACCAAAGCAATATTCTTCTCGTCGGGCATCCAGCAGCGGCTCGAGATCGCCATCCGCCTCAACGACGCTGCGGCCATTGCCCAGCTTCTGTCCGCCGGGGCGCAGGCGAACGCACGCGGAAAGCACGACGTCACTCCTCTGATGATCGCGGTGGACGCGCAAGTCCCGGATGCGGTCGCCGCGCTATTGCGTGCCGGGGCGGACGCCAACCCCAAGGCTTCTGACGGCGCAGGTGCTGTGCATCTCGCTGTCGAGAATCACGCGGCGATGCCGAATGGCCACGTCATCCTCGAGATGCTGATGAAGGGCGGCGGAGATCCGAATACCTTGAGACCCGACAAGGATCCCGTGATCATGCGGTTCATCTACGACCATGACCTTGACGACCTGCGCTGGTTCAAAGCTCTTGGAGCCAATGTCGATATCAGGGCCCGCACATCGCGACCGCTGATCGCCGACGTTGCGTTTGCCCAGAATTGGGACAGCGTCTGGTGCCTGATCGAACTGGGGGCGAAGTACGACTACGAGCAAACGCTCTATCCATTGAGTGAAGCTCTGGACTCGAAATATGGCTCCTCGCCTGACTCGCCGCTCCATTCCTACAAGCTCAAGGTCTGGCAGTTGCTGAAGGACAAGGGCATTGCGGTCAAGCCGTTGACGCCCTGACGCCGCTCAGCTCGTGGAAGCCGACACCGCCGCCGCCCGCGCCTTCGCCGCCGCCTCCTGATCCGCCTTCCGATCCGCCGTCACCCGCTGCGCGCTCGGCCGCTGCTCGATGAGCTTGATGTAGCCCTTCCAGTCGATGCCGATGGCCTGCAGTGCGTCGGCGCCGTAGATGATCTTGGTGGCCATCGCGACCAGCGGCAGCGTGACGTAGGCGGCGCAGTCGGCGACGGTGAATTCCGGGCCGGCGAGGTAGGGGGCGAACTTCGCGAGGCGCTGGAAGGCGGCGATGTTGCGGGTGAGCAGCTTGTGGATGCGTGCCTTGTTGGCGTCGCTCACCTTGCCGCCGAAGAAGGCCTCGGGGTAGAGCTCGCGCACGACCAGTTCGAGGTGCAGCTCGACGAAGGTGACGAGCTCGCGCACCTTGGCCTGCTGCCAGATGTCGGCGGGCAGCAGGCGCGGTTCGGGTTGCAGCGCTTCCAGGTACTCCACGATCACGGCGCTCTCGCACAGCGATCCCTGTTCGGTCCGGATGAACGGCACCTTGCCGAGCGGCGAGCACATCAGCATCTCTTCATCGACCTCGCCCATCGCGCAGCGCTCTTCGGTGAACGGGATGCCCTTTTCGAGCAGCACCATCTTGACCTTGTTGTAGTAGTTCGAGAGCGTGAATCCGCTGAGCGTGATCATGGGCAATCCTGACGGGGTGTGGCGGCTCGCGGGTGTGGCGGGCGCGGCAGCTCGCAGTGTAGAGGCCGGCGCGAGGCGGTCGTGGCGCCTCGGCGACAGCGCCGGCATGACGCGGGCGCTCAGGATCGGCGATGGCGCCGGGTCGCGATTCGAACGCCGGCCCAGGCCAGCAGGCCGGCCGCCACGCCGCACGCGTGTGCGATGGGTGCCACCGACATGCCCAGCACGGCGCTGGGCCGTGGCGCCATGTCCCATGGCGCTTCGAACACCACCTTCATCAGGGTGCCGGCGACGATCGCCACGCCGATCCAGCGTACGCGCAACGCCGGTGAAGGGGGGCTCTCGTACGACGGCTGATCCAGTGTCGAGACGGGCAGGCCGGTCTGCGTCGCCAGTTCCTCGAGGCTGGTCATCGCCCACGGCCCTTCGGTGATGCGCGACGGCTCGATCATCGATGCCCGGGTGGCGACGAAGCCGGTGTCCATGCGTGAAGGCGCGACGCCCGCACCCGGCGACCGGCGAATGCGGGAACGCACCAGTGGCCACGCGAGCGAGAGGCCCATCACGATCACGCCGGCGTGCAGCACGCCCGACAACCCGCCGTAGTGCGCCATCACCGACCCGAGACGGTCGTCGCCCAGCGCGGCCATCAGCAGCTGCGTCAGCGGCCACGCGACGAACCACGCGCCCGCGGCGGCGGCCGACAGGCGCCCGCGCCAGCCCACGAACGCCACGACGAGGGCGCCGACCACGTTGACGCCCAGGTGCGCGGCGCTCCAGTGCACCCAGGCGCACGTCCACAGGCGCCACGGCTCGCGCAGGCCGAGCGCCGGTTGCCAATCGAGCGCCCGTGCCAGCGGGGCGATGGCGAGCGGCGTGCCGCCTTCGGCCGAGATGGCCGTGACGACGATCGCGCCCAGGCACAACAGGCCGGCCAGCATGACCCAGGCCACGCCGTCGATACGAGGGGCGCGCCTCACGCGCCGGGGCCGAACACGGCGCGCCACAGCGCGCGCCCCGCCGCGCGTTCGGGCGCCAGCGTCTCTTCGGCGAACAACGTGGGCTGTTCGTCGAGCCGCGCCCGGTGCTGCGCGCGGCGCAGCTCGCGGTAGGCGTCGGCGGCGGCCGAGCCGATGCCCGCGTCGAGCAGGCGGGCGTCCTCGGCGCGCTTGAGCAGCGCGATGTTGCCCAGGTTGTCGCGCAGCCCCGGGTGCGTGCCGCCGTGCGCCAGCACCAGGTACTGCACCGCGAACTCGATGTCCATCAGGCCGCCCTCGCAGTGCTTCGGGTCGATGCGCGCGTCGCGCTGCGGATGGGCGTCGCGCACCTTCTGGCGCATCGCCGAGATCTCCTGGCGCAGCGCCTCGGCGTCGCGCTCGGCCTCGATCACCGCGCGCCGCGTGGCCTCGAAGCGCTCGCCCAGCTCGACGTCGCCCGCGCAGAAGCGCGCGCGCGTGATGGCCTGGTGTTCCCACGTCCACGCGGTGTTGCTGCCGCGGCCGCGCTGGTAGCGCTCGAACGATTCGATGGAGGTCACCAGCAGGCCGGAGTTGCCGTTGGGCCGCAGCGCGGTGTCGATGTCGAACAGCTCGCCGGCCGCGGTGCGCAGCGTCAGCCAGGTGATCAGCTTGCGCACGAAGGCGGCGTAGACCTCCTGCGCGCGGTACGGGTCGGCCTCGCCGGCGTCGTCGTAGAGGAACACCACGTCCAGGTCGCTGCCGTAGCCCAGCTCCTTGCCGCCCAGCTTGCCGTAGGCGATCACGGCCAGCCGGGGCGTCTCGCGATGGCGTTGCTTCAGGTGGCCCCACGCCCAGCGCAGGCTGCAGGCGAGGATGGTGTCGGCCAGCGCGGACAGCTCGTCGGCCACCGCCTCCACGGTGATGCGGCCCTCGACGTCGCGCACCAGCGTGCGGAAGATCTCGGCATGGTGCGCGCGCCGCAGCGTGTCGAGCAGCGCGCCTTCGTCGGCCTCGCCGGAGCGCGTCCACGCCGCGTGGCGATCCTCGAGTTCGGCGGCGAGCGCCCTGGGTTCGAAGCGCTCGATCATCGTGCGTTCGTCGGCCAGCTCGTCGATCACGGCGGGGTGCAGCATCAGGTAGCGCATCGGCCAGCGCGCCAGGCCCAGCAGGCGCAGCAGGCGGCGTTGCACGTTCGGGCGCTCCACCAGCAGCGCCAGGTAGCTTTCGCGCCGCAGCAGCGGTTCGATCCAGTCGACGAAGCGCGTGGCGGCGGCCACGGAACAGTTGCCTGAACGGATCTCCTCCACGGCACGCTGCACCAGCTTGGCGATGCGCAGCCGGCTCTCCTCGCGCAGGTTCTGCACGCGCGGGTTCTCGGCGAACAGGCGCACGCGCTCGCCGAGCTCGGGCGGCAGGCGATCCAGCCAGCTCTCGCTTTCGAGCTGGGCGGTCGGCGCGCCGCAGGAGCCGTTGCGGCAGCCGCCATTGCGCGGCGGCGGCGCGCGGCCGTCGTGCAGCAGCGTGTCGAACTCGGTGGAGACGAACTCGCGCGTCTCGCACAAGCGGTCGATGAGCTCGCACGCGTCCTTGCCGCATGACAGCCCGAGGCTGGCGGCGATCCAGCCGAGGTCGGTATCCGCGGTCGGCAGCAGGTGCGTCTGCTGGTCGTCGAGGAACTGGATGCGGTGCTCGATGCGGCGCAGGAACACGTAGGCGTCGTGCAGCTTGGCGGCCGTCTCGGGCTTCATCAGCCCCGCGGCCACCAGCCGATCCAGCGCCTTCAGCGTGGAGCGCGTGCGGATTTCGGGGAACTGGCCGCCGCGCACCACCAACAGCAGCTGCACGATGAACTCGATCTCGCGGATGCCGCCGCGCGACAGCTTGACGTCGTTGGCGCGCTCCGGGCGACCGGCGGCGCGGCGTTGCGCCTCCTCGCGGATCTTGTGGTGCAGCGTGCGCAGGCCTTCGAAGACGCCGTAGTCCAGGTAGCGCCGGTAGACGAACGGCGTCACCAGCGAGCGCAGCGCCAGCGCGCGGCCGCTAGTGACCGCGGCGCGCGGCGCCACCACGCGGCTCTTGAGCCACGCGAAGCGTTCCCACTCGCGGCCTTGCACGAGGAAGTACTCCTCCAGCATCGCCAGGCTCACCACCGGCGGGCCGGAGTTGCCGTTGGGACGCAGCGCCAGGTCGACGCGGAACACGAAGCCGTCGTCGGTCACGTCGCCGATCAACGCGTACATGCGGCGCGCCACCTGGCCGAAGTACTCCTGCGCGCTCACCGGCTTCGCGCCGTCGGTCAGGGCGTCTTCCTCGTAGACGTAGATCAGGTCGATGTCGGACGACACGTTCAGCTCGCGCGCGCCGAGCTTGCCCATGCCGATGATCCAGAACTCCACTGTGTCGCCGGCCGCGTTGCGCGGCACGCCCCAGCGCGGATCGACGTCGGCCAGCGCCTGCGCGAGCGCGCGCTCGAGCGTGGCTTCGGCCAGGTGCGTCATCGCGGCGGTGATCTCGGCCTGGTCGGCGCCCTGTTCGACGTCGAGCACCGCCAGGCGTTCCAGCACCAGCTGGCGCGCGACGCGCAGCGCGCTCATCACCGGCCTGCCATCGGCCTCCAGTGCGGCGACCAGCGCCGTGATCGTCGCGAAATCGGGCAGGCCGGCAGGCAGCCGATCCAGCAAGTCGGCGTAGCGCCGGCGCACGCGCTGCACGAAACGGCTGTGCTCGGCCTGTGCGTTGCCGCGCGCCAGCGGGAGCGTGTCGGGTGCGTTCACGACCGCTGCGGCGCCAGGGCGGCGCATGTTACGAAAAGTTCCCGGGAACTGGCGGCAACAATGACCCCGTCTCGCCCGGATTGGCGCTGGTCTTGCCCACCTACACTGTGGTCTGGGGCGCTGCCACCCCGTGCCGAACTTTTCATGAGATTGCAACTGAGCGCATTTTTCGATCCAGTCGTCAGACGGCTGCGCTTCATGCCGTGGCGGCGCGGACTTCAACTGGCTTGGCAAGCCGTGGTTTACGCCGGCTTGTCCTTGCTGTGCCTGCTCGTGCTTGCGTGGCTGACTCTGCAGTGGGGGATTCTGCCGCACATCGAGGATTGGCGCCCCGAGATAGAACGGCATGCCAGCCGCGCGGTAGGGGTTCCGGTGCGCATCGGCCACATCAGCGTGCGCTCCTCGGGCTGGATCCCCACGCTGGATCTGCGCGACGTGGTGCTGCGCGACGCGTCCGGCGCCGAGGCGCTGCGGCTGCCGCGGGTGTCGGCGGCGCTGTCGGCGCGCTCGCTGCTGGTGATGTCGCCGCGCCTGGCCCAGCTCTACATCGAGGACGCCCGCCTGCTGGTGCGCCGCGACGGCGCCGGCCACCTGCACGTCGGCGGCCTGGACCTGGCCGCGCGCGCCACCGTCTCCAGCGCCGACGAGGCCGCCACGCTCGACTGGGTCTTCAGCCAGGACGAGATCGTGCTGCGCGGCGGCGCGGTGCGCTGGATCGACGAGCAGCGCAACGCGCCCGCGCTGGAACTCACCGACGTCGACATCGTGCTGCGCAACGGCCTGCGCTCGCACGACATGCGCGTGGATGCCACGCCGCCCGCCGCATGGGGCGACCGCCTGACGCTGCGCGCACGCTGCCGCCAGCCGCTGTTCTCGTACGCGGGCGACTGGCGCCGCTGGACCGGCACCTTCTACGCCGACCTGCCGCGCGGCGATGTTGCGCAGTTGAAGCGCTACGTCGACCTGCCGTTCGAGCTCGACGGCGGCCAGGGCTCGCTGCGCCTGTGGCTCGATTTCCAGAACAACCACTGGCGCTCGGCCACCGCCGACGTTCAACTGAACGGCGTCGGCGTGCGCCTGGCGCCCGACGTCGAGCCGCTGGCCATCGTGCACGCAGGCGGGCGCCTGAGCGCGAGCCGCGACCCGGGCGGCGTGACGCTGTCGGCCGAGCACTTCGGCTTCGAGACGGCCGCCGGCGTCGTCTGGCCGGCCGGCGACCTGCACCTGTCGTGGCAACAGCTGCAGCGCAGCGTGGTCGTCAAGATGGGGCGCCGCGCCTTCGTCAGTGGACACCGCGACCGGGCGCTGGCCGAGGCCGCCGGGCGCCCCGTGGCCGCTGCATCGACCGCGGCGTCGGCCGGCGTCCCCTGGGACACCACCGCGCCCGTCACCGGTGGCCAGTTCTCAGTCGATCACCTCGACCTGGCGCTGATGCGCCGTCTCGCCGCCGCGTTGCCGCTGCCGCCCGTCGCGCAGCGCTGGCTCGCCGACTACCAGCCCGAAGGCGTCGTGCGCCAGCTCGACGCGCGCTGGACGGGCCCGCTCGCCGCGCCCACGCTGTACCGCGTCGACGCGTCCGTCACCGGCTTCGCGATGGCTGCCGGCGCCGTGCCCCAAGGCGCGCGCAACGGCCGTCCGGGCTGGCGCAACGCCAACGTGAAGTTCGATGCGAGCGAGCAGGGCGGCACCGCGCGCCTTTCGCTGGACGGCGGCAGCATCGAGCTGCCCGGCGTCTTCGAGGAGCCCGTGATCCCGTTCGACCACCTTGCTGCCAACGCGTCGTGGACGATTTCCCGATCGCGCGACGACACGCAGCCGCCCGCGATCGCCGTCGCCTTCGACGACGTCCGCTTCGCCAACGCCGATGCCGAAGGCGAGCTGCAGCTGCAATGGCACAGCGGGCCCGGCACGGCGCTGCCTGCCTCCGCCGCCGCGAGCCAGTTCGGCCGCGGCCGCCGTTTTCCGGGCGAGCTCGACCTGAAGGGCGTGCTGACCCACGCGCGCGCCGCCAGGCTCGCGCGCTACCTGCCGCAAGCAGGCCTGAACGACACCCGCCACTATCTTGCGGCGGCCTTCTCCAGCGGCGAGATGGACAACGTGCGCTTCAACGTCCGCGGCGACCTGGCGGGCTTTCCGTATCAACGCCTGCACGACGGCGACTTCCGCATCGACGGCCACGTGGGCGGCGTGAACCTGGACTACGTGCCCGGCGCGCTCGCCGACGACGGCACGCGCGCGGCGTCGCCCTGGCCGGCGTTCACGCAGGTGGCCGGCGAGATCGTGCTCGATCGCGGCGCGCTGGAGATCCACGACGCCACCGGCCGCATGGGCGAGCTCGTGCTGCACGACGTCAACGGCGGCATCAAGACGCTGTACGACCAGCCGGCGCTGGCGCTGCACGGCCAGGTCACCGGCCCGATGACCGACTTCCTGCGCTACGTGGCGCAGTCGCCCGTGGGCGGCTGGCTGCACCACGGCCTGGCCGCGACGACGGCCACCGGCAACGCCGATCTCGACCTGTCGTTGAACATTCCGCTGCAGCACGGCAACGACACCACCGTCGACGGCGCGCTGACGCTGGACGGCAACGACGTGCGCCTGGTCGCGGGCGCGCCCACGCTCGCCGACGCGCACGCGCGTGTCGCGTTCACCGAGAAGAGCGTCAGCGTCAGCGGCGGCCATGCGCGCACGCTGGGCGGCGACACCACGTTCGACGGCGGCAGCCAGCCCGACGGCAGCCTGCGCTTCACCGCGCTGGGCAGCATCAGCGCCGACGGCCTGCGCCGCGTCGCCGACGAAGCGGTGCTCGCGCGGCTGGCCTCGCACGTCAGCGGCCAGTCCAGCTACAAGTTGACGATAGGCATCGCCAAGGGCCAGACCGAGTTCGCGCTGACGAGCCCGCTGACCGGCCTGGGCCTCGCGCTGCCCGCGCCGCTGAACAAGCCGGCCGACGCCGCGTGGCCGCTGACCGTGTCCACCACGGCGTCGCTCGACGAGGGCCGCCCGCGCGACACGCTGCGCGTGGAGCTGGCGCAGCCGCTGGGCACCGTGTTGCAAGCCGAGGTGCTGCGCGATCGCTCGGGCGACGTGCCGCGCCCGCTGCGCGCCGCCTACGCGGTGGGCGCGCCGCTGCCGGCGCTGCAGCCGGGCGGCATCCTGCTGCTGCGCGGGCCGTCGTTCAACGGTGACGCGTGGCTCACGTTCTGGCGCGGGTTGTCCGCCGGCCCCGCCGCCAGCGGGGCGCCGCCGCCGGGCTCCGCGCCGATGGCGGGCGACGAAGCGGGCCCCAGCTACGTGCCCGCCGCGGTCGCGCTGAAGACGCCGGACCTGTTCATCGGCGGGCGCCACCTCACCAACGTCGACATGATGCTGGCGCAGGTGATGGCCGCGGGCGACGATGTCTGGCGCTCCAACATCGTGTCCGACCAGACCAAGGGCATCGTCGAATACCGGCCCGAGACGCCCAGCCGCGGTGCGCAGCTGTTCGCGCGGCTGGACCGCCTGTCGCTCGACGCGCACGACATCGACGCCGCCTCCACCGCCCCGGCGCCCGAGCCGACGTCGACGACCAGCGTGCCGGCGCTCGACATCGTCGTCGACAACTTCGAGCTCAACGCCAAGAAGCTGGGCAAGCTGGAAGTGGCGGCCACGCTGCAATCGGGCGCGCGCGACTGGCGCCTGACCAAGCTCGCGCTCACCACGCCGGAGGCCAGGCTCACCGGCAGCGGCCGCTGGAGCGGCGCACCGGCGCGCCATGTGTCGCTCGACTTCGACCTGGAGCTCGCCGACTCGGGCGCCTTCCTCGAGCGCCTGGGCCTGGGCCGTGTGCTCAAGAACGGCAAGGGCAAGCTCTCCGGCGCCGTCACCTGGACGGGCTCGCCGCTGTCGCTCGACTATCCCAGCCTGCAAGGCAAGCTGCGCGTCGCGATCGACGAGGGCCAGTTCCTGAAGGCGGATGCCGGCGCCGGCCGGCTGCTGGGCGTGCTGAGCCTGCAGTCGCTGCCGCGCCGCTTCACGCTCGACTTCCGCGACCTGTTCCTGGAAGGCTTCGCCTTCGACAACGTCGCCGGCGACGTGTTGATCGACCACGGCGTCGCCACCACCAGGGATCTGCGCATGCGCAGCGCCACGGCCGCGGTGCTGATGTCGGGCCGTGCCGACCTGAAGGCGGAGACGCAGGACCTGGACGTGATCATCGTGCCCGAGGTCAACGCCGGTGCCGCGTCGCTGGCCTACGCCGCCATCAACCCGGTGATCGGCATCGGCACCTT
>FTKD01000403.1_pt1 | contig 11929 bp, 6 predicted proteins | sample 1658191 | NCBI WGS metagenome assembly FTKD01 (sample SAMEA3914808, study PRJEB12502) | metagenome | biome: forest; material: soil | place: Canada | collected 2011-08-03 | depth 0.3 m
TCGCCAACCTGACGACGGCGCAGCTCAACTCCCTCAACAGCACCGACATCGGCGCGCTCACCAGCGCCCAGGCCGCGGCCCTGACGACGACCCAGCTCGCCGCCATGACCACCGACCTGGTGGCCGCCTTCAGCACGAACGACCTGCGTGCCCTGACCTCGACGCAGATCGCCGCGCTGACGTCCGCCCAGCTGAACAACCTGGCGACCGATCACATCGCGGCCCTGACGACCACGCAAGTGGCCGCCCTGACGACCGCGCAGCTGTCCAACCTCGGCACGACCAGCCTCGACGCCTTCGGTTCGGCCCAGATCGCCGCGCTGACGACGACCCAGGTGCAGAACCTGACGACGTCGGAGATCACCGCCCTCGGCACGAGCCAGGTCGCCGCGTTCACCACCGCGCAGATCAACACGATGACCACGTCCGAGGTCTTCGCGCTGACGACCAACCAGATCGGCGCGCTGACCAGCGCCCAGGCCGCCGCCCTGACCACCGCGCAAGTGACGGCGATGGGCACCGACCAGGTGGCTGCGCTGTCGACGAACGACCTGAAGGCCCTGACGACGGCCAACATCGCCGCGATGGCGTCGGAACAGCTCAATGCGCTGGCCACCGACCACATCCAGGCGCTGACGACCGCCCAGATCGCCGCCCTGACCACATCGCAGATCAGCAATCTCAGCACCACCAACCTGGACGCGTTCACGACGGCGCAGACCGTCGCGCTGACCACGGCCGACGTCGCGGCGCTGACCACCAGCCAGTTCGCCGCGCTCGCGACGGGCGACCTGGCGGCGATGACCACGGCGCAGGTGGCCGCGTTCACGACCAGCGAGATCCAGGCGATGACGACGGGCGAGATCGCCGCCCTGACGACGGCCCAGGCCGCCGTGCTGAGCTCGGCCCAGATCCAGGCCATGACCACCACCGACGTCGCGGCGCTGGGATCGGCCGAGGTGCACGCCCTCTCGACGACGGCCATCCATGCGATGTCGTCCGACCAGATCCAGCAGTTCACGACGGCCGACATCCAGGCGCTGACGACCGGCCACATCGCTGCCCTGACCACCGACCAATTGAGCGGCTTCAGCAGCGCCGACATCGGTGCCCTGTCGACTTCGCAGGTGGCCGCCTTCACCACGGCGCACATCGCCGCGTTGACGACCGACCAGGTCACGCACCTGAGCACGGCGGACATCGCGGCCTTCTCGACGGCCCAGGCGCTCGCGCTGACGACCGCCCAGATCGTCGCGTTCACCACCGACCAGATCGCCGGCTTCACGACGCACGATCTCGCGGCCATGACCTCGACCCAGGCCCAGTCGTTCACGAGCTCTGAAATCGGCGTGATGTCCAACGCACAGGTCGACGCGCTGGTCTCGGCCTCCCCGCTGGTGCTCGACCTGTCCGGCACCGGCATCAGCACCACGTCGGCGGCGCAAGGCGTGAGCTTCGACCTGACCGGCTCGGGCCACGCCAGCACGATGGGTTGGACGTCCGGCAACGAGGGCCTGCTGGCACTCGACCTGAACGGCAACGGCCAGATCGACAACGGCACCGAACTGTTCGGCGTCGGCACCATGCTCGCCAACGGACAACGTGCCGGCAACGGCTACGCGGCCCTGGCGCAGTACGACACGAACCACGACGGCAAGATCGACGCCAGCGACGCGATCTTCAGCAAGCTGGTCGTCTGGGTCGACGCGAACCACGACGGCAAGTCGGAGCCGGGCGAACTCAAGACGCTGGCCCAGCTGGGGATCACCTCGATCGACTTGCATGACCAGGTCAGCGGCGCGGCGAGCAACGGCAACATCATCGGCCTGACCTCGAGCTTCACCACGGCCGACGGCGCGCAGCACGAGATGGCAGACGTCTGGTTCACCAAGGAGACGACGGCTGCGACGACGCTGACGACGGCGAGCACGCCGAGCCTGAGCGACCTGTTGGCCGCGCCGGCCACCAACCTGCTGCCGGGCCATACGACCACCGCGTCGACGGACGTCCACGTGGCGACCAGCACGCACGATGTCCACGCGAGCGGGTTGCACGGGCTGATGGCCAACCACCTGCTCGACGATGAGCAGAACCGTGCGAACCCGTTGATCTGACGGAACAACCGGCCCTGCCCTTCATCGACGACGGGCAGGCCGGTCCTCCACCATCATGAGCTTGCACTGGCCCAAGTGGCTCCAGAGATTCGGGCACTTCGTCGAGAACGCGTTCGGCTACGACCCCTCGCGCCACCACCATCCGTCGACGACGGACATCGGCGCGCTGACGTCGTCCGAGATCCCCGCGCTGACCGCCGCCGACGTGGCGGCGCTGTCGCTTGCCCAGTTGCAGGCGATCGCGCCGTCGGACATGGCGTACTTCAACACCGCGGCCATGCTCGGCTTCTCCAACGCGCAGCTGGGGACGCTGACGACGGCGCAGTTCTCCAACTTCACGAGCGCAGAGATCGCCGGGCTGTCGACTGCCCAGGTCGCGGCGCTGTCGACGGCCGACCTGCAGGCGATGACGACGCAGCAGGCCGCCGGCCTGAGCAGCGCGCAGGCGGCGGCGCTGGGCACGACGCAACTGGCCGCGCTGAGCTCGACTGACATCGGCGCGCTCGGCACCGACGCCATCGCGGCGTTGAGCACCGCGCAAGTGGCGGCGCTGACCAGCGGCGACATCGCGGCACTGAGCACGGCGCAGTTGGCGGCGCTGTCCACCGCGCAGATCGCGGCGCTCACCAGCCAGGACATCGCCGCGCTCGGCTCGGCGCAGGTCGCGGCGCTGAGCGTCGGTGACATCCAGGCGCTGTCGTCCGCGGCCGTCACCGGCTTCACCTCGGCGCAGCTGAACGCGCTCTCCGCGGCACAGGTGGCCGCACTGAGCACCGGCGCGATCGCCGGGCTCTCGGCCGGCCAGGTCAAGACGCTGGACACCACGCACATCGCGGAGCTGTCGACCGACCAGGTGGCCGCGCTCACCACGGCGCAGGTGGTGGCGCTCACCACCACGCAACTGGCCGTGCTGGGCACGGACCAGCTGAGCGCGCTGACCACGCAGCAGGTCGCTGCGCTGGCCACCGGCCAGGTGGCCGCGCTGTCGACGGCGCAGCTCGCGTCCCTGAGCACCGCCGACATCGCCGCGCTGGCAACCGTCCAGGCGGCGGCGCTCACCAGCGCGCAGGCCGCTGCGTTGACGTCGGCGCAGATCGGCGCGCTGCCGACGGCCGACATCCGCGCGCTGCACACCGCCACGATCGACGCCTTCACCAGCGCTCAATTCGCCGCGCTCTCGCCGACCCAGCTCGCCTCGCTCAGCACGGCCCAGGTGGCGGCATTGACGACCGGCCTTGTCTCGACGCTGTCGGATGCGCAGATCGCGGCGCTGACGACCACGCAATTCGCCGCGCTGTCCTCCACCGCCGTCGCGTCGCTCACGACCGCGCAGCTCGCTGACCTGTCCACCACGAACGCCGCCGCGCTTTCCACGACGCAGCTCAAGGCGCTGAGCCCGGCCCAGCTCGCGGCCCTGTCGATCGCGGACGTGACCGCACTGTCGACGCAGGCCATCGCGGCGCTGTCCACCGCGCAGATCGCCGCGCTGCCGTCGGGGGACCTGACGGCGTTGACGTCGACGCAGTTCGGCGCGCTCACGACCGCCCAGATCGCCGCATTCACCTCGACGCAGGTCGCCGGCTTCAGCACGGCGCAGATCGCGGCGCTGCCGGCAGCCGACATCGCGGTGCTGTCGACCTCGGCCATCCTCGGGCTGGGCAGCGCCGGAATCGCGGCGCTGAGCACCGCCGACGTCGCCGCCTTGCACTCGACGCAGGTGGCCGCGCTGTCCACCACCGAGGTGGCGGCCTTCAGCAGCGGCCAGATCGGTGCGCTGACCACGTCGGACATGCGCTCGCTGACGACCGCGGCGATCGCGACATTGAGCACGACGCAATTCGCTGCCTTGTCCACGGCACAGTTGACGGCGCTGACCAGCACGCAATTGGCTGCCGTCGGCACCGCGCAGATCGCCGCGCTGGGCACCGACCAGATCGATGCGCTCGGCACCGCCCAGTTCGCCGCGCTGACGACGGCGCAGGTGGCCGCGCTGACGCCTGAACAGCTCTATTTCCTGCAGACGCAGGACGTCGCTGCGTTGTCGACCGCTGCCATCGGCGCGCTCGGCACGACCGGCATCAGCGTCCTGAGCGACACGGAGATCGGCGCCTTGACCAGCGCCCAGGCGGCCGCATTGTCGACGGCACAGATCGCATCGCTGGCGCTCGACCAGGTCGCAGCACTGAGCACGGCGGCCGTCGCCGCGCTCGGCGCCGCGGGCATCGCGACGCTGTCGACCGCGCAGATCGACGCGTTGGGCACGTCGCAGCTGGCCGCATTGACGACGGCCGAGGTGTCCGCACTGAGCGCCGCGCAAGCGGTGAGCCTGGGCGTCGTCGGACTCGCGGCATTGAGCAGCCAGCAGTTCGCGGCGCTCGGCACCGCGGCCATCGCCGCACTGACCACCGACCAGATCGCCGGCCTGAACGCGGCCGACATCGGGGCGATGACCACCGCACAACTGCAGGCGCTCGGCACCGACGCGATCGCCGCGCTGACCACTACCGAGATCCAGGGCCTGGGCACGAGCCAGGTGGCGGCGATGAGCAGCAGCCAGGTGCTGGCCCTCGCGCCCGACACGTTGCAGGCGATGAGCACCGCCGACATCCACGCACTGGCCTCGGCGACGCTGGCGGCGCTGACCACCGCGCAGTTCGAGGCCTTGTCGACGAGCCAGGTCGCCTCGTTCAGCACCGCGCAGATCACCGCGCTGACTACCGCGCAGATCGCCGCGTTGTCCGACGCCGACCTGAACGCGCTCGGCTCGACGCAGTTCCACGCGCTCAGCGGCGCGCAGTTCGGCGCGCTGACGACCGACCAGTTCAGCCATCTGTCCACCGCCACCATCGCCTCGTTGACCACCGCGCAGGTCAGCGGACTCAGCACTGATGTCGTCGCGGCGATGGGCACCGACCAGATCGCCGCGATGACGACGGCGGAGATCGAGGCATTCACCGCGCCCCAGGTCGCGGCGCTCACGGGCACCCAGATCTCGGCGATGTCCCCGGCGCAGATCAGCGCCCTGCTCCTGGCGTCGCCGATCGTGCTCGACCTCGACGGCAACGGCGTCAGCACCACCACCGCCGCGCAGGGCGTGCGCTTCGACCTGCAAGGCACCGGCCAGGCAAGCCAGGTGGGCTGGACCGCCGGCGGCGACGGCCTGCTCGCGATCGACCTCAACGGCAACGGCAAGATCGACAACGGCACCGAGCTGTTCGGCACCGGCATGCTGCTGGCCAACGGCACGCGCGCCAGCAACGGCTACCAGGCGATGGCGCAGTACGACACGAACGGCGACGGCAAGCTCGACGCGGGCGATGCCCAGTTCAGTCAGCTGCGCGTCTGGGTCGACGCCAACCACGACGGCATCACCGAACCCGGCGAGCTCAAGACGCTGGCCCAGTTGGGCATCACCTCGATCGACCTGCATGCCGTGGCCGGCACGACCATCCAGAACGGCAACCTGTTGGGCCTGACATCGACGTATACCACCAGCGACGGCGCGACGCACGCGATGGCCGACGTCTGGTTCGCGAAGGACACCAGCACCTCCGCGTCGACGGCGAGCACGCCGGCATTGTCCGACCTGCTCGCGCAGCCAGGCACGGACCTGCTGCCCGCGCAAGCGAGCGAACACGCTGCGAAGGCACACCTGGACGCGGTGAGCTCGACCAGCCACGCCCTACATGGATTGCAAGGGTGGTCCAGCCTGCTGGGCGACGACGAGCAGCGTCGAAACACGCCGTTGCTCTGAGCAAGCCCGCGCCGGCCAGCGGCGCGCGGACATTCAGGCCAGGTGCAGGTCGACCGCGCGCTGCACGCGCTCCGCGTCACGCGCGCCGAACCCCAGCACGTCGTAGTACCAGAGCGTGCGCGCCGCGCGCCGCTCGTTCTGGCGCTGCAGGTAGCCGATGGCCTGGTCCACACCGCGGGCATGCTGCACCTCGACGACGGGGTTGCCGTAGTTGTCGAACAGCCAGAACCCGGCATAGCCGACATCCAGCAGCGCGTGCAGGCGCTGGCGCCAGCCCGACGCACCGGCGCCATCGCCAAACTGGCAGGTGAACCAGAGCATCGGTTGCGTGGCCGCGCACAGGCTGCCCGCCGAGGCGAGCACGGCCGCGCCGGCGCCGATCTGCGAGCAGACCAGGCGAATGCGGTCGACGCCGCCCAGCGAGGCCGCCTCGCCAGCCAGCGCGTCGATTCCCGGCAGCGCCTTCGAGCCCAGTTCGGCGTGCAGCAGCCGCATCGTCGGCGGCAGCGTGCCGCCGCCCAGGCCTTGCGCGTTGGCGTGCAGGTAGGCGAAGCGGTTCGCATCCTTCTCCACCGCGAGCAGCGTCAGCGCGGGTCGCGCGGCGTGCAGGTGTGCCAGCACCGTGCCATGGCCGGCACCGGCCACGAGCGCGATGTCGCCGTCGTCGAGCGCGGCGCCGAGCGCGGCCGGGAAACTCTGGAACAGGCGCTGCTCGCGCCGCAGCGCGGGCAGCGGGTGGCCGGCCGGCAGGCGCAGCAGCGCGGCACCGGTGTCGAAGACCTGGTCGTCGGCGTTCGTCGCCGCCGGCGTGTGGCGGCGCGTGCGCGCGCTGTGCGCGGCCGCGGTCTCCGCCAGCAGCTTCTCGACGCCGTCGGCCATCGCCGTCCACGTGAACCTGCGCGCCTGCCTGCGGCCGCGCTCCAGCAGCGCGCCGCGCACTTCGGGGCGCTGCACGGCCTTGAGCCATTCGAAGGTCTGGGCCAGCTCGTCCGGGCCGAGATCGATGTACAGCGCCGCGTCGCCGCCCACCTCGGGCAGCGAGGACGCGCGCGAGGTGATCGCGGGGCACTCACACGCCATGGCCTCCAGCACGGGCAGTCCGAAGCCTTCGTAGCGCGACGGATAGACCAGCGCCATCGCGCCCGCATAGGCGCAGCGCAGGTCCAGGTCGTCCAGCAGCACCACGTGCACGTTGGCGTCGCCTGCCAGCGCACGGCATTGCGGATCAAGCTCGCCACCGCCGGTGCAGACGATCGAGTAATTCCTGCGCTCGTCGCCGAACAACGCGAACGCCGCGAAGAACAGCGCCGCGTTCTTGTAGCTGGTGCGCGTGCCCGAGGTCATGAAGTACGGGCGCGTGATGTCGTGGCGGCGCTTGAAGTCGGCCACCTGTTCGGCGGTCGGCGGCACGAAGTCGCAACCCGTGTAGTCCACCTGCACCTGTACCGGGCGGCCGGCGAAGCGCTGGAAATCGCGCGCGGTGCTTTCCGAGATGGCGGTAAAGCGTTCGGCGTAGCGGAATGCCAGCGTCTTCTGCTTCCACATCGGGTAGTCCATGTCCGCGCCGAGCACCTCGGGGATCATGTCGTAGACCATGCCCACCGACGGCGTGGTGAGCGGGTAGCTGTAGTACGTGGAGATGAACAGCGCGGCGCCCACCGCGTCGCACACCTGCTGGACGACGCGGCGGTCGCCCTCGATGTCGGCGTAGTTCATTGCGGGCGCGTCGTGGTAGCGGATGCCCGGCACGCGCGGCGCGGTGCGTGCGCGGTCGATGACGACTAGGCGGCGCCCGAACTCGGTCGGCGCCCACAGCCCCAGCAGCGTGGTCCACACGCGGGCGATGCCCGTGCGGCCGAGCTGGAAGAAGACACCGTCGACGACGATGGGCGCCGGTGTGCCGGCTTCGTGATGGGGAGTCGTTTGCAGGGTCATGATCAGGCAGCCTTGCGGCTCGCGGCGGCGTTCGTCGGGGCGACGGCCAAGACCGGCGCCACCAGTTGCACCGACACCGTGGCGGCGCGGCACATGTTGCGGATGACGTCGTCGACGTCGGTGCGCGCCGCCCAGCCCAGGCGTTGCAGCGCGAGCGCCGGGTCGGCGGCGCCGTAGCGGATGTCGGACGGGCGCAGCAGCGCGGGATCGGTGGTGACGTGCTGCTGCCAGTCGAGATCGAAGAACGCGAAGGTCTGCTGCACGAAGTGCGCGAGCGAGACGGTGCGGCCGGTGGCGATGACGAAGTCGTCGGGCTCGTCCTGCTGTAGCATCAGCCACATCGCCTCGACGTACTCGGGCGCCCAGCCCCAGTCGCGGTGGATGTCGATGTTGCCCAGGCGCAGGCGCTCGCCGGAACCGGCGGCGATGCGCGCCGCGGAACGCACGATCTTCTGGGTGACGAAGTGCGTGGGACGCAGCGGCGACTCGTGGTTGAACAGGATGCCGGTGCAGGCGAACAGCTTGTAGGCCTCGCGGTAGTTCGACACCAGGTTCTGCGCGCAGACCTTGGCGACGGCGTACGGGCTGCGCGGGCGGAACGGCGTGGCCTCGCCGGCGACCGCCGTGCCGGTGTCGCCGAAGCATTCGCTGGAGCCGGCGTTGTAGAAGCGGATCGGACGGCCGACGAAGCGCATCGCCTCGAGCAGGTTCAGCGTGCCGATGGAAATGCTCTCGATCGCCTCCACCGGCTGCTCGAAGGACATGCCCACCGAGGTCTGGCCGGCCAGGTTGTAGATCTCGTCCGGTTCGCTGCGCGTGATCGTGCGCAGCACGGTGCGGAAATCGCTCGGCACCATCGACAGCACCGTCACGCGCTCGGCGATGCCCAGCGCGCGCAGGCCGTCGAGGTTGACGGCGTTTGCGTCGCGCGACGTGCCGATCACCTCGTAGCCCTTGGCCAGCAGCAGCGCCGCCAGGTAGGCGCCATCCTGGCCGCCGATGCCGCACACCAGCGCGCGGCGCGGCCTGGAGCTGGCGAGGTCGTGGGTCATGGCGGCATCCCCTGCCCGGACGGGCGAGTCTTGTGATGCGTGCATGGTCACCCGGGCTGAAGAGCGCGGATCGCCGGATAACGGGGCCCGCGCCGGCCTACTTCGCGTGATGCGCGGCGCGGCATGCCGGCAACGCCGGCGGGCGGCCTGCGTCGCCGCGGGCCGCCTCAGGCGCGTCGGGGCAGCGGCGTCAGGCGCCGAGGCTGCTCAGCGCGTCGCGGGCGCCGCCCAGCTGGGTCTGGCGCCACATCGACGTGTAGATCGCCTCCAGGTTGCGGCAGAAGCCGTCGGCGTCGCACAGCGCGTTCGTCGGCTGCGTGGCGATCAACTGGGCCTTCAGGCGCGCCAGGCGCTGCGGGTCGCGCGCCAGTTGCAGCGCCAGCGCCTCGTAGTCGGCCAGCGACGTGGTGACGAGCTCGGGGATGCCCGCGGCGTGCAGCAGGCTGCCCGCGACACGCGACGGGAAGGCGCCGCCCATGCAGGTGACCACCGGCAGGCCCGACATCAGCGCGTCGGCGCAGGTCGTGTGGGCGTTGTACGGATGGGTGTCGAGGAACAGGTCGGCCTGGCGGTAGCGGGCGAGGTGATCCTCGACGCGCGGCACGCGCTGGGCGAACACGAGGCGATCCGGGTCGACGCCGCGCTTGCTCGCCTCGCGCCGCAGGTTTTCCTGCGACAGCGGGTTGCGCGACATCAGCCACAGCACGCTGCCAGGCACCTCGCGCAGCAGGCGCATCCACACCGCGAAGACGTGCGGGGCGATCTTGTAGTCGTGGTTGAACGAGCAGAACACCACGCCCTCTTCAGGCAGGCCGCACTCGGCGCGCGTGGGCGTGCGATCGGCGATCTTCAGTCCGGACGCCGCCGGCAGGTAGGCGTCGGGCAGGTAGACCACCTGCTCGTTGTAGAACTTCTTGTGCTCGGGCGGAATCACGTGGCGGTCGGCCACGATGTAGTCCATGTACTTCGTGCCCATCGTGCCGGGATAGCCAAGATAGTTCACCTGCGCGGGCGCGGGGCGCATGGCGAACACCTCGCTGCGCGAGTCGGACGTGAAGCCGGCCAGGTCGATGGCGACGTCGACCTCCATCTCGCGCATGATCTCGGCGATGCGCCGGCTCTCCATCATGCGGGCGTCGACGAAGTGGTCGAAGGTGTCGAGCATGCGCTGGCGCAGGCGGCTGTTGTCGTTGATGCCGATCGAGATGGCGATCGTCTCGAAGCGCTTCTTGTCGTGGCGCTCGAAGATGCCGGCCATCAGGTGGCCCACCGGGTGCTCGCGCAGGTCGGGCGACACGTAGGCGATGCGGATGCGGTCGTGCCTGTAGCGCTCGCCGTTCCACAGCGGCGCGTAGCGTACGGGGTAGCGCAGGTCGGCGAAGGTCTCGGCGCAACGGTGATGAACGGCGGCGGAGTCGGTGATCGACATCACGCCCAACGACTTGGCCGAGGGCTTGCCGGCGTCGATGCCCGCGAGGATGGTGGCGACGTCGGCGTCGAAGTGCGCCCAGTCGCAGATGTGCATGCGCTCGTAGCAGATCGAGCCGATGCCCCATTCGAAGTCCGGGTTGATCTTGAGCAGCCGGTCGAACATCGCGATCGCCTCGAGCGGCCGCTTGAACTCGGTGAGCATCACCGCGCAGTTGGACAGCGCGTTCTGGTTGTCCGGATTGATCGCCAGCGCGCGGTTGAAGCGCTCCAGCGCCGGCAGGTGCTGCAGCGTCTCGCGCAGCAGCGTGCCGCTGTTGATCAGCGCCTCGACGTAGTCGGGCTTGACCTCGAGCGCACGGTCGTAGCTGGCGAGCGCGGCATCGCGGCGGCCCATGCGGTGCAGCACGGAGGCGTGGGCGTACCAGATCGGCGCGAACGTGGGTGCCACGCGGACGCCGCGCTCGACGACTTCCAGCGCGCGTTCCGGGCCATGACGGCCCATCAGCAGCACGGCCAGCGAGTACAGCGCGATGCCGTCGTTCGGGAAATGCGACAGGTAGAGCTCGAAGACGGCCTGGGCCTGGTCCAGCTGGCCCGCGTTCTGGAGGTCGATGCCCTGGAGCAGCAACGCGCGGTCGACCGGCGCGCGGTCACCCTGTCCTGCGGCGGTATTCCCGGTCGATCCGGCGCCGGACGCCGCCGCGGCCAGTGCGCCGACGGCCGGGGAAACGTTGGCGGAAGACGAAACCTGGGGGGTTGGCATGCGGCGGCTCCTGGGAATGCTTGTTTTTGCAGGCCTTGATCGTCGCTCTCGGGGGTGCCGGGCGGTCGCATGAAAAGGCGGCCCCAGAGGGCCCAATTCGCGCCTGGTCCAGCCGCCGGCTACTGCAGGTGGACCGCCAGGCCCAACCCGAGCGACCACAGCAACGCATTCGATTGCTGGGTGTCGTAGAGCGCGTCGACGTACTGCACCCGCATGTTGTAGTGGTCACCCTCGGCGGCCATCACGTCGAACAGCGAGCGCCGGCCGAGCTGCTGCCACTGCTGCAGCGTGTAGTTGCGCACCAGTTCGCTGTTGTGCAGGATCTCGACCACCTGGCGTGCCCGGTCCATCGCATGCTCGGCCTGCTCGTGCACCTCGGCGATGCGGTTCTTGCGCGCCTCCAGCGCGTCGTCGCGCTGCAGCCGGGCCGCCTCGGCGCGCTTGCGGGCAGAGTTGGTGGTGTAGGTATTGGATGCGTTGAAGAGCTGCCAGCTCAGGGTGACGCCGCCGGTGACCGAGCGCGAGTCGCCGGCGCCGCCGGCCTTGGTCGCCGCCACCAGCAGGCCCAGCTGCGGCTTCTGGCCGTCGAGGATGGCGCGCACGTAGCTGTCGAGCGCGTCGGCCTGCGAATCCATGGCCTGGATGTCCGTCGCCCGCGTGGCCATCGTCAGCAGGTCGTCCAGCTGCGGCGTGTCCAGCATGACCGAGGTGATGCCTTCGGTCGGCGGCAGGTCGTCGCCGACGAAGCGGCGCAGGCGGACCTCGGCCAGGCGCTTCTGCGACAGGCTCTGGTCGCGCGAGAGCTCGGCCTGCTGCTGCGTCTTGCGTGCCTGCACCAGCTCGCTCGTGCGGCCCTTGTCGACGCTGACGATCATCTGCA
>FTKD01001484.1_pt2 | contig 11787 bp, 13 predicted proteins | sample 1658191 | NCBI WGS metagenome assembly FTKD01 (sample SAMEA3914808, study PRJEB12502) | metagenome | biome: forest; material: soil | place: Canada | collected 2011-08-03 | depth 0.3 m
GGCCGGCAGCGCGGCGAAGCCGGCGTGCACCAGCGTCACCCGGGTGCCGCCGCGGCACGGCTCGAACGCCACCGACACCGTGGTCGTCTCGTGCGGCGCGAAGTTGACGCCGCGCCAGTCGATCCGCAGCGCATGCGGCGGACGCCATTCGGTGACGGTGCCCGTCTGCACGACGTGGCCGGCGTCGCTCCCGGGCGCGGAGATCGTCTCGAACAGGCGGCCGCCCAGCCGCGGTTCCAGGTGCAGCACGCTGAGCCCGCGTCCGCCGACGCGAAACTTCAGCCCGTGCCGCCACCAGGTGTCGATCTGCTCGGTGAAGACCTCGAACGCGATGTCGGGCGGCGCGGCGACGAAGACGCTGGCGCTGACGCGGTCGCCGGGTGCTGTCGCGCTCATCGCGTCCCGCGCGTGTCACGCGCAGAGCGCGCGCGCGCCACGGCCTCGGCCTGCTTGCGGAACGCCTGCATCTGCGCGCCCCAGAACGCCTGTACGTCGCCCAGCCAGGCCTGCAGGTCGGCCAGCGGCTGCGCCTCGAGGCGGTAGGTGCGGGCACGCGCGTCGTCGTCGGGGCTGGCCGCGCCCATCTCGTGGATGACGCCGGCCTGGCGCAGCACGCGCAGGTGGCGGCTCATCGCCTGGCGCGACATCGCGAGGGCGTCGGCGATCTCGCCGGCGCGTTGCGGACCGTCGCGCAGCAGGCCGACGACCGCGCGCCGCGTGGGCTCGGCGAGCGCCTGCAGCGTGCGGTCGAGGGCCTGCGGATCGGGCAGCGGCGGAGAAGACGAGCGCCGGCTCATTGCGCCGGCTGGTCGCGCAATCGCTGCATGAACCACCACGACTGGCCTTCGCAGTCGAGCGCGCCATAGCTGCGATCGCTCCAGTAGTCGTCGCCGTAGTCGTGCGTGGCCGGCTCGGAATGGATCGTCGCGCCGTGGGCGCGCGCGTGCGCGCAATGCGCCTCGACGTCGTCGACGAACATGCACAGCGCCTGGCTGGTGCGGCCGCCCAGGTCCTGCGGACTGGCGTGCGACAGCTTGAACTCGCGGCCGGGCTCCGGTACGTCGCCGGGCCGGGCGCTGCCGCTGACCGAGATCATGCCGCTGCCGTAGACCAGCTCGCTGTAGATGATCTGGCCCGGCTCGCCCTCGACCTTCAGGCGGGTTTCGAACCCGAAGGCCTCGCACAGCCAGTCGATGGCGGCTGCAGGTTCGCGGTAGAACACGCTGGGCACGATCTGCGGCCAGCCGGACGGAGGAGGCTTGTGCATGGGAACTCCCGGACTCGGATGATCAATGAGTTCGTTGATGATAAACCGGATCGTTTATCAAATTCAAGGCCGACCATGCCTGTTCCCTAGAATGACCCGGCCTCCCCACGAAGAGATCATGCTGCAGAACCTTCCCCGGCGCGCCATCGGCGTCCTCGCCTGCCTGTGCGCCACCGCCGCGATGGCGGCCCCCGCGAACCGCATGATCCTGCCGGACAACGTCGTTCCCGAGTCCTACCGGATCGCGATCACGCCGCACATCGCCGAGACGACGTTCGACGGCAGCGTCGAGATCGACGTCCAGGTACGCCGTCGCACCGACCGCATCGTGCTCGACAGCGCCGACCTGGTCATCGCCGGCGCCACGCTCGACGACGCGGCCGAGCCGCCACGCATCGCGCTCGACGCGCCGCGCCAGCGCGCCACGTTCACGTTCGGCCACGTGCTCGCGACCGGCCGCCACACGCTCAGGATCGCGTACCGCGGCAAGATCTTCGACCAGGCCGCCGGCCTGTTCCGACTGCAGTACGCGACGCCGGACGGACAGGCGACCGCGCTGTTCACGATGTTCGAGGACTCGGACGCGCGCCGCTTCGTGCCGAGCTGGGACGAGCCCGCGCGCCGCGCCACGTTCGACCTCAGCGTGACGGTGCCGGCCGACCTGATGGCGATCGGCAACATGCCCGTCGCGGCCACGCAGATGCTGCCGGGCAACCTGAAACGCGTGCGGTTCGCGACGACGCCGAAGATGTCCACCTACCTGCTGTTCTTCGGCCTGGGCGACTTCGAGCGCGTGCATCGCGACGTCGCAGGCGTGGACGTGGGCGTGGTCGTCAAGCGCGGCGACACGGCGCAGGCGGCCTACGCGCTGGACGCCGCCGCGCGCATCCTGCCGTACTACGACGCGTGGTTCGGCACGCCGTATCCGCTGCCCAAGCTGGACATGGTGGCCGGCGCCGGCGGCAGCGTCACCTTCGGCGCGATGGAGAACTGGGGCGCGATCTTCTACTTCGAGCGCGACCTGCTGATCGACGCGACGCTGGCGACCGAGGAGGACCGGCACCGCGTGTTCGAGACCGTGGCGCACGAGCTGGCGCACCAATGGTTCGGCGACCTGGTGACGATGGCCTGGTGGGACGACCTGTGGCTCAACGAAGGCTTCGCTTCGTGGATGGAGGTCAAGGCCACGCAAGAGCTGCATCCCGAGTGGCAGGGCTGGCCGCGCAACGCGGGCTTCAAGCAGCGCGCGATGGACATCGATGCGCGCGAGGGCACGCACCCGGTGATCATGCGAATCGACGACGTCTCGCAGACCGAAGGCGCGTTCGACACGATCACCTACTCGAAGGGCTCGCAGGTCGTGCGCACGCTGGAGGCCACCATGGGCGACGACGCGTTCCGCGACGGCGTGCGGCGCTACATCGCGCGCCACGCGTACGGCAACACCGTCACCGACGACCTGTGGCAGGCGCTCGACGAGCGCGCCGCCCACCCCGTGCGCGCGATCGCGCGCGACCTCACGCTGCAGGCCGGCGTACCGCTGATCGTCGAGCACGACGCGCGCTGCGTTGCCGGACGCACCGAGCTCACGCTGTCGCAGGCGCAGTTCAGCGTCGATGCACGGCCCGGCGGTCGCTGGCATGTGCCGGTGGCGCTCGCCGTGCTCGGTGGCGGCAGCGCGCATGCCGTCGTCGCGGGACCGAAGCCGCGGCGGGTCGCGCTGGCGGGCTGCGGCCCGGTGGTGATCAACGCGGGCCAGTCCGGCTACCTGCGCGCGCGCTACACCGACGCCGGCCTCGCCGCGCTCGGCGCGCATTTCGCGCAACTGGGCGTCGATGACCAGTTGGGCCTGCTCGCCGACACGCAGGCCCTGGCCTACGCCGGCCAACTGTCCATGGGCTCGTGGCTGGGACTGATGCGCCGGGTGCCGGTGGACGCCGACTCGCTGGTGATCCGCCTGCTGATCGATCAATTGACGGATCTCGACGGGCTGCACGACGGGCTGGCGACGCAGCCCGCGTATCGCGCGTTCGCGCGCTCGTTGCTGGACCCGGTCTTCGCGCGTGTCGGCTGGCAGGAGGCGGCCGGCGAACCGGGCGCAACCGCCACGTTGCGCGACGACCTGGTCGAGGCGCTGGGCAGGTTCGCCGACGCCGCCGTCGTGGCCGAGTCCGAACGCCGGTTCCGGCGCTACCTGGACGAGCCCGCGAGCCTGCAGGGCGACGTGCGCGAGGCCGTGCTGAGCGTCGTCGCGGCGCGCGCCGACACCGCCACCTGGGACTCGCTGCACGCGCTGGCGCGGGCCGCGCCGACGGCGCTGGCGAAGGCCGACTTCTACCGACTGCTGGGCTTCGCGCGCGACCGCGCACAGGCGGACCGCGCGCTGGCGCTCGCGATCTCCGGCGAGCCGCCGGCCACCGTCGCGGGCAGCCTGCTGCGCAGCATCGGCGTGGGCCATCCCGGCGCGACGCTGGACTTCATCGCCGTCCATTGGAGCCAGGTCGAGCCGCTGTTCGGCGAGGGCGCCGGCGCGACGATCGCGGCGCGCTTCTTCGACACCGGCGCCGACTGGGCGATGCTGCCGCGCCTGGACGCCTTCGTCGCGGCCCACGTGCCGGCGGCGGCGCGCGCGCGCATCGTCAAGAACGCGGCGCTGATCCGCTATCGCGCGACGGTGCGCGATCGGCGGCTGCCCGAGGCCGACCGCTGGATCGCCGGGCAGCCGGTCGACGAGTGAGCCGGCGCCCGCGTCAAACCCGCTCCCACGAACAGGGTATCGGCACCGACGGTCGTTGACTCCCCACTACATTTGGATACGATGAAATCGGGTCCGACACAGGCTTCATTCCGGAGCAGGGCCCGCCGGGGAGCAGTGGCATGAGCAACTCGACATCGTTGCCGACGGAGGCGATCTCCGCCGGCGAGCGCGCGCAGATCCAGCGCGCCAACGTCTCCGGCCTGCATCCGGTCGTGTTCGTGCACGGCCTGTGGCTGTTGCCCGGCAGCTGGCAGCGCTGGGCCGAGGCCTTCGAGGAGGCCGGCTACATCGCGCTGATGCCCGACTGGCCCGACGACCCGGCCACCGTGGCCGAGGCCAACGCGAATCCGGGCGTGATGGCGGGCAAGACGGTGGGCCAGGTCGCCGACCACTTCTCCACCGTCATCGCCCAGCTCGAGCGCAAGCCGGCCGTCATCGGCCACTCGTTCGGCGGGCTGCTGGCGCAGATCCTGGCCGGGCGCGGCCAGTCGGCCGTCACGGTCGCCATCGATCCGGCGCCGTTCCGCGGCGTGCTGCCGCTGCCGTTCTCGGCGCTGAAGGCGTCGTGGCCGGTGCTGGGCAATCCGGCCAATCGCAGCCGCGCCGTGCCGCTCAGCTACGCGCAGTTCCGCTACGCGTTCGCCAACGCGGTCAGCGAGGACGAGGCGCAGCAGCTGTATCGCACCTACGCGGTGCCGGCATCCGGCGCGCCGTTGTTCCAGGCCGCCACGGCCAACATCAATCCGTGGACCGAGGCCCAGGTCGACACGCTCAACCAGGAGCGCGGCCCGTTGTTGATCGTCTCCGGCGAGAAGGACCACACCGTGCCGTGGGCGATCGCCAATGCGGCGTTCAGGCAGCAGCAGGCCAACCCGGGACTCACCGAGATCGTCGAGATGCCCGGACGCGGCCATGCGCTGGTCATCGACAGCGGCTGGCGCGAGGTGGCCGACACGGCGCTGGCCTTCGTGCGCCGCTTCGCGGCGGCGGACACGTTCGAGTCCGCCTACCTTTTCAACGAAGAGGATCGGCGCGTCGCCGCCTGACGATCAGGCGCCGGACGCGCTTGCCCGACGAGACGCTGACGCGTTCCTCGTCGTGCAGGATCGCGTCGTCGGGTGCGAGTTCGGCCATGACCCGGGCCTTGTCGAACGCCGCGTAGAGCCGGCCCGCCGGGTCGCGCTTCGAGGCCTCGTCGGTCACGCGCCAGCTCAGGTACAACGTGCCGCCGGGCCGCAGCAACGCCAGCAGGCTGTGTACCGACGGGCCGATCTGCGCCGGCGCCAGATGCATGATCACCGTCTCGCACAGGACGTTCTGGAACGCGCCGCGCTCGACGCCGTCCAGCCCGGGCAGCGTGGCCTCGTCGAAGCGCAATGACGGATAGGCCTTGCGTGCTTGCGCCAGCAGGCCGGCGGAGGCATCGAAGCCGCGCGCGCCGAACCCGTTGGACTCCAGCCAGGCGGTGTCGCGGCCGGCGCCACAGCCCACGTCGGCGGTCGGGCCCGGCGTGAAGTGCGTGCGCAGCAGCGCGACCATGTCGTCGGGCGGCTCCTGGGCCAGCCATTCCGCGGCGTAGGCGGCGGCGTTCGCGTCGTAGGCGGCGAGCGTGGGCGTGTCCATGGCGTGGGGCTCAGGCCGACGCGTTGCCCTTGGCGATCCGCGCCGCCAGCTTCATCAGCGTCGGTACCCGCTTCTTGCCGTGCATCATGCGGATGCGCGCCTTCGCCGCGCCCAGGTCGATGCCGGCGCAGGTGACGATCAGCGGGCCGGTTTCTTCCTCGCGGTAGATCTCGAACTGCTCGGGCGTGTCCTTGAAGCCGGTCTTGGACACGCCGATCACGCCGGTGCGGCCGCCGAGGGTGTCGTGCAGGTGGCGGCCCAGGCCGGGCGTCTCCTGTGCATCCAGGTGGACGAAGCCGTCGAACACGATCGCCTCGGGCTGCAGCGAGTGGGTCTGCAGCAGTTGCAGCAGCCATGGCAGCTCGCGCAGGTCGAGCTCGCCCTTGACGGGCTTCTCGACGTGGTCGACGCGCAGCGTGTACGTCTTCGTGCTCTCGAATGCGGCCCAGTCGTCGAACGCGACGGCGGCGACGAGGGCGGTGTCGCCCTGGATGTGGACGTCCATGACCAGTTTCATGGACGCATTCTCGCCGCGTTCAGCGGGCGCGGGCCCTGGGCCAGCGGCCCGCGGCCTGCAGCGGGGCGACGATCGCGGCGTAGGTCTCGCCCACCTCGGTGACCAGTTGGAGGATGGCCTTCGAGTCGTGGCTGTCCTTCAGCTCGGCGCGCGCCTGGTTGATCCGCGCGGGCAGGCCGGCGAGCCGGACATGGATGTCGTCCGGCGGGGCGACGACGCGCAATGCCGGCAGCTTCGCGATCAGCGCCAGCAGATCCTCGCGCGCATCGAGCAGGCGCGAGATCGCCATCGCGGTCGGCTGTTCGTAGCGGGCCTGCTCGACGAGGTCGACCAGGTCCTTTGCGCTCGCGCCCAATTCGTCCACCACTGCCTCGAATTCGCGTTGATCCATCGTCAGCCTCCTGAAGGACGGGATTGTGCGGCGATCCGAGGATGCGCCAACCCCAAGAAACAGACAAATTTTCGCGCAGCGGAGAGGGCGGCCTTCTCAGTCGCCCGCGCGCCGCGTCGCGACCAGCGGCTGCACCGAGCCGCCGTCGAGGCGCTTTCGATCGGGCTCCTCGGCCGTCAGCGGCTCGACTTCCTTCATCGTCGCCAGGCAGCGCTCGGTCAGGCGCTGGTACGTGGCCGTGCCTTCGCGCTTCCAGGCGAGTTCCTGGTCGCTCAGCTCGCGCAGGATCTTCGCGGGCACGCCCGCGGCGAGCGAGCGGGCGGGCACCTTCAGGCCGGCGCGCACGAAGGCGCTGGCGGCCACGAACGCGCCCGCGCCGATCTCGGCCTCGTCCATCACCACGGCGTTCATGCCCACCAGCGCGTCGGCGCGGATCACGCAGCCGTGCAGCACCGCGCCGTGGCCGATGTGGGCGTTGTCCTCCAGCAGCGTGTCCGAGGCCGGGAAGCCGTGGATCACGCAGGTGTCCTGCACGTTGCAGCCGTTCTTGAGCACGATGCGGCCGAAATCGCCGCGCAGGCTGGCACATGGGCCGATGTAGGCGCCCGGGCCGATCACCACGTCGCCGATCAGCACGGCGGTGGGATGCACGTAGGCCGTCGGGTCGACCACGGGGCGCAGGCCGTCGATTTCGTAGCAGGGCATTCGGGTTTTCCTCAGGTAAAGACTGCGTTGCGTTCGAGGTGCTGGCTTGCGTCAAACGATGCATCAGTCTAAAATTTACCGACCGGTCGGTCAAATAATGATTTGCCGGCGCGGATTTGCCGGCCCGGCAAGTCCCCGGCGCCAGTCCATTCTGACGATCTCCGCAGTTCAAATCTCCGAGGCTTCACCGATGTCCGACTCGACCCTTCTCTCGTCGCCCGACGCGCTGATCCAGATCGCGCGACGCGGTGCGGTCCGCGTGCTGACGCTGAACCGTCCGGCGGCGCTCAACAGCTTCACGCAGGACATGCACGCCGAGCTGCGCGCGGCGCTCGATGGCGCCGCCGCCGACCCGGCCGTGCGTGCCGTGCTGGTCACCGGCGCCGGCCGCGGCTTCTGCGCCGGCCAGGACCTGAACGACCCCGGCATGGCCGCCGGCGCCGACGGCAAGCCCGACATCGGCGCCGTGATCGAGAAGAACTACCGCCCGCTGGCGCTGCGCCTGCAGGCGATGCCGGTGCCCGTGGTCTGCGCCGTCAACGGCGTGGCTGCCGGCGCCGGCGCCAACTTCGCGTTCTGCTGCGACATCGTGCTGGCGGCGCGCTCGGCCAGCTTCATCCAGGCGTTTTCCAAGATCGGCCTGATCCCCGATTGCGGCGGCACCTGGCTGCTGCCGCGCCTGGCGGGCCGCTCGCGCGCGCTCGCGCTCGCCTTGACCGGGGACAAGCTGTCGGCCGCCGACGCCGAGCGCTTCGGCCTGATCTGGCAGGTGGTGGACGACGCCGAGCTGCAGGCGCAGGCCTTCGCGCTGGCCGACAAGCTGGCCGCGATGCCGTCCAAGGCGTTGGTCGCGACGCGCCAGGCGCTGGATGCGTCCCAATCGCTGTCGCTGGCCGACGCGTTGTCGCTCGAGGCCCGCGTGCAGGGCGAGCTGGGCCGCGCACACGACTTCGCCGAAGGCGTGACGGCGTTCCAGCAGAAGCGTCCGGCGGTCTTCAAGGATCGTTGACGATGTCCGAAGCTCAAGCCATCGCCGAGCGCGTGCGCGATCACATGTGGGCCACCGACCGGGCGTCGCAAGGCATGGGCATGCGCGTCGCCGCCATCGGCCCGGGCACCTGCACGATGACGATGACGGTGCGCGAGGACATGCTCAACGGCTACGGCACCTGCCAGGGCGGACTGCTGGCGGCGCTGGCCGATTCCTGCTTCGCGTTCGCCTGCAACGCCTACAACGAGATCACCGTGGCCTCCGGCTTCAACGTCGAGATCATGGCCCCGGGCCGTGCGGGCGACGTGCTCACCGCCACCGCCGTCGAGGTCAGCAAGGCCGGCCGCATGGGCGTCTACGACGTCGACGTGCGCAACCAGCGCGACGAACGCGTCGTGGCCTTTCGCGGCCGCTCGTACACGATGAAGGGCAAGCCCGTGCTCGCCCCCGCTAGAGACTAGACCATCATGCCCCTGCACGCTCCCCGCCCCGTCGAACTCGACCCCATCGAACGCGCCAGCCGCGACGAGATCGCCGCGCTCCAACTGACGCGACTGCACGGGACGCTCGCGCACGTGTACGCGAACGTGCCGCACTACCGGCGCGCGTTCGACGACGCGGGCGTGCATCCGGACGACCTGAAGACGCTGGCCGATCTGGCGAAGTTTCCGTTCACCGGCAAGGCCGACCTGCGCGCCAACTACCCGTTCGGCATGTTCGCCGTGCCGCGCGACCAGGTCGTGCGCGTCCACGCTTCCTCGGGCACGACGGGCAAGCCCACGGTCGTCGGCTACACGCAGGCCGACATCGACCACTGGGCCAGCCTGGTCGCGCGTTCGCTGCGCGCCGCCGGCGTGCGCCGCGGCGACATGGTGCACATCGCGTACGGCTACGGCCTGTTCACCGGCGGGCTGGGCGCGCACTACGGCGCCGAGCGCCTGGGCTGCACCGTGGTGCCGATGTCGGGCGGCCAGACCGAGAAGCAGGTGCAGCTGATCCAGGACTTCAAGCCCGACGCGATCATGGTCACGCCGTCGTACATGCAGGTGATCTGCGAGGAGTTCCGCCGCCAGGGGCTGGATCCGCGCGCGATGAGCATCAAGGTCGGCATCTTCGGCGCCGAGCCTTGGACCGAGGCGATGCGGCGCGACATCCAGCAGGCGGCCGCGATCGACGCGGTCGACATCTACGGCCTGTCCGAGGTGATGGGCCCCGGCGTGGCCAGCGAATGCGTGGAGACGCAGGACGGCCCGGTGATCTGGGAAGACCATTTCTATCCCGAGATCATCGACCCCGACACCGGCGCGGTGCTGCCCGACGGCGAAGAGGGCGAGCTGGTCTTCACCACGCTCACCAAGCAGGCGTTCCCGGTCATCCGCTACCGCACGCGCGACCTCACGCGCCTGCTGCCGCCCACCGCGCGCAGCATGCGCCGCATGGGCAAGATCGTCGGCCGCTCGGACGACATGCTGATCATCCGCGGCGTCAACCTGTTCCCGACGCAGATCGAGGAGATCGTGCTGGCGCATGGCGCCCTCGGCGGCCAGTACCAGCTGGTCGTCACACGCGAGGGCCTGCTCGACAAGATCGACGTCCTGTGCGAACTGCTGCCCGCGCAGGCCGGTGCCGATCCGGTGGCCGTCGGCCGCGACCTGCAGCAGCGCATCAAGACGCTGACCGGCGTCAGCACCACGGTGCGCGTCGGCGCGCCGGATTCGATCGAACGAACTCTTGTCGGCAAGGCGCGCCGCGTCGTCGACCAACGTCAACAGTAAGGAGCACGCGATGTATACGCAAGCCATGGACACCGCGCCCAAGGAAGAGCGCGCCGCCATCCGCAACGCCGACGAGGTCGTCGCCGAACAGCGCTTCGAGGCCGCGCTGGACGCCGACGAGTTCATCGAGGCCAAGGACTGGATGCCCGAGCACTACCGCAAGACGCTGGTGCGCCAGATCAGCCAGCACGCGCATTCCGAGATCGTGGGCATGCTGCCCGAAGGCAACTGGATCACGCGCGCGCCCACCTTGAAGCGCAAGGCGATCCTGCTCGCCAAGGTGCAGGACGAGGCCGGCCACGGCCTGTACCTGTACGCGGCCGGCGAGACGCTGGGCACGTCGCGCGACCAGATGCTGGACGCGCTGCACACCGGCAAGGCCAAGTACAGCTCGATCTTCAACTACCCGACGCTGACCTGGGCCGACGTCGGCGTGATCGGCTGGCTGGTGGACGGCGCGGCCATCATGAACCAGCTGCCGCTGTGCCGCTGCTCGTACGCGCCGTATGCGCGCGCCATGGTGCGCATCTGCCGCGAGGAGTCGTTCCACCAGCGCCAGGGCTACGACTCGCTGCTGCACATGATGCAACGCGGCACCGCGGCCCAGAAGGCCATGGTGCAGGACGCGACCAACCGCTGGTGGTGGCCCAGCCTGATGATGTTCGGCCCGCCGGACGACCAGTCGCCCAACACCGCGCAGTCGATGCGCTGGGGCATCAAGCGCATCAGCAACGACGACCTGCGCCAGAAGTTCGTCGACGCCACCGTCGAACAGGCCAAGATCCTCGGCGTGACGCTGCCCGATCCCGACCTGAAGTGGAACGCCCAGCGCGAGCACCACGACTTCGGCGCGATCGACTGGAGCGAGTTCTGGCAGGTCGTCAACGGCGACGGCCCGTGCAACAAGGAGCGCCTGGCCGAACGCGTGGACGCGTGGAACGACGGCGAGTGGGTGCGCGAAGCCGCGCTGGCCCATGCACGCAAGCAGGCCGCGCGCGCCGCCGGCGACCAGATCGCCGCCTGAATATCCGAATACCGAAAGATCATCGTCATGACCGCATCCAAGACCGACCTCGCCAACGCGCAAGCCCCAGGCCCGGACGAGCGCCCGGCCGCTCCGAAGCCGGCCGGGCCAAGCCCCTCGGGGGCGACGAGCGCAGCGAGGGGGGCCGTCAGTTCGCACGAATGGCCGCTGTGGGAGGTGTTCGTGCGCCCCAAGGCCGGCCTCGACCACAAGCATTGCGGCAGCCTGCACGCCGCCGATTCGAAGATGGCGCTGCAACTCGCGCGCGAGGTGTACACGCGGCGCCAGGAAGGCATCAGCGTGTGGATCGTGCGCTCCGACCAGATCGTCGCGTCCGACCCGGCCGACAAGGCGATGCTGTTCGATCCGATGGAAGACAAGGTCTACCGCCATCCGACGTTCTACGAGCTGCCGCCCGAAGTCGGCCACATGTGAGGGCAGCGACGATGACCACGACCTTCGCCCCCTTGCCGACGACCGCGAGCGCCTCGGGCTCGGTCGCCTCGACGACCACCGAGTCCATCGCATTCGCGCCGACGCCGCAGCAGGCCTACCTGATGCGCATCGGCGACACCTGCCTGATCCACGCGCAACGCCTCGCCGAATGGAGCGGCCACGCGCCCGTTCTCGAAGAGGACATCGCGCTGACCAACCTCGCGCTGGACCTCGTGGGCCAGGCGCGCGCGCTGCTGACGCATGTCGGCGCGCAGACCGGCTTCGACGAGGACCAGCTCGC
>FTKD01000123.1_pt3 | contig 11722 bp, 12 predicted proteins | sample 1658191 | NCBI WGS metagenome assembly FTKD01 (sample SAMEA3914808, study PRJEB12502) | metagenome | biome: forest; material: soil | place: Canada | collected 2011-08-03 | depth 0.3 m
GCCGCTCTTGGTGAGGTGCTCCATCATCACGAACGTCTTCTTCGCGCCGATCGCCAGGTCCATCGCGCCGCCGACGGCGGGAATGGCGCCTTCGGCGCCGGTGTGCCAGTTGGCCAGGTCGCCGTGCGCCGACACCTGGAACGCACCGAGCACGCAGATGTCGAGGTGGCCGCCGCGCATCATCGCGAAGCTGTCGGCGTGGTGGAAGAACGAGCCGCCGGGCAGCAGCGTGACGGGTTGCTTGCCGGCGTTGGTGAGGTCGTAGTCCTCTTCGCCGGGCGCGGGCGCCGGGCCCATGCCGATGATGCCGTTCTCGCTGTGCAGGATCACCTCGCGGCCCGCGGGCAGGTGGTTGGCGATCAGCGTGGGCAGGCCGATGCCGAGGTTGACGATGCTGCCGTCGGCGATGTCCTGGGCGACGCGGGCGGCCATCTGGTCGCGGGTCCAGCGGGGCAGGGATGCAGTCATTTCAAGCTCCCTTGAAGCCGGCGCCGCGCGTGGCGGTGCGGGCAATGGGCACCACGCGCTGCACGAACAGGCCCTGGGTGACGACCGCTTCGGGATCGAGCGTGCCGAGTTCCACCACTTCGTGCACGGTAGCGACGGTGCACCTGGCGGCCATCGCCATGATGGGGCCGAAGTTGCGTGCGGTCATGCGGTAGGTGAGGTTGCCCCAGCGGTCGCCGCGCTCGGCCTTGATCAGCGCCACGTCGGCGGGGATGGCGTACTCGAGCACCTGCATGCGGCCGCCGATCTCGCGCGTTTCCTTGCCCTCGGCCAGGATGGTGCCGTAGCCGGTGGGCGTGAAGAACGCGCCGATGCCGGCACCCGCGGCGCGGATGCGTTCGGCGAGGTTGCCCTGCGGCACCAGTTCGAGCTCGATCTTTCCCGCGCGGTACAGGCGATCGAAATGATGCGAGTCGACCTGGCGCGGGAAGCTGCAGATGATCTTGCGCACCCGGCCCGCGGCCAGCAGCGCGGCGAGGCCCGAGTCGCCGTTGCCGGCGTTGTTGTTGACCACCACCAGGTCGCGCGCGCCCTGGGCCATGAGGGCGGCGATCAGTTCATCGGGCAGGCCGGCGGTGCCGAAGCCGCCGATCATCACCGTCGCGCCGTCCTGGACGTCCGCGAGGGCCGCCGCCGCGCTTTCAACGATCTTGTCGATCATCGTCTTTTCGCCTGTGGTTGAGCCGTGAATCTAGCAAAAGGGCGCTGACCTTGCGCTGCAGTGCGACTCTGCGGCGCGTCAGCAGGTTGACGCGGTTTTTCACGCGGCATCGCGCTGCCGTCTCCGACAGCCGGTCGCGCACCCCGCACGAGTGCCAGCCGGAGCCCTCGAGCGTGCGAAATGACCGCCGAATGGCTCGCCAAGTCACTCGCGCGCTGCCGAAATGCAGCACGATCGAGCCGTCGCAAGGTGTGGCGGCGGGCGCGGCAAGACAGGCGCACCCGTCCATGTGAGACTACGCGACAGCAAAGCGGGCGAGGCCCGCGCCGGACGCACGCAGAGGCGTCCGTGGCAGACAAACGATCCCGGAGACCTCTCAGACCATGCAGATCCGCTCGCCTTCCCGGCTGTACGCGCTGCTCCTCGCGGGCGCGACCGCCGTGTCGTGGCACGGCGCGCCCCATGCCGCAGAAATCGCCCCGGCGCCGCCGCCGTGGCCCGCGCTCAAGGACTCCCCCGTCACCCCGGCGGCCGACCCGGTCCGCCCGCTGCTGATGGGCCCGCTGCGCGTCACGCTCGATGGCTCCACGCTGGCCGACACGCGCCTGGCCATCGGCACCGGCGTCAGCCAGCGCCAGGGCAGCGGCACCGACGCGCTCGACTGGCTCTGCTACACGCTGTCCGACGCCGCTCCGGCGCAGCGGCTGTGGCTCACGTCCAGCGAGCTGTCGCGCGGGCGCATCGACGCCGTGGTCGCGGCCGACCTGCCCGGTGGCACGCCGGCCACGGCGCAATGCCCGGAACTGCCGCCCAGGTTCAGGCCGGTGCGCTTCGACGACGGCCTGTGGCTGGGCGGGATGAGCGCCGAGCTGCGGCGCGCGCTGGGTGTCCCCGCCAAGGTCGGCCCGCATTTTTCCAGCCTGTTCCAGGGCCAGAGCGGCAACCTGACGATGATCAGCTCGACCGTGATCGAGTTCCGCGCCGGACGCGCGGTGACGCTGCACGTGGCGCACTCGTCGCAGAACTGAGCGCCGGGCTGCCGGCGGAGACAGGCCGCGGGCAAAACCTATAGGATGCAGTTCGTATCGGCCGCGGGCACCGCGCCCACGGCATGAACCGATCGTTTCATTCCAGGAAGAAGACGGATGACCACCAACGCCGTTGAATCGCCGGGTTCCCCCCTGCGGCCCGCCATCGCGACGCCGTCGAGGATCGGCACCGTGCTGCGCGTGACGAGCGGCAACTTCCTGGAGATGTTCGACTTCTTCCTGTACGGCTTCTACGCCACCGACATCTCGAAGGCGTTCTTCCCGGCCAGCAGCGCCTACCTGTCGCTGATGCTGACCTTCGTCACGTTCGGCGCCGGCTTCCTGATGCGGCCGCTCGGGGCGGTGATCCTGGGCGCCTACATCGACCGGATCGGGCGCCGCCGCGGACTGATCGTGACGCTCGCGTTGATGGCCTGCGGCACGGTGCTGATCGCGTGCGTGCCGGGCTACGCGACGATCGGGCTGTTCGCGCCGCTGCTCGTCGTCATCGGCCGCCTGCTGCAGGGCTTCTCGGCGGGCGTCGAGCTCGGCGGCGTGTCGGTCTATCTGTCGGAGATGGCGACGCCGGGCCGCAAGGGCTTCTACGTGAGCTGGCAGTCGGCCAGCCAGCAGGTCGCGATCATGGTGGCCGCCGCGCTGGGCTTCCTGATCAACGCGTGGCTGGCGCCCGCCGTCATCGACGACTGGGGCTGGCGCATCCCGTTCTTCGTCGGCTGCATGATCCTGCCCTTCGTCTTCTACATCCGGCGCTCGCTGCTCGAGACCGAGGAGTTCCTCGCGCGCAAGGTGCATCCGACGTTCGCCGAGATCCTGCGCTCGATGGTGCGCAACTGGCCGCTGATCGTCGCGGGAATGATGATGGTCGTGATGACCACGGTCTCGTTCTACCTGATCACGGTGTACACGCCGACGTTCGGGAAATCGGTGCTCAAGCTGAGTTCCACGGACGCGTTGGCGGTCACGTTCTGCGTCGGCCTGTCGAACTTCATCCTGTTGCCGGTGATGGGGGCGCTGTCCGACCGGGTCGGGCGCTGGCCGCTGCTCGTCACCTTCACTGTGCTGACCTTGCTGACGGCCTACCCGGTGCTGGCGTGGCTGGTCGCCGCGCCGTCGTTCGAGCGCATGCTCGCCACCGAGCTGTGGCTGTCGTTCCTGTACGCGAGCTACAACGGCGCCGCGGTGGTCGCGCTCACCGAAGTGATGCCGCCGCACGTGCGCACCGTCGGCTTCTCGCTCGCCTACGCGCTCGCTACGGCGATCTTCGGCGGCTTCACGCCGCTGGTGTCGACCTGGCTCATCAAGGTGACGGGCGACCATGCCGCGCCGGGGTACTGGATGAGCGCCGCCGCCGCCTGCGGCCTGTTCGCGACGTTCCTGCTCTACCGGGGGATCGTCAAGGAACGTTGAGGGGGCCTCGTCCGTGGCGATCAGGGCATGATGGGTACAAACGCCGGCCGCCGTGCGAGTCGCCGGGTCAGGCTGGCGTTGACCGTCGTTGCAATGACAAAGAGGAATCGATGATTCGACCGAACGGGATGTGGGGCGCCGCCGTCGTGCTGTTGTGCGCGCAGGGTGCGGCCGTGGCCGCCGTGAGCCCCGAGGCGGCGCAGGATCTGGCCAGGAAGTCGGGGTTGTGGGCGCAGCTGGATTCGCTGGGCTCGCAGGTCGACACGGACCTGTCCGTCGCCGCGGCGAGGAGCGCTGCGAAGGTGTCCGCCGAACAGCGGACGAAGCTGATGGGCTGCGCCCAGTCCGCCTATGCGGCAGAGGGCTTGCGCAAGACGGCCCTCGATGCGGTGGCCGGCGCGCTGCAGCCGGCGGATCTGCCGCCGCTGGAGGCCTGGTACGACAGCTCGATCGGCCGCAAGATCGGGGCGGTCGAGCGCGACTCCTCGCAGCAGGTCCAGGATCCGCAGGAGCGGGTGCGGCGCGGAGCCGAGGCGCTTGCGAGCGCCGGCGAAACGCGCAAGGCCGCGTTGCAGGCCATCGTCACGCAGTCGCATTCGGTCGAGTTGATGACTGATACCGTGATCGAGATGACGCTCGCGGTGCAGCAGGGCGTGGCCAGCCTCGATCCGTCGGCGTCCGGCCCTTCGACTGCGGCGCTCAAGGCCCAGTTGGCGAGCCGGCGGCCCCAGATCCTGGGGCACTTCGCGCAGATCTCGCTCAATGCGTATGCGTTCACCTACGGCGCACTCGCCGACGACGAATTGCAGCGCTATGCCGATTTCCTGGGCAGTGCCAGCGGCACGGCGTTCAACGACGCGTCGATGCGGGGCGTCGCACGCGCCCTGGACGCGGGCGCCGTCCAGCTGGGGCGGTGCATGCAGGGAGCTCCTTCGACGAAGAGTTCCTGACGCGCCGACGCGCCCTGTCGGCTCAGGAATCGGTGGATGCCTTGGTCTTGCGGGCGGGACGCGGCGCCGCTTTCTTGGCCGCCGGTTTCTTCGGCGCGGCCGCAGCGGGCGTCTTCGCAGCCGCCGTCTTGCGCGCGCGGGGCGTCTTGGTCGCGGCCGCAGGCGCCGGGACTTCAGCCGCCACCGGAGCGGGCGCCGGCGCCGGCACAGGCGCTGCGACGGGCGCCTCGACGGCGCGTTCGGCCTGGCCCGGCCCCGCGTTCTTGCGGGCGGCATTGCCACGCCCGCCCCGCCCGCCGCGATTGCCGCGGCGCGGATTGCCTTCGCGCGGCGCGGCCGTTTCCACGGCGGCTTCGGAGACGTAGGTGTCCTCGTCCGGCGCCGGCTCGCTGGCCGGAATCACCGTGCGTGCTGCCTGCGTCTGGCGGGCGGCGTCGGCGAAACGCTCGGCCGCGTCGTCGTCTTCCTCCGCGGCGTAGGGCAGCGAGGCCTGGGCCGCCTCGACGACCAGCGTCGGCTCGAAGTCATGACGCTCGGGCGCGTTGCGACGGCCCCCGCGCGAGCGCGAGCCGCGGGTGCGCGGTTCGGCTTCGCCGGCGCGATGCGTCACCGGCAGCACCTCGGGCGCGGCCGGCGCCGCGGCGTGATCCTGGCCGCCGGAGCCGCCTGGCGACGCCGCGGAACCGCTGCTGCGGAACACGAAGGCGTTGGACTTCTCGTCGCGGCCCATCTCCAGGAATCCGCGCGCCTGCATCTCCTCGAGCAGGCCGCCGAAGCTGCGGAAGCCGTAGTACGACTCGCTGAAGTCGGGCTTGCGGCGCTTGATGGCCTCCTTGAGCACCGAGGCCCAGATCTTGCCGCCGTCGCCGCGCTCGGCGTACAGCGCCTCGAAGGTCTGCAGCGCCAGCTCCACGGCCTTGCTGCGGCGGCTCTCGGCCTCCTCGCGGCGGCGGTCGTCCTCGGGGTTGGCCGAAGGCTGGGCCGGGCGGCGGCTCTTTTCCTGCGCCGGGCGCTGCTCGCGCCGCGTGGAGGTGCGCTGGCCTTCGCGCACGAGGTCGTCGTAGAAGATGAATTCGTCGCAGTTGGCGATCAGCAGGTCGGAGGTGGACTGCTTGACGCCGACGCCGATCACCTGCTTGTTGTTCTCGCGCAGCTTGGACACGAGCGGCGAGAAGTCGGAGTCGCCGCTGATGATCACGAAGGTGTTGACGTGGGCCTTGGTGTAGCAGAGGTCCAGCGCGTCCACCACCAGGCGGATGTCGGCCGAGTTCTTGCCGGACTGGCGCACGTGCGGGATCTCGATCAGCTCGAAGTTGGCTTCGTGCATCGTCGCCTTGAAGCCCTTGTAGCGCTCCCAGTCGCAATACGCCTTCTTGACGACGATGCTGCCCTTGAGCAGCAGCTTCTCGAGCACCAGCTTGATGTCGAACTTCTCGTGGTGCGTGTCGCGCACGCCCAGCGCGACGTTCTCGAAGTCGCAGAACAGCGCCATGCTGGTGATGTCGGGGGAAGTGGCCATGATGTCCTAGTCCGTTCTCGGAGTGTTCTTGTGGTTCGTGCGGTCCGGGCGCGGGCTGCAGGGAGCAGGTCAGCGGCGTCGCCGGAGGTCGCGGCCGGAATGGCCGGCGGGAGCGCAGAGCCGCCCATCATCACACGAATGGCGTTCGCGCCCGCGCGCGGGGGGCGCGTCACGTGCGCTGGCGTGCCTCCGGCCAGCTCGAGAAGGGCGCGGCCGCCAGGTTGGAATTGAAGTAGCGCGGGTCGTGCGTCACCTCGTCGCCCAGCCACGGCGGCGGCTCGAACGCCGCGTCTTCGGAGCTCAGCTCGATCTCGGCGACGACCAGTCCGGCGTTGTCGCCCTGGAACTCGTCGACCTCCCACGTCGCGCCGGCATGCACGACGACGCGGCGCAGCTTGCGCACCAGCGGGCCGTCGCACAAGGCCAGCAGTTGTTCGGCGTCGGCCAGCGGGATCGCGTACTCGAACTCGGCGCGCGTGGCGCCGGCGCTGGCGCCCTTGACGGTCAACCAGGCCTGGTCCTGCACGATGCGCACGCGCACCGTGCGCTGCTTGTCGCGGTTCAGATAGCCCTGGGCGTAGGGCACCGCAGGCGCCTGACGCCAGTCGTCGCCGACGACCAGGAACTTGCGTTCGATCTCGATGCCCATGCGGCGCTCCCGTTGTTGCCTGGCTGCATTGTCGCGGTGCGCAGACGGTAGAGTGGCGGCCATGAACAGGTGGACCAAGGATCACGTTGGCGGCGCGCTGCTGATCGCGGTCGGCGCGGCCGTCGTGATCGCCGGCGTCGGCTACGGCATGGGCAGCTTGCGCCAGATGGGCTCGGGCTTCTTTCCCGTGGTGCTGGGGGTGCTGATGGCGCTGGTCGGCGTGGCGTTGCTGGCGACCGCGCCGCGAGCCGCGGACGCCGCGACGGCCGAGCCGCCGCCCGAGACGGCGCACCTGGCCGGGCCGGTGGTGCAGTGGCGCGGCTGGGGGTGCATCCTCGGCGGCGTGCTGGCGTTCGTCGTGCTGGGCGAGCATGGCGGCCTGGTGCCGGCCGCGTTCGCGGCGGTGTTCATCGCGGCGCTGGGCGACCGCAGCAACAGCGTGCGGGCCGCGGCGGCGCTGGCCGCGCTGATGACGGCGTTGGGCGTGCTCGTCTTCCACTACGGGCTGCACCTGCTGCTGCCGCTGTTCGCCTGGTAGCGCCGCATGCACGACAGCCTGATGCAACTGATGTACGGCTTCAGCGTGGCGCTGCAGCCGGACAACCTGATGTGGTCGGTGTTCGGCGTGCTGGTGGGCAACCTGATCGGCGTGCTGCCCGGCATGGGCCCGCTGTCGACGATCTCGATGCTGCTGCCGCTGACCTACGTCATCGCGCCGGTGCCGGCGATCCTGATGCTGGCCGGCATCTTCTACGGCTCGCAGTACGGCGGGGCGATCGGCGCGATCCTGTTGAACCTGCCCAGCCACCCGCCGCATGCGGTGACCTGCCTCGACGGCTATCCGCTGACGCGCCAGGGCAAGGGCGGCACCGCGCTGGGCATCACGATGATGGCGTCGTTCTTCGCGGCGTCGGTGGGCATCGTCGTGATGATCTTCCTGTCGCCGATGCTGGTGGCCGCCGCCGGGAAATTCGGCCCGGCCGACATCTGCGCCATCATGTTGCTGGGCCTGCTGGCCGGCGCGACGATGGCGCGCGGCTCGCCGCTGAAGGGCGTCGCGATGACGATCTTCGGGCTGCTGTGCGGCGCCGCGGGAACCGACGCGATCAGCGGCACGTCGCGCTACACGCTGGGCCTGACCGAGCTGCGCGACGGCGTCGAGCTGGGCGGCCTGACGATGGGCCTGTTCGGCATCGCCGACTTCCTGGTCAGCGTCAACCGCACCACGATCAGCCCGCTGCATGCCAGGGTGCGCATGCGCGACATGCGCCCCAGCCTGGCCGAGATCCGCCAGTCGTTCTGGCCGATGCTGCGCGGCACCACGGTGGGCACGCTGTTCGGCGCGCTGCCCGGCACCGGCCCCACGATCACCACCTTCATCGCCTACGCGCTGGAGCGCAAGTGGAGCAGGACGCCGGAGCGCTTCGGCAAGGGCGCGCTCGAAGGCGTGGCGGCGCCGGAGGCGGCGTCGCACTCGAAGACGCAGGTCGACTTCATCCCGACGATGTCGCTGGGCATCCCGGGCGACGCCGTGATGGCGCTGATCCTGGGCGCGCTGATCATCAAGGGCATCCAGCCCGGGCCGCAGCTGATCTCGGACCACCCGGACATCTTCTGGGGCCTGGTCGCCAGCTTCTGGATCGGCAACGTGCTGCTGGTGATCCTCAACGTGCCGCTGATCGGCGTCTGGGTGCGCATGCTGCAGGTGCCGTACCGCTTCCTGTATCCGTCGGCGGTGTTCTTCATCGCGGTGGGCGTGTTCAGCACGCGCAACGACCTGTTCGACGTGGCGATCACCGGCGCGTTCGGCGTCATCGGCGCGATCCTGCTGGCGCTCGAGTTTCCGCTGTCGCCCATCGTGCTGGGCTTCGTGCTCGGGCCGATGCTGGAGGAGAACTTCCGGCGCGCGATGCTGATCTCGCGCGGCGACCTGTCCGTGTTCCTCACGCGGCCGATCGCCGCGGGCTTCGTCGGCGCCAGTGCGTTGCTCGTGGCGATCCAGCTGGCGGCCTGGCTGCGCGGACGCCGGCTTGCCGCACGCGCGCCATCAGGGACAACGTGAGAGGCGCGCCCGGGCCAAGGCCGGGCACAATCCGGCGTCGTCAACGCATCCTGGCTCCGATGTCCTCCCTGCGCTTTCCGTTCCTCGCGATCCTGTCGGCCCTGCTGGCCGCCTCGGCCTGCGCCACCACCGTCAAGGTCGCCAATCCGGCGGCGTCGCAGCCGGCGCCGCGCCAGTGGGCCACGCGCGACCAGTTGCGCGAGTGCCTGGCCCAGGAGGACGCGCTGAAGGCCCGCCTGCGCGACATCGACGCCGCCCACGCGGCTCACGACGCGTTGTTCGACCGGGTCGAGGCCGAGAATGCCAGGCTGCTGGAGGCGCAGAGCCAGCTCGATCACGACAGCGACACGGCCGTTCACGCGTTCAACCTGCTGGTGAGCGACCACAACGCGCATGTGAAGCAGATGAACCAGGAAGCCGGCGACCTGCAGACCACCGGCGACGCCTACAACGACGACATGCTGGCGGTCAATCGCAAGTGCTCGCCGCTGGCCTACCGGGTCGAGGACATGGACGCGGTGCTCAAGGAGCGCAAGAAGGCCGCGGCGGCGGCGTCGGCCGCCACGCCCTGATCGCTGCGAAACGCCAACGAGGGCACGGCCCCTCGCTGCCGAGAATGATCCGGCCGACGGTTGATGGCACGGTCGCCGCCGAATCAATCACTGTCCTGCGCGGCGGGCGCATCGATTTCGACATGATCTGCGGTGTCGGATCAGGGGCAACGCGGCGCTTGAAACCCGGGGTCACGCCGCACAATGGCAGCGTCGTCATTTCGCCCAGGCACCGATGTCCGCTTCTCGAGTGATGTTCGTTGCAGCCGCCCTGGCGCTGTTCGCAGCCGCCGCCGGCGCGGCAGACGCGACCAAGGCCCACGCCTACGCCACGCGCGACCAGTTGCGCGAATGCATGGAACTGGAGGCGGCGCTGAAGACCCGCTTCCACGACATCGCGACCGCCAGCACCAGCAACGACGCGATGGGCGACAGCCTCGCGGCCGAAGCCACCCAGGTGCACGCGACGCAGGCCAAGCTCGATCGCAGCGATGCGGCGGCCGTGACGGCCTTCAAGCAATCGGTGGCCGCGTACAACGAGCGCGTCGTCGCCTGGAAGAAGGCCACCGCCGACGTCGAGACGGCCAACGACGCCTACAAGGTGGACAGCGCGGCGGTGGACCAGAAATGCGTCGGACTCTCGTACCACCCGCAAGACATCGACGCGGTGATGAAGGAACGCAAGAAAGCCGCCGCGGCGGCCTCCGCGGCCACGAACTGACGCTCGCTCAGAAGACAAGTTCGAGTCGCGCCAGGTCGCCCACCCGCAGGCGCGCGCCCGCCTGGCCGCGCGCATAGACGCCGAAGGCGGTCGGCCCGCCGGGCTGGCGGCGCTGCGACAGATCCTCCAGCGCCATCAGCGTGGCCGGTGCCACCTCGGCGGTCGCCGGATCGACGTTCGGCACCACGCAGCGGATGCACGGCGACGTGATCTCCAGGCGCGTGGCGCCGGCCGTGCCCGTCCATTCGAGCGCCTGCACGGCGTCCTCGACGAAGGCGTCCAGCGTCTCGCCGGCGGGGGCCGACAACAGGATGTTCGGGCGATAGCGCCGCGCGTCCGCGCCCGGATGGCCGGCGCTGGCCAGGTGCGCGTCCACGGCGGCGACCGAGCCCGAGAACACGAGGTGCAGCGCCGCCGGACCGTCGCGCGCCACGGCGGCGTCGCTCAGGCGCACCAGGCGCAGCCCGGGCCCGACGACGTCGGCGAGCCACGCGGCGACCGCGTCGCCGGCATCGGCCGCATCGAACGTGTCGTGGCGGGCGGCGGCGTCGTTCCAGATCTTGACGCTGCAGGGGCGCAGCGCGGCCAGCGCCGGCGTCGCGACGCCGGCGAAGCCGTCGGCATGCAGCCGCAATCCCGTCGTCGCCGGTTGCGGCCGCACCAGCGCCAGCCGCGGATGCGCGCCCTGCCAGGTGACCTCCGCCTTCGCGTCGACGACCGCCCAGCGCCGGTCGCCGGCCGGGGCGCCGCGGTCGTCGAGCTCCAGCGCGTCGACCGCCACGCCGGCGCAGGCCTTGACGGGGTAGACGAACAGCGCGGTCGCGGTGCAGGCGAGATTGAAGTCGGCGATCGAGGAGGTCATGCGATGGGGTTCGACGGGCGAGCGGCCCGGCGCCCACTATGCCCGAGGCCGGCTCGGGTACAGTCGAAATCCACACCTGACCCGGCCCTCCCATGACTGTTCGCGTTCTCACCGGCATCACCACCACCGGCACCCCGCACCTCGGCAACTATGTCGGCGCGATCCGCCCGGCCATCGCGGCCAGCCGGCGCGCGGACGTCGAAAGCTTCCTGTTCCTGGCCGACTACCACGCGCTGGTCAAGTGCGACGACCCGGATCGCGTGGAGGAGTCGCGCCTGGCGCTGGCCGCCACCTGGCTGGCCGCCGGCCTCGATCCCGCGCGCGTGACCTTCTACCGCCAGAGCGACATCCCCGAGATTCCCGAGCTGAACTGGCTGCTCACCTGCGTCACGCCCAAGGGCATGATGAACCGCGCCCACGCGTACAAGTCGGCCACCGACGCGAACGCCGGCGGCGAGCCGGACGACGGCATCAACATGGGCCTGTTCTGCTATCCGGTGCTGATGTCGGCCGACATCCTGATGTTCAACGCGCACCAGGTGCCGGTGGGCAAGGACCAGGTGCAGCACATCGAGATGGCGCGCGACATCGCGCAGCGTTTCAACCACCTGTTCGGCAAGGGCCGGCCGCTGTTCACGCTGCCGGAGGCCGTCACCGAGGAGGCCATGCAGCTGCTGCCGGGTCTGGACGGGCGCAAGATGTCCAAGAGCTACGACAACGCGATCCCGCTGTTCGAGGGCGGCGCCAAGGGCCTGGCATCGGCCATCGCGCGCGTGGTCACCGA
>FTKD01020988.1_pt1 | contig 11720 bp, 8 predicted proteins | sample 1658191 | NCBI WGS metagenome assembly FTKD01 (sample SAMEA3914808, study PRJEB12502) | metagenome | biome: forest; material: soil | place: Canada | collected 2011-08-03 | depth 0.3 m
CCTTGCCGCCCGCGGCGCGGTGCGCATCGAAGCAGGCCTGCGCCGCGTCGTACTGGCGCCAGGCCGCGGCGCAACTCGATTCGGCGGGCTTCTGCACGGGTTGCGCCCGCGAGCGATGGCGCCCGTTCGAGGCGGCGGGCTCGGCCAGCTTCTCGCGCGCCGCGTCCAGCTTGGCCTCGGCGGCCGCCTGTTCCTCGGGACTCCCGCCACCGCCCGGCACGCTCACCGTGGACACGTCCGCCCCGGACGCCGGGCGGTCGCCGTAATGGACGACCCCCTTGCTGTCTGTCCACTTGTAGACATCGACGGCGTGCGCGCCGGCGCACAGCGTGGCGAAGACGAGGGCAAGAGTGCCCAAGGGCTTCATGGCGGGATCCGCGGGATGATCGGGTCCGCCAATTGTGCGCGCTGCAGAAATCGTGAGATCGGGATCGGGGCGAGCCTTCCGGTGCGGAAAGCGACTCGCGTGCCGGCTGCAACCGATACGGGCGGTTGATCGCCCCTGTTGCGGAGCCCTCGACCCTCAGCTCGCAGCGGCCGGAATGGACGCCGGATCCATCCAGAAGGCGCCCCACGGATGGCCGTCGGGATCGGCGAGGTCCCGGGCGTACATGAAGCCCAGGTCCTGCACCGGATTCACGTCCGCCTTTCCCCCGTGCGCGGCGGCCGCATGGTTCATCGCGTCGACGGCATCGCGGCCGTCCAGCGACAGGTTGAGCATCATCCCGGCGGTTCCGGGCGGCGGCAGCGGCCGATCCGTGAACGTGCGCCACTTCGCGTGGGTGAGCAGCATCGCGTGGATGGCCTCGCTCCACACCATGCAGGCGGACTTGTCGTCGCTGAATTGCGGGTTCTGCGTGAACCCCAGGGCCTTGTAGAAGGCGATCGAGGCCTGGAGGTCGGTGACCGGCAGGCTGACGAAGATCATCTTTGTCATGGCGATATTCCCGTGGGTTGTCTGAAAGCCAGAGATCCCGAATCCGGAGGCTCCGTGCGCACGACGATCGGACAAGGCGGGAATCGACGAGCAGGTCGTCGCACTCGTAGAGGAGCCTGTCCATGAGATGCCTTCAGCCAACCTTCAGCTTGAGCCGCCAATCGGATCGCGAGGCTCATTCTGCGAGATCGCCGGATGCCGCAGATGCTCTCGCCCTCCGTCGATTCGGGGGCAACGCGCCCGTCCGCGTTCGGCGAGGTGCTCAGCCTCACCGACCTTGTGGGGCTCGGCACCTCAGACGCCTCGGCGTATTTCGCGGGCATGGGCGATGTTGGCGCGTCCAGCGGCGAGGTCAGCTCGGAGGACGACACCGGGGCCTTCCCGAACTTCGGCAGCCTGACGCTCGGCGGCGATTCCTTCACGCTGTCCGCGCACAGCCAGCTCGTGATCACCGCGGACCTGCTCTTCGACGCGAGCGGAGAGACCGCGTCGGCCTCCCTTGGCTTCGCAGGCCAGCCCTCCTGGGCCGACGCCACGGCGCAGGGTTCGTTCGAGCGGATCGTGTCCCTGGCCTTCACGAACGACACCGGACAGCCGTTGGATGGCCGCTTCTCCGCGGCGTTCCGCGCGTCCTCGGTGCCGGAGCCGTCGACCGCGGCGCTGCTGGCCGTCGCGTTGATCGCGTTCGGATCGGTCGCCCGATCGCGGAGAGTCTAGGCGATCGCCTTGTCCACCAACGCCTGCGCCTCGTCCAGCAGGCGCTTGAGGTGCGCGTCGCCCTCGAAGCTCTCGGCGTAGATCTTGTAGATTTCCTCGGTGCCCGAGGGCCGCGCGGCGAACCAGCCGCTTTTCGAGCTGACGCGGATGCCGCCGATGGCCGCGCCGTTGCCGGGCGCGGTGGCGGTGACCTCGGTGATGGGCTCGCCGGCGATCTCGCGGCTGGTGATCGACTCCGGGGCCAAAGCGGCGAGACGCTTCTTCTGCTGCGCGTCGGCCGGCGCCTCCACGCGGTCGGACACCGGCCGGCCGAGTTCCTGCGTCATCTTCTCGTACAGCGCGCCCGGATCGCTGCCGGTCTTGGCGGTGATCTCGGCGGCCAGCAGCGCGAGGGTGAGGCCGTCCTTGTCGGTCGTCCAGGACGTGCCGTCGCGGCGCAGGAACGCGGCGCCCGCGCTCTCCTCGCCGCCGAAGCCCAGGCTGCCGTCGGCCAGGCCGGCGGCGAACCACTTGAAGCCGACGGGCACCTCGATCATCCTGCGCTGCAGCCGCTGCGCGACGAGATCGATCATGCGCGAGGACACCACCGTCTTGCCGATCGCCGCCTGCGCGCTCCACTGCGGGCGGTTGCGGAACAGGTAGTCGATGGCCACCGCCAGGTAGGCGTTGGGCGCCAGCAGGCCGGCGCTGCGGGTGACGATGCCGTGGCGGTCGTGGTCGGTGTCGCAGGCGAACGCCACGTCGAACTGGTTCTTCAGCTCCACCAGGCGCGCCATCGCGTACGGCGACGACGGATCCATGCGGATCTTGCCGTCCCAGTCCATCGTCATGAAGCCGAACGTGGGGTCGACGACGTCGCTGACGACCGTGAGATCGAGCCGGTACTGATCGGCGATGCGGCCCCAGTAGTGCACGCCTGCGCCGCCCAGCGGATCGACGCCCAGGTGGATCTTCGAGTCGCGGATCGCGGCCATGTCGATCACGTTGCCGAGATCGGCCACGTACCAGCCGAGGTAGTCGTGCCTATGCGTCGTCGGCGCGGCCAGCGCCTGCGCGTAAGGCATGCGCCGGACGCCCGCGAGCTTCTTTTCCAGGTACGCGTTGGCCGCGTCCTGCACGCCCCTGGTGATGTCCTCGGCGGCCGGGCCGCCGTTGGTCGGGTTGTACTTGAAGCCGCCGTTGTCGGGCGGGTTGTGCGACGGCGTGACGACGATGCCGTCGGCCAGCCCGGACGTGCGATCGCGGTTGTGCGTGATGATCGCGTGCGACACCGCCGGCGTGGGCGTGTACTCGTCGTTCATCGCCAGCATCGTGTCGACGCCGTTGGCGGCCAGCACCTCGAGCGCGCTGCGCAGCGCGGGTTCGGACAGCGCATGCGTGTCGATGCCGATGAACAGCGGGCCGTCGATTCCCTTGCTCGCGCGGTAGTCGCAGATCGCCTGCGTGATCGCCAGCACGTGGTGTTCGTTGAACGAGTTGTCGAACGCGTTGCCGCGATGGCCCGAGGTGCCGAACGCGACGCACTGCGCCGGCTCCGCCGGATCGGGCCGGCCGGTGTAGTACGCGCTGACCAGCTTGGGGATGTCGACCAGCGACGAGCGCGGCGCGGGCTTGCCGGCGAGAGGGGAGATGATCTGGGCCATGGGGATGTCTCAGGCGGTGCGGCGTTGCCGGTAGCGGCGGATCAGCGCGTTGGTGGAGCTGTCGTGGGCGAGTTCGGGATCATGCCCGCTCTGCAGCTCGGGAATCACCTTGGAGGCCAGCGCCTTCCCTAGTTCCACACCCCACTGGTCGAACGAATCGATGTTCCAGATCGCGCCTTGCGTGAACACGCTGTGCTCGTAGAGCGCGATCAGCTTGCCCAGCGTTCCGGGCGTCAGCGCGTCGGCGAGGATCGTGTTGGTGGGCCGGTTGCCTTCGAACACGCGGTGCGGCACGAGCTCGGGCGGCGTGCCTTCGGCGGCCACCTGCTTGGCCGTCTTGCCGAAGGCGAGTGCCTCGGCCTGCGCGATCAGGTTGGCCATCAGGATGTCGTGCTGGCCGCCGATAGGCGCCAATGCCGTGCAGAAGCCGATGAAGTCGCACGGCACGATGCGGGTGCCCTGGTGGATCAGCTGGTAGAACGAGTGCTGGCCGTTGGTGCCGGGTTCGCCCCACACGATGGGTGAGGTGTCGCACTGCACGGGCGCGCCGGCCAGCGTCACGTGCTTGCCGTTGCTCTCCATCGTCAACTGCTGCAGGTAGGCGGGAAAGCGCTTCAGGTATTGCTCGTACGGCAGCACGGCCAGCGTCGAGAAGCCGAAGAAGTTGTTGTTCCACAGCGTGAGCAGGCCCAGCAGGGCGGGCAGGTTCTGCGCGATCGGCGCGCTGCGGAAGTGCTCGTCCATCTCGTGGAAGCCGGCCAGCATCGCGCGGAAGTTGGCCGGGCCGACGGCGATCATCGTCGACAGGCCGATGGCCGAATCCATCGAGTAGCGCCCACCCACCCAGTCTTCGAAGCCGAACATGTTGGACGCGGCGATGCCGAACGCCTTCACGCCGTCGGCGTTGGTCGACACCGCGACGAAGTGACGCGCGACCGCATCCTCGCTGCCCAGCTGCGCCACCAGCGAGTCGCGCGCGGCCTTCGCGTTGGTCATCGTCTCCAGCGTCGTGAACGTCTTCGACGACACGATGAACAGCGTCTGCGCCGGATCGAGCCCGCGCGTGGCCTCGGTCAGGTCGGTGGAGTCGACGTTGGAGACGAAGCGGAAATCGAGGTCGTGCTGGCTGTAGTGGCGCAAGGCTTCGTAGGCCATCACCGGGCCGAGATCGGAGCCGCCGATGCCGATGTTGATCACGTGGCGGATGCGCTTGCCCGTGAAGCCGCGCCACGTGCCGTCGCGCACCTGTTCCGAGAACGCGGCCATGCGGTCCAGCACCGCGTGCACGCCGGGCACCACGTCCACGCCATCGAGCAGGATCTGCTGCCCGCGCGGCGCGCGCAGCGCGACGTGCAGCACCGCGCGGTGTTCGGTGGTGTTGATGCGGTCGCCGCGGAACATCGCGGCGATGCGCTCCTGCAACTGGCAGTCCTCGGCGAGCTCGACGAGCAGCTTGATCGTCTTGTCGGTGACGCGGTTCTTCGAGTAGTCCAGATAGAGGCCCGCGGCCTCCAGCGTCAGCCGTTCGCCGCGCGTCGAGTCCTCGGCGAACAGCTCGCGCAGGTGCTTCCCGGCGATCTTCTCGTGGTGGCTCGCGAGCGCCTTCCAGCTGGAGCGATGCGTGAGGGTCTTGCTCATCACGAGGCCTTCTTCGTGGCGGTGGCGGGGGGCGTGGCGCTGCCCTTCTCGGGAACCGGCGCCTGCCAGCCGCCGTCGTGGGCGATCAGCGCGTCGGCCTCCTTCGGGCCCCAGGTGCCGGGTGCGTACGAGACGGCGGCGGGGTGGTCCACGAGGATGGCATCGACGGCCGACCACGCGGCCTCCACCGACGCCAGGCTGGTGAACAGCGACCCGTCGCCGGCCATCGCGTCGCCCAGCAGGCGGTCGTACGGTGCCTCCTCGCCGGCCAGATCCTCGTGGACGATCAGCTCGCGCTGCTCGCCGACGAATTCCTTGCCGATGTTCTTCACGCGCGCGGCGAGCGCGATGGTCGACGTCGGCTGCAGGCGAAAGCGCAGGTAGTTCGGACGGCCGCCGGCGTCCTCGAACAGCGCCTGCTGCGGCGGCTTGAACTGGATCTGCACCTCGACGGCGGTATCGGGCAGCAGCTTGCCGGCGCGCAGGTAGAACGGCACGTCCTGCCAGCGCGGCGCGTCGACGAACAGGCGCAGCGCGACGAAGGTCTCGACGTCCGAGTCCGCCGCCACGTCCTTTTCCTGGCGGTAGCCGGCGTACTGGCCGCGCACCATGTCCGCGGGCTTCAACGGCCGCACCGCCTTGAACACCTCGGCCTTGGCGGCCTGCAGGTCGGCGAAGCCGCGCGACTTCGGCGGCTCCATCGCCAGCAGCGCCACGATCTGGAACAGGTGGTTCTCGACGACGTCGCGCAGCGTGCCGGCCGTCTCGTAGAACGCGCCGCGGTCGCCGACGCCGAAGTCCTCGGACATCGTCATCTGCACGCTGGTGATGTGATCGCGACACCACAGCGGCTCCAGGAACGAATTCGCGAAGCGGAAGTACAGGAGGTTCATGATCGCCTCCTTGCCGAGATAGTGGTCGATGCGAAAGATCGCGTCCTCCGGAAACACCGAGCGCGCCACCGCGTCGAGTTCCCTGGCCGACGCCAGGTCGCGGCCGAACGGCTTCTCGACGATCAGGCGCGCGTCCTTCGCGAGGCCCGCTTCGCCCAGGCTCTTGATGACCGTCTCGAACAGCACCGGCGGCACCGCGAGGTAGTGCGCCGGGCGCCGCGCGCCTTCCAGCGCCTTCTTCAAGGCCGCGAAGGTCTCGGGCTTCTTGTAGTCGCCGCTGACGTAGCGGATCGCCTGCTGCAGCTTGTCGAACGCGGCGCCGTCGTCGATGCCGCCGCCTTCCTTCTCGATCGAGTCGCGCACGCGCAGGTGCACCTCGTCGTCGGTCAGCGCGCGCCCGGCGACACCGACCACACGAGGCACCAGTTCGCCGCGCTTCGCCATCGCGTACAGCGCGGGGAAGATCTTCTTGTTGGCGAGGTCGCCGGTGAATCCGAACAGGACGAGCGCGTCGGAATGCGGGGCGGTGGTGGTCTTCGTGTTGTCGGTCATGGGGTCCCTATGCCTTTTTCTCGGCGTGTCCGCCGAACTCGGCCCGCATCGCGGACAGGATCTGGTTGGCGAACGTGCCCTCGCCGCGCGACGAGAAGCGGTCGTACAGCGCGGCGCTGAGCACCTGCGTGGGCACGCCTTCGTCGATGGCGGCCTGGATCGTCCAGCGCCCTTCGCCGGAGTCGGACACGCGGCCGCCGAACGCGGCCAGCTGCGGGTCGGCCACCAGTGCCTTGGCGGTGAGGTCGAGCAGCCAGGAGCCGACGACGCTGCCGCGGCGCCATACCTCGGCCACCTGCGGCAGGTCGATGTCGTACTGGTAGTACTCGGGCTCGCGCATCGGCGCCGTCTCGGCATCGGCGGCGACGGCCTGCTTGCCGGCGTTGGCATGGCGCAGGATGTTGAAGCCCTCGGCGAAAGCGGCCATCATTCCGTACTCGATGCCGTTGTGGATCATCTTGACGAAGTGGCCGGCGCCGTTCGGGCCGCAGTGCAGGAAACCCTGTTCGGCGGTGGACGGCTCGCCGGTGAGGCCCGGCGTGCGCGGCGCGGTGCCGACGCCAGGCGCCAGCGCCTGGAAGATCGGCGCCAGGTGGTCGAAGACTTCCTTCTCCGCGCCCACCATCAGGCAGTAGCCGCGATCCTGGCCGGCGATGCCGCCGCTGGTGCCGCAGTCCACGTAGTGAAGGCCGGCGTCCTTGAGCTTCTTCGCGCGGTGGATGTCGTCGCGGTAGTAGGAGTTGCCGCCGTCGATGATGATGTCGCCCGGATCGAGGTGGGCGATCAGGTCGTCGAGGACGCCGTCGACCACCGCCGCGGGCACCATCATCCAGACGGCGCGCGGCTTCGTCATCTTGGCCGCCAGCTCCTGCAGCGTCGCGGCGCCGATCGCGCCGTCGCTCACCATCTTCGCGACGGCGTCCGCGTGCGAATCCTGCGCGACGCACTGGTGGCCCTGGCTCATCACGCGACGCGCCATGTTCGCGCCCATCCGTCCCAAACCGATCATTCCGAGTTGCACTGCCGACTTTCGAAGTTGAGTGGCGTGATCATCGCGCACGGATGAGTCGAACGCGAGCGCATGGCCATCGACCGCCTCGGCAAGCGCCATGCCCAACGGCCGAGATGAAAGGCCGGTGCAAGCCGAATGCACGACGACGGGTGCGCTGATTGCCGCGCTGGTGGATTCCATATTCCGCAGACCATGCCGACTTCGTCTTCCAGCATCCTCGTCCTCAACGGCGGCTCGTCCAGCATCCGCTTCGCGGTGCTGCGCGCGAACGACGAGCTGACGCGTGTCTGCAGCGGAACGATGGACCGCATCGGCCATGACGATGCGCACCTGGCGATCGACGACCTGGCGCCCGCCGAGGCGCGTCAGCCCATCCGGGCGCAGGACCACCGCGAAGCCGTCCACGCACTGGTGCAGTGGTTGCGGCAATGCGGCGAGGCGGATTCGCTGGTCGCGGTCGGGCATCGCGTGGTGCACGGCATGAGCCGTTTCGAGCCCGAACTCGTCACGCCGACCTTGCTGGCCGAGTTGCGCCGGATCGAACCGGTCGACCCGGATCACCTGCCGGTGGAGATCGGCCTGGTGCAAGCCGCACAAGCTGCGCTGGCCCACCTGCCGCAGGTCGCCTGTTTCGACACCCAGTTCCATCGCCACCTGCCGCGCGTCGCGGCACTGCTGCCGATTCCGCGCCGTTTCGAGGCCCAGGGGCTGCGCCGCTACGGCTTCCACGGGCTCTCGTACACCTTCCTCCTGGATGAGCTCGAGCGCGTGGCCGGGGCCCGCGTCGCCCGCGGCCGCGTGATCCTGGCCCACCTGGGCGGGGGCGCCAGCCTCGCGGCGATCCGCGACGGCCGCTGCATCGACACGACGATGAGCTTCACGCCGACGGCCGGCCTCGTGATGGGCACGCGCTCGGGCGACCTCGACCCGAGCCTGGCGCCCTACCTCGAACGCACGACGGGCATGACCGGCACGCAGTTCCTGAAGATGATCAACCACGAGTCCGGCCTGCTGGGCGTATCGGGTCGCAGCGCGGACATGCGCGAGCTGCTGGACGCCGAAAGCCATGACCCGCAGGCGGCCGACGCCGTCGCCTTGTTCTGCTACCAGGCCCGCAAGGCGATCGGCGGCTTCGCCGCGGCGCTCGGCGGGCTGGACACGCTCGTGTTCGCCGGCGGCATCGGCGAGAACGCGCCGGCCATCCGCGCGCGCATCTGCGACGGCCTGCGGTTTCTCGGCGTGGAGGTGGATGGCCCGCGCAACGCCGACGCCCGCGGCCTGATCTCTTCTCCCACGGGCCGCGTCGCGGTGCACGTGATCCGCACGGACGAGGCGCATGTGATCGCGCGCGCCGTCCGCGACCTGCTCTCCCTCGATGCCGCCCGGCAGGAAAGTCCACGATGACGCCGCTTCAACCCGCTGTCTCGCCGTTGACGCCCGCGCTGCGCGCTGGCATCGACGCGTATTGGCGCGCCGCGAACTACCTGTCCGTCGGGCAGATCTACCTGTTCGACAACCCGCTGCTGAAGCGCCCGCTCGCGGTCGACGACATCAAGCACATGTTGCTGGGGCACTGGGGCACGACGCCGGGCCAGAACTTCATCTACGCCCACCTGAACCGCGCGATCTCGAAGTACGACCTCGACATGGTCTACGTCAGCGGCCCGGGCCACGGCGGCCCCGCGGTCGTCGCCAACACCTACCTGGAAGGCAGCTACAGCGAGATCTATCCCGACATCTCGCGCGACGAGGCCGGCCTGCGCCGCCTGTTCAAGCAGTTCTCGTTTCCGGGCGGCATCCCGAGCCACGCCTCGCCCGAGACGCCCGGGTCGATCCACGAGGGCGGCGAGCTCGGCTACTCGCTGTCGCATTCGTTCGGCGCGGTGTTCGACAACCCGGCGCTCGTCGTGGCCTGCGTGATCGGCGACGGCGAGGCCGAGACGGGGCCGCTGGCCACCGCCTGGCACTCGAACAAGTTTCTCGACCCGGTGCACGACGGCGCGGTGCTGCCGATCCTGCACCTGAACGGCTACAAGATCTCGAACCCGACGATCCTGGCCCGCATCCCGCGCGCCGAACTGACGCAGCTGCTGCAGGGCTACGGCTGGGAGCCGCTGTTCGTCGAAGGCCACGAGCCGGATCCCATGCACGACGCGATGGCGGGCGCGCTGGACGCCTGCATCGAACGCATCCATGCGATCCAGCAGGCGGCCCGTCACGACGGCGTCGTCGAACGGCCGCGCTGGCCGATGATCGTCCTCGCGTCGCCCAAGGGCTGGACCGGGCCGAAGGAGATCGACGGCCTGAAGGTGGAGGGCACGTTCCGGTCGCACCAGGTTCCGCTGTCGGATCCGCGCGCCAATCCGCAACACCTGCGCATGCTGGAAGAGTGGCTGCTGAGCTATCGCCCGCACGAACTGTTTCACGCGGATGGCCGGCTCAGGGAAGAGATCGCCGCCCTCGCGCCCGCGGGCGCGCGCCGCATGGGCGCGAACCCGCACGCGAACGGCGGCCTGCTGCTGCGCGACCTGCACCTGCCCGACTTTCGCGCGTATGCGCTCGACGTCCGGACGCCGGGCGTCGCTGGCATCGGCGACACGCACGTGCTCGGCAAGTTCATCCGCGACGTCGTCGCGCTGAACGAGCCCACGCGCAACTTCCGCCTGTTCGGCCCGGACGAGACGCTGTCCAACGGCCTCGAAGCCGTGTTCGAGACGACGCAGCGCCAGTGGGAAGCCGCCACGGTGGCCGACGACCAGTTCCTCGCCCGCAGTGGCCGCGTGATGGAGGTGCTCAGCGAACACCAGTGCGAAGGTTGGCTGGAGGGCTACCTGCTAACCGGGCGGCATGGCTTGTTCAACTGCTACGAGGCCTTCATCCACATCGTCGACTCGATGTTCAACCAGCACGCGAAGTGGCTGAAGGTGACCGCGAAGCTGCCCTGGCGGGCGAAGATCGCCTCGCTGAACTACCTGCTCGCGTCGCACGTCTGGCGCCAGGACCACAACGGGTTCACGCACCAGGATCCCGGCTTCATCGACCACGTGATGAACAAGAAGCCCGAGGTCGTGCGCGTGTACCTGCCGCCCGACGCGAACTGCCTGCTCTCGGTGATGGATCACTGCCTGCGCAGCCGTCACTACGTCAACGTGGTGATCGCCGGCAAGCACCCGTCGCCGCAGTGGCTGACGATGGACCAGGCCGCCGCCCACTGCGCCGCGGGCATCGGCATCTGGGACTGGGCCGGCAACGAGGATCCGCAGTCGGACACCGGACCGGACGTGGTGATGGCCTGCTGCGGCGACGTGCCGACGCTGGAAACGATGGCCGCCGTGCAACTGCTGCGCGAGCACCTGCCGCAGCTGAAGGTGCGCGTCGTCAACGTGGTCGACCTGTGCCGATTGATGCCGCACTCGGAGCATCCGCACGGGCTCGAGGAGCGCGCGTTCGACGAGCTGTTCACCAGGGACAAGCCGGTGATCTTCGCGTTCCACGCCTATCCGTGGCTGATCCATCGGCTCACGTACCGGCGCGCCAACCACGACAACATCCATGTGCGCGGCTACAAGGAAGAGGGCACGATCACCACGGCCTTCGACATGACCGTGCTCAACGAACTGGACCGCTTCCACCTCGCGATGGATGCCGTCGACCGCCTGCCGCAGAGCGGCGAACGCGGTCTTTCGCTCAAGCGGACACTGCAGGCGAAGCTCGTCGAGCACAAACGCTACATCGACACCAACGGACAGGATCTGCCGGAGATCCGCAACTGGCACTGGAGCACCTGAAATGAACGTGCAGAACTTGAAGACCACCGCCGCCGCCCTCACCGCCAACGGCAAGGGCCTGCTGGCGATGGACGAGAGCAATCCCACCGCCGACAAGCGCTTCGCCGCGCTCGACATTCCGCAGACGCCGGAGATGCGGCGCGCGTACCGCGACATGATCGTCACCGCGCCCGGGCTGGCCGAGTCCATCGGCGGCGCGATCCTCTACGACGAGACGATCCGCACGCGCACCCTGGCCGACGTGCCGTTCGCGCAGGCGCTGGAGAAGGTGGGCATCATCGCCGGCATCAAGGTCGACACCGGCGCGAAGCCGCTGGCCCTGCATGACGGCGAGCTCGTCACCGAGGGCCTGGACGGCCTGCGCGAGCGCCTGGCCGAGTATTTCAAGATGGGGGCGCGCTTCGCGAAGTGGCGCGCGGTGATCACCATCGCCGACGCGAAGAACGCGCCGTCGCGCGCCTGCTACGAGGCCAACGCGCAGGCGCTCGCGCGCTACGCGGCGCTGTGCCAGGAGGCCGGCATCGTGCCCATCGTCGAGCC
>FTKD01001251.1_pt2 | contig 11710 bp, 3 predicted proteins | sample 1658191 | NCBI WGS metagenome assembly FTKD01 (sample SAMEA3914808, study PRJEB12502) | metagenome | biome: forest; material: soil | place: Canada | collected 2011-08-03 | depth 0.3 m
ACCCAGAAGGCGATGCCGAGCTTGTGCGCCAGCGCGATGGCGTCGTCGAGCGTTTCGATGATGCCTTCCGGTGCCTCGTGGTACAGGGCCGAGCCCCAGCTCCAGATGCGGATATAGGGCAGCAGGAACTCCAGGCCCAGCCGGTCGGCGTGCGCCAGCACTTCGGCCCGGCTGCGGTCGGCGGCGGCGATATCGCCGCGCACGGCATGGCTGTGCGTCAGGAACATCAGGGCCTGCGCCAGCGGGTCCATCGAGTAGGCCAGTCCAAGGTGGCCGTGCTGCTCGGCCGAATAGCTGGCGCGCGTCGCCACGGCGTACGCGGGGACTTGCGCGAAATCGCCGGTGACGAAGCACATCACGGCGGAAGCCGACTGGGTCAGGGCCTGCAGTTCCTGCTTGCCGCTGCGCCGGCTGATGCCGTCCAGGGCCGCGACCAGTTGCAGCGCGGTGCCGGTCTCGCTGACCACCAGCTTGTGGCCCCAGATGCCCCAGATGGCCTGGTATTCCGCCTCACCGCTGGCGCGCATCTCGCGGCAGATCTCCCAGGCGCGGGAGAAGGCCTGGTTGACGGCCTCGTCGCCGAATCCCTTGAGCTGGGTGAAGGTCAGGCCGAGCAGGGTCTGCAGCTGCAACTCCAGCGCCGCGAACGCGTCCAGCGGCTTGATTTCCGGCAGCAGCTTCAGCGCCTGCTGGATCAGGCCGCCGGCTTCCGAGAACTGCGATTCGGCGAAGCGCGCCTGCGCGCCCGCCAGCAGCGTCTTGATCGCTTCGGCGTAGGCGCCGATGCCTTCCAGGTGATGCGCCGCGAGATTCGGCTGCGAATGGGCGAACTGCGCATCGATCGCCTGCCACGCCGCCAGGATCCGCCCATGCAGCTCCTTGCGCTGCTTGGGCAGCAGCGCGGCATAGGCGGCGTCGCGCAGCAGCGCGTGCGAGAAATCGAAGCGTTCGCCTTCGGCCAGGCGGTAGCAGACCAGCAGGCCGGCCGTGGCCATGTCGCGCAGGATGGCGGCGATTTCGGCTTCGTTCCGCGCCAGCGCCAGCGCCACCAGATTGGCCGCGAAGCCGCCGCCGGTAGCCGCCGCGACGTCCAGCACATCCTTCGAAGCCGCCCACAGATCCAGCTGCGCCACGAACGAATCGAGCAGGGTATCGGGCACCACCAGGCGCAGATTGCCGGCGGCGGGGGCCAGGGTCGCCTTGGTGAACTCGCGGATCAGCAGGGGCAGGCCTTCCGCCTTGCGGGCGATTTCGTGCCGTACTTCCAGATTCAGCCGTTGTTCGGTATCGAGCCCGGAAATGAGCGCCCCCACATCCTGTTCCCGCAGGCGCGCCAGATCGATTTTCCGGTCCCAGTGGGCGTACTCGGCGGCGCCCGCGTTGGGCCTGGCCGAGGCGACGATCAGGATGGCGCTGGCGGCGTATTGCGCCTGCAGCCGGCGCAGCACCTCGGCGCTGGTCGGATCGAGCCAGTGCGCGTCCTCCACCAGCACCAGCAGCGGCTTGTCCTGGCTCATCCGCAGCAGCAGCTGGATCAGGATGACGATGGTTTTCTCGCGCAGGATGTTGGGCATCCAGCGCGTGTTCTCGCTGCGTCCGAGCAGGATGCGCAGCAGTTCCAGCCCTTCGCCGGCCTGCTCCTCCGGCAGATGGCGGGCCAGCCACTGCTCCAGGAAATCATCCGGCTCTCCGGCGCTGAGGTCCTCGATATAAGCCTTGAACGGATACAACGCCGTATGCTGCGCGAACCAGGCCGAATACAGCATCACCCGCTGCGCTTCCTCGGCCAGGCGCTGCTGGATGCCGCGCAGCAGGGTGGTCTTGCCGATGCCGCCCGGCCCGCGCACCAGGATGCCGCAGCCCTGGCTTGCGCTCTTCAAGGTCTGCCATGCCGCCAGCACGGCGCCGATTTCCTCGTTGCGGCCGACCAGTTCGGCCGGCTGCGTATCGCCGCGCTGGTGCGAGCGCGAGCGGTAGCTGCCGAATCCGCTGAGCTTGTAGATGGTCTGTACGCCGTCGAAGCCCTTCAGCGTCACCTCGCGTCCGGCGTCGAAGCGGAACAGGCCCTGCATCTGCTCATGGACTTGCGCTGAGGCGATGATCTGGTCGGGCTCGGCCTGCGCCTGCAAGCGGGCCGCCAGGTTCGCCGCGCTGCTCACCGCCGCCACCTTGGCGTCGCCGCCGTCCTGCCAGCGGCTGTCCAGCACGCCGCGGCCGCAGGCGATGCCGATGCGCACGCTGAGACGGCCCGGCAGCGCCCTGATTTCACGCAGCAGCCTGAGCGCGCAATGACAGGCCGCCTCGGCATTGGATTCCAGCGCCACCGGGTAGCCGAAATAACCCAGCATGCCGTCGCCCATGTCGTTGGCGACGAAACCCTGGTGCGCCTCGATCTGGGTCCGGCACAGCGTGCGGAATTCGTCGATCAGTTCGAACGCCGTTTCCGTATCGTGACGTTCGATCAGCCCGGTCGAATCGACCAGGTCGCAGAACAGGTAGGTGAGTGAGCGGGACTGCCTGGACACTGTGGTATGGCGCTCTGGCTCAGTCGAAGGGCAGCAGCCGCGGGTGGGGGTTCTGCGCGAGCTGCCGGATGCGCCGGCCCAGGGCGTAGCTTTGCAGCGGGTTGCTGATCGAAGCCGCGGTGGACATGAAGAAGCCGCCCAGGCTGCTGCTGCGGATGCTCGGCACCCGGTATACCCCGGGCGGCAGACCCGCCGCCTGTTCATTGTGGATCTTGATAGTCATCTCGATCGGCTGGATCAAGGCCTGTCCCAGCGCGAAATCAAAGTACGAGTATAGCCAAGTACCCAATAGTGTCCTGCTGATCAGGGGCTGGCCGTAAGCCTGCTGAACTGCGCGCAGCTGCGGGAAATCGGCCGCTGTCCCCGTCATCCCGGCTTTCCTGAACGAGCCGGCGACGATCGGATCGCCGGTTTTCGCCTGCCGCACTAGGTAGTCGTTGCCATCGGCGGTGATCTGTGCCAGCGCCTTTTTGTAACCATAGGCATAGACGCCGAGCCATACCGGCGAGGCGCGGTTCAGATAGAGCTGCGGCATATAGATGAAGGGGCCGGGAACCCTGGCCCGTAGCGCCGGGTCCGTATGGCGCACGTAAGGCACTGAAATGATGAATTCCAGGTAGCTCATGCCGAACGGGGAGAAATTGGGGCGGACCTTGTCCTGCCAGCCAAAAAACATCACCACCGGATGCTGTCCCGGCGCCGTCAGGCTCTGCGTATCCAGTTCCAGGCCCCTGGGCAGCATGCGCCGCACCACCTCGCGCGGGAACGGCAGCAGGGCGTTGGCGCCGGCGGTCTGCAGCAGGCCGTACAGCATATTACCCGGCCACGGCAGGTTCGGCGCATCGGGGTTGATCAGCTCGGCCGGCCGCTTGCGATCCTCCGCCTGCGGCTGCACGTTGTCGGTTTCGCCGACGATTTCCACCTGCTCCCCGGCCAGGCCCGCCGCGGCCCGCATCCCCGACATGGCGGCCGCCTCGACGCAGCCGGCGTTGATGCCGTTGTAGGTCCAGTCCCCGGCCAGGAACAGGTTGCCGAAACCCGACTGGTCGGAGCGCAGCCGGAAGCGCGTACTGCCCGGCACCGACAGCACATAGCGCTCGGAGGGATCGATGTTGGCGCGGAAATACTGCTGCTCGAACAGCGCCTCGCCGCGCGCCTCGCCGGCGCATTCCAGGTGATCCCAGTTCACCGAGCCGTCCGGCTTGAGCATACTGGGCCAGGTCCAGCCGATGTTGCGCTGCAGCCATTGCCTGGACTGTTCTCGTACCGCCTGGTACTGCGTCTGCGGATAGGCGGGATCGGAGTAGGGCGCTTGCCGCTCGTCGTCCGCCATCGGCCCGCAGAAATAGGCCACCGAGCGCGGCTCGTGCCCGGCCGGCCATTCCTCCACCGGCAGCAGCTGCGACATGTCGGCCCAGGTGTCGAAGTTTTCCTCGTAGCAGGTCAGGATGGACTGTCCCAGGGGCCAGCCCAGGGCCTTGGTCCCGGTTTTCAGCCACAGCTGGCAGGCCAGGGTGCGGGTGGTCTTGACGTGCTCCAGCATCGCCTCCCAGCACGGGTCCTGGGCCACCAGATCGGCGCAGATTTCCGCCAGCGCGCCGGCCGAAATGCCCAGGATGACCTGGTCGAAATCCTTGCCGCATTCGAGTTGCAGCTCGGCCACGCCAGGCCAGTCGGCCCACGACGATTCCAGGTCGATGCCCTTGCGGCGCAGCTCCGCGCCCTGCCTGAGCTGCGCGTAGTCGGCTTCCGATGGCCAGCAGTCCAGGCCCTGCACGCGCACCAGGGGGTGGTACTCCGCCGCTATCGGTTCGGCCTGCCGCTGCATGCGGATGCGCGCGATGCGGTTGGTCGCGGCATCGGCTTCCAGCGCGGTGACCTTGTGGAAGAATTCGAACTTGACGCCGCGTTGCCGCAGCACCTTGTAGAAGGGCGTGAATACCGTATCGCCCATGCCGCCCTGCATCTTGAAGAAGTACGAGCCCTTGTAGGTGAACATCAGGCGGCACATGCCGCGCAGCGAGGTTCCGGCCGCGATGGCGCGATGCGCCTGGTCGGCCTTGCCGCGCGAAAAGCCGAAGGCGTAATCGTAGATGCCGCGGGCGCAGGCCGAGTCCAGGCTTTGCGGATGCGCGCCATGCCGCGCCAGCCAGTCGCTGATTTCGTACTCGTCGATGACATCGAAGCCTTTCACCACGACTTCGTCGACGATCATGCCCTTGACGCAGGCCAGCCCCAGATCGAGCATGTTGAACAGGCGCCGCGCCAGGTCGCCGCCGGCCGCGCACGACTCCTGGATCTGATGCAGCTCGCCCACCGCGCCCTTGAGCAGAAACAGCAGGGCCTGAAGACTGGACGGCTGGTGTTTGCGCGTGTCCCTGGGCAGGCCGTGCGCGAACCGTACCAGATGATGCAGGTGGCCCGCCGCAGCGTCGTGCGCCGGGATCAGGCCGGCGCACGCATCGCGTACCCAGTCCGGCAGCTCGGCGTGAGGGCGGCGCCACAGCGCGGGCTGGTCCTGTGCGGCGTTCTCGAGCAGATCCTTGAGCCAGCCCAGCCCCATGCAGACATAGTCCCACGGCGCCAGGAACATGCCCCCTTCGCCCGGAATCGCCGCATTGCCCGGCGGCTGCAGGTGCCAGGGAATCCATTGCCCGCCGACATGCTCCGCCAGCACCACATTGTTGAACGGCTTGAATGCCGCATCGAAGGAAGGAAACACTCCGCCCAGTGGCTGCGCCTCGGCGTAGCACTGCTTCATGACCTTGATGGCGTTGTCGTAAAACCCCGACCAGATATGCAGGCCGTGTTCCTCGATGCGCTGTCCGCACTGCGCATTGCGGCCGCTGGCGCATTTGCCGCCAAGCCGCCAGCCCATCTGGTACAACGTGATGTCGTACCGCTCCTGCCAATCCGGGAAGCTGGTCAACTGCCAGGCGGCCCAGATCGCCCCCGCGCCCCCGCCGAGGATGGCCACCTTTTTCTTGGCTTGCATCAAGCTCTCCCAAGCTGCGCCCTACGCCTGCCGGCGCAGCGGCCATTGTAGCCGGCCGAGCTGTTTCCCTGGCCATGACCGCAGCCCCCCGCCGCGGATATGCAACAAATGCAGCTGGATCAAACCGGTGAAATGGCGCTGCGCGGCTCGATCCGGAGCCTCGCTCCCCGGCCCCCAGCTTCCATGGAAATGCGGACCCGGCGCCCTTGGGCGGTCCCTTGGGCTGATCGTATCGCCTGGGGCCGCGTGGCGCAAAAAAAAGCCGGGCCTCAGCCCGGCTTCAGACTCAGCAGGTCTTTCTCAGAACGAGTACCGCACGTACGCGTCGACGAAGTCGCGGTCGCGCAGCAGGTTGGTCTGGCCACCGCCGAAGAAAGTGGTATAGCCCACCTCGCCGGTCAGGTTGCTGAGGTAGCGCCAGCCCAGGGAGGGCGTCAGCGTGCGGCTGTTCTGGACGAAGTTGTCCAGCGGCAGCGGCGTGATGCCCTTGACGTCGTGGTCGAAGCGCAGCGTCGGCTCCAGCGTCAGCCCGCCCAGCAGCACGTTGTTGTAGGTGCTCTTGGCCAGCAGCTTGTAGCCCCAGGAGTTGGCCGTCGGGTAGCCGCCCTGCTGCTGCGGCACATTGAACAGGAAGCTCTCGGCCGGGGTGTTCGGCTGCCAGGTCGACGGGCCCTCGTAGGCCAGGGTGCCGGGCTGCTCCAGGTTATGCACCCGGTCGCCGGCCACTTCCGCGATCAGGATCAGCTGGTCGTACTTGAACCAGTTGCTGCCGCCCAGCACCTTGGTGAAGCCGAAGTCGAGCTGGCTGATCTGCTTGCGGCGCCAGCCGCGCACGTACTGGTTGCCGAGGGTCTCGCCGGGAATCGGCGCGATCTGGCTGGGCGCGCCCAGCGTCGCCAGTTCCGATTCGAACGAGCTGAGCTGGAACGGCTGGTTCGGCTTGTAGCTGTACTCGCCCTGGAAGGCGATGCCCCAGGGCAGGGTGGTGTTGAAGCTGAAGCCGAACATGTGCACGTCTTCCGGGTACTCGGCGAAGTAGTTGGCGCTGGCGGCGCTGACATTGCCGCTGGCGGCCGAGGTGGTGCTGAACACCGGCAGGCGCTCATGGTAGTTGGCCGCATACAGCGCCGCATCCATGTCGTGCAGCCAGGGCACCGTGAAGCGGAAGGCGCCGCCGTACTGGCCGGCGTGGCTGGGCCGCCGGTCGACGCCGCGCGGGATGGTGCCGCCGTAGGGCACGCAGGTGGTCGGCGTGACGGTGTTGTTGCCGCCGGTGGTGCTGCAGTCCGTGCCCGCCAGGGAATTCTCCGGAGCGCGGCCGATGCTGATGTCGCCGGCGTTGCCGCCGAGCCCGGCGAAGTCCTGGTCCGGGACCGGATAGAAGCTGCCGGCGGCGTCGGGCAGGGTCGGCTCGAACTTCCACTGGTAAAAGCCTTCGACGCTGGTGTTCTCGGTCAGGGTGAGCGAGGCAAACACCTGCGGCACCGGGATCACGAACTCGCTGATCTCCGCACCGGGCAGGCGCGCCCTGTTGGCGTCGATCGAGACCAGGCTGTTGAGGCCGTTCAGCACCAGGGTCGACTCGCCCCAGTTCACGATCTGCTTGCCGACCTTCACGCTCAGGCTGTGATCGAAGATCGAGGTGCTGCCGTAGGCGTACAGGTCCAGGATCGCGCTGGGGTGGCCCAGATGATCGCGATTGCTCTGCTGCTTCAGGTCGTAGAGGCTGACCGGATATTCCTTGCCGGCACCGTAGTTGTTGATGTTGAAGAAGGTCTTGTTCTGCAGCACTGGGTCATAGTCGAAGTAGCCGCGGGCAAACAGGCCGAAGTCCTTCCAGGTCAGCGTCAGCGCCGAATTGATCTTCTGCGGGGCATAAACGATGTCGCCGGCATGGCCGAACGCCAGTTCGCCGTCGTCGACATTGGTGGAGTAAGCCTTGCCGCCGTTGGCGATGCCGATATACATCGGATCGGGCTTCTCCGTGCGCATCTCCACACCGCTGGAGACGCGCGTGTTGAGATCGACGCCGACATCGCCGAGCTGCCAGTTGAGCGCCAGGGCCGAGCCCGAGATGCCCAGGCCGAGGCCGATGGCGAGCGCCTGCGCGATCGGCGTGCGGCGAAATGCTTTCAGTGCCTGACGGCACTGACTAATGCAGCCCTCACCCCGCCAATCGCTCCGCAATTGGCCCTCCCCTCTCCCGCTGCGCGGGCGAGGGGCGTTCGCCGACGGCAAAGCCGCCGTACCATGTCTCGCGGTCATGTGGTTCTCCTCCTTATAGTTCTGGTTCGAGCTCATGGTGCGCAGCTCCCGCCGATCGCCAGGCACTGGCCGTCACTGGCCAGGAATTGCGCCGCCTCGCTCTGCATCTCCTGCGTTACCGCCAGGAACTGCGTGGCGCCGCTGGGTCCGGCCGGGCTCAACACCGAGCCGTGGGTGCCCTGCGAAAACTTCACCACGTAGTTGAGCTTGGCGCCGGTCACCACGTTCGGCGTGGTGATCGGCGGAGTGATCGGGCCGATCACCTGGAGGCCCTGCGCCGCGATCAGCGGGTCGGTGCCGGAGAGATAGCCGGGATTGACCGTCACATCCTGGGTGGCCGTACCGGCGCAGGCCGTGATCAGTGTCGCGATGGAACTGACGCCCGCGGGCAGCGGCACCGGGCAGGTGGACAGCGCCGAGTTCGGCACCACCAGGTCGCCGATCACCTCGATCATGTCGATGGCGTGATTGGCGCTGGCGGCGGTGCCGTAGTTCACCGGATCGCCCGAGTCCACCAGCATCTGGGCGAACTTGAGGAAGGTCTCGTAGAGGTTGGTGGAATGCGGGAAATCATCCGTTCCCTCGGGCTGTCCTCCCGCCGCCAGACCGGCCGCGATCGGCGGTCCGAAACTCTTGGAGGCGTCGAGCAGCTTGGCCACGCCGCCGCCCGGATTGGCCAATACCCCGGCGCGGATGTCGCTGTCCACGCCCAGCAGGGTGCCGCCGACGATGCCGCCGAGCGAATGGCCGAAATAGTAGATGCGGTTCGGGTTCACCTTGACGGCGCCCTCGAGGTCGATCGGCGTGGCCGTCAGGCCGGCCTGCTTGACCGTCTTGACCAGGGTGATCAGGTCGGCCACCGCCTCGCGCAGATTGTCGCGGCTGGTGATCAGGCTTTGCAGATTGATGAAGTAGGTGCCCGAGGAGTCGATGACGCCGTCCGGCCCCGGCGCGCTGGTCGTATTGTTCTGCAGATCGAGGTCGAAGGTACGCTCGCCGGTGATCAGGCCGGCCGCGGGCGAGCCTGTGAACAGCTGGTTGCGATAGAACGGATCGGTGGTGCTGGTGATGCCATGCAGCGGCAGATCCATCGCCACCACCACGAAACCGGCCTTGGCCAGGCCGTCGGCGACGGCGAACACGTTCTCGCGGTCCTGCGTGATGCCATGCTGGAAAATCACCACCGGCCAGCCGCTGGCCGGCATGGTCTGGCCGCTGCTGGCATTGGGTACGGTGACCAGCAGCGGCGCTTTCTGCACCGAGGCCGTGCTCGCATCCAGGCTGGGGAAACAGGCGGTGGTGCTGGCACTGGGCTTGAGCGTCACGCCGTTGACCACGGCGCCGACGGCGAACGCGCCGCAGGGCACCTGGCCGAGGAACTTGCCGCTGGACGGCTTGGTCGCATCGGCATGCCAGTAGCCCGACAGCGGCGCCGGATCATGGCTCGGACTGGTGCTGGTGTTCGCCACCTGCAGGTAATAAGGGAAGGCGGTGATGCCGGCATAGATGTTGGCCAGGCCGAAGCCGCCGATGGCCGGATTACTGGTGTTGATGCCGGTGTTCGCCACGGCCATCGTCGTGGGCTGGGCGTTCGCCGCCACCAGGGTCAGCGCGTCGCTGATCGACTGCGTGGTGAAGCTCCAGGCCAGCACGATGCTGCTCGCCGGAATCTGCGCCGACACCGCCTGCACCACCGGATAGATCAGCTGCGAACGCAGCGCTTCGAGCTCCGCCAGCTGCGTGGCGCTGTACTGCGACAGCGAGGGATCGGTCTGCTGGCTCACCGGGGTGGCGCTGCTGGTGATGGTGAAGGCGTCGGAGGCGATGACGCCGCCGCCGTCGGTCGTTTTCATGCCGTTGGTCAGCACCACCAGGTAGCGTGTCGACGGCGCCAGCGGCTTCAGCGGCGAGATCAGCAGGCGCGAGTGCTGCGTGCTGATCGGAGTCTGCTGCTGGGTCACCGGATCGGTGGCGGTGGCGTTCTCGTTCTGCACCGTGAAGTCGGTGCCCGGCACCAGCGGCTTTCCGGTGGCGCTGTTGATGATGACCACATTGGCCGGCACCGTGCTGTAGTCCAGCTGGCCGGCGACGTCGGCGAAGATCTGCGCCGTGGTGGAGAAGCCGTCGAGCTGGTTGATGTCGGACAGCGGCGCCGATTTCGGCGGAAACGGCACGTTCAGGGTCGGCGCGGTGAAGCCGCTGAACAGGCCGTCGAACGGGAACGGCGTGATCGGGCTGGTGGCGTTGACCGGGTCGAACAATACCAGCGAGTCGAACGTCTGCGCCTGTTTACCCTGGGCACCGGTGCCGCCGCCGCAAGCGGACAGCAGCAGGGTCGCGACGGACACGATTACAGCTGGCGCGAGCTTCCAATGGCGCATGAGCCTTTCTCCTCCAGATTGGCACTGAGACCTTGCGGCCCCTTTCGTTGTTGTCGCACGACGGTCAACGCATTTACGCACCCACACATTCGACGATGTGTTTGAGCGCCGTATGTACGCTACCGTACGGACGGGTTATAAAGGGGTCCAGTGTGGCGCCTATCCGCACTGCACAACAAGATGCAAAGCCTTCATCCGATAAGCAATTTGACACCGCTTATCGGATAGCCCGGCCTGCTCGTCGCCGATTTGCCGTTGTTTTGGACAGGAGCGGGTCGAAGCCGGGGCAAAATCGCGGGCGCGTCATCGCGGCAGGACCAACCCGGGAGGTGCTGGGGAAAGCGCCGCTGGTACCACGGTGTACGAGATCAGATGCCGTCGGCGAGCAGCGCCTCCACCTGCCGCCTGGCGGCGCGGGTATCCCGCACCAGCAGGCTCAGCGGCATGCGGCGGCGCAGCACATCGTCGGCGCTGCGCGCCATCTCCTGGCGCAGTGCCAGCACCGCCTCCGCCACCAGGAACGGCGCTTCGGCATGCAGCCGCGCCGCCCAGTCCGGATTTTCGTCGAGCAGCGCCTGCACCCGCGCCAGGCCGGTGCCATGGCGCAGGGTCAGGAAATGCGCCGCCTCGTCGTCCACCCCGCGCCGCGCCAGCGCCGACAGCGCTTCCGCCTGCCAGCCGGTGAACTCGCCCAGCCCGGCCGCTTCCATCGGCGCGCCCGGCAGCGGGCGTTTCGCGGTGAGGGTCGGCAGCGGCGCCCGGCCGAGCCGGTCCAGCACCAGGTCCACCACTTCCTCGGTGTCGCAGCGCGCGGTGGTGAATTTGCCGCCGATCGGCCAGATCAGGCCCGGCTTCGGCTCGGTGATGGTGAACTCGCGGCTCACCGCCGCCAGCGTCTCGGTCTCCTCGTCCTGCAGGGTGCGCACGCCGGCATAACTGGCGATGACGTCCGCCTCGCTCCAGCGCAGGCCCGGCAGCAGGGCATTCACCGCTTCGAGCAGATAGCGCGCTTCCTCCGGCAGCACCACCGCTTCGCGCGCGTCGGCTACCTGGGATTCGGTGGTGCCGAGCAGGGTGCGGCCGTACCAGGGGATGACGAAGAAGACGCGGCCATCCTGCGGCGCGGTGAGCAGGAAGGCTTCCTCGCAACCGACGATGGCCGGCAGCACCAGGTGGATGCCCTTGACCAGCTTGACCTTGCTGGCCTGCGCGCCGACCAGGGCACGTCCCCAGGGCCCGGCCGCATTGACCACGCAGTCGGCGCGCAGCTCGAAGGCGGCGGCGCTTTCCTCGTCGCGCAGCCTGGCGCCTATCACACGGCCCTGATCTTCGAGCAGTTCGACCGCCGCCACCCGGTTGGCGCATACCGCTCCCGCCGCCTGTGCCGATGCCGCGACGAACAGCGTCATGCGCGCATCGTCTTCCTGGCAGTCGCCGTAGCGCAGGCCGCCGCGCAGCCCCTCTCCGGCAATGAAGGGATAGTGGCGCAGCATGCGGTTGTGCGAATAGGACTTGAAACGCGGCACCGGCTGCTTGCCGGTGGC
>FTKD01000365.1_pt5 | contig 11698 bp, 11 predicted proteins | sample 1658191 | NCBI WGS metagenome assembly FTKD01 (sample SAMEA3914808, study PRJEB12502) | metagenome | biome: forest; material: soil | place: Canada | collected 2011-08-03 | depth 0.3 m
CTGCCCGACAAGGCGATCGACCTGATCGACGAGGCCGCGGCCAAGGTCAAGATCGAGATCGACTCCAAGCCCGAGGTCATGGACAAGCTCGACCGCCGCGTGATCCAGCTGAAGATCGAGCGCGAGGCCGTGCGCCGCGAGACCGACGAGGCCTCGCAACGCCGCATGGCGCTGATCGAGTCCGAGATCGATCGCCTGGGCCGGGAGTACGCCGACCTCGAGGAGATATGGACCTCCGAGAAGGCCGCCGCGCAGGGCTCGGCGCACCTGAAGGAAGACATCGACAAGATCCGCTTCCAGATCGAGGGTTTGAAGCGCAAGGGCGACTTCAACGCGGTCGCCGAGCTGCAGTACGGCAAGCTGCCCGAGCTGGAGAAGCGCCTGGCCGAAGCCCAGGCCGCCGAGGCCGGCAAGGTGAGCGCCGGCGGCGGCCACAGGCTGCTGCGCACGCAGGTGGGCGCGGAAGAGATCGCCGACGTCGTCGCGCGCGCCACCGGCATTCCGGTGAGCAAGCTGCTGCAGGGCGAGCGCGACAAGCTGCTGCAGATGGAAGACAAGCTGCACGAGCGCGTGGTCGGCCAGGACGAGGCCATCAAGGCCGTCGCCGATGCGATCCGTCGCTCGCGCGCGGGCCTGAGCGACCCGAACCGCCCGCTCGGCTCGTTCCTGTTCCTCGGCCCCACCGGCGTGGGCAAGACCGAGCTGTGCAAGGCGCTGGCCGGTTTCCTGTTCGACAGCGAGGACCACATGATCCGCGTCGACATGAGCGAGTTCATGGAAAAGCACTCCGTCAGCCGCCTGATCGGCGCGCCGCCGGGCTACGTCGGCTACGACGAGGGCGGCACGCTCACCGAAGCCGTGCGCCGCAAGCCTTACTGCGTGCTCCTGCTCGACGAGGTGGAGAAGGCGCATCCGGACGTGTTCAACGTGCTGCTGCAGGTGCTCGACGACGGCCGCCTCACCGACGGCCAGGGCCGCACCGTGGACTTCAAGAACGCCGTCATCGTGATGACCAGCAACCTGGGCTCGCAGATGATCATGCAGATGAGCGGCAAGAGCAGCGAGGACATCCGCGAGGCAGTGTGGGGCGAGGTGAAGGCGCATTTCCGGCCCGAGTTCCTCAACCGCATCGACGAGACGGTGGTGTTCCACGCGCTGGACCGCACCAACATCGAGGCGATCGCCAAGATCCAGCTCGGCGTGCTCGAGGCGCGCGTGGCCAAGATGGACATGGTGCTGGAGGTGTCGCCCGCGGCGCTGCGCGAGCTCGCCAAGGTCGGCTTCGACCCGGTGTTCGGCGCGCGGCCGTTGAAGCGCGCGATCCAGCAGCGCGTCGAGAACCCGGTCGCCCGGCTGATCCTCGAAGGCCGCTTCGGCCCGAAGGACGTCATCCCGGTCGACCTGGTGGACGGCGAGTTCAGTTTCGGGCGCGTGGTGCACTGACCGCCACGACCCGGCCCGCGGCCATGACGGCCCGGTGGCGACCTGCGCCGCCGGGCCGTCTTTCGTTGATGGCGGGCCCGTACAGATCGTTGCGCAAGCTTGCGCGAATCTGAAGGTGGGATGCGTGCACGGGCGTCGCCGACACCCGGCCTCCATACCCCTGGCCGCATGCGCATCTCCAATTCCCAATTCGACGCGATGGTCGCCGACCATTGGCGCCAGCGCGTCGATCGCTCGCTGCGCAAGGCGGTTTCCGAATACGGCCAGGTGAGCCAGGCGCTGCGCGCGACGATTTCCTGACGCTGGCCCTGGACGGCGCCGAGACGGCCAACTTCATCACCGAGCAGGGCGTCGCCGGCTACGTGCTCGGCGCCTGGTACCTGGAGCCCGGCTTCGAAGCCCGCAGCCGCCTGCTCACGGCCTGCTGGCCAGCGGCCTGCCCGAGTTCCGCCGCCTGCACGCGAGAGGCCACGCTCAAGGCCTGCGCCGCGGAGCACGCGCAATGACCGCGCCGGCAGCCATCATCACGTTGCGGCGCTGGCTGCGTCCGGCCTGCATGGCCGCCCTCACACTGACTGGATCGCTCACCATGGCCCTGCCCATGCCCCCTTCGACCCCGGCGCCGAAGTTCAAGCTCGACGCGCCGGCTGCGTATTTCGACGACGCGCTCACGCAGTCGCTGCTGGCCGCTGCGCTGGCCGGTGACCTCGCGCAGGCCAAGGACGCCGTCGCGCGGGGCGCTTCGCCCGATGCCGACGGACCCAAGAGCAACCCGTACAACCACCTTCGCCTCCTGCACTACGCGATCGCGGCGGGCAGCGTGCCAGGCATCCGGACGTTGCTGGCCGTGGGAGCGAATCCGGAGATCGAAACGCTGGGTTCGGCAGGATTGCCCCTGCTGTTCGCCGAGACCCTGGACAAGCCCGAACTGCTGTCGCTCATGCTCGATCTGCGCCCTGTGGACACATTGGCACCGCGCACGAAGAAGCTGCTGATGTTCCATGCCGTTGCCGAGGGCCGTCCGCAATGTCTGGCTGTCGTGATGAAGCACGGCGTGCCGATCGATTACCCCGACGATTCCGGTGGCACCGTGTTGATGGATGCTATCGACGCGCAGAACTACGATCTCGCGGCTTGGCTGATGGAGCAGGGCGCATCTGTGACCTACGTCGCGCACGACATGACCATCGCTTGGACCATCGAGTTCCATCTGGGCAAGTACGTTCCGGGCTCGCCAACGTACCAGAAGGTGCTGGCGCTCAAGCAGATGGCCGAGCAGCGTGGCGCAGTGTTCCCGGCCAAGAGCCCCAAGCAACGGCGCGCGGAACGCAAGGCGGCGTCAGCCGGTTGACGGCGCGCGCCACCCGCCCGGGACGCCGGCCTCGTCGGCGATCCATTCGGCGACGCGGCGCACCGCGGCGCGCGGCGACGGATTCGCCTGTAGCAGCCAATAGGCGTAGTCCGTCTCGGTGCGGGCCGGGTCGACGACGATCAGCCGGCCCTCGTCGATCAAGGGCTGCAGCAGCGGCAGCCGGCCGAGCGCGATGCCCTGGCCGGCGAGTGCCGCGTGGATGATCTGGTCGTACTGGTTGAAGCGCAGCACGCCGCGTGGCTTCGCGGCGGCCCAGCCGCGCCGCGTCAGCCAGGCCGACCATTGGAGCCAGGCGGGGCGCAGGTGGCCGCGCGGGGCGTCGAAGTCCAGCAACGTGAGCTTGGCGAGCGCCCGCGCGGAGCGCAGCGCGTCGGCGCCGAAGGACGGGTGCGCGACCGCGGCCACCGTCTCGCCGAACAGGCGCAGCGCGTTGGCGGGCATCGTCGCGGCGCCCGCGTAGCGGATCGCCAGGTCGATATCGTCGTTGCGCAGGTCGACGACGCGGTCGCTCGCCGAGACGCGCAGGTCGACGCCCGGGTTCGCGGCCTGGAACCGGCTCAGCCGCGGCAGCAGCCACAGGCCGGTGACGCCGATGCTGGCGCTGAGCACCACCGGCGTCGACTCGTCCGTGGCACCGAGCTCGCCCATCACGTCCTGCAACTGCTGCACGGCGCCGTCGGCGCTGCGGAACAGGCGTTCGCCTGGCGGCGTGAACGCGATGGCGCGGTAGCCGCGCGTGAACAGGCGGACGCCGAGCTGCGTCTCCAGCGCGGCGATCTGGCGGCTGACGGCCGACTGCGTGAGGCACAGATCCTCGGCGGCGTGCGTGATGCTCATGCGGCGCCCGACGGCCACGAAGCCGCGGATCAGATCGAGCGATGCGAGCTTGACGAGAGGCAGTGACATTCCTTGTACGCATGCGAAGTGGCGAATTGATCGATTGAAGCACGCGTCGCAAGGCCCTGTAATGAAGGCGCCGGATGTCCGACCGCCGGCGTCCTCCGGAGTTCCTCGCATGCCCGATCTCGCGCCATTCCCGCAACCCGCCGCCGCAGCCACGCCCTGGTGGCGCCATCCCCTGGCCATCGTGATCTGCGGCGGCACGATCATGGGCCTGTCGCTGGGCGCGCGCTACGTGCAGGGGCTGTTCCAGCTGCCCATCGTGGCCGAGCGCGGCTGGACTCGCGAGACCTTCGCATTCGCGATGGCCATCCAGAACCTCGCCTGGGGCATCGCGCAGCCGTTCACCGGCATGGTCGCGGACCGGTTCGGCGCGGCGCGCGTGATCGCGATGGGGCTGGCGCTGTATGCGCTCGGGCTGGCCGCGATGGCGGTGTCGGCCAGCCCCGCGGCCTTCGTCTGGAGTGCCGGCGTGTGCATCGGGGTCGCGCTGTCGTGCACCGCGTTCGGTGCGGTCTATGGCGCGCTGAATCGCCTGTTGCCGCCGGAGCGGCGCAGTTGGGCCATGGGGCTCGCCGGCGCGCTCGGCGGCTTCGGGCAGTTCGCGCTGGTGCCGGCAGCGCAGGGCCTGATCGCGTCACGGGGTTGGGCGTCGGCGTTGATGGTGCTGGCATTCATGCTGGCCGCCGTGCTGCCGCTGGCGTGGCCGCTGCGCGAGACCGGTGCCGCCGTCATCGACACGGCCGCCCAGGATCAATCGATGACCGCCGCGCTGCGCGAGGCCTTCGCCCACCGCGGGTTCTGGCTGTTGAACCTCGGCTTCACGGCCTGCGGATTCCAGCTGGCCTTCATCGCCACGCATCTGCCGGCCTACCTCCTGGACAAGGGCCTGCAGCCCGCCAATGCCGTGGCCGCGCTGGCGATCATCGCGCTCGCGAACACGGCCGGCACCTACTGCTTCGGGCTGCTGGGCGCGCGCTGGCGTCGCAAGCGCCTGCTGGCGGGCATCTACCTCGTGCGCACGGCCGCGATGGCGCTGTTCGTGCTGCTGCCCTTGAGTCCGTCCAGCCTGTATGTGTTCGCGGCGGTGATGGGCTTCATCTGGCTGGGCTCGCTGCCGCTCACCAACGGGCTGGTCGGGCAGGTATTCGGCGTCCGCTACATCGGCACGCTGTTCGGCTTCGTGTTCTTCGGCCATCAGTTCGGTTCGTTCCTGGGCGTGTGGCTGGGCGGCGTGGTCTTCGTGCACACGCACTCGTACGACCTGGTCTGGCTGATCGCGATGGGACTGGGCGTGCTGGCTGCTGCCCTGCACTGGCCGATCGACGATCGCGCGCTGGTGCGCCGGCCCGCGCTGGCGGTCGCGTGAGGCGCGCGGCCGCGCGCGCCGCGGGCCTGCTGGCGCTCGCGCTCGCCTGTGCGGCGCTCCTGGCGGCGTGGCTGGCGCAGGACAACGTGATGGCACTGTGGCGCCTCGCCGCGTGGTGCCGCTGAAAGGCGCGGCGCCACGGGTGCGCGCAGGGGGATCGCGGCCTTCGTAGAATCAACGTCTCCGGGTGTGTTGCCTCGCCGCGCGCACCCGGAGTCGTCTGCAACGCAGCCTGCTCTTGAAACAGTCCGTTCCGGGATCCATGCCCATGCCTTCTTCGTCCGCCTCCGCCAACGCCGCCTCCGGCCCCGTCGTCATCGTCGGCGCCGGCCTGGCCGGCCTCACCGTGGCGCTGCACCTGGCCCGCCATGGCCGCCGCGTGATCGTGCTGGCCAAGCGCGGCCTGAGCGAAGGCGCCACGTCGTGGGCGCAGGGCGGCATCGTCGGCGTGCTGGGTTCGGACGACTCGATCGAGTCGCACGTGCGCGACACGCAGGACGCCGGCGCCGGCATCGTCGACGAGCACACCGCGCGCTTCATCGCCGAGAACAGCGCGAAGGCGGTCGAATGGCTGGTCGACAACGGCGTGCCGTTCACGGCGGACGCCGACGGCCCGCTGGGGCTGCACCTGACGCGCGAAGGCGGCCATGCGGTGCGCCGCATCGCGCACGCGGCCGACGCCACGGGCCGCGCGATCCACGAGTCGCTGCTGGCGCAGGCGCAGGCCAACGAGCTCATCACGCTGCGCGAGCGCTGGATCGCCGTCGACCTGATCACGTCGCGCCACCTGAAGCGCGACGAGCTGCCGCGCGTCTACGGCGTCTACGCGCTGGACATCGATTCACGCCAGGTCGAGACGATCGCGGCGTCGGCCGTGGTGCTGGCCACCGGCGGTGTCGGCAAGGTCTATCGCTACACCAGCAACCCCGACACCTCCACCGGCGACGGCATCGCGATGGCCTGGCGCGCCGGCTGCCGCGCCGCGAACATGGAGTTCATCCAGTTCCACCCGACCTGCCTCTATCACCCGCAGGAACGCAGCTTCCTGATCTCCGAGGCCCTGCGCGGCGAGGGCGCGTTGCTGAAGCTGCCGAGCCAGGGGCCGGGTGACCCCGGGGGCACGCGCTTCATGCCGGCGCACGACGAACGCGCCGAGCTCGCGCCGCGCGACATCGTCGCGCGCGCGATCGACTTCGAGATGAAGAAGCACGGCATCGACCACGTGTGGCTGGACGCGACGCACCTGGGCGAGGCGTTCCTGAAAGAGCACTTCCCGACGATCCACGCGCGCTGCCTGCAACTGGGCATCGACATCGCCCGCGAGCCGATCCCCGTGGTGCCGGCCGCGCACTACACCTGCGGCGGCATGGTCACCGACCTGAGCGGCCGCTCCGATCTGCCGGGCCTGTTCGGCGTCGGCGAGACCACCTACACCGGCCTGCACGGCGCCAACCGCCTCGCCAGCAACTCGCTGCTGGAGTGCGTGGTCATCGGCCACACCTGCGCCGACGCGATCCTCGCGGACGGCCCGCAACCCGCCGAGGCCTTGCCCGAATGGGACGAGAGCCAGGTGGACGACGCGGACGAGCAGGTGGTGATCGCGCATAACTGGGACGAGCTGCGCATGCTGATGTGGAACTACGTGGGCATCGTGCGCACCACCAAGCGCCTGGAGCGCGCGCTGCACCGCATCGAGCTGCTGAAGGCCGAGATCGACGAGTACTACGCGCACTTCCGCGTCACGCGCGACCTGCTGGAGCTGCGCAACCTGGTCGTCTGCGCCGAGCTGATCGTGCGCTCCGCGCTGAACCGCCACGAGAGCCGCGGCCTGCACTTCAGCCGTGATTTCCCGCGCACGCTGCCGGTGAGTTTCCCGACGGTGTTGACGCGGCCGGCGACCAGCCGGGCGCCGGGCTGAACCTCAGGCCCGCGCCCGCATCGCATTGCGCGCCTGCACGAACCCGAACGCGAACTCCACCGCCTCCGCGATCGAGCGCTCCGTCTCCGTGCGCTCGCGGTCCGTCTGGAAGAACGCGAAGTCGACGTCGTGGCGGATGTAGCGCGGGGGCAGGCGGTTCAGGGCGACGCAGGCGATGTCGGCCAGCATGTCGCGGTTCTCGCGGACGTGCGCAAAGCGCTCCGCCATCTCCTGCACGCACGCGAAGACGGCGTTCTCGTGGTTGTTGTGGATCGATGCGATGTCCATGGGCGTGTCCGGCAATAGGCGAGGGCGCCGGCAGCGATGCCGGCCTTCAACCGGTCGAGTGTGCCGTGCCGGCGGCAGCACGTGGGCCGCAAGAGTGCGACAAAGTGCCGCCGACTCGGTGAGTCCTAGTCGAGCACCCGCATCGAGAAATCGGTGGCGAGCACGTCCTTGGTCAGCTTGCCGATCGACACCCGGTCGACGCCGGTGGCCGCGATGTCGCGCAGCGCGGCGAGCGTGACGCCGCCCGAGACCTCCAGCATCGCGCGGCCGCTGGCGATCTTCACGGCCTCGCCCATGTCGGCGAGCGTGAAGTTGTCCAGCAGCACGCTGGTGGCGCCGGCGGCCAGCGCCTCGCGCAACTGGGCCAGCGATTCGACCTCGATCTGGATGTCGACGCCGGCGTTGAGCGCCAGCGCCTGCGCCATCACCTGGGCGATGCCGCCGGCCGCGGCGATGTGGTTTTCCTTGATCAGGATGCCGTGCCACAGCGCGATGCGCTGGTTGCGGCCGCCGCCCACGCGCACGGCGTACTTCTGGGCCTGGCGCAGGCCCGGCAGCGTCTTGCGCGTGTCGAGCACCGCGCAGCCGCGCGGGCTGGTGGCGGCGCCTTCGATCGCCTCCACATGGCGGCGCGTGACCGTGGCGGTGCCTGACAGCAGTTGCAGGAAGTTCAGCGCGGGCCGCTCGGCCGTGAGCAGCGCGCGGGCGTTGGCCTCGATGTGGCAGACCTCGGTGTCGGCCGACATCGTCGCGCCTTCGCCGTATTTCCAGGCGATGCGGTTGCTCGGGTCCAGCGTGCTGAGGCACGAGCAGAACCAGTCGCGCCCGCACAGGATCGCGCTCTCGCGTACGCGCACCACCGCGCGCACGCGCTTGTCCGCGGGGATCAGCAGGCCGGTCCAGTCCTGGCGGCCGATGTCTTCGAAGAGAGCGTCGCGAACGTTGCGCGCGCGGGCTTCGGCCAGTGTCTCGTCGTGGTCGAACATCGTTTGTCTCCGATGCCGGTGAGGCGGGCGCGTGGCCCGTTCCGGCTTGTTGTCGTCATGCGGCGCCGATGCCGGGCACGAGGCCCGGGGCGGTGTTGTTGTCTTTTGCCGGCTTCGCGATGGCGGCCGGATTGGCGGCGACGAAGTCCAGCATGCGCTGGATGCAGCCCAGCGCCTCGGCGCGGACGGGCTCGTCCAGTTCGATGGCGCCGGTGCCGTTCTCGAGGCAGTCGACCAGGCCCTGCAGGCTGTTCATCGCCATCCACGGGCAGTGCGCGCAGCTCTTGCAGGTGGCCGAGTTGCCGGCGGTGGGCGCCTCGATCAGCGTCTTGCCCGGCGCCAGCTGGCGCATGCGGTGCAGGATGCCGTTGTCGGTGGCGACGATGTATTCCTGCGCGCTGCCGTTGACGACGGCGCTGAGCATCTGCGAGGTGGAGCCGACGACGTCGGCCAGCTGCACGACGCTCTTGGGCGACTCCGGGTGCACCAGGATCATCGCGTGCGGGTGCTGTTCCTTCAGCAGCTCGAGCTCGAGGCCCTTGAACTCGTCGTGGACGATGCAGGCGCCGTTCCACAGCAGCATGTCGGCGCCGGTCTCTTCCTGGATGTAGCGGCCCAGGTGGCGGTCGGGCGCCCACAGGATCTTCTTGCCTTGCGACTTCAGGTGGTTGACCACCGCCAGCGCGCACGAGCTCGTCACCATCCAGTCGGCACGCGCCTTCACGGCGGCGCTGGTGTTGGCGTAGACGACGACGGTGCGGTCGGGATGCGCGTCGCAGAAGGTGGCGAAGTCGTCGGCCGGGCAGCCCAGGTCGAGCGAGCAGGTGGCGTCCAGGTCGGGCATCAGCACGCGCTTGTCGGGCGACAGGATCTTCGAGGTCTCGCCCATGAAGCGCACGCCAGCCACGACCAGCGTGCGTTGCGGCGCGGCCTTGCCGAAGCGGGCCATCTCGAGCGAGTCGGCGACGCAGCCGCCGGTCTCGAGCGCCAGGTCCTGCAGGTCGCCGTCCACGTAGTAGTGGGCGACGAGGGCGGCGTCGTGCTGCTTGAGCAGTTCCCTGGCGCGCGCCTTGAGGCGGGCGCGTTCGTCGGTACTGGGGGTGGGCATCACCTTCGCCCAGGCGTTGGCGGTGCAGGTGGCGCCCGTGGCGTCCTGGAGGGGGTATTCGTAGGTGGCTTGGGTCATGGCTGCGTCCGCCGGAAGGGCGGCTCGCCATCGTAGCCCAAGGCCAGAAGGACGCTGGCTGTCAGGGACACAGCGACGACCTGCGAAAATTCGCGAAGACCGGGCAGGCTCAGATGCCGATCCACGCTTCGTAGAGCTGGTTCCAGACGTTGGTCACCGAGCGGGTGAGCGGGCGCGCGTGCAGCAGCGTCGGGCGCACCGGCCAGTCGCGCGCTTCGATCAGGTCTTCCAGGCCGCGGTGCTCCGCGCCGAGGTAGAACAGCCAGCGCGTGGCGGTGGCGAACGGCAGTTGCGCCAGGCGGTGCATTTCCTCGATCAGCGTCACCGCCTCGTGGCTGGGCATCGGGCCCACCAGCACGGCGCAGATCTGGGAGTGCGACAGGAGCGCGCCGAAGATGGCGCGGCGATCGACCGGCTTGGCGTCGCCGTGCAGGCAACGCACCAGGCGGTGCGGACCGTTGCCGGCAGGCAACAGTGTTTCATCGACGACCGCCCGGATCTGCAGGCCGCCGCGCGAATGGACGCGCAGGCGGTCGACCGGCGAGCCGGTGGCGTCGGACAAGGTCTGGATCATCCCGTGGGCCCACACGCCAGCCGGATCGATCACCAGCATGGCGCTGACTTCCGGCGACGAGGCCAGGTGGGCGTGCAGCGCCAGCGCGCCTTGCTCGCTTTCCGGCACTTCCACGGTGACGCCGAGCGCCCCTGCGGAATCGAACATGGACGCCGGGCCCGATCGTTCCTTGCCCGGCAGCACCAACGGCGCCAGCTGCGCGCGGAGCTTGCGCAAGGGTGCCGGGAAGGGGATGACGGAGGGGCGGGACATGATGGATGAGCTTACTCTGGGAGTCATTCGCGGCTGAGTCCAAGTTGTTTACGGATGTGACTTCCTTGTCGCGAATGCGTTTTTCGTTTATTGAGACCCATTCGCACGGTGTTTGCGTTCGCACCGTCAAACAGCAATGGCCGTTCCCGCAGGGCCTTCCGACGCGCGGATACCATCGCGTTTCCCGCCACGATCCTTTTCGGTGCACGCCATGTCTCAACCCGCGTCCGCGGTTCCCGTCCGTCTCGCCGGTCATGCCCTCGTGGAGGCCCTGATCGCCCAGGGGGTCGACACGGTTTTCGGCGTACCGGGCGAGAGCTTCCTGGCAGCGCTGGACGGCTTCCACGAGCACCGCGACCGCATCCGTTTCGTGGCATGCCGTCACGAAGGCGGCGCCGCCTTCATGGCCGAGGCGCACGGAAAACTGACGGGCCGCCCGGGCGTGTGCTTCGTCACCCGGGGGCCGGGCGCCACGAACGCGAGCATCGGCGTGCACGTCGCCTTCCAGGATTCGACCCCGATGATCCTGCTGGTGGGCCAGGTGGCTGCCGACCAGCGCGATCGCGAGGCGTTCCAGGAGATCGACTACCGCCAGATGTTCGGCCCCGGCACGCTGGGCCTGGCGAAATGGGTGGGCGAGGTGCATTCGCCCGACCGCCTGCCCGAATACGTGGCGCGCGCCTTCCGCACCGCGATGCAGGGCCGGCCCGGGCCGGTGGTGCTGGCGTTGCCGGAGGACATGCTGTCGGCGCCGACCGCCGCCCCGGTGTTGCCGCATATCGTGCCGGTGCAGGCGCATCCGGATCCGCAGGCGATCGAGCAGTTCCGCCAGTTGCTGATCCGGTCCGAGCGGCCGTTCGCGATCGTCGGCGGCAGCGGCTGGACCCCCGATTCGGCCTGCGATTTCGAGCGCTTCGCCGAGGACTGGGAGATCCCCGTGGGCTGTGCGTTCCGCTTCCAGGACGTGTTCGACAACCGCCACCGCCTGTACGCCGGCGACGTGGGCATCGGCATCCATGCGAAGCTGGCCCAGCGCATCCGCGAGTCGGACCTGGTGCTGGCCGTGGGCGTCCGGCTCGGCGAAATGACCACGGGTGGTTACACATTGCTGGAGGCGCCGACGCCGCGCCAGCCGCTGGTGCACATCCACGCGGGCGCCGAGGAGCTCGGACGCGTCTACCAGCCGACGATCGCACTGCAATGCTCGATGGCCGCGATCGGCTGCGCACTGGAGGAGGTCGACCCGCCGACGCCGCGGTCGCCGACCGCCGGCGCCCAGGCGCACGCGGACTACCTCGCCAACCTGCAGGCGACCCCCGTCGAGCCGATGGACCTGGCCCGGGTCGTCAAGACGATCGAGGCGATGGCGCCGCCCGGGGCGATCTACACCAACGGCGCCGGCAACTACGC
>FTKD01332295.1_pt1 | contig 11688 bp, 10 predicted proteins | sample 1658191 | NCBI WGS metagenome assembly FTKD01 (sample SAMEA3914808, study PRJEB12502) | metagenome | biome: forest; material: soil | place: Canada | collected 2011-08-03 | depth 0.3 m
CCGTCACGCTGCGCGCCGACAAGGCGAAGTACCCGGTGCTGCTGTCCAACGGCAACCTGGCCGAGCAAGGGGCGCTGGACAACGGCCGCCACTTCGCGCGCTGGAACGACCCGTTCCCCAAGCCCTCGTACCTGTTCGCGCTGGTGGCCGCCGACCTCGTCGCGCGCGAGCAGCGCGTGACCAGCCGCGCCGGCAAGGAGCACCTGCTGCAGGTGTTCGTGCGCCGCGGCGACCTCGACAAGACCGAGCACGCGATGAACTCGCTGGTCGCATCGCTGGTCTGGGACGAGGCGCGCTTCGGCCTGCCGCTGGATCTCGAGCGCTTCATGATCGTGGCGGTCGAGGACTTCAACATGGGCGCGATGGAGAACAAGGGCCTGAACCTGTTCAACACCAAGTTCGTGCTGGCCAGCCCTTCCACGGCCACCGACGTCGACTACTCGCTGATCGAGAGCGTGGTCGGCCACGAGTACTTCCACAACTGGACCGGCAACCGCGTCACCTGCCGCGACTGGTTCCAGCTGTCGCTCAAGGAAGGCCTCACCGTCTTCCGCGACCAGGAGTTCTCGCAGGACATGGCCGGCTCCACGTCGGCCCGCGGCGTCAAGCGCATCGACGACGTGCGCTTCCTGCGCCAGCAGCAGTTCCCCGAGGACGCGGGCCCGATGTCGCATCCGGTGCGCCCCGACAGCTACGTCGCGATCGACAACTTCTACACCGCCACCGTCTACGAGAAGGGCTCCGAGCTCGTGCGCATGATGCAGACGCTGGTGGGCCGCGCCGGCTTCGAGCGCGGCATCACCGAGTACTTCCGGCGCCACGACGGCCAGGCGGTGACGTGCGACGCGTTCGCGCAGTCCATCGCCGACGTCAATCCGGTGAGCCCGCTCAACGTTCAGCTGGACGCGTTCAAGCGCTGGTACTCGCAGTCGGGCACGCCCAGGCTGACCGCGCGCGGCGTGGCGGCCGATGGCGTCTTCACGCTGACGCTGGCGCAGGACTTCAGCGCGCCGCAGGGCGTGACGTCCGTGGTCCCGCGCCAGCCGTTCGTTGTTCCCGTGCGCTTCGCGCTGTTCACGCGCGACGGCCAGCCGGTGCCCTTGCAACTCGAAGGCGACGTCGCCACCAGCGCGGCTCCGGACGAGCGCGTGCTGGTGCTCTCCGAAGCCGAGGCCAACTATCGTTTCACGAACGTGCCGGCCGACGTCGTGCCGTCCGTGCTGCGCGACTTCTCGGCGCCGGTGATCCTGGACGACGGCCTGTCCGACGCCGACCGCCTGGTGCTGCTGGCCCATGACACCGATCCGGTCAACCGCTGGGAGGCCGGCCAGCGCCTGGCGCTGTCGCAGCTGATCGCAGCAATCGCCGGCGACGGGTCGCTGACGCTCAACGATGCCTTCGTGGCCGCGATGCGCGCCGTGCTGCGCGACCCGGCGCTCGACCCGGCCTTCAAGGAGCTGGTGCTGACGCCGCCGTCGGAGGCCTACGTGTCCGAGCAGCTCACGGTGCCGGTCGATCCGCAACGCGTGCACGCCGTCTGCCAAGCGATGCAGGACGAGCTCGCCGCACGCCTGTTCGACGACTGGGTGGCCGTGTGGGAAGGCCATCAGGTCATCGAAGGCTACAGCCCCGACGGCAAGCAGAGCGCACGCCGCGCGCTGGCCAACCTGGCGCTCGCGATGCTCGTCCGCAACGCGGCCCGCACCGGTGACACCGTGTGGCCGGGCAAGGCGTTCCAGCGTTTCAAGGACGCCGGCAACATGACCGACCGCCTGGGCGCGCTCGGCGCGCTCGTGGGCGCGCATTCCGAACTCGCCGCCCTGGCGCTGGCCCGTTTTCACGAGCTGTTCCGCGGCGAGGCGCTGGTCGTCGACAAGTGGTTCGGCCTGCAGGCGCGCACGCCGGAGAAGGACGGCCGCGTGTTCGCCAACGTCAAGGCGCTGCTGCAGCACCCCGACTTCTCGATGCACAACCCGAACCGCGTGCGCAGCCTGCTGCTGGCGCTGTGCAACTTCAACCCGGCCGCGTTCCATCGCAGCGATGCGAAGGGCTATGTGTTCTGGGCCGAGAAGGTGGTGGAGCTCGACGCCATCAACCCGCAGGTGGCCTCGCGTCTCGCGCGCGCGCTCGACCGCTGGCGTCTGCTCGCGGAGCCGTACCGCGGCGCCGCGCGCGAGGCGATCGTGCGCGTGGCGGCGAAGACGGACCTGAGTCCGGACGTGCGCGAGGTCGTCGACCGCGCCTTGAAGGACTGAGAGTCGAGAACCGGGTCGCGCTGCGACCCGGTTTTGTTTCAGCCAAGCGTTTCGCATGTGCATGCCAGGTGCCCATGCGAAACGCATTCAACCTCCAGGAAATGTCCATGGCCAAGAAAGTCAGCCTCACCCAGTACCTCGTCGAGCAGCAGCGCGAGCACGGGCGCATCCCGTCCCAGCTGCGCCTGCTGATCGAGGTGGTGGCGCGCGCCTGCAAGCACATCGCCATCGCCGTCAACAAGGGCGCCCTCGGCGACGTGATGGGTTCGGCGGGCTCCGAGAACGTGCAGGGCGAGGTGCAGAAGAAGCTCGACATCATCTCCAACGAGGTGTTGATCGAGGCCAACGAATGGGGCGGCCACCTGGCCGCGATGGCGTCGGAGGAAATGGACACGATCCACGTCGTGCCCAACCGCTATCCGCAAGGCGAATACCTGCTGCTGTTCGACCCGCTCGACGGCTCGTCCAACATCGACGTCAACGTGTCCATCGGCACCATCTTCTCGGTGCTGCGCAAGGTGGGCCACCACCACGGCGTGGCCGAGGAGGACTTCCTGCAGGCCGGCAAGAACCAGGCGGCCGCGGGCTACTGCATCTACGGCTCGCAGACGATGCTGGTGCTGACGGTGGGCGACGGCGTGTCCATGTTCACGCTCGACCGCGAGATGGGCTCGTGGGTGCTCACCGCCGAGAACGTGCGCATCCCCGAGGACACGAAGGAATTCGCGATCAACATGTCCAACCAGCGCCACTGGGCGCCGCCGGTCACGCGCTACATCGACGAGTGCCTGCAGGGCAAGGACGGCCCGCGCGGCAAGGACTTCAACATGCGCTGGGTGGCCTCGATGGTGGCCGACGTGCACCGCATCCTCAGCCGCGGCGGCGTCTTCCTGTACCCGTGGGACAAGCGCGAGCCCGAGAAGGCCGGCAAGCTGCGCCTGCTGTACGAGGCCAACCCGATGAGCTTCCTCGTCGAGCAGGCCGGCGGTGCGTCCACCAACGGCAAGCAGCGCATCATGGACCTGCAGCCGACCAAGCTGCACGAGCGCGTGGCGGTGTTCCTGGGCTCGAAGAACGAGGTGGAGCGCGCGACGGCGTATCACGTCGAATCCTGAACCCGAGCTGACATAGCCCCGCCTCCGGCCCCGATACCATGCGGGCACGACAAGGAGGAGAGACACGATGAGAACAATCGTCACCGCGTGCGGCATCTTGCTGCTGTGCGCGTCCGCGCAGGCGCAGACCGCCGAACGTCCCGCCGTGCAGGTGGGCGACACCTGGACCTACCGCCAGGCCACCGAGACCCACGCCGGGTTCAAGGAAGAGCGCGAGGTCTACGACGTGACGCGGACGACCGCGTCGTCGATCTACTTCGACGCCCGCCAGGCCGGCTCGTCGCAGCCTCCCAAGAATCTCTTCACGGGCCCGGACTGGCGGCGCATCCGGGCCGTCAACGGCGTCGAGACGGTGGTCAACCAGCCGTTCGATTTCCCGCTCGCGGCCGGCAAGCACTGGGATCTGCACTACCGCGAGGATCACCCCAACAAGAGCCACGCCTGGGAAGACTTCAGCCTGACCTATACCGTGGCAGGCATCGAGCAGGTCGAGGTGCCCGCCGGCAAGTTCGACGCGATCAAGGTCGAGGCCGAAGGCCACTGGCTCGCCGAGGTCACGCCCTCCAGCACCATCGCCACGGCGGCCCAGGGCACCTCGGGCAACTCGGCCATCGCGACGCAGGTCGACACCGCCACCGCGCATCGCGCGGAAGGCCGCGTGTACAAGGCGTTCTGGTACGTGCCCGCCGTGCGCCGCTGGGTCAAGTCGGTGGAGGAGTTCTACAGCAGCGGCGGCGAACGCAGCGAGCGAACCACGACCGAGCTGGAGTCGTATCAGTTGAAGTGACGCGGGGTCGTCTGCGGCACCAGACCTTCACACCGGTGCCGGATTGCGCTCCCTGAACCCGTTCTGATGCCAGTACGGATACGGCAAGGTCACCGCACTCGCGTCGTCCAGCCGCTTCACCTGCTCCGGCGTGAGGCTCCAGCCGATCGCCCCCAGGTTCTCGCGCAACTGCTTCTCGTCGCGCGCGCCGACGATCACCGACGCCACGGTCGGGCGTTGCAGCAGCCAGTTGAGCGCCACCTGCGGCACCGACTTGCCGGCCTCCTCACCGACGGCGACCAGCGCGTCGACGACCTTGTAGAGGTACTCGTCGTCCACCGGCGGCCCCATGTCGGCCGTCTTGTGCAGCCGGCTCTGCGCCGGGACGCCGGTGCCGCGGCGGATCTTGCCGGTGAGCCGGCCCCAGCCGAGCGGACTCCAGACGACCGCGGACACGCCTTGGTCAATGCCCAGCGGCATCAGCTCCCACTCGTAGTCGCGGCCCACCAGCGAGTAGTAGGCCTGGTGCGCCACGTAGCGCTGCAGCGCCAGCTTCTCCGACAACGCGAGCGACTTCATCAGGTGCCAGCCCGAGAAGTTGGACACGCCCAGATAGCGGATCTTGCCTTCGCGCACCATCTCGTCCAGCGTGAACAAGGTCTCCTCGATCGGCGTCAGCGCGTCGAAGCCGTGCAGCTGGAACAGGTCGATGTAGTCGGTGCCCAGGCGCTTCAGCGAGCCCTCGACCGACGCACGCAGGTGATGGCGCGACGAGCCGACGTCGTTCGGGCCGTCGCCCTTGCGGAACGTGGCCTTGGTCGAGACGATCACCTGGTCGCGCCGGCCGGCGATCGCCTTGCCCAGCACTTCCTCCGCGATGCCGTCGGAATAGATGTCCGCGCTGTCGAACATGTTGAGGCCCGCCTCCAGGCAGATGTCGACCAGGCGACGTGCGCCGTCGGCATTCGTCGAGCCCCAGGCCGCGAAGAATTCGGTGCCGCCGCCGAACGTGCCGGTGCCCAGGCTGAGCGCCGGCACCTTGAAGCCGGAGGCGCCGAGTCGTCGTTGTTCCATGATGTGATCTTTCGTTGAACCTGGGATCGCAGCGAGGATAGGGCCAGGCGCGGGCGCGCGCTGGCGTGGCGCGCTGAAGACCCTGCGCTCAGGCAGGGCGCGGGAATTCGATGTCCGGATCCGGCGTGTGGAGACTCGGCGTGTTCGCCACAATGGCAGCCTCCCCTCCGCCCTCACCCCGATGACCGCCGCCAGCCTCGTTCGACTCCTCGCCCTGTCCGCCATCTGGGGCGCCTCGTTCCTGTTCATGCGCATGGGCGCGCCCGTGCTGGGGCCGACGCTGTTGATCGGCTGCCGCGTGCTGTTCGCCGCGCTGTTCCTCGCCGTGGTCGGCGCCGCGTTGCGCAAGCCGCTGGACGCGCGCCGCAACGCCGTGCACTACCTCGTGCTGGGCCTGTTCAACTCCGCCCTGCCCTTCCTGCTGTTCGCGTTCGCCGCGCGCACGCTGTCGGCCTCGCTGCTGTCCATCCTCAACGCGACGGCGCCGATCTGGGGCGCCGTGATCGGCGCGCTGTGGACGCGCACGGCGCTGTCCGCACGGGCGATGCTGGGCCTGGCGCTGGGCGTGGCCGGCGTGGCGTTGCTGGTCGGGTTCGATCCGTCCACGTTGCGCGCCGGCGCGCCGCTGGCGATCGCGCTCGCGCTCGCCGCCGCGGTGTCCTACGGCATCGCCACCAACTACGCGAAGTCGGCCCGCAAGGTGGAGCCGTTCGCCAACGCCCACGGCAGCATGTGGGCCGCCACGCTGCTGATCGCCTCGGCCATTCCGTTCGCGCCGCCGGTGGCGCTGCCCAGCCTCACGATCGCGCTCGCGGTGCTCGCGCTCGGCGTGGTCTGCAGCGGCATCGCCTACCTGCTGTACTTCCGGCTGGTGGCCGACATCGGCGCGGCGTCGGCGCTCACCGTCACGTTCCTGGTGCCGGTGTTCGGCGTGCTGTGGGGCCACCTGTTCCTGGGCGAACCGCTCGGCTGGAACACGCTGGTGGGCGCGCTGGTGGTGATCGCCGGGACGGCGTTGGTGACTGGGTTCAGCGTCACGGCGCTGTGGCGGCGGCCGGCGGCGACGCCGGCCTGACGCCGGCCGGCCTGCGCAGGGTGCCGACTCCCGCCAGCGCCAGCCAGGGCCACGCGCCGGTCATGCCGTCCTCGCGCGTCAGGCCCGCGTCGCGCAGCACGATCCGACGGTCGCCTTCGCGTCCGGGACCGCCTCGTAGCGATCGTGGTGGCGCACCCATTCCATGCCGTACGCGTCGTTGTCCTCGCCGCGGCCCCCGGGCGCCATGTCCAGAAGGTGGTACGAGCCCATCATCACCTCGACGCCGCGGCCAAAGGTCGAGTAGGTGTGGAAGACGTCGCCGGCGTCGTCCTTGAAGAAGAAGCTGACGCCGGGCGCTTCCTCCTGCGGGAAGGCGACCCGGTCGTAGTTGTAGTAGACCTCGCCGTCGACGCGATCCGCGGGGGTGAAGCTGACGGCGAAGTCGCGGTTGAAGTCGCTGTGCTGCGACGACACCCACTTGAACTGCCAGCCCATGCGTTGGCGGAAGCGTTCGATCTCGGGCAGCGACGCGCGCGAGACCACCCGCACCGTCATGTCGCGTTGCGCCAGGTGCGGCAGCGCGCCGTCGAGGTGGTCGGCCATGAACGAGCAGCTCTTGCAGCCCTGTTCCCAGCCCGGGGCGAACATGAAGTGCTGCACCATCAGCTGGCGCCGGCCATCGAACAGGTCGGCCAGCGTGCGACGGCCTTCGAGGGTGTCGAACGTGTAGGTCTTGTCGAGGCGCACCCAAGGCAACGCGCGGCGATCGCGCGCGATCTGGTCGCGCAGGTGCGTCAGCTCCTTTTCGCGGATCAGCAGTTGCCGGCGACTGGCGACCCAGTCGTTGCGGGACACGACGGGGTGGTTCAAGAGGCTTGTTGCGGTGTTCATGGGTTGCTCCTTGGCTCGCAGAGCCGTTCGGTGGGATTCGCTTGCAATCGGCGTCGTCAGCGCTGCGCGTCTCACGACCGCACCTTCTTCGGCCGGCGCACGGCGCGTACCTTGCCGCTGTCGCCACCGCCGCAATAGAAGAGATCGCCGCCGTCGGACTCGAGGCCGCTCACGCCGACGCCGGGCGGCATCTGCAGCCGCTCGAGCACCGCGCCGTCCTCGGGATCGATGCAACGCAGCTCGCTCTCGTCGCCCTCCCAGGTGGCGTGCCACAGATCGCCATCGACCCAGGTCACGCCGGTGACGAAGCGATCGGACTCGATGGTGTGCACGATCGCGCCGGTCTCGGGGTCGATGCGGTGGATGCGGCGATCGCGGTACTGCCCCACCCACAGGCTGCCTTCGGCCCAGGTCAGCCCCGAATCGCGGCCGTGCCCGGGGGCCGGGATCGACCGCAGCACGGTCCCGGTGACGGGGTCGATCTTGTCGATGCGCGCCTCGGCGATCTGGTAGAAATGCTTGCCGTCGAAGGCCGTGCCGGCGTCGGCAGCCTGCATCAGCCGGCGCGTGGGCTCGCCGCTCGCGGGATCGAACGCGAGCAACGCGGCGCCGGTGGCGGCCCAGACCTGGTTGCCGTCAAAGGTCACGCCGCCGACGCGCTCGATGCCGGCGAACGGGCCGTACTCGCGCACGATCTCGGCGGGGCGCGGCGCCACCTTCGGTTGTTTTCTGGGGGTCATCGTCTGAGTCCTTCGATGCGCCGGGGTCTGGCGCGGTGAAGCCACTCTACTCAGACGGCAGCGCAGCGGGGAGTAACAAGATCGTCGTGAATTGCGTCAGCGGCGGCGCGAGCCACCGGCGCGCCCGCGCGTGCCCGATCGCCCGCACACGCGCGACGGCCTCGAGCTCGGCCAGCGCCCGCTGGACGGTGCGCTGGCTGGCGCCGAGCGCCAGCGCCAGCGCCGAGGTCGACCACGGCGCGCCGTCGGACAGCAACGCCACCAGCGCCGCCTGCTCGCCCTCGATCGGCGGCGCCAGCACGACCACGGCGCGCCCGGCGCGCGGGCGCAGCGCGAAGCCGCGCGCCGTGGCCTCGACCTGCGCCATGTCCTGGAGCAGCGCGCGCAGGCGGCCGATCTCGACGCGCAGCCGTGCCCGATGGGTCTCGTCGGGCTGGCGGATGCGGAACGCGCCTTCGATCAACGCCTCGCGATCGACATCGGCGGGCCACGCCTGCGCCAGCGCGCGCGCCAGCGTGAACAGCACCGGTCGCCGTGCGAGCGAGCGCCATGCAGCATCGACGCCGACCCCGCGCCGGCACGCATCGACCACCAGCGCGCCCGACGCCAGCAGCGCCGCCACGTCCTCGAGGCGAAGCGAGCTTTCGCCGCTCGCATCGATGCGGCGCGCCGCCGGACGATCGAACGCCGCGCGCACGCGCGCCACCTCGGCCAGCAGCGCCGGCACGCGCGCGCGTGTCGCGGCCTCGTGCGCCCGCGCGAGCGCCGCCTGCGCAGGCGCGATGCGCAACGAACGCAACGCCAGCTCGGCCGCGCTCAACTCCGCCACCGCCGCCAGCGTCGGCGCCAGGCCGCGCACATCGAGCTCGGCCAGCCCGGCCGCGGCCGCGTCCAGTTGCCCCAGCAGCAGCAGCCGGCGCGCCGCGATCAGCCGCGCCTGCATGGCATTGCCCCGATCGGCGTGCGCCTCCAACGTGGCCGACGCCGCCGCCAGCGCGCGCGGCGAGCCCCCGAAGTCGCGCATGGCCAGCGCCACCTCGGCCTCGGCGACGACGCAGCGGGCACGCGCCAGCTCCTCGTGCGAGCCGAACTCGCGCGCGGCACGCTTGAGCAACTCGCGCGCACGCGGGTAATCGCCGAGCTGCGCCATCGCGATGCCGCGCAGCGCCAGCGCCGGCGGGTCGTCGCGCAGCGCGACGCGCTTGAGCGCGCCCAAGGCGTCGCCGGCGGCGAGGGCGCGGGCGGAGGCGGCGATCAGGGAATCCATGGCGCAAGGCTAACCGGTCGCGCGGCCAGCGACGCCATCGCCCGCTGGCGGAGCCGAGCCAGGGGTCGTTCACCCCGGCCCGGGGCCAGCGCCGGGTTCAGGCCGCCAGCGGGCTGTGCGACATCATCCCGGCCGGCCGGAGGAATGCAACCCGCCGCAGCAGCAGCGTTGCGGCAGCCACGTTCCACGCCATCTGCGCCGACAGGATGCCGACGACGACGGCGGTGTCCATGGCCGGCCAGGTCGCGCCGATCGCGATCGGCGGCAAGGCGCCGGTCGCCAGGCCGAGCGCGCCCACGATCCGTTGCAGGCCGCGTTCGCGCAACAGCGCGAATGCCATCGCCAGCACGCCGACGGACTGGAAGAACCAGGATGCGGCGGCGAAATCCTGGACCACGACGTAGCAGAGGTGGATCATTTCGCGACCGGCGTCCACGCTGTGGCCGGCTTGCAGGTAATAGCGGGCGACGTCGCCCGTGATGAAACCATCGGTGACCGCCGCGACGACCATCGCGATGCAGCCGACGAGATAGGCGATGCACGCACCCAGCACGGCGGGCCGACGCAGGCCGGTGCGCGCGGCCAGGCTCGTGAAGCCGAACGCGAGACTCAGCACGCAGGCAAGCTCGACCGCGTGGACGAGACGATGCATCGGCGCGTTCGCAACCATGCCTTCGAGGAAGGTGCGCGACGTGTCGGCGCTGACGACCGGATCGAGCGCGACGAACACGATCGATGCCACGGCCGCCGCCAGCATCAGGATGCCCGCGCTGCGGGTGTCGATGGGCGTCGCGATGGCAGGCTGACCAGCGAATTCAGGGGTATTCATGGCGTCTCCTCTTTGATTGGCCGACGGGCTTGCCGACCTGCCGCGATGATTGCGACCCGGCGCGGACGATGGCTGTCGAGGACGTATCGGCGTGTGTCGTTTTGTTGCGACCGCAGCGCCCAGACATGCGCCGCGCGGCCGATGGCCGAAGGCACTGCCAAGCCGCGCCAAATCCCGATCAATCGCGCATTTGGCGACGCGGGCCGTCACCCGAGGGGCCGGAGAATCGATGGACGCCAACACGATCGGTCTCACGCGGATTCCTCCATGAAGCTCCTCGCCACGCCATGGCCGGTCACCGCACTGGCACTGCTGCAAGCCTTCGCCCACGCGGCGACACCCGCGGCTGCGGCCGCCGCCGGCACCGAGTTCCACTGCCCCGCCACGCTCGCCCAGATGCCGGTGGCCAACGACGTGCCCCCAGGCTGGGTCGTGCACGGCACGCCGCGCGAACTGCGGCTGCAAAGCGCGGCGTTCTACGACGGCGACCCCGTGGGCCTGGGCTCGCTCGCACCGGACTCCACGAGTCGCAGCGGCCAGACCGAAACCTCCACCTGGACGTTCGGCGTGACCGATTCGACGCAGGTGTGGATCGGTTGCCGCTACCGCGATGCCACCGCCGTCGTCGCCCGGCCGTTGCCGGCCGGCCTGCACCAGTGCACCACCACCCTGCGATTGACGGCACTGGGCGATCCCGCCGGGTCGATGTCCGTACGGTGCCGATGAACAGGTCGCCGCGTGGCGCGCTCCCGGCCGTTGCAATCCGGCCGGCAATCCCACTCAGGCCATCAGCGCCAGCATCCGATCCAGCACGCCCGCCATCTCGTGCGGCCCGTCGATGCAGAAGCGCGCCGCGGACTCGCGCCGCCGGCAGCCGATGCGCACCGTGACCCACTGCGGTTGCGCGGCGACGAACACCGGCTCGTCGTTGACGTCGTCGCCCGCGAAGAACGCCGCGCCCACGCCGGCACGCGTCATCAGGCGCTGCACGGCCGCGGCCTTGTCGGGCGCATCGGCGGCCACCGCGTTGTAGACCAGCTTGCCGCCGAAGATGTGCAGCGTCGCCGTGAAGTCGGCCAGCGCGTCCTCGATCATCGCGCTGGCGATCGCGCGATCCGGTGCGGTGCGGAAATGCAGCGCCAGCGACTGGCCCTTGTCCTCGACCAGCACGCCCGCGCCGAGCAGGCCCTGCGCACGCGCGAGCAGGCGCTCGCGCAGCGGGTCGAGCGCGCGATACGCGCGCAGGCCCGCCTCGGGGTCGCCGGCGTCCTCGGCGCCATGGTTGCCGACGATCCAGGTCGGCACGAAGCCGAGCCGTTCACGCACGTCGGCGATCTGGCGGCCGGTGACGATGGCCACCGGGCGCAAGCGCGCGAGCTTCTCGAGCCGCAACGCGATCGTCGCGGACACGTGCACGTCGTCGGGCCGCGGCCGGATCGGCGCCAGCGTGCCGTCGAAGTCGAAGGCGAACAGCGCGGGAGCACGCACCAGCGCCGTCAGTGCGGCCAGGCCTTGCGGGCCCAGCAGCGGCCGTAGCAGTCCGGTCGGATCGCTCATCACAGGCCTCTCCGATCGCCGCCGTCGCGATAGCGCGCCACGCGCGCGTCCACGCGCGCCTTGAGGCGCCAGCGGCCCGCGTCGGTGAGCATGCGCCCGGCCCAGCGGAACACGTTGAACTCGCGCACCGTGGCGCGCAGGCTGGCCATGCGCGCGCG
>FTKD01385497.1_pt1 | contig 11651 bp, 4 predicted proteins | sample 1658191 | NCBI WGS metagenome assembly FTKD01 (sample SAMEA3914808, study PRJEB12502) | metagenome | biome: forest; material: soil | place: Canada | collected 2011-08-03 | depth 0.3 m
CGCCGCCGCGCAGGGCGTGGCGCGCTACCTGAGCGACCTTGCCTTGAAGACCCGCGGCCTGACCCTGAAGGTCGCCACAGGCCAGCGGCCGCCGGCGACGGGTCCGGCCATCGTCATCGCGCGCCGGCGCGGCCTCGGCGACGAGGCCTATGCGTTGGACGTGGAGAACGGACAGGCGCGGATCGAGGCGACGGGGGACGCCGGCCTGTTCTACGGCGCCGTCACGCTCTGGCAGCTGCTGACGCCGGACGGCCAGCGCGGGCCGGCGACCCTCGCCGCCGTGCGGATCGACGACCGCCCGCAGTTCGCCTGGCGCGGGCTGATGATCGACTCGGCGCGCCACTTCCAGCAGCCGGCCGAGATCGAGCGCCTGATCGACTGGATGGCGCTGCACAAGCTGAACGTCCTGCACTGGCACCTGACCGACGACCAGGGGTGGCGCCTAGAGATCCGCAAATATCCGCGGCTGACGCAGGTGGGCGCCTGGCGCAGGCCGGTGGCGGGATCGCCGGACATCGACCCGGCGGCGCCCGCCGCGCCCTACGGCGGCTTCTACACCCAGGCGCAGGTGCGCGGGATCGTCGGCTACGCCGCGGCTCGGCATGTCGCCATCGTGCCGGAGATCGAGATGCCGGGCCATGCGGTCTCGGCCCTGCTGGCCTATCCGCAGTTCGGCGCGGGCGCGCCGCCTGAGCCTGTGACCCAGGCCGAGTGGGGCGGATTTCCCAATGTCTACAACGTCGACGACGCGACGCTGGGCTTCCTCCAGGATGTCCTGACCGAGGTCATGGCCCTGTTCCCTGGGCGCTACATCCATGTGGGCGGCGATGAGGTGGGCAAGGAGCGCTGGAATTCGACGCCCGCCGCCCAGGCGCGGCTCAAGACGATCGGCCAGACGGACCCGCACGCCCTGCAGGCGGACTTCACCGGGCGGATCGCGGCGTTCCTCGAAGCCCACGGCCGCCGGCTGGTCGGCTGGGACGAAATCCTGCAGGGCGGCGAGCTGCCCGCCGACGCGGTGGTGATGTCCTGGCACGGCATCGATGGCGCCCTGGCCGCCGCCGCCAAGGGCCACGACGCGATCCTCGCGCCTGCGCCGGTGCTCTATTTCGACAATGAGCAGGCCAGCCGGCCGGGCGAGCCGCCGGGCCGCGGCCTGACGGTCAGCCTGCGCGACGTCTACGGATTCAATCCGCTGCCGGCGACGCTGACGCCGGAGGCCACGCGCCACCTGCTGGGCCTGCAGGGCAATGTCTGGACCGAGCATGTCCGCACCGAGCCGCAGCTCGAGGCCATGGCCTTCCCGCGGATCGCGGCGGTGGCGGAGGCGGCCTGGTCGGCGCCCGAGCGGCGGGACTGGTCGAGCTTCGCCCACAGGCTTCCCGCCCAGTTCGGCCGCTACGCCGCCCTCGGCCTCGGCGCCGATCCGGCCGCGGCCTCGGTGAGCATAGACGCGGGCCCCACGGCCAATGCCGACGAGGCGAGCGTCGTCCTCGGCTCCCAGCTGGGCGTCGGCGAGATCCGCTACACGACCGACGGCTCCGATCCGGGCCCTGCCGCGACGCTCTATGGCCAAGCCTTCCCGGTCAAGCTGCCGGCTCGGGTGCGCGCGGTGGCGATGCTCGACGGCGCCGCGGCCGGTCCGGTGGCCGACCTGCGGCTGGACGCGGCGAGCGTCCGCCGGCGCACCAGCCAGCAACTGCGGCTGTGCAACCCCGCGCTGGCGCTCAATCTGGAGGGCGCGCGGACTGGCCCGGACCGTGGCCCGACCTACCTGACCAATCCGCAGGACCCGTGCTGGATCTATCCGGGGGCGGAGCTGACGGGGGTCGAGCAGGTGACCGTCGCGCTCGCCCGCCTGCCGTTCAACTTTGGCCTGGACGCGGGCCACAACACGACCATCGTCCGTCCGCCGCGCCAGCCGGAGGGTGAGCTGGAGGTGCGCCAGGACACCTGCGCCTCCGACCCCATCGCCGTGGCCGCACTTCCCCCGGGCCCCGTCGGAAGCCGCGCCACGATCACCCTGCCGCTCCCCGCGCGGACCGGCCGCCACGACCTTTGCTTCACCTACACGGCCGCCGGCTTCGATCCGCGCCTGGCGATCGACTGGGTGCAGCTCGCGCCGCCCGCGGGCGCGCCGGGCGCGAGGCCCTGACCGGCGTGGCGAGGCTCAAGCTCCTGGCGCCCGTCGCGGGGTGGGCCGCGTCCCTGGCGGAGGTTCCGGACCAGGTCTTCGCCACCGGCATGATCGGCGACGGGATCGCCATCGATCCCACGGGCGAGGCGATCGTCGCGCCCTGTGACGCCGAGGTGATCAAGGTCCACCCCGCGCGCCATGCCGTCACCCTGCGGACCCCGGGCGGCGCCGAGATCCTGATCCACATCGGCCTCGATACCGTGGCCCTGGGCGGCGACGGGTTCGAAGTCCATGTCCAGGACGGCCAGGCGGTGCGGGCGGGCGAGCGCCTGATCAGCTTCGACCTGGATCGCCTGGCGCGCGGCGCGCCCAGCGTGATGACGCCGGTCATCCTCACCAACCCGGAGGCGTTCGCCATCACCTGGCGGCGACCCGGAGGCGAGGTGGCGGCAGGCGAGCCGATCCTCGAACTGACGCCGCTGGCCGAGGTCGCGACGGCCCGGGACGAGGCGGGCGCCATTCAGGCGTCGCGGCGCCTCGTGGTCACCCACGCGCACGGCCTGCATGCGCGGCCGGCCGCCCTGATCGCCGCCGAAGCCAAGCGGCGTGGCTCGACCATCGAGGTGTCGCTCGGCGGCCGCACCGCGAACGCCCGGAACATGGTCGCGCTGATGAGCCTCGGCGTGCGCGGCGGCGACGAGATCACGCTCGCGGCCAGCGGCCGTGACGCCGAGGCCGCGCTGGCCGCCCTCGCCGAGCTGGTGGAGCGACAGATCAACGTCGCGCCGGCGCCCGCAACGGCGCCGGCCCCGCCTTCGCCCGCCGCCTCGGAGGCCGACGCCGGCCCAGGTGTCGTGGTCGGCGTGCGGGCGGCTCCGGGCTTTGCGATGGGCGTCGCCGCTCACCTCGAAGCGGCCCCGGTCCGCGTGGACGAGGCCAGCGCCGGCGTCGCGGAGGAGACCGCCAGGTTCGACGCCGCGGCGGCGTCCGTGGCGACCCGCCTCAAGGCGCGGGCCGCGGCGCTGGGCGGCGACCGCCGCGCGGTGCTGGAAGCCCACCTTTCCATGCTCGAAGACGAGGACCTGATCGCCGCCACGCGCCGGGCGGTGGCGGAAGGCGCGAGCGCCGGCGTGGCCTGGCGCGCGACCGTCGAGCGCAGCGTCGAGACGCTTCAGGCCCTGGGCGACGAGCGTCTGGCCGAACGCGCGGCCGACCTGAAGGACCTGCAGCGCCAGGTGCTGCTGGCGCTGAGCGGCGAACGCGCCGCGACCGTCGATCTGCCGCCGGGCGCCATCCTGCTGGCCGACGACCTCATGCCTTCGGACCTGGTCAGCCTCGAGGCCGCGCACATCGCCGGCCTGTGCACCGCGCGCGGCGGGCCGACCTCCCACGTCGCGGTCATCGCCGCGGCCATGGGGATCCCGGCTGTGGTCGCCGCCGGCCCGCAGGTCCTTGGCGTCCCGGCCGGTCGGACGGTCATCCTCGATGGCGACGCCGGCGTGCTGATCCCGGCCCCCGACGCGGCCCAGGTCGAAGCGGCCCAGGCGCGGATCGCCGCGCAAGGCGCCCGCAAGGCGCTGCTGGGCGCGGCGGCGATGGGGCCATGCCAAACCCTGGACGGCGTCCGCATCGAGGTGCGCGGCAATGTCGGCTCGCCCTCCGAGGCCCTGGCCGCCGCGGAGAACGGCGCCGAGGGCTGTGGCCTGCTGCGCACCGAATTCCTGTTCCTGGACCGCCAGACACCGCCCGACGCCGCCGAGCAGACGCGGCAATACCAGGCGGTGGCCGACGCCCTGCCGGGCCTGCCCGTGGTCGTCCGCACCCTGGACGTGGGCGGCGACAAGCCGGCGCCCTACCTCGATCTTCCGCTCGAGGAGAACCCGGCGCTCGGCCTGCGGGGCATCCGTGTGGGGCTGAGCCGGCCGGAGCTTCTGAGGACCCAGGTTCGGGCTGTCCTGGGCGTCCGGCCGTTCGGCCAGTGCCGCATCATGATCCCGATGGTGGCGAGCCTCGCCGAGCTCCTGACCGTCCGCGCCCTGGTCGACGAGGTTCGCGCCGAACTGGGCCACGAGGGCCGCGTCCCCCTGGGCGTCATGATCGAGACGCCGGCGGCGGCGGTCACCGCCGACCTGATCGCCGCCCACGCCGACTTCCTGTCCATCGGCACCAACGACCTGGCGCAATACACGCTGGCCATGGACCGAGGGAACCCGGCGCTGGCCGGCCAGGTGGACGCCCTGCATCCGGCGGTGCTGCGTCTCATCGGCCAGGCGGCGGACGGAGGACGCGCGAGCGGCCGGTCGGTCGCCGTCTGCGGCGGCCTCGCCTCGGACCTGGCCGCGGTCCCGATCCTGATCGGCCTGGGCGTCACGGAGCTCTCGGCCGCGCCGGCCATGATCCCCGAGGTCAAGGCGCTGATCCGCACGCTCGACGGCGCGGCCTGCCGAAGCCTGGCGGCCCTGGCCTGCGCCGAGGCCTCCGCCGCCGCCGTGCGCGGCCTGACGACAAGCGCCCAAGACTCGACGCCGCCCGCGATCGGAGCCGCCTCATGCCCAACGCCTTCCGCCTGAACCTCGGCGCCCTGCAGCCGCTGGGCCGGGCGCTGATGCTGCCGATCGCGGTCCTGCCGGCGGCCAGCCTGATGCTGCGGCTGGGCCAGCCCGACCTCGCCTTCGTCCCCGGCCTGGCGGTCGCTGGGCCGCTGATGGCGGCGGCCGGCGACGCGATCTTCCACAACCTCGGCCTGCTCTTCGCCATCGGCGTCGCCGTCGGCCTGGCGCGGGGCAATGACGGGGCGGCCGGGCTGGCCGGCGTGGTCTGCTACCTGGTCGCGACCCACGGCGCGCAGGCCCTCCTGACGGCGCCGGCCGACGCCGTGGCGGGGCTGACGGGAAAGTCGGTGGCGCTCGCCACGGCGGCGTTCAAGGACGCGGCGGTCTCCAAGCTGGGCGTGCCCATCGGCATCATCTCCGGCCTGATCGGCGGCGGCTTTTTCAACCGGTTCGGCGCCATCCGGCTGCCGGACTATCTGGCGTTCTTCGGCGGCCGCCGGTTCGTGCCGATCGTCAGCGGCTTCGCGGGCCTGGGGCTGGCGCTCCTCGTCGGCCTCGGCTGGGCCGCGCTCGACCACGGCATGGACAGCCTCAGCCGCGCGGTGGTGGCCGCGGGGCCCGTCGGGCTCTTCGTCTACGGCGTGCTCAACCGCCTGCTGCTGGTCACCGGCATGCACCACATCCTCAACAACATCGCTTGGTTCATCCTGGGCGACTTCCACGGCGCGACCGGCGACCTGAACCGCTTCATGGCCGGCGACCCGACGGCCGGCGCCTTCATGTCCGGCTTCTTCCCGGTGATGATGTTCGGCCTGCCCGCCGCCTGCCTGGCCATGTACCACGCCGCCAAGCCGGAGCGCCGCAAGGCCGTGGGCGGCATGCTGTTGTCGCTGGCGCTCACCGCCCTGCTGACCGGGGTGACGGAGCCCATCGAGTTCAGCTTCATGTTCCTGGCCCCGGCGCTCTACCTGCTGCACGCCCTCCTCACCGGCCTGTCGATGGCCTTGATGGACGGCCTGCACGTGCGGCTGGGCTTCGGCTTTTCAGCCGGGCTCTTCGACTATGTGCTGAACTTCAACAAGGCGACGCGGCCCTGGCTGCTGCTGCCGGTCGGCGCGGCTTATTTCGCCCTCTACTATGGGGTGTTCCGCTGGGTGATCGCCCGTTTCGACCTGAAGACTCCCGGCCGCGAGGACGAGGCCGCAGTCGCGGCTCCGGTGTCCGCCGCCGTGGCTGGCAGCCGCGCGGGCGGCTTCATCTCCGCCCTGGGGGGGCCGCGGAACCTTGTCGCTGTCGAGGCCTGCACGACCCGCCTACGGCTGGTCGTCGCCGATCAGGACGCCGTGGACGAGGCGGCCCTCAAGGCGCTCGGCGCCCGCGGCTTCGTGCGGCCGTCGAAACAGGACCTGCAGGTCGTCTTGGGCCCGCAGGCCGACGACGTCGCCCGCGAGATCCGCGCAGAGCTGGGCGCTCCGGCGGCCTCGCCGCAGGCCCAACCGGCGCAGCGCGCGGCGTTCGCCCAGCCGGACCGGGCGGCCGTGGCCGCCGCGGTCGGCGGGGAGACGAACCTGCTCTCCCTGGAGAGCACGGCTGGCCGCCTGCTGCTGACCCTCAAGGACGCCGCCCGGATCGATGAGCCGGCGCTCAGGCGGCTGGGCGTCCGTGCGCTTGCGCGCACCGCCTCGGGCTCAGTCCATCTCGTGCTCGGGCCGGCCTAGACCCGCTCGATGATGATCGCCGGGGCCATGCCGCCGGCGGCGCACATGGTGACCAGGCCGCGCTTCAGGCCGCGGCGCTCCAGCTCGTCGACCATGGTCCCGATCAGGATCGCGCCGGTGGCGCCGATCGGGTGGCCGAGCGCCATGGCGCCGCCGTTCACATTGACCTTCTCGCGGTCGAGCTTCAGGTCGCGGATGAACTTCTCGGCGACCACGGCGAAGGCCTCGTTGATCTCCCAAAGGTCGATGTCGTCCACCGAGAGGCCGGCCTTGGCCAGCACCTTGCGCGCCGCCGGGACCGGGGCGTTCAGCATCAGGGTCGGGCTGTCGCCGATGTTGGCCATGGCGACCACCCGGGCGCGGGCCTTAAGGCCGTGCTTGGCGGCGTATTCCGGCGAGGCCAGCAGCACCGCGCCGGCGCCGTCCACGACCCCCGAGGAGTTCCCCGCGTGGTGGAAGTGCTGGATCTTGAGGTCCGGATAGACCTGGTTGATCAGGCCCGCGAAGGTCGTCCCCTTGTCGTCCAGCGGCACATTGGCCATGGCCTCGAACGAGGGCTTCAGCGCCGACAAGCCCTCCATCGTGGTCTGCGGGCGGGGGAACTCCTCACGGTCGAGGGCGATAGAGCCGTCCTCCCGGAAGACCGCCACCAGCGACTTGTCGAAGTGGCCGTTCCGGATCGCGTGGTCGGCGCGCTGCTGGCTGAGCAGGGCGAGCTCGTCCAGCGCCTCGCGGGAAATCCCTTCCATGGTGGCGATGGCGTCGGCGCAGACGCCCTGGTGCGACTGCGGGTGCTTGGCGCGCAGGCTGAGGTTGCCGCTGTCCATCAGCATCGGCCCTGCGTTGGGGTCGCGGGGCGGGGCGCTGGAGGCGGTGTAGGACATCATCTCGGTCCCGCCGCCGATGACGAGGTCTTCCATGCCGGCCATGATCTGGGCCGCGGCCAGGTTCACGGCTGTGATGCCGGAGCCGCAGTAGCGGTCGAGGGTGACGCCCGAGGCGCGCACGTCATAGCCGGCGTCGAGCGCGGCCATCCGGCCGAGGTCGCCGCCCTGCTTGCCCCGCTGGGACGACGTGCCCCAGATGATGTCGTCCACCTCGGCGGTGTTCAGGTTGTTCCGCTCGGCCAGCGCCTTCAGGACGGTGGCGCCCAGGTGCTGCGGATGGTGGTCGGCGAGCGCGCCCTTGCCGACCTTGCCGATACCGCGGGGGGTGCGGACGGCGTCAATGATGAGAGCTTCGGGCATGGCGTTTCCTGACTGGGCCGGGTGTTGCTGGCGGAGACCTTCCGCGGTGGCCGTAGCGTCAGTCTAGCCCCCGCTGGCCGGCGAGGTCTCGCCGCTCGACGATCCGCCGCCGAGCGCCTTGTAGAGCGTGACCCGGTTGACGCTCTCCGCCAGCAGGGCGGCGAGCAGGGTGCGGCGGGCGTTGTAGAGCGTCCGCTGGGCCTCCAGAAGCACGAGGTAGCTGTCGACGCCGCGGTCGTATCGCGCCTGGCTCAGGCGCTGGGCGTCGGCCGCCGCGGCCACCAGCCGCTGCTGGGCCGAGACGCGGTCTCGGATGGTCTCGCGGACCGAGAGCGCGTCGGCGACCTCGCGGAACGCCGTCTGGATGGCCTTCTCGTACTGGGCGACGGCGATGTCGCGGCCGGCCTTGGCGCTGCGCAGGTTGGCGACGTTCGCGCCGCCGGCGAACAGCGGCAGGACGACCTGCGGCGTGAAGCTCCAGGCGCCGGTCCCGGCCTGGAACAGCTTGTTCAAGGCGGTGCTGGAACTGCCCGTCGAGCCGGTGAGGGTGATCCGCGGGAAGAAGGCGGCCCGGGCGGCCCCGATATTGGCGTTCTGCGCCTGCAGGGTGTGTTCGGCCGAGAGCACGTCCGGGCGACGCGTCAGGACCTCGGAGGGCAGGCCGGGCTCGAGCTCCGTCCGCAGCCGGATGTCGGCGAGGCCGCCGTTGGGCAACAGGCTTGCCGGCACCTCCGCGCCCACCACCAGCGTCAGGGCGTTGCGGTCCTGGCCGACCTGGGCGACGGCCACGGCCATGTCGCTGCGGGCCTGCTCGATCAGGGTCTCTTCCTGGCGCAGGTCGAGCTGGGAGATCGCGCCGGCCGCGAAGCGCTTCTGGGCGAGCGCGAAGTTCTCCTCGCGGGTCTTCAGGGTGCTTTGCGTCACCGCCAGCAGGTCCTGGTCACCGGCCAGGGTCAGATAGTCGTCCGCGACCTCGGCGATCAGGCTGATCTGCACGGCGCGCCGGTTCTCTTCCGTGGCGAAATAGTTCTGCAAGGCGGCGGCGCTCAGGCTGCGCAAGCGCCCGAACAGGTCGATTTCCCAGGCCGACACGCTGAGGTCGGCGCTGTACTGGTCGACGGTGAAGGACCGGCCGACGAGGGAGACCGGCGCGGGCGTGTGGCTCTTGGTCTCCGAACCCACGGCGTCGATCGCCGGCAGCAGCTTGGCGCGCTGCACGTGGTACTGCGCCCGCGCCTGCTCGATGTTGCCGACCGCGACGCGCAGGTCGCGGTTCTGACGCAGGGTCAGGTCGATCACCGATTGGAGGCGAGGGTCCTGGAAGACCTCGCGCCAGGCGAGATCGCCGGCCATGACCGTCCCGGGCGCGGGCGTCGCCACGGCGGCCGGCCAGGATTGGCTGACCGGCAGGCCGGGCCGTTGGTAGGGCGGGGCGAGCGTGCAGGCGCTGAGCGCGACGGCGGCGGTCATCGCCGCTAGGGGGATTGCGCGCCGCATCTCAGCGCACCTCGTCGGGGGCGGCCGCGGAGGACGCCGCCTCGGAGGCCGGCTCACCGCCCTGGCGCGCGACGTAGCGCTGCACCAGCACGAAGAACAGCGGGACGAAGAAGATCGCCAGGGCCACGGCCGAGAGCATGCCGCCGATCACCCCGGTGCCGATGGCGTGCTGGCTGCCCGAGCCCGGCCCGTTGGAGATCGCCAGCGGGAACACCCCGAAGACGAAGGCCAGCGAGGTCATCAGGATCGGCCGCAGCCGGATTCGCACCGCCTCCAGGACCGCGTCCACCAGCGCCATGCCCTTGTCGCGCCGCTCCTTGGCGAATTCGACGATCAGGATGGCGTTCTTCGAGGCCAGGCCCATCGTCGTCAGCAGGCCCACCTGGAAATAGATGTCGTTGGACAGGCCCCGCAGGGTGGTGGCCAGCACCGCTCCGATCACGCCCAGGGGAATGACCATGATCACCGACAGCGGGATCGACCAGCTCTCATAGAGCGCCGTCAGCAACAGGAACACGACGATGATCGACAGCGTGTACAGCGCGGGCGCCTGGGCGCCGGCCTCCCGTTCCTGCTGCGACAGGCCGGTCCACTCGTAGCCGATGCCCGGCGGCAGCTTGGTGGCCAGCCGCTCCATGGTCTTCATCGCCTCGCCGGAGCTCTTCCCCGGCGCCGGGGAGCCCTGGATCTCCACCGCCGACAGGCCGTTGTAGCGTTCGAGCCGCGGCGAGCCGACGGACCATTGGCTGGTGGCGAAGGCCGAGAAGGGCGCCATCGCGCCGGCCGCGTTGCGGACGTACCAGCGGTCCAGGTCCTCGGGCTTCATCCGGAACGGCGCGTCGGCCTGCACGAAGACCTTCTTGACGCGGCCGCGGTCGATGAAGTCGTTCACATAGTTTCCGCCCAGGGCGGCGCTGAGGGCGCTGTTGATGTCGGTGGTGGTCAGGCCCATGGCGCCGGCCTTGGCCTGGTCGACGGTGATGGTCAGCTGGGGCGTGTCGTCCTGGCCGTTGGGGCGCACCCCGACCAGGTCGGGCTCCTTGCTGGCCATGCCGAGCAGCTGGCCGCGCGCCGCCATCAGCGCATCGTGGCCGACGCCGCCGGTGTCCTGCAGTTCGAAGTCGAAGCCGGATGACGTGCCGAGCTCCGGCACGGCGGGCGGGACGACGGCGAAGACCATGGCGTCGCGGATCCGGCTGAAATCCTGCATCGCCCGGCCGGCGATGGCGGAGACCTTGAGCTTGGCCGAGCGGCGGTCCTTGAAGTCCTTCATCCGCACGAAGGCGATGCCGGCGTTCTGGCCGGACCCGGCGAAGCCGAAGCCGGAGACGGTGAACACGGCCTGCACGGCGTCCTTCTCGGTCTTCAGATAGTAGTTGGCGACGTGGGTCAGGACAGCCTGGGTGCGTTCCTCCGTGGCGCCCGGCGGCAGCTGGACGATGGTGAACATGTTCCCCTGGTCCTCTTCCGGCAGGAAGGCGGTCGGCAGGCGGACGAACAGCAGCGCCATGACCACGATCATCCCGACGTAGACCGTCATCCAGAGCCCGCTCCGGCTGATCATCTTGCGGACCTGGACCTGGTGGCGGTTGCTGGCGTGCTCGAAGTTGCGGTTGAACCAGCCGAAGAAGCCGATCTTCGCGATGCTCTGCCCCTTGGGCTTGGGCTTCAGCAGGGTGGCGCACAGCGCCGGCGTCAGCACCAGGGCGACGAAGATCGACAGCGACATCGCCGACACCAGGGTGATCGAGAACTGCCGGTAGATCACGCCCTGCGAGCCGCTGAAGAAAGCCATCGGCACGAACACCGCGGCCAGCACCAGGGCGATGCCGATCAGGGCGCCGGTGATCTCGTCCATGGATTTGCGCGTCGCGTCGCGGGGCGACAGGCCTTCCTCGTCCATCACCCGCTCGACGTTCTCGACCACGACGATGGCGTCGTCGACCAGCAGGCCGATGGCCAGCACCAGCCCGAACATGGTCAGCGTGTTGATGGAGTAGCCGAAGACCGCGAGGATCCCGAAGGTGCCGAGCAGCACCACCGGCACGGCGATGGTCGGGATGAGCGTGGCGCGCCAGTTCTGCAGGAACAGGAACATCACCAGGAAGACCAGCACGATCGCCTCGGCCAGGGTCTTCACCACCTCCTCGATCGACTGCTGGACGAAGGGCGTGGAGTCCACCGGGATCACGTATTTCATGCCCGCCGGGAAGGCCTTCGACAGTTCCTCGACGCGGGCCTTCACCGCCTTGGCGGTGTTGAGCGCATTGCCGCCCGGCGCCAGCTTGATGGCCAGGCCCGCCGCGGACTGCAGGTTGTACTTGGCCAGCGAGTTGTAGTTCTCGGCGCCCAGCTCGACCCGGGCGACGTCGCGCAGGAAGACGTGGGAGCCGTCCGGCGTGGTCTTGAGGATGATCGCCTGGAACTGCTCGGGCGTCTGCAGCCGCGCCTGGGCGCTGATGGTGGCGTTGAGCACCGTGCCGGGCAGGGCCGGCGTGGC
>FTKD01000891.1_pt1 | contig 11595 bp, 13 predicted proteins | sample 1658191 | NCBI WGS metagenome assembly FTKD01 (sample SAMEA3914808, study PRJEB12502) | metagenome | biome: forest; material: soil | place: Canada | collected 2011-08-03 | depth 0.3 m
CGCTTGCGCCCCGACGCGCACCGGAACGGCCAGCCGCCCGGCCAGTGCGTCGCGAAACTGCGCCACCGACTGCGGACGATCCTGCGGGCGCACGGCCATCGCCCAGTCCAGGGTCTGCAGCAGGCGCGGCGAGCATCCCGGCGGTGCAATGCGCGCCAGCGGCGCCAGCTCGTCGACCATCGCGCGCGCGGTCGCCGGCAGCGGCGCGCGGCCGGTCAGCATGAAGTAGCAGGTGCCCGCCAGCGCATACAGGTCCGTCCACGGCCCCTGGCGCATGGCCTGCGTCTCGGCGTACTGCTCGATGGGCGCGAACTGCGGCTTGAGGATGGCGGTGACGCTCTGCGTGCGGTCGGCCAGCACCAGGCGGGCCGCGCCGAAATCGAGCAGCACGGGGCGGTTGTCGTCGCACCACAGGATGTTGTCCGGCGCGATGTCCCGGTGGTAGACCGCGGCGTCGTGCATCACTTCCAGGGCGCCCAGCAGCGGCTCGACCAGTGCGCGAATCCAGGCGTCGTCGAACGCGCCCGGCGCCATCTCCTTGCGCAGCTGGCGCAGCGTGCGGCCCTTGTACAGCGGCATCGCCATGTAGGCGGTGCCGTTGGCCTCCCAGAAGCGGAGCACCTTCACCAGCGCCGGCTGGTCGAAGCGGGCAAGCAAGCGGGCCTCGTTGACGAAGGACTGCAGGCCGAGGGCGAAGGTCTCCTCATGGGTGCGCGAACGCAGCGTCACGCGCTCGCCGGCGCTGCGTCCGGCCAGCGAGACCGGCATGTATTCCTTCAGGGCGACGTCGCGATGCAGCGCCTCGTCCCAGGCCCGGTACACGATGCCGAAGCCGCCGGCGCCGAGCACCTGGCGGATCTCGAATTCCGCCAGGCGGGTGCCGGCCGGCAGCGCGTCGCTGCCGTCCTCCGGCAAGGACGCGGCACCGGGTCGGGCGTTCGATGAATCGGACATGATGGCCCTAGTGTGCCGCAGCCGGCGATCCCTGCTTAACGCCGAAACCCGCGCAACGGTGGACGCGCCGGCATTTTGTGGCGCGATCGTGCAACGCGATCGACAGCTTGTGCCCGCTTGCCGCTGTCCTGGCGCCAGCCGAAGCCATTTCAACGCACCGCGCTCAACCAGCCGCGCAGGCTGTTGAAGAACGCGATTCCCTCGGCGCGTTCCAGGTCGCCGCGGGTCAAGGTCGCCTCCGAGAGCGCGCCCTCGCGCAGCAGGCGCGCCCTGGCGATGCCCGGCAGCAGGCCGGAGCGCGCCGTCGGCGTCAGCCAGCGTCCGTCTATCCGCAGCGCCACGTTCCCGCGCGTGAACTCGGTCAACTCGCCGCGCTCGTTCCACAGCAGCGTGTCGAACACGCCGTCCTGCTTCGGCGCGAAGGCGTCGTAGTGCGCGCGATGGGTGGTCTTGAAGCGCACGAACTCGCCGTCGCTGCCGCCCAGCGGCCGATCGGCCAGTTGCACGCGCACGGGCTCCTGCGTGGGCGCGAGCGCGAACGCCTGCGCGCGCGCGACGCCAGCGCGGTCCGCGAGCAGGCGCACACGCCAGCGCCCGTTCGCGTGCGTGGCGCGCAACGCGTCCAGCGCGCCGCGGGCCGAAGCCAGCGGCGACGCGAACGCGAAGTGGCGCGCCGCCTCGGCCATCCGCGCCAGGTGCGCCTCGACGTCGACGAACTCGCCCTCGTCCAGCCGCAAGGTCTCCAGCAGCTCGAACGCCTGGCTCGCGCGATCGACGAAGGCGCGCTTGTGGCGCCACTCGTCCCATTCGCCGGCGGCCGTCGCATCGGCGGTGATGCCGCTGCCGATGCCGCAGCGCACGGCCGTCACGTCACCCTGCGTGCGCAGCGCCAGCGTGCGGATCGGCACGTTGAACGTCGCCGCGCCGCCCGGCTGCACGACGCCGACGGCGCCGCAGTAGACGCCGCGCGGCTCGGGCTCCAGCTCGTTGACGAGGCGCATCGCCTGCACCTTGGGCGCGCCGGTGATCGAGCCGCAGGGGAACAGCGCGGCGAAGACGTCGGCCAGCGTGGTGCCCGCGCGGGTGCGTGCGACGACGTCCGAACTCATCTGCCACACGGTAGGCCACGCCTCGGTGTGGAACAGGCGCGGCACGCGCACCGAATGCGGCTCGGCGATGCGCGACAGATCGTTGCGCAGCAGGTCGACGATCATCAGGTTCTCGGCACGCTCCTTGGCCGCGGTGCGCAGGAATGCGGACTGCGCTTCGTCCTCGGCGGGCGTCGCGCCGCGCGGCGCGGTGCCCTTCATCGGGCGCGCCAGCAGGCGGCCGGCGCGCCAGTCGAAGAACAGCTCGGGCGAGACCGAGAGGATGCGGTCGTCCGGGTCGGTGTCGGTGCCGAAGTCCAGGTACGCGGCGTAGGCGTTCGGCTGGGCACGCCGCAGCGCCGCGAACAGCGCCAGCGGGTCGCCTTGCAACGTGCCGGTCAATGGCGCCGTGGCGTTGACCTGGTAGACCTCGCCGTCGGCGATCGCGCGCAGGATCTCGGCGATCACGGTGTCGAAGGCGTCGCGTCGCGGGCCGCCGGTCCAGCGCACGGTGGCGGTGTCGGCGCCATCGAACGCCGAGGCATCGGGCAGCGGCGCGTCGTAGACCGCGAACGCCGCCAGCGGGCGCGTCGGGTCCGACGGGGCGTGCGTCTCGAACGCCTCGTCGAACGCGCCCGCGGCCTCGTAGCAGAGATAGCCCACACACCAGGCGCCGGCCCGCGCCAGCGCGTCCACGCGCGCGAGCAACGGCACGACCTCATCGGGCGTGCGCGCGCGCAGGCGCTCGCGCGGCGCGCCGAACGCCAGGCGCAGCGGTGCGACGCCGTCGTCGGGCGAGCGGAAATCGATCAGGGCGGTCGGGGTCGACCGGCGGGCGGGCATCGGGCGTCTTCGGGCTGGTGGGCGAGCGCAGAAGTGTAGCCACCCCGGGGAAATTGCCGTCGAGGTGCCGATCCCGGGCACCGGCGGGAACGCGCGATGCGGACGCCGCCGATCAGCTGCCGTAGCGCAGCGGGAACAGGATGGTGAAGGTCGTGCCGCGCTCGCTGCGCGAATCCACTTCCATCGTCGCGTCGAGCAAGGTGCACAGTCGCTTGACGATGGACAAGCCGATGCCTTCGCCCGACTTCTGCACCGACGCCCGGCCATCCGATTTCACGTCCGGCAAGGACTCGTCGCTGGCGACGTGCACGACTTCGCCTGCAGCCTCTGCCCGCTTGATGTCCCGAGCCTGTTCGGACGCGACGTTGATCGCTCCCGCCAGCGCGGCGCCCGGCCCGGACTGCAGCCCCGGCCCGGTGTCCGCCACCCGCACGAACCATCGCGCCGCGCCGTGCTGCGGGTCCACGCCCCAGCTCACGGCGACGCCGCCGCGCGTGGTGTAGCGCAGCGCGTTCAGCACGAGGTTCTGGACGATGCGGCGGATCTTGGTGGCGTCGCCGTCGACGGGAAACGGGCTCGCCCCCGCGATGGTCAACGACAGGCCGCGTTCCAGCGCCAGGCCTTCCATGGCGCCGACGAGGTCGTGCAGCAGCCGCGCCACGTCGAGCTCCGCGATGGTACGAACCTCCTGCCCGCCCTGCAACCGGGCGAGACTGGTGACGTCCTGGAGGATGTTGTGCAGCGCGCGCACGTTGCGATCCAGCGACGCGACGAACTTCTTCGTCTTCTCGGGATTGCCGGCGGGCGTCGCGAGGCCTGCGGCGACCAGGCTGACGACGCTGAGGTTGCCGCGCAGGTCGTGCGCCGCCTCCCGCCAGAGCACCGCGCGCTGGGCTTCCAGCGTCCGCAGTTCCTCCAGCGCCTGTTCGAGATCGCCCACATGACCGGCGGCCTCGATCTGCTGCAGTCTGAAGAACTGATCGACGCTCGAACTGGTCGCGACGCTGTAGAGCGAAGCCCAGATTCGATGGACCTGCGCCCCCAGCGCGCGATCCTGCAGGGCCGGATCTTGTGTGCAGCGGTCGATCTCGGCGACCACGGCCTCGTTCAGGCGCCCGAGTTCGCGCACCAGTTCGGCCAGATCGAAACCCTGTTGCCAGCGATGCAGGCCGTGCGCCGCCGCGTCGCCGATCTGATCGTCCTCGGCCGATTCGACCGCCGAGGCGCCACGAACCAGCAGGCAACGCTCGAAATCCTCGAGCAACGCCGTCAGGTGGTCGTGCAACTGGGCGACGGGCAACGAGTTGCCGGTCAGCAGCTTGGGGTCGGCGGCGACCTTCTTCTCCCAGGCCGCCATGATCGCGCCGCGACGCTGCGTGAGGCGCGCGCTGAAAGCCGAGAGCAACTCATGGCTTGAGGTCATGGGGACAAGGAAACGGTGCGAAGGGGGCAAGTGTCCCGGACGAGGCCGGCGGACCGGCAAGCCTAACACTTCGCCCCTGTCGGGTTGCAGAGCTCGGCGCCGCGCTCCCCGCGTTCAGCGAAACAGCATCAGCATCTGCTCCAGCGCCGCCGTGAACGGCCCCTGCAGCAGCGGCAGCGTGAACATCACGCCAATCAGGCCGACGCTCATCGTGATCGGGAAGCCCACCGAGAAGATGCTGATCTGCGGCGCGACGCGGGCGATGATGCCCAGCATCATGTTGACGAACAGCAGCATCGCGATCAGCGGCAGCGCGATCCACAGGCCCAGGCGGAAGATCTCGGCGCCCCAGGTCTCGGGCCGCGCCGCGTGCAGGAAGGCGAACGGCTCGGGCGAGACCGGGAAGGCGACGAGGCTCTGCACCACGGCCTCGATCACCAGCAGATGGCCGTTCATCGCGATGAACAGGAAGGCCACCATCGTCGAGAAGAAGCTGCTGGTGGCGGTGGCCTGCTGCGCGGTGGCGGGGTCGAAGAAGCCGGCGAAGTTCAGGCCCATCTGCAGGCCGATGATCTCGCCGGCGAACTCGATGGCGGTGAAGATGATGCGCACGGCGAAGCCGAGCGACAGGCCGATCAGCACCTGCTGGATCACCAGCAGGATCGCGGCCGGCGAATCGAGCGGCACGTTGGCGGCGGCGCTGGCGGGCACGGTGCCCGCCACGCCGATCGCGATGAAGAACGACAGCGCGATGCGCACGCGGATCGGCACGTTGCGCTGGCCCAGCACCGGCATCGAGGAGAACAGCGCCAGCACGCGCAGGAACGGCCACAGCACCGGCGTGAGCCAGGCCATCAGCTGGGCTTCGGTGAGCGAGATCATCTTGCGCGCAGGACGCGACAGGTTCTCAGGAGGCGGCCGACGGCAGCGACAACAGCACGCTGCGGATGTATTCCACCAGCGTGGTGAGCATCCACGGGCCGGCGATGCCCATCACGGCGACGGCGGCGAGCAGCTTGGGCACGAACGTGAGCGTGGCCTCGTTGATCTGGGTGGCGGCCTGGAACACGCTCACCAGGATGCCGACGATCAGCACGGCCAGCAGCACTGGCGCGGCGACGGTCAGCAGCGTGTAGAGGGCTTGCTGACCGACGGTGAAGACTTGTGCTGCGTCCATGAGGCAATCGTTTCCGGAGTAAGGATGTGACAAACGAGGTATGCGCGTACGTTACCGGCGTCCCACCGGCACGAGCTTGCGAAAAGGGCGGCGAAGCGCCCTCTCGTCCTCAGGTCGCGAAGCTCGCGGCCAGGGACCCGAGCAACAGGTTCCAGCCATCCGCCAGCACGAACAGCATCAGCTTGAACGGCAGCGCCACCAGCACCGGCGACAGCATCATCATGCCCAGCGACATCAGCACGCTGGCCACGATCATGTCGATGATCAGGAACGGGATGAAGATCAGGAAGCCGATCTGGAACGCCGTCTTCAGCTCGCTGGCGACGAAGGCCGGCACCAGCACCTTGAACGGCACGGCATCGCCCTTGACGTCGGCGGGCAGCTTGGCCAGCTTGGCGAACAGCTGCACGTCGGACTGGCGCGTCTGCTTGAGCATGAACACGCGCATCGGCGCCTGGCCTTTTTCCAGCGCATCGGTGAAGCTGATCTGGTTGGCCTGGTACGGCGCCCAGGCGTCGGTGTAGACCTTGTCGATGGTCGGCGACATCACGAAGAACGTGAGGAACAGCGACAAGCCGGTGATGACCTGGTTCGGCGGCGCGGCCTGCGTGCCGATGGCCTGGCGAAACAGCGACAGCACGATCACGATGCGGGTGAAGCCCGTCATCATCAGCAGGATCGCGGGCAGGAACGACAGCGCCGTGAAGAACAGCAGCGTCTGGATCGGCACCGAGAAGTTGGTGCCGCCGCCACCGGCGCCCACCAGCAACGGCAGGGCCGGGCCGGCGATGGCCGGGGTGGTCTGGGCGACGGCGGCGACGGCCGGCAGCGCCAGCAGCGCGGCGATCGCGGCAGCCTTGAACAGCTTATTCATCGCGCGCGCCTTCCTGCGGGCCGATCACGCCGCGCCAGCGGGCGATCAGCTGGTTCACGGCTGCGGTGTGGGCCGGGGCCGACGGCGTCAACGCGATGTCGGGCGCCGGGTAGCTGGCGAGCTGCGTCACGCGTTCGCCGGTGACGCCCAGCACGAGCCAGTGGCGCTCGGCGCCGACGGCGACCTCGACGACGGTCACGCGCTGCGAGGCGCCCAGACCGAGCTGGGCCACGTGGCGCAGCACGCCGCCGGCGGGCGCCGCGCCGCCGAGGCCGGCGCGTTTCATCATCCAGAGCGCGACGGGAATCATCGCGATCACCAGCAGGAACGCCAGCAGGGGCATCAGGGAAGTCGTCATGGGTTTCTCTTTGTCGACCGGTGCATCGAGGCACGGAAGCGTTGGTGGCGTACACCACCGGGTATCGATCGGTTCAGGTGCGGCTGAGGCGGCGCATCCGCTCGCTGGGCGTCACGATGTCGGTCAGCCGGATGCCGAACTTGTCGTTGACGACCACCACCTCGCCCTGGGCGATCAGGAAGCCGTTGACCAGCACGTCCATCGGCTCGCCGGCCAGCGCGTCGAGCTCGACGACCGAGCCCTGCGCCAGCTGCAGGATGTGCTTGATCGGGATGCGGGTGCGGCCCAGCTCCACCGTCAGCTGCACCGGGATGTCCAGGATCATGTTGAGGTCGTTGCCGGCCCCGGTGATCCCTTCGGTCGATGCGAAGTTGGTGAAGTTGGCGGGCGCCACGGACTCGGTCTGCACCGCGCCGCTCATGCCGCCCGCCGGTTCGGGCTTGGACTCCGCCAGCGCGGCCGCCCACTCGGCGGCCATCGCGTCGTCGTCACTCATCTCTTCAGCCATTGCCTTCTCCCAGCCAGCTCAGGTTCGAGCTGGTCAACAAGCGATCGATCTTGATCGCGTACTTGCCGGCCGACGTGCCGTAGTGGCAGTCGAACACCGGAACCCCGTCGACCTTGGCCTGGATCATCGGATCCAGGTCCAGCTCGACGAAGTCGCCGGGCTTGAACGACAGCAATTGCTCCACCGTCGCCGGCGCGGTGCCCAGCTCGGCCACGAGGTCCACCTCGGCCGACTGGATCTGCGCCTTGAGCAGGTTGACCCAGCGGCGATCCGGTTCCACCGAGTCGCCCTGGATCGTCGAATAGAGCACGTCGCGAATCGGCTCCAGCGTCGAGTACGGAATGCAGAAGTGCACCGACCCGGAGGTCTCGCCCACTTCCAGCGTGAAGCTGGAGGCGACCACGATCTCGCTGGGCGTGGCGATGTTGGCGAACTGCGGCTGCATCTCCGAGCGCTGGTACTCGAGGTCCAGCGGGTAGATGCCCTGCCATGCGTTGCGGTACTCGGTGATGATGCAGTCGACCAGGCGCTGGATCACGCGCTGCTCGGTGGGCGAGAAATCGCGGCCTTCGATGCGCGTGTGGAACTTGCCGACGCCGCCGAACAGCGCGTCGATCACGGCGAAGACCAGGCTCGGGTCGCACACGATCAGGCCGGAGCCGCGCAGCGGGCGCACCGAGACGATGTTGAAGTTGGTTGGCACCACGATCTCGCGCAGGAACGCCGAGTACTTCTGCACCTTGATGCCGTTGATCGAGACTTCCGGGCTCTTGCGGATGAAGTTGAACAGCCCGATGCGGATGTTGCGCGCGAAGCGTTCGCCGATGATTTCCATCGTCGGCATGCGGCCGCGGACGATACGTTCCTGGTTGGCCAGGTCGTAGTTGCGGATGCTGCCTTCGACCTGCTCTTCCTGCTCGAGCTTCTGGCTCTCGCCGGTGATGCCTTGCAAGAGGGCATCAACTTCGTCTTGCGAAAGAATCTGCTGGTTCATGGCTGCTGCGCTGGAGGCCGTCTGCCGTGCGGTTACTGGATGATGAAGCTGGAGAACTGCACCGAACGGATCGGTGCATCGGCCGCATCGGCGACCTTCTTCTTTTTCTTCCTGGCCGGCGCAGGGGCGGAGGCGCCGGCGGCGGCGGCGGCGGCGGGCGCGGCATCGGTGTCCTCGTCGTCATCCGCGTCCTCGCCCATCGCCTTCAGCGATTCGCGGCGGATCTCGCGGGCCAGCTTCTCCTTGCCTTCGCCGCCGGCCAAGTCGGCCGAGGACTTGTGCGCGAGCAGCAGCAGGATGTTGTTGCGGATCGCGGGCAGGAAGGTCTTGATCTCCTCGCTCACCTTCTCGTCGGGCACCTCCAGCACGATGCCGATCTGCGCGTAGCGATCGGCGTCGTGGTCGGCCAGGTTGACGACGAACGCGTCCATCGGCACGAAGACGGGATGCGCGTTGCGCTCGCGCTTCTTCTCGGCCTTCGGTGCGCCGGCGTCGGCACCGGCGGCGTCGCCCTCGTCCGCGGCGGCCGCCTCGGCCGCCGCCTTCTGCTTCTTCATGTACAGCAGCGCACCCACGCCTCCGCCGCCCAGCACGATCGCCGCGACGGCGACCATGATGACCAGCTTCTTCTTGCCGCCGGACTTCTTGGCGGCGGGAGCATCTGCGGCGGCAGCGGCAGCGGACATGGACGGGACTCCTGAACGAATTTGTGTAACGCACGCACCAGCGCACATCGTTGAGGACGATTATTGAGATCCGGGGCCCAATCGAATGGCCCGAAAAGCGGCAGAAAAACTGCCAGCCCCTTCAGTGCGGGCGGTCGCTGCCGAGGGGGTCAGCCCGCCGAACGGGCGTCGGAACGGCCGCGGCCCGGCCTCCCGGCCGGGCTTGTTGACCGTCGAGCAGGCTCTTCGAGCCCGTTCGTCAGGCGTACATGTCGAGCAGGCCGCGTCGCTGGGCCTGCTGGCGCGCCGCGGCGGCCATGGCCAGGTCCTCGCCTGCGCCGCCGCCGCTGCCACCGGCGTGCGGGCCGGGGCCCTGGCGACCGGAACCGCCGAAGTCGCCGTTGGCCTGGGCCTGCGCCTGCGCCTGGGATTGCTGGAAGGCGGGCTGGTCGGACACCCCGCCGCCGGTCAGGCTGAGGCCCACTAGGCCCAGTTGCTCCGACAACTGCGGCATGGCCTGCTGCAGCGCGTCGCGCGTGGATTGCACGTCGGCACTCATCTGGACGCGCGCATGGGCGCCCTCCATCTCGATCCTGACACGGATCGGGCCCAGGTCCTGCGGGCTGAGCTGCACCTCGGCGTGCTGGACGCCGCCCTTCATCCAGACGTCGATCTGCTGGCCCAGCGCCGGCGCGAACGTCGGGCTTTGCGGGGTCATGGGCAGCGTGGCCTGGGCCGGCGGGGTCGGCGGCGCCGGCTGCGCGCCCTGGTTGGCGTCGAGCAAGGCGTTGGCCGGCGCGCCGATGGCGCCGGCCTGCACCGTCACGGGGTCGGGCTGCGGCAGCATCGCGGCGAGCGAATCGCGCGCCTCGGTGGCGGCCTTGACGGCGCCTTCGGCCTTGGCCAGCGCTGCGGCGATGTCGCCGGTGGCGGCCGCCCCCTTGGCGGGCACGCCGGCGGCGGTGGTCGCTGCCGGCTTGCCGGCGCCCAGGTTGGCGAGCAGGGCCTGCTTGCCGTCGTCCTTGCCGCCCTTGCCGGCGGCCTTGCGCAGCGCGCCCAGCGGGTCGCCGGCGAGGTCGTCGTGGTCGCCAGTGGCCGCGGTCTTGTCGGCCAGCGACGTGGTGGGTGGCGCGACCTGCGGCGCCCAGGGCAGCAGCGCGTTCGGGTCGACGGGCGGGGCCTTGGCGTCGGCGGCCTTCGCCTCCTTGTCGTCCTTGCCGTCCTTCGCGTCGGCACTGTCCTTGCCGTCCTTGTCGTCGGCGGGCTTCTTCGCGGCGTCCGCCTTGGGCTTCGCGTCGGCGGCCTTCAGGTCCTTGTCGGGCGCGGGCTGCGCCTTCAGCAGTTGGGCGGCGAAGCCGCCGCCCTCGCCTTCGTCGGCGCTGAGGCTGGGCCTGGCCTTGCTGGCGGCATGCGCGGCATGTGAGGCATGCGCGTGCGAAGCGTGCGACGCGTGCGTGTTGCTGGAGTGGGCGTGGGTGCTGGGTTGCAGGGCCATGGTGTCGCTCGGGGAGTTCAGGGGATGCGTTCAGGACAGGCCGGTGTGAGCACGCATCGTGCTCAGCCGCTGGGCCAGTTCGTCGAGGTTCTTCTGGTCGCGGCGGTCGGCGATCTTCGCCAGCATGTCCCGGCGGCGCTTGATCAGGCGTTCGACCGTGGCGACGCGGATTTCGCGTTCGATCAGCCGCTGGCGCGCCGATTCGACGCCGCGCAACGCGTGGGCGACGACGGATTGCTGCTGCGTGATCGCCTGGTCCAGGCGCGCGAGAAAGCCGTGGTAGCTGAGCACGATCTCCATCGGCGCGGCTTGCTGGAACTGGGCCGACCACTTCTGGCAGTACTCGCTGCGATAGGTCGTCAGGCCATCGGCCTGCTGCTGCTGCGCCTCGGCGTTCTGCGCCGCGGCGCGCACAGTGGCCTTGGCCTCGTCGCGGCGTTTCTGTTCGCGCTCGAGCAGCAGTTGCAGCAGGGCCAGGCGTTTCATGCGCGGCTCCGGTCAGCGTGGCGTGCGGCGGATGTCACGGCGTGATCGCCTTGTTGAGCTGGTGCCTGCTCTCGGCCATCGAGGCGCGCTCGTGCATGTCCTGCTGCAGCAGCGCCATCAGCTTGGGGCTCATCTTGACGGCGGCGTCGAGCTCGGGATCGGCGCCCGGCGTGTACGCACCCAGCTGGATCAGGTCGCGTGCCTTGGTCACCCTGGACAGCGCCTGGCGTGCGATGCGCGCCGCCGCGAGGTGCTCGCGCGGGGCCACGCTGGTCATCACCCGCGAGATCGATTTCTCGACGTCGATGGCCGGGAAGTGGCCGCTCTCCGCGAGCTCGCGCGACAGCACGATGTGGCCGTCGAGAATCCCGCGCGCCGCGTCGGCGATCGGATCCTGCGGATCGTCGCCTTCGGTCAGCACCGTGTAGAAGGCCGTGATCGAGCCGCCGCCGGCGCCGGCGTTGCCGGAGCGCTCGACGAGTTGCGGCAGCTTGGCGAAGCAGCTCGGCGGATAGCCGCGGGTGGCCGGCGGCTCGCCGATGGCCAGCGCGATCTCGCGCTGCGCCATCGCGAAGCGGGTCAGCGAATCCATCAGCAGCAGCACGTGCTGGCCGCGGTCGCGGAAGTGTTCGGCCACGGCGGTGGCGTAGTTGGCGCCCTGCATGCGCACCAGCGGCGGCGCGTCGGCCGGCGCGGCCACGACGACCGAGCGCTTGAGGCCGTCCTCGCC
>FTKD01000913.1_pt2 | contig 11593 bp, 13 predicted proteins | sample 1658191 | NCBI WGS metagenome assembly FTKD01 (sample SAMEA3914808, study PRJEB12502) | metagenome | biome: forest; material: soil | place: Canada | collected 2011-08-03 | depth 0.3 m
GGCGCTGCGCGCCATGCGCGAGGTCTTCGATAGCGAGATCGTCGACTGGGCCGGAAAGTTGGAGCCGATCTGGCTGGCGGCGGACTTCACCTACACGCGCCAGTCCGAAAACCAGGTCGTGACGCGGCCGGCGTGGCATTTGGTGACGCATATGTTCAATCACCAGACTCATCATCGCGGGCAGATCACGACGCTGCTGTCGCAATTCGGGGTTGATCCCGGGGTGACTGATTTGCCGGCGATGCCGGTATAGCTGTGCCTGCTTTCCCGTTCCGGGAAAACAGGCCCCCGTCAGGGCGGACCCGCATGTTCGATCAAGGCCATGGTGGCCGCACGCAGGCGCGTCCGCCAAATCAGCAAAGCGAATTGATCGCCTTCATCACGTCCGAGCGCGAAATCTGTCCGATCAGCTTGCCGTTCTCCAGCACCGGATAACGCCGGAACGACTGGTTGACGAACATGGTGGCGAGCTGGGTCAGGTTCATCTCCGGATCGACGGTGACCACCTTGGTACTCATGAACTGACTCACCGGCCCGGCGATACAGCTGTCCTGCGAGGCGATCAGGGCGACGCTGAGGCAGTCCTTTTCGGAGAACATGCCGACCACCTTGCCTTCCTTGCTCACCACCGGCGCGCCGGCGATGCCGTGCTGCACCAGGGTATTGACGGCCCGCATCACTTCCATCTCGGGTGTGAAAGTAATGAGCTTGGTGCTCATGTAGTCCCTGACCCGTACTGAATCCAGCGTGCCCATCGCGTGCTCCTCCGCCAGTCTGCGGACCACGACATTACCGGCCCCGCGCGCCGGATACAACCTCCGATTGAGGGGGTGGCGGCGCTTGGACCGGTAAGGGCGTGGAATGGGTCGGGCCCGGCCCGCCGGAAGCCGCCATTTCGGTGCGTTTGCGCCTCGATTTCGCCAAGCGGCGTGCAGGAAGCCGCCCTCACCCCGCCACCGGCTCCGCCGGCGGCCCTCCCCTCTCCCCCGAGGGGAGAGGGACAGTGGTCGGCGGCTAGCGCCGCCGATGCACGCTACCGGCGTGGCAGGACCGTATGCAGCGATGCGCCCTGCTGGCGCAGCCAGGCGCGCCATGCGCTGCTTTCCGGCATCTGCCGCATCACCAGGGTCCAGAACTGGCGCGAATGGTCCAGGCGGATGCGGTGACACAGTTCATGTACCACGACGTAGCGGAACACTTCCGGCGGCGCCAGCACCAGGCGCCAGTTGAGGCTGATGTCGCCCCTGGGGGTGCAGCTGCCCCACAGCGATTTCTGGTCGGCGATGCGCAGGCCGTGGTAATCCACGCCCAGGCGCGCCGCTTCCTCGTCCAGCAGGCGCCGCGCCTGGTGCCGCGCCAGCTCGCCCAGGGCGGCGCGCAGCGCCTTGCTCAGCGCGGCGGGATGGCTGCGCGAGACCTGCGAACAGAACACGGTGATGCCGCCGTCGAAACGCACGCGCGGCCGCGCCAGCGGGGTGGAGACGATCTCGATCGGCGTTTCCACGCCGTGCAGCGGAATGGTGTCGGTGCCGTCCCAGCGCAGCGGCGGACGCCGCGGCTCGGCCGCGCTGCGCAGGTGCAGCTCGGCGATCTTGCGGCGGATCCACTCGTCGCGGCTGCGCAGGAATTCGTAGGCGGCGCGCTTCGGCACGAAGCGCGGAATCACCAGCCGCACCTCGCCGTCGGGACGCACCTCGATGCGGATGCTGCGCGCCTGCTTGCTGACGCGCTCCACCACCTGCAGCGGCGCCTGCGGACCCTGCAGGGGGATCGCGGTCATCGGGGCGCTCATTGCGTCTGGAATCCGGGCAGGCCGAGTTGCTCGATGCTCTGCGGCACGCGCTGGAAGCGCGAGCTGTCATAGCCCTGCCGGCTGAACTGCGCCAGCAGTTTCTGATAGTCCGCGTCGCTGATCTGCGGTGTGCGCGCGAACACCCAGCCCCACTTCCTGTCGGGATAGCCGATCAGCGCGTACTGGTAGGCGGGATCGACATAGAGAATCAGATAGCTGAACGACAGCGGCCAGAACGGCGAGGAGCGCCACTCGGCATTGTTGCTGCCCGGCACCACGCTGTCCTTGAGGGTCTTCCTCTCCAGTTCCTTGTCGAAACTCAGCTTGTGGCCGAAGTACAGATCGTCGATATCGCCGTCCGGCCGCAGTGCGTATTCGACATAGCTGCCGACATAACCCTGTTCGGCGAAATAAGGGATGTTGGCGATGACGTACCAGCGGCCCATGAAGCGCTGCAGATCCACCGCGGGCGCCAGCGCCAGCGGCGCAGCGGCGCGCGGATCCGGAGTGGCGGGTGTGCTGGCGCAGGCGCAGAGCAGCGCGCACGCCGCGATGCACAGACCGGAAAAGATGGAGCGATGATTCATCAAAAACTATGCGGTCAGGACTTCGGTGAGGATGCCATTATCCGACTTCCGGCGCAGGCGTGTGTTGCAGCGTGATCGACGGGATATTTTGTATCAGGACTCATGCCAGAGCGCCCGAAATTTCAGACCACCGGTTGCGCCGCCCGGTTCGGAAACGCCGGGCATTTATTCACGAATCAGCGCTCAGCTGTCGCGGTAGCCCATGCGTTCGAGCAGGCCGTCGAGTTCGTCGAGACTGTGGAAACGCAGGCGCAGTTCGCCCGCGCCCTTGGCGCCCGGCTTGAAGTTGGCCGGATAACCCAGATGCTCGGACAGCTTCTGCGCCAGCCGCTCCCAGTCGTTGCCGCTGCGGTCCTTCTTCGGCGCGCGCTTCGCCGCCAGGCGCTGTTCGAAGGCGCGCACCGACAGGCGCTCGCGCAGGATCAGGTCGGCCCAGGCCTGTTGCTTGTCCACCGCCAGGCCCGCCAGCACCTTGGCGTGGCCCAGCGACAGGCCGCCCTCGTCCACCCGGGCCTGCACCGCCGGCGCCAGCGCCAGCAGGCGCAGGTGATTGGTGACATAAGTGCGCGACTTGCCGATGCGTCGGCCGATGTCCTCGTGACGCAGGGTGAAGGTTTCGCCGAGCCGGCGCAGGCCCTCGGCCGTTTCGATCGGCGACAGCGACTCCCGTTGCAGGTTCTCGATCAGGCCGAGGATGTAGGCCTCGGTGTCCGACAGGTCGTCGCGCAGCAGTGCCGGAATCTCGTGCAGGCCGGCCTGCTGCGCCGCGCGCCAGCGGCGCTCGCCGGCCAGCAGCTCGTAGCCGCGGCCGTCGCTGCGCAGCACCACCGGCTGCACCACCCCGGACTCGCGGATCGACTCCGCCAGTTCCGCCAGCGCCTCCGCGTCGAAGCGGCGCCGCGCCTGGGTGCGGCCCGGGCGGATCAGGTCCACCGGCACCTGCATCACTTCCTGGCGCTTAACCATCCCGGCCATCCGGAGGACTCACCCGCTGGCCCTCACCCCACCAATCGCTCCGCGATCGGTCCAGCGCCCGCGACTCGGAGCGCGCAGCGGTGGAGCGGGAGCGGGCGTAAAGCGCCGAGAGAGGGTGGTGGCGGGCGCTTCCGGCGCCGAGTCCGCACCCACGCTTCGCGGCACCGTGACTCGGCGCCCCTCTCCCGCGTTGCGGTAGAGGGACGGTGGTCGGCAGCCTGCGGCTGCCGCTTGCCGATGACGCTGCTGTGGAATAATCGAAAGTCACTATCAGGCCAAAAAGAGAACCAACGTGGAAGAACATTACCGCGCCATCATCCAGGCCCTGGGCGAGGACCCGGCGCGCGAGGGCCTGCTGCGGACGCCGCACCGAGCCGCCAAGGCGATGGAGTTCCTGACGCAGGGCTATCACCAGGATCTGCAGAAGGTGGTCAACAACGCCATCTTCACCACTACCAACAGCGAGATGGTGATCGTCAAGGACATCGAACTCTACTCCCTGTGCGAGCACCACCTGCTGCCGTTCCTGGGCCGCGCCCATGTCGCCTACATCCCGGATGGCAAGGTTCTTGGATTATCCAAGATTCCGCGCATCGTCGATATGTTCGCGCGGCGTCTGCAAATCCAGGAAAACCTGACCCAGCAGATCGGCAACAGCATCCAGGAGGTCACCGGCGCGCGCGGCGTGGCGGTGGTCATCGAAGCTAAACATTTATGCGCCATGATGAGGGGTGTGGAAAAGCAGAACTCCTCGATGACCACCTCGATGATGCTCGGAACGTTCCGCGACGATCCTCGGACGCGCACCGAATTCCTCACTTTAATCAGGCGGATAGGGGTCTAAAATGGTGCAGGGACGCGGCTTGATCTGCTTCCGCATTGTTTCCGTATAATGGATTCAGAGAGATAGGCAGCTTACCTGGGGGGTAAGAGGCCGCAGCGGTACTTCCAGGATCGTCCAACATGGGCAGCGCAGCACCGAAAATCAGCTTTGGCACTCCCGACCAGATCGAAATCCTGGTCGCGCTGGAGCCGTTCGTCAGGCAACAAACCGCCGCCCATCTGGAGCGCCGCAAGCTGTGGTTCCCCAATGACCTGTCCCCGGCCGATGCGCACGAGACCGAGCAGGACGTGCAGGAACTGGAGCGGGTGCGCGAAGCCGCGCGCGGCCTGCCCGATGCGGTGCGCGTGGCCCTGGCCCTGAACCTGCTGACCGAGGAAGGCCTGCCGCATTTCCACCGCCTCATCGCCACCCATCTGGGCAACGAATCCCCCTGGTCCGACTGGAACAACCTGTGGACCGCCGAGGAAGACCGCCACGGCTGCGTCCTGCGCGACTACGTGCGCGACGCGCGCGTGTTCAACATGGGCGCGCTGGAGCGCATGCAGTACCGCTACATCGAAGCCGGCTTCAACCCCGACTGGCATCAGGATCCCTACCGCCTGCTGGCCTATACCAGCCTGCAGGAGCGCGCCACGCAGTACGCGCACGCCAATACCGGCCGCAACTGCTCGCAGTATGAGCCGAAGATCCAGCGCATCCTCGCCCATATCTCCGGCGATGAATCACGCCATTACGCTTTCTACCGCGCCGTGTTCCACGAGGTGCTGAAGCAGGACACCGACGTCGCCCTCAACTCGCTGCTCAAGGTGATGCCGGCGCTGGCCATGCCCGGCCACAACATCTGCGACTACGAGCACATGGCCGACGTGGTGCGCCGCGCCGATATCTACGGCCCGCGCCACTACCAGCAGATCGTCGAGGAACTGCTCGAGTTCTGGAACATTGGCGGCCTCACCGGCCTTTCCTCCGAAGGCGCCGCGGCCCAGGAAAAGCTGATGAAGATTCCGAACCGGCTGGAGCGCATGGCCAATTACCTCGACGCCAAGGCCGCCGCCGTGCGCACTTTCAGCTTCGATTTCATCTACGATCGCGCCATCCTTATCTGAGGGTGGTGGCGTGAGTTCGAATCCGGCGGCATCGGGCCAGCAGGCTCGCAAGCGCGTTTTCATCACCGGCGCCGGCAGCGGTCTGGGCAAGGCCCTGGCGCTGCGCTTCGCCGCCGACGGCTGGCGCGTCGCCGTCACCGATGTCGATCTTGCCGCCGCCACGCAGACTCTGAGCGAAGTGCTCAGCGCCGGCGGCAGCGGCTTCGCCGATGTCTGCAACGTCACTTCGGAAGAATCCTTCGCCGCCATTGCCGCGCGCCTCCAGCGCGAATGGAGCGGTGTCGACGTGCTGGTCAACAATGCCGGCGTCGCCACCAAGGGCACCGTGGCCGAGTCCTCGCTGGAGCAGTGGCAGTGGGTGCTCAACATCAACCTGCTCGGCTGCGTGCGCGGCGCCCGCGCCATCATTCCCCTGCTCACCGCGCAGGGCAGCGGCCACATCGTCAACATCGCCTCCTTCGCCGGCATCGCCAATCCGCCGGCGATGGCCAGCTACAACGCCGCCAAGGCCGCGGTGATCTCGCTGTCGGAAACCCTGCGCCATGAGCTGGAGGCGCAGGGCGTGGGCGTCAGCGTGGTCTGCCCCTCCTTCTTCAAGACCAACCTCATCGCCACCAGCCGCCAGGCCTCACCCGAGCAGGGCGACGAGCCCTCGCCGCAGATGGATCGCATCGTGCAGCGCCTGATGGAGAAATCCTCCATCACCGCCGACAGCGTTGCCGCCGACATTTTCGACGCGGTGCGGGAAAAGCGTTTCCTGGTGCTGGTCAACGCCGACGACAAGCGCCAGGTGCTGCTCAAGCGCGTCTCGCCGGAGTTCTACTACCGCATGGTGCAGAGGGCCACGGCGAAGTTCATGCAGCGCGCGAAGAAAAACTAGAAGCGATCTCGCGCAAAGACGCAAAGACGCAGGAAAGATTTTTTATTCAAAGGCCTTTCGGCTTTTCTTTGCGTGCTTTGCGGCTTTGCGCGAGATCGCTTCTGCTTCTCAGCGCCTGACCAGAAACCCTTCCTGCGCCTGCTCGCTGGTCGCGCTCCATTCCAGCCGCTCCACCTGCGCCGCCGGCGATCCCTTCAAAAGGAAGTCGTGAAAAGCCTGCACATCGGCCGCGTTGTCGCCGCCGACCAGACCTTCCACCGCGCCGTCGTCGCGGTTGCGCACCCAGCCGCGCAGGCCCAGGAACAGCGCCTTGCCCTGGGCCGAAGCGCGGAAACCAACGCCCTGCACGCGGCCGGTCACGACGAAGCGGTATGATGGGCTCATGGTTTGCCGTGGGTCGTGTTCATGAAGTTGCCCATCCTAAGTCGTTTGCGCGCCTCTGGCAGCAGCGGCGCAGTCGCCGGCAAGGCCGACGGCGAGCGCTATACCCTGTCTGCGGAAATTCCCGGTCTGAGTCCGGGCAAGCCGCTGTGGCGCATCAACCTGGAACTGCACACCGAGCCGCAGGGCGATGGCGAGCGCCTGCACCTGCGGGCGCATTGGCAGGCCAACTTCGCCAGCGCGCTCGCGCCAGCGCTCGCCGCCGACGCGCCGCCGCCGCCGGTGGCCCAAACCAGTTCCAGCCCCAATTCGAGTTCCGGCCCCGCCGGCGCAACGCTGCCGGCACAACGCGTCGGACAATGGCTCAAGCGCCGGCTCGACAATCCCCTGCTGCGCGCCCTGGCCGAGCCGCTGCTGCGGCATGATTTCAATTCCTGGATCGAGCTGCGCGCTTCCACCGCCGACCTCGCCGATGGCGCCGGCGCCTTGCTGCCGCAAACCGACCGGCTCAAGGCCCTGGGCATCGAGCCCAAGCTCAGCGATGCCAAAAACGATGCGCCGATGACCCAGTCCTGGGCCGGCAGCGCCATGGGGCCAAGGCCCGGATTCGCCCAGGTGTCGCTGCTGCAGATCGACAAGCGCCATCTGCCGCCGGGACTCGCCGCCATGCTCGGCGCGCGTCCGTTCCAGATGGCGGCGGCGCTGATCAACGTGGTGGAAGAACAGGACCAGCCAAAACGCTAGATGCGCTGTCATCCTGAGCGTAGCGAAGGGTGAGTCATGCCGCTTTGCGAGCGAAGCTCGCTGGCATGGCGAACGCCCGGCCAAGGATGGCCGGGCCGGCGGTTGGTATATAGGCGAAGTCTCGCCAGGGAGGCATGAGGGTCTCCCAGTAGTTGTGCAGATCCTTCGCTACGCTCAGGATGACAAACAGTTCGATGCAGCCTCCTCCGCCGGAAGCGACGCCGATGACCGCCGACGCCGCAATCACTCTCAAGCCCAGTTCCGGCCAGCGTACGCGCGAGGTATGGGGGCTGGCCCTGCCGATCATCGGCGCCATGTCCTCGCAGAACGTGCTCAATCTGGTGGATACCGCCATGGTCAGCCATCTCGGGCCGGCGGCGCTGGCCGGGGTGGGCCTGGGCAGCTTCATCAATTTCATGTCGTTCTCCGCCATCACCGGCCTGTCCTCGGCGGTGCAGGCGATGGCGGCGCGGCGTTACGGCGAGGGCCGGCTGGGTGAAACGGCGGTGCCGCTGAACGGCGGCATCCTGCTGTCGCTGCTGATCGGTATTCCGCTGTCCATCATTCTGTTCCTGGCGGCGCCGTGGATCTTCGCCCGGCTCAACCATGATCCCGAGGTGGTGCGGCAGGGCAGCATCTACCTGCAATGCCGCCTGGTCGGCGTGGCCGCGGTGGGCATCAATTTTTCCTTCCGCGGCTACTGGAGCGCGGTGAAGAAGACGCAGTTCTACATGCTGACCCTGTTCAGCATGTGCACCCTGAACATCCTGCTCGACTATCTGCTGATCTTCGGCAAGTTCGGCCTGCCGGCGCTGGGCGTGCGCGGCGCCGGCCTGGCCAGCGTGATCAGCGTCATCTGCGGCAGCCTGGCCTACTGCACCATGGCCTGGAGCCAGGTGCGCAACGCCGGCTTCTTCGCGCGGCTGCCGTCGCGGGCGCAGCTCGGCGACCTGCTGCGCCTGGGCCTGCCCACCTGCCTGCAACAACTGTTGTTCTCGGCTGGTTTCGTGGTGCTGTTCTGGATCATCGGCCAGATCGGCACCGACGAGCTGGCGGTGAGCAATGTGCTGGTCAACATCACCCTCACCGCGGTCCTGCCCGGCATGGGCTTCGGCCTGGCCTCAGCAACGTTCTGCGGCCAGGCCCTGGGACGGCTGGACCTGGAGGACGCCTACCGCTGGGCCTGGGACGTGTACAAGGCGAGCTGGTGGGTATTCGCCACGATGGCGCTGCCGATGCTGCTGCTGACCGAGCCGGTGCTGCGGGTGTTCTTCGGCGGCGGGCATGATGCGCGTTCCACTGCCCACCTGGTCGAGCTCGGCAGTCTGCCGCTGCGCCTGATCGGCGCCGGCGTGGTGCTCGATGGCCTGGGCTTCATCCTGATGCAGTCCCTGCTCGGAGTGGGCGCCAGCCGCGCGGTGATGATGACCTCCGTGGGCTTGCAGTGGGGCCTGTTCCTGCCGCTGGCCTACGTGCTGGGCCCGGTGCTGGGCCTGGGCCTGTGGCCGATCTGGGCGCTGATGACCGCCTACCGCCTGATCCAGGACCTGATCCTGATTTCGCTGTGGCGCGACAGGGGCTGGGCGCGGATCAGGATTTGAGGGAGAGGTGAATTGTCAGCGGCTGCATTTGAGCTGCGGCGCCGCGGCGGGCACAGCCCGCCCTACGACAAGCAACAATAAAAAAGCCTGGGCCGCGGGCGGCCCAGGCTTTGGCGTAGCGACTGCTACAGCTTTAGTACGGCTGCAGGCTGCTGCCGTTGACGTGAACGCGGGTGCCCGGAGACAGGCCTTCGGCGCTGGGCAGGGTGACCACGCGCTGGCCGCCGGTTTCCATGTTGACCGCCACCTGGTACACGGTGGTGGAGGTCACCTGCTTCTGCACTTCGGCGCCGGCGAGGGCGCCGCCGAGCACGCCGACCACGGTCATCGCGGTCTTGCCCTTGCCATGGCCGAACTGGTTGCCGGCCAGGCCACCGACGGCAGCGCCGCCGAGTCCGCCGAGCAAACCGGCCTGACCGGCCTGCTTCACCGGGGTCACCGAGGCGACCACGCCGCAATCCTGGCAAGCCGGGGGCGGCGGGGGAGCGGCCGCGGCCTGGGCCTGCTGCTGGGCAAGCGCATTCTGCTCGCGCTGCAGCTTGCGCTGTTCGGCCCTGATCTTGGCCAGTTCCGCATCATTGGCCGAGGGAGCGGCCGGGGCCGGAGCGGCGGCAACCGGAGCCGGCGCGGGGGCAGGCGCCGCAGCGGCTGGCGGCGGAGCCGCGCCCTGGTCGGCGGGCGGCTGCTGCGAGGGGCCGCAGGCGGCCAGCACGGTGACAAAACTGAGCATCACAAAAGTCTTCTTCAACACGGGCAATCTCCCTTTGGGGTTAACGGGTGGCGGCAAAAGATTAGCACTCGAAACTGAACGGAGGCTTTCTGTCGCCGTGCACTGAGACAGCGGTCACAAAATGGCGGTTCCCTCGCCTGTCTGGGGCCTAATATCGCTCCTTATGGCTGTCTCTGGCGAGGCCCTGCGGCTTCGCCAAAGCCCGGCCCCGCCGGGCTAGGCTTCGTGTTCGCCTTGCTCGCGCGTATCCAGAAAACGCACTTCCGGCGCGCGCTCCATCGCCATCTGCAGGTTGACCGAGCTGGAGGCCAGGTAGACCAGGTGGCCGGAGTGATCCAGCGCCAGGCGCGCATCGTTCTTGTCGCGGAAATCCTTGAGTTTTTTCGGGTCGTCGCAGACCACCCAGCGGGCCGAGTGGATAGTGCCGCCCTCGAACACCGCCTCGACGTTGTATTCGTCGCGCAGCCGGTATTGCACCACGTCGAACTGCAGTACGCCGACCGCGCCGAGGATGATGTCGTTGTTGACCAGCGGACGGTACACCTGGGTGGCGCCCTCTTCGCACAGCTGGTCCAGGCCCTTGTTGAGCTGCTTGGCGCGCAGCGGGTCCTTCAAAATCACGCGGCGGAACAGCTCCGGCGCGAAATTGGGGATGCCGGTGAAGCGCAGCGCCTCGCCTTCGGTGAAGGAGTCGCCGATGGCGATGGTGCCGTGGTTGTGCAGGCCCACGATGTCGCCGGGGAAGGCTTCTTCCACCGCCTCGCGGTCCGCCGCCATGAAGGTCAGCGCATTGGCCACCCGCACCGGCGCGCCGAGGCGCACGCTGTGCAGCTGCATGCCCTTGCGGTAGCTGCCGGAGCAGACCCGCAGGAAGGCGACGCGGTCGCGATGCTTGGGGTCCATGTTCGCCTGGATCTTGAAGACGAAGCCGCTGAACTTCGGTTCCTCCGGCATCACCTGGCGCGGCGTGGCCTCGCGCGGCAGCGGCGCCGGCGCCCATTCGACGAAGGCGTTGAGCAGTTCGCGCACGCCGAAGTTGTTGATCGCCGCGCCGAAGAACACCGGCGTCAGCTTGGCGCTGCGGTACAGCTCCATGTCGAAGCCGGTGCCGGCGGCCTGCAGCAGGTCGATCTCGTCCAGCAGCGACTGGTAGGACTGGCCGAAGCGCTCGGCCATGCCCGGCGCGCGCAGGCCGTCCACCACCTCGATCTCGCTGATGCGGTGCTTGTCGCCGCTGTACAGGTAGAAGCGGTCTTCCAGCAGGTGGTAGACGCCCTTGAAGTCGCGGCCCATGCCCACCGGCCAGGTGATCGGCGCGCACTGGATGCCCAGCACTTTCTCGACTTCGTCGAGCAGCTCCATCGGGCTGTGGCCGTCGCGGTCCAGCTTGTTGATGAAGGTGATGATCGGCGTATCGCGCAGGCGGCACACCTCCATCAGCTTGATGGTGCGCGGCTCCACGCCCTTGGCGGCGTCGATCACCATCAGCGCCGAGTCCACCGCCGTCAGCGTGCGGTAGGTGTCTTCCGAGAAGTCCTCATGGCCCGGCGTGTCCAGCAGGTTGATGATCTTGCCGCGATACGGGAACTGCATCACCGAGGTGGTGATGGAGATGCCGCGCTGCTGCTCCAGCGCCATCCAGTCGGAAGTGGCGTGGCGGCTGGCCTTGCGCCCCTTCACCGTGCCGGCGAGCTGGATCGCGCCGCCGAACAGCAGCAGCTTCTCGGTCAGCGTGGTCTTGCCCGCATCGGGATGCGAGATGATGGCGAAAGTGCGGCGCAGGGCCGCTTGTTCGGCTGGGGTGCTCATCGGATTCAGGTGGCGCGCGGGGCGCACAAATACAGCGTAGGGGCGCGATTGTACCTTTCAGCGCCCGGCGGCGCGAAACTTGCCCCGCTGCTGGGTGGTGGGAGATTCCCCTCTCCCGCGAGCGGGAGAGGGTGGCCCGAAGGG
>FTKD01001305.1_pt2 | contig 11583 bp, 8 predicted proteins | sample 1658191 | NCBI WGS metagenome assembly FTKD01 (sample SAMEA3914808, study PRJEB12502) | metagenome | biome: forest; material: soil | place: Canada | collected 2011-08-03 | depth 0.3 m
ACCGTGCTCGAGGCGGCCAGCGTGGCGCAGGCGCTGGAGGTGCTGGAGCGCGAGAAAGTCGACCTGATCATCCTCGACCTGGGCCTGCCCGACGGCGACGGGCTCGAAGTGATCCGCAAGCTGCGCCCGGACTCGCAGGTGCCGATCGTGGTGTTGTCCAGCCGCGACGACGAGCGCGGCAAGGTGCAGGCGCTCGACGCCGGCGCCGACGACTACGTCACCAAGCCTTTTGGCGTCGAAGAGCTGGTAGCGCGCATCCGCGCCGCGTTGCGCCACCGCCTGCTGGCCCAGGGCAGCAAGCCGGTGTTCCAGTCCGAGGGGCTGAGCGTCGATCTGGTGCACCGGCGTATCAGCCTGAACGGCGCGGAAGTGAAACTCTCGCCCAAGGAATACGACATCCTGCAGCAGCTGGTCATACACGCCGGCAAGGTGCTGACGCACCGGCACCTGTTGCGCGAGGTGTGGGGCTCGGAGAATGACGACGACGTCGCCTACCTGCGGGTCTACATCCGCCAGCTGCGCGGCAAGCTGGAAACGGATCCGGCGCGGCCGGCCCTGATCCTGACCGAGCCGGGTGTGGGTTACCGGCTGCGGGTGAGCTGAGCCGGCGGGATCGCTCAGAGCCCGAGTGACTCAGGCGGCAGGTCCTCGAACCTGAGGTCCGGGCTTTCCAGATCCTCCAGGAAGGGATGGCTGCCGGCATAGCGCTCCTCCAGCGCCCCGCTGCGGGCATAGATCCAGCACAGCTTGAGCATCTGGCGGCTGATCTCGGCGTGCAGCCCGTCCATCAATTCGGCAGCGGCGTCGGCGGGGTCGAGCAATTCGGACAGTTGTGTCCAGGCCTCGTATTCCTGGCGCAGCAAGCGTTGCCGGACCTGGCATAGCTGCTGCTGGTCCGCGGCCATTGTGAGTGTCAGTGTGCTGGTGTTCATGGCGAGCTCGCTGCGCAGGGCGGTTCAATGGATCGACAGGGAATCGCGGCCCCATCCGTGGCCACCGCGCGAAACCTGAAGTATCGGCCGCCTTCGGTCGACATTGGCGGCGCGTTCCGCCGAATGGTGTTCAGGCCCGGCGCTACGGCAGGCATTGGCCTGCGCGATGGCCGCCGCCACTTCGGCCAGGTCGCCCTGGCTTGGAACGCCCGAGCGCAGCGGCGCGACGCCATGCGCGCCGATGCGCAGAGCCAGCCAGGTCTGCTCTCCTTCCTGCGCCAGTTCCACCCGGCCGCTTTCCAGCAGCAACCTGATCCCGTCGAACAGCTGCTGCGGCTCCACGGCGCCGCGCAGCCGGACAGCCAGCAAGGACCGCAGCGGCACCGCCAGCTCGGCGGCGCTGGCCAGTTCCGCCAGCAGTTGCCGCACCCAGTCCGGCGCTTCCGTCTGATCCGATGTCATCGTCATCTCTCCTCGAGCCCAGCAGAAAGGCCGCCGCGAAACGTCACCGTTCCGCGGCGGCCTGAAATTACTGCTGCTTCATTTTTATGCTTATGAAATTACTTGGCGTTCGCCTGCGCTTCCATCGACTTGCCGCTCTGCGCGCCGGAAGCGCCCACCGCGGTGACCTGGAAGTAGTAGGTCTGGCCGCTGATCAAGCCGCTGATGGTGGCGCTGGTCCCTTTCACTCCCGAGACCTTGGGCGTATTGCCCTCGCCGTCGGAACTGCTTCCGGCGTAGATGTTGTAGCTGGCAGCGCCGGAGACAGTACTCCAGCTCACCACCACGCTGCCGGCGGCGCTGCCGCTGGCCGCGCTGACCGAGCCAGGAGCCGCGGGCGCCGTGGCCAGCGTCACCTTGGCCTCATTGGACTTGGGGCTATTGCCGCCGTTGTTCACCGCTTCGATCACGAAGTAGTAAGTCGCGCCGTTCTTCAGGCCGCTGATGACCGTGCTGACACCGGTGATGCCGCTAGCCACCGGCACGGTGCTTTCGCCGCCGGCCGCGCTGCCCTGGAACACTTCATAGCTGCTGGCGCCGCTGGAGGCCTTCCAGTTCAGCGTGGCCTGGCCATTGCCGCCGGTGACTGTCAGGCTGGTAGGCGCAGCCGGGGGCACCGGCACCGCCACACTGGCTTCGTTGGAAGCCGCGCTGCCACCCGCCGCATTGACCGCCTTGACCGTGAAGTAATAGGTCTTGCCGCCCGTCAGACCTTTGATCACGGTGCTGGTGTTGGCGGTGGTTGCCACTGCGGTGGCGCCTTCGCCGCCGGGACTGGTGCCTTCATAAACAGCATAGCTGGCGGCACCGGCCGAACCGGTCCAGTTGAGCAGCACCTGGCCGCTGATCAGGCTGGCAGTGAGGCTGACCGGCGATTCCGGCGGGCAGGATACTGCCGGCAGGCCGGCATTGACCGCACTGATGTCGAAACTGCCCAGACCGGTGTCGAAGTCCCAGCCCGGCAGCGCCGGGTAAAGGAAGTTGTCGCCCAGCACGATGTCGTGGAAATCCTTGGCTGCGGTACCGAACGGCTGCCCGAATCTGGAGTAGAAGATCGGCGCGGCGAAACCGTAGCAGTTGCCGTGCGCCGTCTGCATGCGCGCCCAGGTGCCGACCGACAGCGGCGAGGACAGGCTGGTGCCGCCCACACCGATATCGGCGCCGTTCACCACCACGTCGGCGCCGCCGATGTTGGGATCGCCGACCATGGCGATGTCCGGCACGGCGCGCTGCCCGGCGGTGGTGTTGACCGCCGGTATCACGCCGCTGGTCCAGACGCCCGGGGCTTCCCACAGGCTGGTGCCGCCGCCGCCGGAGACCCAGGAAATTTCGTAGTCGTAGGTGTAGCCGGCATTGGTCAGCAGCGAGGTGCCGCCCACCGCCACCACATAGGGCGAGGACGCCGGATATTCCACCGCGCCCAGCACCACCGGCTCGCCGGCGTTGGCCACCAGCTGGCAGGAGGCGCCGCCGTCGCCGGAAGAGGCGAAGAAGCTGATGCCTTGCGCAGCGCCCTGCTCGTAGGCGATGTCGGCGAGCAGCATGCCGCCGCTGAGGTATTCCAGCGTCTCGCAGCCGCCGAAAGACATGTTCACCGCCTTGACGCGATTTTCCGAGACGATCTTCTCGTAGGCGGGGATCAGGTCCGGATCGCCAAGGGAGCCGGCGTTGTAGAAAATGATCTCGCGCAGATTGCCGGCGATGCCGGAAGAGGACTGGCTGTCCAGATCCCATTCGTCCAGGCCGGCGGTGTCGCTGGTCTGCAGGCCGGTCGGCACGATCTCGTACGGCACCTGTGGCAGGTGGAACTCCGCTTCATACTTGCGCAGGTCCTTCGGCACCTGAGCGATGTCGCCCTCGGTGACGATGCCGATGGTGGTGCCCCAGCCAGTCGGCGTGCTGCCGGCGTCATAGGCGATCTGGTACTGCGGACCGGAGTACGGCGGGGTAGTCAAGGGATCCTGCGGCACGCCGATGCTGGGTTTGGTCGCGGCGCTGTTGCCACCGACAGAAGACCTGGCGGCAGCCGCACTGTAATCGGAGTGCTTCAGCTGGGTCGCCATCACACTCATGTTCTGCAAACCGACCACCGCCGAGACGATGCCGCCAAGCGAAGCCGGCACCTGTGCCGGGATGCTGTTGGCGAAGATGCTGCGGCCGGCGGCGACAAAATTCACCAGCTCCGTATTGAAAGCGCGCTCAACATCGGCGGCGCTGGCATAGGCGCTGACACTGAGACGGTTGGCGGATAGCTCGACATCGTTGAAGCCCTGACTGTGCAGATAGCCGACTACTGCGTTGGCCTGATCGACCGTGGGCGCGTAGCTGGCCAGGAACTGATCGGGAGTGATGGTTTGGCCGAACTGCGGGCTGCCCGGGTTGCCGATGGCGGCGACCAGTTGATCGAGGCCGCTCTTGTTGCGCGGATTGAGGCCGACCACGATGTGCAACTGCTGCGATGCCGGCAGCGGCGCGACGCCGCTGAAATTCTTGAGCGGCATCGCCTGGGTGGCGGTGTTGACCCAGGCGGAGGCGTGAACCGCCGTGGGAGCAAGCAAGGCGCCGATGCTGCAAGCGGCGGACAGGACCGCGGCAACAGCGCCACGGCGTACTTCGAGTTGACGTGACATGGATTCCCCTGGACTTGATGGAAGCGCATTGCGCCGCCTGGCGCGGCAGCTGCCAGGCATGACGTTCCCCGGGCAACAGGATTGAATGAACGTCAGGCTTTGGGCTGCCCGCTAGGCCGGCCAACGAACTCCGGTGCCCCGATCCTGTTCAGCCCGCTGGTAAAAGTCGCCACGGAATGGAAACGAAACGGTAACGGTCGATATCTACATGAATCCTCTGCAAAAAAGAGGACTGCACCGACACCGTGAAGGAGCATGCCGCCGCTGCCCGGAAGCCGGAGTCAGGGAATCCGGCTTGCAATCGCGGTCAGGCGGGCACGCTGCTTGAGCCTGAGCCGAGGCTGGCTATCGGGCGAGTTGTTGAAACGCGATAGTTGGTGAATCGCCTCAATACCCGGCAGCCGAAGCAGGCAGGTGCGAGATATTGAGTCCGCAAGGTCCGGCCTGAACAGATCCGGACCGAAGCAGGAAGCTTAGGAGCCTGTGGCGAGAGGGAGCGTTACCGGAAGCACATTCGGCGGAACCCTGATGGGCCTGATGCCGTTGGTCGAGATCCCCGTCCGCGTTGCGGACTGCTTACGCTGAGTGTCGGTGACGCTGTCGAGTCCAGGCAGTGCGGCAGGGCCCTGGATGTTCATGGCGCCCATTGAAACGGGCGAAGACAGGCCGGCACCACTGGGCACGACGGGCAGCGAATTGACGGGTGCGGGCACCGCGGCGAGCGAGGGGGTGGTTACGGTCGGCTGAGGCACCACGCCCAAAGGGCCGGCAACCGCAGCTGCGGACAACAGGACCAAGGGCACAAACAAGGCCCGGCCAAAATGAACTGCTGCCCTGCCGCTCATACGCTTCTCCACCACATTTTCAACCTGAATTCCGACTTTTTCATCATAGTCCATTCCGCGAACCGATCCAAGCGGCGGCCGACAGCGCCGTGCAGCATCTACCGTCCCCCGCCTGCTCCGGCGCGGGCAAGCAGGGCAGCGCCCTGGTCGTGCAGATCCTGGCGATCGTCATCATGCGAAGCGCTGATCGCGGCCAAGGCCGCATCAAGTTGCCGCCGATGAAGCTCGCCGGGATTTTCCGCGTACCCGGTCTCGGCCTCCAGCAGGCTCAGGCGTACCGGCCAGTCGTTGTTTGGTTCCACCGAGTCAAGCGTTCCCGCGGCAAGTCCGCGTGCCACCGCGCGGGCTTCCGCGGTGTGTCCCAGGGCGAGATCGGCGTTGGCGAGCATATAGGCGATGATCTGCGCCATCGGAGTCGCCAGACCGAGCTTGGTCTGGGCTTGCAGCAAGCCATCGTGCAGCGTCGCCCGCGCCTGATCGAAGCGCCCGGCACGCTCCTGGACGTAGCCGAGGTTGAACGCTTCGGCCAGCGTGTGCTGATGCCGAATGCCGTGGAGCTGCAGGGCAAGCTGGTACGCCTGCCCGAAGATTTCCACCGCCCGCGTCCAATCCTTGCGGTTCATGGCCCAGAAGCCGAGCTCGTCCAGTGCCTGTTCCCGGTAGATGTTGTTCGGCCCCAGCACCTGGTCCAGCCTGGGCAGAACCTCTTCAATCAGGGTCTCGCCCGCGGCATCGGGCGGCGACTCGGTATCCATCGCCTCGGCCAGTTCCAGCTTGTCGATGAGGATCTGGGTATGGCCAGGGCCCAGCGCGGACTGATCCGCGGCAAGCCGCTCCTGCATGACCGCCACCGCCTTGGGAGCGTCCCCGGTCTGCTCCAGGGTGAAGGCGTAGTCCTTGCGCAAGGAAGCCAGCATTTCCAGGCTTTCCTGCGGCAATTCGGTAGCGCCTTGCGACTGCTCGGCGGCAGCCAGGGCCTGTTCATCGAGCTTGCGGGCAGCTGGGTAGTCACCAGCCTGAATCGACAGCTTGCCGCGCACGTAGTAGAGCAGCTTGCGGACTTCCGCCGAGTTGTAGGGCGCGCCGCTCAAGGTCGCTTCGATCTGTCCCAGGCGTTCCGTTGCCGGCTTGACCTGGCCGTCATCGACCATGCTCATCACCTGCAGGATGTCTGCCGCGATCGCTTCTCCCGCGAGGGAACTGCCCATATTGCGGAACAGGTCCGCGGCTTTCGCATATTGATCCGCCGCATCGGCATAGGCGCCGATGTGGCCATAGGCGCGCGCAGCCGTCATGTGCACAACGGCGGCCACGCGGGGTTGATCGGCCAGGCGCTTGTCGATGTCGGCGGTGGACTTGCGCACTGCCTCCATCACTGTCACATCCTTCTTGCCGGCAAGCACCGGATCGGCGGCGGAGAGCAGGTCGCTGACCAGGAAGCCGTTGATCACCTCGGCGCGCCGCCGCTCCTCGTCCGCGACGAGGCTGGCGCTCTGCGCGGCGTGTTCGGCGGTGAGTGCCCGATGCAGATAAACCGAACCGATGACGGCGCCGATAACCACCGAGATGGCCAGCCCCAGCGCCCAGGGCCGCCGCGCGCGGGTCAGATCCAGTTCGCGCCGCTGCCGCGCCGCCAGCTCGGCGGCCTTCAGTTCCGTCGCCGCCTGTTGCCGTCTCTGTTCGAGATTTTCCAGGCGCGCCGCCAGCTCGAGCGCCGTCTGCATGCGCCGGGCCGGATCGCCGTGCGTCGCCGCCGCGATGTCGGCGCGCAGCAGCGGATCGTCGATATCGTGCTCCCAGCCCGTCGCCAGCGGCTTGCGCAGATCGCCGGCCAGCATCTGGTAAAGCAGGATGCCGAGCGCGTAAACATCCGCCGACGGCATCGGCAGATGTCCGGCGAGCACCTCGGGCGGCATGTACAGCAAGGTGCCGGAATTGCCGTCGCCGATCGCCGGCAGGGTCATGCCGAGGCGGGTCATGCTCATCGCCTCAAGCTGTTGCGGATCGAGCATGCGGCCGCAACCGAAATCGGCCAGGCGTACCTGCCAGCCACCTGCCTCCGCCCGCTCGATCAGAAGATTGGCCGGCTTCAGATCCTTGTGCATCACGCCGACGCCGTGCGCCGCGGCAACCGCCTGGATCGCCTGCAGCATCAGGCCAATGCGCTCCTGCCTTGTCGACTTTGCCAGCTGGTCTCCGGCCTGTGCCCATTCGAGCCAGTTCTGGCCGCCGTATTCGCACTCGAGGAAGTAAGGGGACTCCTCGAAATTCCATTCATACAACTTGATGATGCCCGGGTTGGGGCCGAGCAGTTCCATCAACACCCGCGACAGCGTCGCCTCCCGTTTCAGCGCGGTCAGCCGGTGACCGCTGGAGGCGAACTTGAACACGCGGTGCACACGGGTCTTTTCGTGGCGCGCCAGCCAGACGTCGGATCCGTCCGCGGCGGCCAGCAGACGCTCCAGCCGCCATTGAGGACGGCTCGGCACCGAATCCCCGACACGCAATTGCAGTTTGGGCGCGTTGTTGGAGGGAAGCGCCTTGCGCGTCACCGGCGCCATGAAGCGGTAACCGATGCGGTGTACCGTGACGATCACTTTCTGGTCGGTATCGCCGATGGCGCGGCGCAGCTTGCTGACCGCGTTGGTGAGCGCCTTCTCCACCACGATGACACCGGGCCACAGGAACCCGAGCAACTCTTCCTTGGTGATCACCTCGCCGGCATGGCGCAGCAGCAGGCCCAGCATTTCGAGCGGCTTGGGCTCGATCTCGGCTACCGCATTGCCCACTCGAAGTTCCCAGCGTCCCTCGTCGAAAAGGACGTCGCCGAAGCGCCAGGTGTATTCGGTGTCGGCTGCCGTTTCCTGCTGCGCAGGCTCGGCTGCCAGTTTAAGTAGCCCCATTAACCGTTCCGTTCGAACTCTCGCTCCATGCCTTTCAAGCCGCCGCGGATTGCTTCCCCAACTGTAGAGTAGCGGCTTCCCGCCGGCCAAGGTATGGGAGAAAACCCCTACGGTCTGTTTATATTAGGGTTTAAAGTACCATTTTGCGGAGTGCGTTTTCGATGGAACGTCTGGTGCTGGGCAGCCGTTGGCTGCTGGTACCCCTCGCCCACGACGCGCTCGACGTGACGCGCATGCTGACCCTGACCGCGGTGCACCTGGCCTTCGTGGTCTCGGCCCTGATCCTGGCTTTCGTCGACAAGATCGCCTTCTCCGCGCACCGCAACGACGCGCACTAGTGTTGGCCGGCAGACCCTCTCTTGATTCCATTCCGCTTGCCCGGCTAAACTGATCGGGTAACTTCCTGATTTGACCATGAACCAATTCAAGCAGCTCGTCCTCGTTGTCGTAGTGCTCGTCGTTAGCGACGCGCCGTAGGGGACGCTGCACTTCACCAAAACCCCCGCCGGCGCAAAGCCGGCGGGGGTTTCTTGTTTTCCGCGCCGGCTTTTCACCAGCGGGTCCATTCGCACCAAGGACTCGACATGCAACTCACAGGCGCAGAACTGATCATCCGTTTCCTGGAACGGCAGGGCGTGGAAACCCTGGCCGGCATTCCGGGCGGCACCGTGCTGCCGATCTACCGCGCGCTGGCGGACTCCAGCCTCAATCACATCCTGGCGCGGCATGAGCAGGGTGCGGGCTTCATCGCCCACGGCATGGCGCGTGTCACCGGCAAGGCCGGCGTGTGCCTTGCCACTTCCGGCCCCGGCCTGACCAACCTGGTCACCGCCATCGCCGATGCCAAGGCCGACTCGGTGCCGCTGGTGTGCCTGGCCGGCCAGGTGCCGCGCGCCCTGATCGGCACCGACGCTTTCCAGGAAGTGCGCAGCACGCGCATCGTCGATTCCATCACCAAGGCCTGCTTCGAGGTGCGCAGCGCCGCCGACCTGGTGGACCTGTTGCCGGAAGCCTTCCGCATCGCCGAGAGCGGACGGCCCGGCCCGGTGCTGCTGGATATTCCCAAGGACGTGCAAACCGAAACGCTGCGCCTGTCGCGGCTGCCCGATGCGGCGCGGCGCGAGGCGCCGCCCGATCCACCCACATCACAGATCGCCGAAGCGGCGCGGATGATCGATGCCGCGGCGCGGCCGGTGCTGTACCTGGGCGGCGGCGTCACACTGGCGCGAGCACAGGATGCGGCGCTGGCCCTGGCCGAGCGCGCCGCCCTGCCCACCACCACCACGCTGATGGCGCTGGGCACGCTGCCGCCGGAGCATCCGCTGGCGCTGGGCATGCTCGGCATGCACGGCGCGCGCTACACCAACCGCGTGCTGGACGAATGCGACCTGCTGATCTGCATCGGCGCGCGCTTCGACGACCGCGCCACCGGACGCGCCGATCTGTTCTGCCCGAAGGCGCGGGTCATCCACATCGACGCCGACCCGCGCGAACTGGGCAAGCTGCGCCGGCCGCAGCTGGCGATCCTGGCCGATGCCGGCGCCGCACTGCGTGCGCTGGCGCAGGCGGTGAAGCCGGCACTGCGGGTGGACTGGCTGTCGCGCGTGGGCGAGCTGCGCCGCGACTGGCCGCTGCGTCTGCCCGGCATCGACGATGCACGCCAGCCCTACGGCCTGATCCGCGCCGTGTCGCAACTGGCCCACCCGGATGCGGCGATCACCACCGACGTGGGGCAGCACCAGATGTGGGTGGCGCAGAGCTATCCCTTCACCCGGCCCGAGCGCTGGCTCACTTCCGGCGGTCTCGGCACCATGGGCTTCGGTCTGCCGGCGGCAATCGGGGCCGCGTTGGCGCTGCCCGAAGCGGGCGCGGTGTGCTTCAGCGGCGACGGCAGCCTGTTGATGAACATCCAGGAGTTCGCCACTCTGGCCGAGCTGAACCTGAACGTGAAGACCGTGGTGATGGACAACGCCGCGCTGGGCCTGGTGCGGCAGCAGCAGGAGCTGTTCTACCAGCAGCGCCATGTGGCCTCACTGTATGCGCGCCCTTCCTCGCTGTGCGCGGTGGCGCGCGCCTTCGGCGTGCAGTCCTGGGATCTGGCGGAAGCGGAAGATGCCGAAGCGATGCTGCGCGAGGCCTTCGCCCGCCCCGGCCCGGCCCTGATCCGCGCGCCGGTGGCGGCGGAAGCGATGGTGCTGCCGATGGTGGCGCCGGGCGCCGCGAATATCGAGGTGATCGATTAGACGCTTGTCATCCTGAGCGTAGCGAAGGATCTGGCCCCCACGCAGGGTCGGGGCTTCGTTGCGCTCAGAACGACAAAAAAACTAGCCCTTGCTTTTCGCCGCGGCGGCCGCAGCGGCCTTGTCGTCGGAATCGCTCTTGGCCAGGATCGCGACCAGTTCGTCCGGCGGCGCGTAGCCGCCGTAGAGGCTGCCGTCCGGCAGGATGATCCCCGGTGTCCCGGTGATGCCCAGCGCGACCGCCAGCTGGTATTCCTTGTCCACCGGGTTCTCGCACTTCCTCGGCGGGGTGTTTTCACCCAGCTTGGCGCGGGTCAGCGCCTGCTGGCGATCAGCCGAGCACCACACCGAAATCGCCTGGAAATAAGTCGGCGAACCGATGCCGTGGCGCGGGAAGAAGGCATAGCGCACGGCGATGCCCTTGGCGTTGTACTGGGCGATCTGGCTGTGCAGCTTGCGGCAATAGGGGCAGTCCAGATCGGTGAACACCGTCACCACGTACTTGGTGGCGATCGGCGGCTGCGGCGAGAATTCGATCAGATTGTCGCTGCCAAGCTCCTTGAGCGAGGCGAGACGGTCGGCACGGCGGCGCTGCTCGGTGATGCGCTCACCGGTGTCGATGTTGACCAGATCACCCTGCAGCAGAAACTTGCCGTCGCTGGAGACATAGGCGAAGTCGTGTTCGTGCTGCACCTCGTACCAGCCGCTGACCGGCGAGGGGTGGATCTGGCCGCGGTCGATGCCGAGCGCCTTGGCGATCTTGTCCTTCACCGCGTCGACGGAGGCATCGTCGGCTGCGAACACCCCCACCGAGAAGGCGAGGCCCAGCCCGAGGAGGGCGGTAAAAATGCGTTTCATTGCGGTTCCGGACACAGCTGATGGTTGTTTAGTATGACAAAAACCAGGCCGCCCGGTTCCCCTGTAAAGTGCCCCGCTTGCCGTGTCCGCCAGCAGCCGTTTCGAGGGGGAAATCGCATGTTCGACCATAGTGTTCTGGCCTTTGCCCTGATTGCCATGGCGCTGACCATCGCCCCCGGCCCGGACACCTTCCTGGTCATCGCCAATACCAGCGCCGGCGGCTTCCGGCGCGGCTTTGCCACCGTTCTGGGCATCGTCAGCGGCGGCTTTGTCTACGTCCTGCTGGTGGCCTGCGGCCTGATCCGCCTGCTGGTCTACTCCCCCGCCCTGTTTTACGCGGTAAAGCTGGCCGGCGCCTGCTATCTGCTCTACCTCGGCTGGAGCGCGCTGCGCGGTGCATTCCGGCGCAACCCGGCCGCCGGGGCCGAGGCGCCGCCGGCGGCGGCGAAATCGGCCCGCGCCAGTTATCTGCAGGGCCTGCTCACCAACGCGCTCAATCCCAAGATCGCCGTGTTCTACCTGGCCTTCCTGCCGCAGTTCCTCAACCCGGGCGACCCGGTGGTGCTGAAGTCGGCCCTGCTCATCGGTATCCACTACTTCGAGGGCCTGATCTGGCTCAGCCTGCTGGCCTTCAGCGTCGGCCGCCTCAGCCGCTTCCTGGCCCGCCCGCGCGT
>FTKD01001086.1_pt1 | contig 11555 bp, 16 predicted proteins | sample 1658191 | NCBI WGS metagenome assembly FTKD01 (sample SAMEA3914808, study PRJEB12502) | metagenome | biome: forest; material: soil | place: Canada | collected 2011-08-03 | depth 0.3 m
GTGGACCGTGGACCGTGGACCGTGGACCGTGGACCGTGGACCGTGGACCGTGGAATGACGGACGTTCCTGCCTAGATTTTCTTCCCTGGGCAGTGCTGTCCGACCAGGATGCCATTCTTCCAGGATGCGCTGATGGCGCCGAGTCCGCTCCAGTCGCTGCTATCGCCGTCGACCAGGCGCAGGTCGGCATGAGCGCCGGTGACGATGGCTCCGTGCCCGCTCTGCACCTTGTCCTGCAGTGAGGTGCCTGCCGCAGTGCCGGCCGGGTTGCCGCCTGCCGCCTCGGCCTGTTCCGGCAGCAGGCTCTTGCCGGTGCCGTCGATGATGGTGCCGCCGCGGGCAAGGCCGACGTCGGGGCCGACCGCCAGCACCAGTCCACGTTGTACCCGTACCTGGGTGCCCGGCGGCAGCCAGCGCTCGCCATCGAATACGTGTGCGCCGACGATGGTGAAGGCCGGTGACTTGTCGACGCCCTCGGGCATCTGGGCATTGCTGTCGGTTACGACGCCAAAGGTGCCGCAAAGGGCGAGAATCGACAGGGCTGAAATGCGCTGCTTCATGGCGATGCCTTGGTCTGACCGGTGCGTCCGTCGTGGACGTAGTCCACGTTAGGGACCCCGATTCCCGCCGGCGAGCGATATGGGACGAACCGGCGGGGCGGTGTGACGAGCCGGTTGTGCGGCGGGGTGGATGCGCGGATGCGTAAAACAGGCCATGGTGGCCCCTGCCGGGCGAGCCAAAAGCCGCTGTCGCTACGTTCCGGGGCGGAGGCCGGGTTAGGATAGAGGCGATCCGCCAAACCGCCCGCAGGGACCATGAACCGAATCGCCCGTTGTGCTCTGCTCGCCGTGATGGCGTGCCTGTCGGGTTGCTACGCCACCATGGCCCGGGTCAGCCCGCAGATCCAGGGGCATTTGCTCGACCGTGGCCGGCCGGTTTCCGATGCGCAGGTCTTCATCGCCCAGGATCAGGAGGCTGGCCGTTGCGGTGACACGCCCAAGAATGCCGGAGTGCCCAGCAAGGGGCTCTTCACACTGCCGGAGACGCGGCAGCCGGAGTGGGTCTATCCGGATCCGCGCTACGGCAACTGGACCCTGTGCGTTGCCTACCGGGGCCATACCTATGTTGGCTACAGCATGACCCAGCTCGACTTTCCTCCGGCCTACCTGAACCTGCATTGCGACCTGTCGCTGCCGCAGCGGCAGCAGGCCGAGCATGTCGCCAGCATCTATGGATTTTGCCAAAGGATGTGAATGCGGCAGCCCACATTAGCGGCAGTGGTAATAGCCGCAATGATAAGGAGCCACTGGCACTACGATGCAGCCGGAGGCCAGGATGGCGGTGCTCAGAATCAGCATTCGTATCAAGTTGCGCATGAGGTTTCTCCTGGATTGGTGCTACGCCATCCACACTACGCCGCGCGGCTGAATGCCTTCTGAATTCCCCTGTCACTGCGCGTAAACAAGTGTAAAGCGACGCAAATGCGCTCTACGGACGCGAAATACAGGGATTGTCGCGGATGTAGAAACGCAGTAATCGCTTCGCCCAATGCCCGGCGTAGTCCACGCCGATGCGGGGTCGTCGCACGATGACGATGCGCTCCGCCGACTCCGCCTCGGTGATGTGAAACTCCGGGCTGAGCAGGTCCTGGCCATTCAGCCGCCGGTCGATGCCCATGGCCTTGCACAGCAAGCCGGGGCCGCGGGTATGCGGATCGAGGTTGCGTACCGGCTGCAGCGCCCGCAACAGCACCGCCGAGGCCTGGCCTTCCGCCTGGGTGACCACGTTCATGCAATGGTGCATGCCGTAAATCAGATACACATAGGCATGGCCCGGCGGTCCGAACATTACTTCGGTACGTGACGTGCGCCCGCGCGCGGAGTGCGCCGCGAGGTCATGCGGGCCCAGATAGGCCTCGGTTTCGACGATCCGGCCTACCCGCTCAGTTCCACCGACGCGCAGGACCAGATGCTTTCCCAGCAGCTGGCGCGCCACCTCGATCGGGTCGCGGTCGTAGAAAGTGCGCGGCAACATGCGCTGGATGTTTTCCCCGGGGCTGAATCGCCCCAGTTTAGTGGCCCGGTGGCGGGCTTGTAGTGGATATTCGGGCTAACGCTTCAGGCGTTGCTGGATATCCGCCAGCTTTTCATGCAGATCGCGCAGATTCTGGATTTTTTGCGCCACCGTGGCCTTATCCGGGATCGAGTTCCAGTCGAAGGCCTTGGTGTGCATCAGTTGCAGCGGCATATGCCCCAGCGGGGGTGGTGCGTTGGCAAACGTGGTGCTTTCCGGCGAGCCCGCCAGGGCATTGCCCAGCGCGCTTAGTATTCTGCCCGCGTGCTGAAGGGCGGAGCGCAGCTCGAGGATCTGCGCCCCGGTTTCTTCTTGTTCGAGCAGTAACTGAGCCCGTTCCTGTCTATCCATGCGAATCCCCTGTACAAGCGCTGCAATATGGGGGTGCCGTCATGATTCGTCAGAGAACCAGTTCACATTTCGACGGAGCAGCGGGCCTGCCTGAGCCATTCCGCAGCATATCGTCTCGCCCAGTCTACTCCGCTGGCTGCGCGGCCGCTGTGGCCCGGCGCGCGGATCAGGTTGTCTGCCGTGGCAGCCGGGCGCTTATAGTAGGCGCTGGCCCAACCGCAGCAGAGACGCGCATGACACTGGCAATCACCGCATTGACCCGCAAAACGGCGATCCTCCAGTTGATCCGGCAGTGCCATGCGGAGCGGCCCGGCACACCGGTTCTGCTGACCGTGCTGATGGTGGCCTGGACCCAGATGGGGCTGCGTGGAGACGATCTTTCCACCGGCCTCAACGAAATGCTGGAAGACGGCAGCCTGGGCCTCGATCCGGATCACAAGAATCCCTCGGTTGCCGTGACCGAGAGAGGCAAGGCCTGGATGGACGGTGTAGGAGCGGATCCGCAGTTGCGCATGGAGCAGGAGCGGATCCTGCGTTCGGTCAGGCAGCGGGCCGAAAACCGGGCGCCGCAAGCCGTGGCGCCAGGACAGGTGCCGCGCTGGCAGATTGTCGATCGCCGGGTGCGGTTCGACTGAGGTGCTTGCAGCTCAATCGAACGGTGCATGCGAACTGGCGACGCCCGGCTATGCGCCGCCAGTTTCAGCACCCTGTTCGTTTTGCCCGTACTTACTGTTGGGTTGCAACCAGGGCAAGCGCATATTTTTTGGATGAACTGCCGGAATTGCTGTCGTCGAGCTCCAGCACCAGAGTGTTTTTCGCCAGGACGCCCCCCAATGGTGAATGCCCGTTGGCCGGCAGGAAACTGGCTACTCCGGTCAGCGAAAGATTGGCAGCGGTGGGGCAACCGCCGGTGACGCCGCTGAGAAGGTAAACATTGAAGGTGCCATCCGCAGCTACCGTCGACCCCGAAAAATTGCAGCCACTGACACTGGACAGAGTGAAGCTCGTCGCGGAGGTGAAGCTGACGGTGTAGGTGTCGGCGGTATTGGTCGAGAGCGCCGAGCTGGCGATTGCCGCCGTGCCCGTGCCTGTGCCCGCAGTGGCGGAATACGTGCCTGTCGGGATGGAGGCCGGTGTCAGCGCAGGGGTATCGAGAATGATGTTTGCGGTGTTGCTGTAGCTGTCGCTCGGGTATGCAAAGCTCAGTGCGGCCTGGGTGCCGCTGGAGGTCGAGGACAGAGTGCCGCTCAGGTTGCCGTTGAGAGCAGTGTTGGTGCCGTCGCCCAAAGCGCTGCCAGTGGCGGTGTAGGCATTGAAGAAACCGCTGACCGCGGAACTGCCGGTGCTGGAAGCGGCGGCGAGGTTGAAAATAGCCTGGCTGCCCGCGGTTTGGGAGTCGGCAAAAAAGCCGTTGCCGTCGCTCGCCACCACGCCGAAAATGAGGTCCTTCTGCGTGGACGGAGCGGGAAAGATGAGCTGGCTATTGCCGGTGTAGCCAAAGAAGGTGCCGTGAAACGTGCTGCTGCCGGTGCCGCCGCTGCTGCTGCTACCGCCGCCGATGCTGACATTGCCGCCGCCGCAGGCCGCCACAACGACCGGGCCGATGCCGATCAGCAATGTTCTCAGGTTCCGCACAAAACCGTGTGCTCGCATGGTCTTCCTCTGATATGGGCTGCGCCTGCCGGAAGGGCGGCCGCTTTTGGGGGATCAAGCAAGCATTGTCGGAGTGACGGCGGCGGCGCGCAAGTATTTCCTTCCCATGGCGGGGCGCGTACGATCCAGTATCGCGCTGACAAGTAACGCCGGGCGATACGCCGGACAGGCCGCCTCGTCTGTATTGAGCCGAGGCCGCAGCAGGTGGCGGGCCGGCTCAATGCGGCGCCCCCATGCGGGGCGACGCATTGCATGCCGCTCTGCTTTCGGCTTTACTGCGGACCTTACTGCGGGGCCGACGTGGGTGACGGAGAAACCGTGTTCGGCATCGCATTGTTATCGTTATCCGCCGGCTTCGGCGTCTGCGGCGTCTTCGCTTTCTTCTTGCTGTGCTTCTTGTGCGGAGTGGTGGCGGACTTGCCGCTGCTGTTCGCCGCGTCGGCGTCGCTGCCGCCAGTCGTGCCGTCCGAGGGGCTTGCGCGCTGCGCCGGCTCATTGGGCACCGTGGTATCGGGCGGCATGGCGCCGGATGTGCCGCTCCCCGCACCGGTTTGGGCGAACGCGCTGCCTGCAAGCGCGGCAGCAACGGCCAAGCCTGCGACGAACCATATTCTGCGTTGTGACATCTCGAACCTCCATGTTCAAGTGGCGCCGGATCGAAGCCGGCTTGCCAATAACCACCGGAGCTACTGTCCGGCCGCAACAGGGCTGTTGCGAAGACGCATCGCAGGGACTCCGTCAACGACGAGCCCAAAAGAGCCGTCCCCGGCGTCTCCGCAACAGCTTGTAGTTGTGACACGGCCAATGCCGCCGAGGTTCCGCTGAATGTTCCTGGGCGCTTTCAGGCGTGCTGGTAGCGGTATTCCTGCGTCAGTCCGCCGTAACCATACGTCGCGGCGCGCACGTCGAAGACATGGATGTAGGACTTCTCGTGCACCTTGCCGATCAGCGCGGACAAGGTTTCGTGAACCGCCTTGAGGTAGCGCGCCTTCTCCTGCTTGGTATTGGTTTCGTCGGTGACGCTGATGTCGAGGTGAAAGGCGTTCTTGCCCTGCTCCGACAGCGGCGTGTTGTCGATGATCCACTGCTCGTGCGGAACGTACTGCACCACCACCGCGGTCACTTCCGGTTTCTTGCCGAGAATATCGCTGGTCAGCGCGGTGACGCCGCGTGCCACTTTCAGTGTCAGGCCGGCATCGGCCTTACCGGAGATATGGATATTGATATGAGGCATTTGCGTTGCTCCTGTTGATGAGGTGCAGGCAGAATAGGCCCGTGCGATACATCCGAAAAGCGGGAATATACGATATCATTCATCGTATAATCCGATGGATGGAGGTGGATCGGTCATGCACGGATTCGACCTGGAACAGCTGCATACTTTCGTCGCCGTGGTCGATGCCGGCAGCCTCACCGCCGCCGCGCCGCGGGTATTCCTGTCGCAGTCCTCGGTCAGCGAGCAGATTCGCAAGCTGGAACAGCGCGCCGGCACCCGGCTGCTGAGCCGCGGCAAGGGTGGCGTCGCCACGACCGCGGCGGGCGACCGGCTGCTGGCGCATGCGCGGCAGATCCTGGCGTTGAGCGACACGGCCCTGCGCGACCTGCGCGGGCAGGAACTGCGGGGCGAATTGCGCCTGGCGGTGACCGACTATTTCCGACCCGGTGATATTCCGCGCGTGCTGAGGAATCTGGGTGCGCAGTACCCGCAGCTGCGGGTCAATGTCACCATCGGGCAGTCGGACCTGGTCGAGCGCGGCTGCAAGGCCGGCGAGTTCGATATCGGTCTGAGCATGCGCGCGGTCGAGCGCCCGGGTGGAGTGAGCGGCTCGCGTCGCGCACTGCTGCTGCGCCGTGAGCCGCTGCTATGGGTGGCCGCGCCGGCTTCGCGCATGCATCTGGAGTCGCCGCTGCCCCTGGTGCTGCTGCCATCCAGTTGCCAGCTGCACCGGCTGGCCCTGCGTCTGCTGCAGCGGCAGAATATTCCCTGCGTGGTTGCGCATACCGCTTCCGGTGTGGCGGGCCTGCAGGGTGCGCTCGCCGCGGGCCTGGGCATCGGCTGCATCAACCAGTCCGCGGTGGCCGAAGGCATGCTGCGGCTCGGCGCGCGCGAGGGCCTGCCGCCGCTGCCGCAGGCGGAGTTTCACCTGTTGCCGCGGCGCCGCGACGAAGCGCCGGTGGTGACGCAGGCGCGCGAAGCGCTGCTCGCCCAGTTTCTGTAGAGGTGCTTCCAGGCCTGCTGCGCGGGCGCTTTGGCCGGGACTGGCGGCTTTGCGGACGGTTCATGCTTGGTTCAGCTTGGCGGATTTATGGTGGCGGCGTAAGTACTGCGATTCGCCCCTGTGGGCGGTTGCCGGATCGCAGCAGTGATGGGTGTCAAGGATGACTCGGTGATCGGCATGCGTGACCAGCCCGGCAGCTTGTTCCGGACAGGAAGCGCCGCGAAATCCCCGGGCGATACAGCGGGGTCGATTCAAAAGAGGTGCCATGACATGTCGAAAATAATTCGTTCCCTATGCCTCGCGCTGGCGCTGCTGGCTGCACCGCTGTCCGCGTTTGCCGGAGTCTTCGTCTCCGTCAACTTCGCGCCGCCGGAATTGCCGGTGTATGAGCAGCCCCTCTGCCCCGGCGACGGCTACATCTGGACGCCCGGTTACTGGGCGTACGGCGACGATGGCTATTACTGGGTGCCTGGCACCTGGGTGCTGGCGCCACAGCCGGGCTTTCTGTGGACCCCGGGCTACTGGGGCTGGGGCGATGGTGTCTACCTCTGGCACGGCGGCTACTGGGGCCCCCACGTCGGCTTTTACGGCGGCGTCGACTACGGTTTCGGATATGGCGGCTCGGGCTACCAGGGTGGTTACTGGAACAACGGCCGGTTCAACTACAACCGCACCGTCAATAACGTCAACGTGACCAATATCCACAACACCTACAACACCACGGTGATCAACAACACCACGGTGAATCGCGTCAGCTATAACGGCGGTACCGGCGGCACCGCGGCGCAACCCTCGCAGCAGGAGCGGGCCGTCGCCAATGAGCGGCACTTCCAGCCTACCGCGAACCAGGTACAGCACCAGCAGACGGCGCGTGCCGACCGCTCGCAGCTGGCTTCGGTGAACGGCGGCCGTCCGGCGGTGTTTGCCACGCCCAGGCCCGGCGCGTTTCATGCGCAGGGTGTGGTGTCGCGCGGCAACGCCGCGCCGTTCAACGGCGGCCAGAATGGCGGGCAGAACCGTCCGGCATCCCAGCCGCAGCAGGCGCAGCGACAGGCGGCCCCGGCTTATGTGCAGCACCAGCAGGCGCCGCAGGGCCAGCACACCATGATTACGCCGCAGGCGCGCCAGAACGCGGCGCCGCAATATCACTCGGCGCAACCGGGTGCCGCTGCCCAGCAGCAGAGGGAGCAGCAGTCGTACCAGCAGCCGCGACCGCAGCAGTCCTACCAGCAGCAGCATCCGCAGCAGTCGTACCAGCAGCCGAGGCCGCAGCAATCGTACCAGCAGCCTCGACCGCAGCCGCAGCAGGCCTACCAGCAGCCGCGTCCGCAGCAGTCCTATCAGCAACCGCGGCCACAGCAGTCGTACCAGCAGCCGAGGCCGCAGCCGCAGCAGGCTTACCAGCAGCCGCGTCCTCAACAGTCCTACCAGCAGCCACGTCCGCAGATGCAACAGCAGCAGCAACAGCCACGGCCGCAGATGCAGCAACAGCAACAGCCGCAGCCGCGTCCGCAGCAGGAACGCCGCGAAGGGCCGCGCTGAGCAAGCCGCTGGTCCGGCCTCGGGGCTAAGCCCCCGCGGGCAGGACCGGCAGCCGCAGGAGATTCTCCGGCGTCACCAGCAGATAGGCGATGCGTGAGGGTCCAACGCCGTCGACCTCCTCGTCCAGCCAGCTGAGGCCGCCGATGGCCGGAGCGGCGGCAAGAAAATCCTCCGTCATCAGGAGGTATTCGCGCGCCGGCACGCCGTTCTTGAGCAGGCGGTGCAGCAGGATCAGCGGCTTGCCGGCCAGTTCCGTGAACTGCCGTACCTGTTTCACCGCGATCTCGCCCAGGTGCAGCAGGATTTTCAGGCGCAGCCGGTCGATTCCCTGGCAGGCCTCGCAGCCACAGCCGGAACGGTCGTGCTGCAAGCGCAGACGGGTGTGCTCGAAAGCACCGAAGAATTCCCCGCTCTGCGCCAGGATGTCGGTGACTGCCGCCGCGGCCGGCCCCTCGTATTCGGCGTAGAGCAATGCCGCGTCGCCCTCCAGCTTGTTCAAGGTGAGCGGATGCGAGGCGCGGTCGATCACCGTGCCGAGCAGGGCGGTGATGATTTCCTCGGCATGCACGATGCTGATGTCTTTCTGGTGAATGAAACCGGTGTAGCCGCTGATGTCGGCGATGGCCAGAATGGCATTGGTCAGTTTCATGGCGATCTCCGAAAGGCGGACAGGTGCCGGATGCAGGCTCTCGATAATCAGCGGGAAATATCCGGGTATTGACCCTGGACGATGCGCTCAGACCCGTGCTTCGGCCCAGGCGCGGATTTCTTTCTCGTGTTGCTGCACTACGCGCCGGCCTTCGGCGACGGCTTCGCCGGCGCGGTGGAAGTCCATCAGGGCGAAGTCTTCCAGCCGCGGCAGCAGCGTCAGTTCCGGCGGGTCGCCGGCCATGCGGCTGCGGGTCAGGCGGTCCTGCAAAATATTGACGCTGGAAGCGACCACGTCGAAGAAGCCCGGTTTTTCCGGATCGCCGCTTTCCAGGTAACCGATGACGCGGTGCCAGAAGCCCTTGGTCTTGGCCGTCGCATCCGCCGCCAGCTCCGCGCTGTCCGCTTCGCGTTCAGCTTCCTGGCGGCCGGCCGCCGACAAGTGCAGGCCGACCAGCTGCGCATTGAGATTGACTGCGATGACCACGTCGGCGCCGAGCGCGCGCGCGGCGGACACCGGCACCGGATTGACCAGGCCGCCATCGAGCATCCAGCGGTCGTTGAGCTTCACCGGGGTGAACAGGCCGGGGATGGCGCAGGAGGCGCGCGCCGCCTGCAGCACCGGCCCGCGGGTGATCCAGATCTCGCGGCCGGTCTTCATTTCGGTGGAGACGCTGACGTAGCGCTGCTGCAGATCCTCGATGTTGGGATTGGGGTGGTGCTCGTGGAAATAGCCGAACAGCCGCTCACCTTTGACGAAGCCGCCGGAGAAGGTGAAGTCCATCAGCTTCACCACGTCGCGCACGCTCAGCTTGGTGACCCAGTCGGTGAAATCCTGCAACTGGCCGGAGACATAGACCGCGCCCACCAGGGCGCCGATGGAAGTGCCGGCGATCACCTGGGGGCGTATGCCCATTGCCTCCAGTTCCTGGATCACGCCGATATGCGACCAGCCGCGCGCCGAGCCGCTGCCCAGGGCCAGGCCCACTATCGGTTTGGCTTGATCCGCCTTCATGCTGGTCGCCCGTGAATGGTCAATTTCCGCTCAGCAGGAATACCGCGCCATTTTCCTCGGTGATCTCGAAGCGGCGCAGCGGCGCCGGCTTCCTGCCCAGGGCCACCAGGCCACGGCTCCACTGCGGCAGCGGCAGGCCGGCGACCGAATTGACCCAATCGAGGTTTTCGCCGCTGCACAGATCGAAGCGAGAGCCGTGCCAGGGACAGCGGATGCTGCCATCGACCACCTTGCCGCGCGCCAGCGGCAGACCCAGGTGCGTGCACTTGTTCTCGACCGCGCAGACCCTGCCGTCGATGCGGCTGAGGATCAGCGATGCGCCATTCGCCTGTACCGTCCGCACCTCGCCTTCGCGGACCGTGGTGGAATCCGCCAACTTGAGTCGATTCACGGGCAGCCCCTCCTTGAAACCTGCCCAAGGATACCCGGTAACGCTGCGGCGTTTGCGTACGGCCGGTGCGCCGCGTCGCCGTGATGATCGACTGGCAGAGGCTGCCGGAGCGGCTTTTTCGAGGGTTTACACCCAGACGTCGTTGTCGGCGGTCAGCTTGCCGCCGGCTGCGCCGGTGTTGACCACGCCGCGCGGCTCCACCAGCATCACGCTGCACTCGGCCGCAGCGACAGGCTTGTGCTCCACGCCTTTCGGCACCACATACATCTCGCCTTGCCGCAGTTCGACCCGGCCATCGCGGAATTCGATCGACATGGCGCCGTCGAGGACGATGAACACCTCGTCGGTATCCTGATGGCTGTGCCAGACGAACTCGCCCTGCAGTTTCACCAGTTTGAACTGGTAGTCGTTCATCTCGGCGATGACTTTCGGCGACCAGTGCGCGGAGAACCTGCCGAGCTTGTTGCCGAAGTTGATCGGGCTGTATTTCATGGTTTCAGCCTATGACGGGGACCGGCGCAGTTCAAGCCGCCAGTTCCTTTCGCCACAGCCAGGGCCTAGCGCCCCAGGCTGTAGGCCGGTTCGTGGTCCCGATCGATCGCGCCGGCACCGGCGCCGTCCATCAGGGGTAGCAGCATCCACAGCGCGGTGGCCACCACCAGGGCGGCCATCACGACATTGAATGCCTGCCGCACCCGCGCGGTGCGCAGATGCTGGCGCATGGTTTTGCCGAACAAGGCCCATACCGATACGCAGGGCAGGTTGATCGCGGCGCTGATCAGCAGCATCAGGGCCAGCCGCGCCGGCGTCGACAGCGGAAATTTCTCGGCGATGGCGCATGCCGCCACCGCCATCGCCCAGGCCTTGGGATTGACGAACTGGAACAGCGCCGCCTCGTAGGCGCGCATCGGCCGTGCCCGCGCCGCGTCCTGGCCCGCATCCGCCCCGGCGGCGCCCCGGGCGTCCGGTGCCGGCTCGCCGTTCTTCAGCAGCGCCGTCGCCAGCCACAGCAGGTACAGGCAACAGGCCAGCGTCAGCAGCTTGTCGAGGCCGGGCGAGGCCAGCATCAGCGCCCCTACGCCGGCGTATGCAATCAACAGCAGCAGCACCATGCCCCCGGTGATGCCGAGCATGTGCGGAACGGTGCGGTTGAAGCCGAAGCGGATGCCGGAACTGAGCAGCATCAGGTTGTTGGGCCCCGGCGTGATCGAGGATACGAACATGAACATCGCCAGGGGTGCGAGCAACAGGCTCAGGCTTTCCACGTCTATCACCTTGCTTGGTCGGCGCGAGTCGATTCGCGTGCCGCAAAAGATAGCCGTGGGGTGACACAGATAACAGATACAAGTAATATGAATTGTATGCAGTACAGTTCAATTGCTTTCTCACTGTGCTTGTCACTTGCGCGGGCAACTGTGCCTGATCCGGGCACGATCCGCAGCAGATGATCCGCCGTCCCCATAACCCAACCGGAAACCGCGCATGAGCGAATCCGAATGCCTCCCTTCCGCCGCGCCGATCTACGCGCGCCTGGCCGACGAACTGTGCGTACTGATCGGTAACGGCCAGTTGCGCCCCGGCGAGCGGCTGCCCTCGGTGCGCCGCCTGTCGCGGCAGAAGCAGGTCAGCGCCACCACCGCCATCGCCGCGCTGCGTTCGCTGG